>Ga0126311_10001998_pt1 | contig 10092 bp, 8 predicted proteins | sample Plot61_FD_92539 | JGI IMG/M metagenome (GOLD analysis project Ga0126311, IMG submission 92539) | Serpentine soil microbial communities from UC McLaughlin Reserve, CA, USA - Plot61 | ecosystem: Environmental > Terrestrial > Soil > Grasslands | place: USA: UC McLaughlin Reserve, Lake County... | reverse complement strand
CTTACCTCTGCACGTCGTAGTGGGGCGAAGTCAGAATCAGGTAGGCGGCCATCTCAGAGCGCCTCTGCGGCCAGAACTGGTCGGAGCTGACCGAAGAGATGCTGAGCATCGCCGTCTTGATGGCCGCGCGCATCTGCGCCGACATCGTGCCGTGCATCAGCCGCGCGTCGAGTATGTTCATGAGCTTCTCGGCACGCTGGTCTTCGGTCAGATTCGTCTCGCCCCACACGGCTTCCAACTCCTCCCAGTGGAGCCGCGTGCCAGTGGGGTTGTTCGTGCCCGAGAGGACGCCGAGGTAGATGAGCGTGTTGACGACGTTCGCGCGCCTGACGGTCGTCGTCGTGTAGAGAATCTGGAACGCGGGGCCGGTCATCTTCGCGCCGGGAACTTCGTAGTCGGGCGAGTAGTAGCTGAAGACCGTCGCGGGCTGGAAGACCGGCTGGTCTAACTGCCCCGGCATGTCGCCCGCGCGGCTGAAGGAGCCGAGCACGCCGTCGCTCGTCGCGTTGAAGGCGCGCAGGATGCCGTTGATGTACTGGACGGGCTCGCGCAGTCGCCCGTACGAGGGGTCTGTCTTGGCGTCGCCGCGCGCCTCGGGGTCTAGGAGGATTGCGCGGACGACCGCCTTCATGTTCCCGCGCGTGTGCGAGCAGGGCGCTTCGGGGTAGAGGCCGTTGCAGTCGTCGTTAAAGACCGACGCGACGCGGCCGACGTAAGCGGGCGTCGGGTTGCTCGTCACCAGGTGTTGTATCAACTGCTTCGAGATGAACGGGCCGACGTTCGGGTGGTTGAAGATTGTGTCGAGCGCCACGTTCATGTCGCTCTGAGCGCACGCGGCGTTCTGTGTGCCGTTGGTGCTCTGGCAGGCGGGGACGTTCGTAGAGAAGAGCGTCTTCGCGCCCGTGTCGTGTGCGCTGTTGGAGATGCGCGGAACCATCGGGTCGCGGAAGTTCGTCGCGCCGGCGGGCAACGGCGTCTGCGGCGCGCGGTTAAAAGTCCAGCCCGTGAAGGCGCGCGTGAACTCGTTGACGGTCGTCTGAGTGTAGGTCGGGACGGGGTTGCCCTGAGAGTCTAGCACGGGCGTGCCGTCGAGGTTTAGGCGGTTGACGCCGACCGAGAGTAGCTGCAAGACCTCGCGCGCGTAGTTCTCGTTCGGGTTGCCCGCGACGGACTGGTTCATGTTCAGGTACTCGCCCATCGCGGGGTTGAGCGTGATGTCTGTGAGGAGCGTCTTGAAGTTCCCGAACGCGTTGCGGTCGAGCGCCTGTAGGTAGGCGGTCATCCACGAAGGCTCGCCGATGTCGCGCTGCGAGACGACGAAAATCTGGTGAAGCGCCCACGCCACGCGCTGGCGCAACTGCGTCTGCCGCGTGTGCGCGTTCTTGTGGAACTGAACCTGAAGCGGGTAGACCGAGTAGTTGTCCCTCAGGCATGCGTTCCTGATTGCGCCGCTCGGGTCGTTTACGGAGTCGGCGGGGCAGCCTTGATTGGCGTCGTCGGGGACGAGCGCCAGGTCGGGGAAGTCGGAGCCCTTCGAGAAGTTGAGCACGGGCTCGTTGAACTGCTCTTCGAGGAATGCGCGCACGCCTATCTGCTGCACGTGCGCAACGTCAGAGCCGTCGCCCTTCGGCCCCCACGTCGCCTGTTCGAGCAGGCGCGTGATGTCGGCGACGGAAGCCCCGCCGGGGCCGTAAGCCTTCGGCGTGAGTGGCGGGGGCGGCGGCGGTTCGACCGCGGGCGCGGGCGAGACGAACTCGGTCGCGGGGTCTGTCGCGACGCCCGTGCCCGCCTGCCCGATGCTCAGGCGCACGCGGTTCGAGGAGACGCCGTGCAGACTCACGCGGACGAGCACGTCGCCGAGCGTGTCGGTCATCGCGTCGTCGAGGCGCAGCGTGACGGCGTTGAGCCAGCCTTGCGAGACTTCGGTCGGAACCAGCACGCTCGGGTTGTCGGGCGCGGGCAGAAGGCGCAGGTACTTCGGGTTGCTGAGCGCCTCGACCTTGAGCGGGTAGAGTCGGCCCGTCGCGTCCTGCGCGTCCGCGGTCAGAGCGCTCGCGCCCTCGCCCGGCAGGAGCGAGAGGTTCATGGCGAAGAGAATCACGCGCGTGCGCTGGTCGCGCGCGTTCGACTTGTCCGCGTTCCAGTTATAAGGGGAGGCGACGCTGAAAGGCTCGGAGCGGAACGTTATCGCGTCGTAAGCCACGGCGCGCGTCGTCGTCCCCGTCCCTTCGGTCAGGAGCACGGGCGCAACCTGCGCGCGCGCGCCGGCGGCGCAGGACAGTACGAGCGCGACGCAGGCGCATAGGTACAGCGTGGCGCGCGCGTGGGCTCGGGGGAAATCTTCGGCCTTCATAATGGCTTCGGCTCGCGGGTCTATTCAGTTGTGAGGCGATTAAAACTCGTCGGGCGAAACAACTGCGGGTCTCCGGCCCGCGTGCAAAAGCGGGCCGAAAAAATATAGCACACGGCCCGAGGCGCGACCAACGTTTTACAGTCGCGCGACGGCCGCACCCGAGCGCATATTGCCATTGACGCGCGCACGCCTCGGACATTTTCGAAGGCGAGGCACAATAGAAAGGGGCGCACGCAAGATGCGTGCGCCCCGACGCCGTGCGCGAAGTGTTATTTATTCTCCGTCGCGCGTCAGCCGTTCGCGCCCTTCTGCCGTAGGTCTTCGTCCACGGTCTGCTCGTCGCCCTCGGCCTTGCCGGGCGTGCGACCGGGGTCGCCGCTGTTCAGGTCTTTGTTTCCGCCGGGCGCGGTCGTGCTGTCGTGGCCCACAATCTGGTCGTCGTCGTCTCTCTCTTCCGCCATCTGCGTCTCCTTTTGATGAGGGTTAAAAGGGGAACGGATTAAGAGGGTAAAGGGAGGACGAAGACGACGCCTCGCTTCCGTCTTCACTTACCCCCTGCCCTCTTCCCTCTTCTCCTTTACCCCCTTGCCTTACTTTCCCGCCGACGCGCCGCGGCCCGTCGTCTGGCCCGCGTCCGCCGGGGCCATGCTCTCCATCAACTCCTTGAAGCGGCCGAGGTCTTCCTCGATCTGCCGCTCGGGGTTCTCGCCGAAGAGCCGCGCGACGAGCGCGCCGAGCTTGCCGCCCGGCGGGTCATACTTCAGAGACACGCGCACTTCAGTCCCGCCGTTCGGCGCTTCCTCGAAGCGCACCGAGCCCGCGCTCGACACCTGCGAGCCTTCGAGCGTGCGCCACGCTATCAGCTCGTTCACCTTCTCGTTGTAGACCTCCGCGTCCCACTCGACGGTCGTGCCCGCGGGGGCCTTCGCGACCCAGTGCGTGCGCTCGCCGCCGATGCTGCGCACGCTCTCCAAGTGATTCATGAACCGCGGAAGGTTCTCGAAGTTGCGCCAGAAGCCGTAGAGCTCCGACGCAGGGCGGTTGATCGTCACGCTCTTCTCGACCTTCGTCCCGCGCTCGGCGGGCACCGAGACGTTCTCCGAGTTGCGCAAGGCGTCGCCGCCCGTGCTGTAGCCCATCGCCTCGTACAGGTTGCAATGGCCCGAATAGCCGCGCTGCACGAGCGCCGCGCCCACCAGCGCCAGAGCGATGCCGCCCAGACTCCCGCGCGTTACCCCGTAGAGCGCCAACGCCCCGCCGCCCAACGCCGAAATCCAACGCTCCGTCTGCCCCACGTTCACGGAAGGCCCTGACTGCTGCTCGCCCGCGCCCTCCAAAATCCCCGTCCCCTGCCCTATGTTCGTTAAAGTCTCTTCACTCGCTGCCATACTCGTCCTCCCCCTCACAAAAAACGTTTTCCGGACACCGCCCCCCACGGGCAGAGTCCACCCTGTCCGAAAACTACTCGTCGCAAACACTGTCCGTTACGAGATAGTCAAACCCCGTGCCTCAAGCTTTCACGGGTGGACTTCGCCACAGCTTCGATGCCTGCTCCACTTTCAGTGCGCAGGGCTCTGCCTACACCGAGGCGTGGCACGTGACGGAGAATTTTCGAAGGAAGAAACGAAGGAGGGTTGAAAGTTAAAGACGGCCGCCCCGAAAGGCGGCCGTCTTCTCTAAAACTAAAAGTCGGGGCGAGAGGATTCGAACCTCCGACCTCTCGGTCCCGAACCGAGCGCTCTACCAGGCTGAGCCACGCCCCGACAAACCAATCGAACTGTGAAGCATTCTATGTGGCGTGCATCTTTATGTCAAACAGGCGTTCAGTCGGCGTGCGCGGCTTCGTCCTGCGGGCGCGAGTGTTTGAAGTGCCGCCAGACCCACCAGACCGCGGCGAGGAGTATGACGGCGCCGATGAGGAAGTCGAAGCGGTGGAACCAAGTCTTGAGGGTCTCGTTCTTGTCCCACTGCTCTCCGAGCACCTGCCCGACGTATGCGAGGCCGAGACACCATGGGAGCGAGCCCAGGAAAGTGTATATCGTGAAGCGCGTCATGTTCATGCGCGCGACGCCCGCCGGGAAGGCTATGAACGTACGTATGACCGGCAGCAGGCGGCTCGCGAAGACTATTAGCTCGCCGTAGCGCGCGAACCAGCGGTCTGCCAAATCAAGGTCGTGGCGCGACAGCAAAACATACCGCCCGTACTTCTCTATGAAGGGCCGGCCGCCGTAGAGCCCTACGTAGTAAGCGACCCAGGAGCCGACGACGCAGCCGACCGCGCCCGCCACGCCCACGGCCCAGAGGTTGAACTGCCCCTTGTAGACGAGGTAGCCGGCGAACGGCATGATTATCTCCGACGGCAGAGGTATGCACGCGGACTCAATCGCCATCAGGAGCACGACGCCGCCGTACCCGAGCGTAGAGATCGTCGCCACGATGAAGGCTGAAAGTATCTCTATAATTTTCGCGACCAAATTTTCACCCCGTTAATAAGTTTCAAGTTCCGGGTTCCGGGTTGAAGACGTGTGCCCTTAACCCGGAACCCGGAACTCGGAACCTGAAACTATTCGTTATTCCAGCCGTGTCGGCCTATGAGCGGGACGAAGGCGCAGGAGCCGTGATCCTCGCGCTTGTAGCCTTCGTCGGTGCGTATGACGCGTACGAGGCGCTGAGCCTCGCGCGACGCGCCGATGGGGATGACGAGTCGGCCGCCGACTTTGAGCTGCGCCAGAAGCGGCTCGGGCACTTCGGGGCCGCCCGCCGCGACGAGCACGCCGTCGTATGGCGCGTGCGCGCTCCAGCCCATCGTGCCGTCGAAGCACTTGACCGTCGCGTTGTAGATGTTCAGGTTTCGTATGCGCGCCTGCGCCTGACGCGCGAGGTCTGCGATCCGCTCTATCGCGTAGACCTGCCCCGCCACGCGCGAGAGCACGGCGGTCTGGTAGCCGGAGCCCGCGCCGATTTCGAGCACGCGGCTCGACTTGTCCACGGCGAGCAGCTCCGTCATGAGCGCGACGATGTAGGGCTGCGAGATTGTCTGGTTGGCGTCGATGGGGAGCGCGTGGTCGCCGTAGGCGCGGCCCTGCAAGGCTTCGGGGACGAAGAGGTGGCGCGGCACTTCCGACAGCGCGGCGAGCACGCGCGCGTCCGTGATTCGGTAGTGGTCGCGCAGGCGCTCGACCATCCTCTGGCGCGGTATGCGGAAGCTCGAAGACTGCGCGGCAGACCAGTTTGAAGACGAAGAGCTCAAGAGACCTTCCCCCGCCGTGCGCCCCCTCAGAACCCCGCCACGCGGTCGCCCGCGTCCTCCGACTCGCCGGCGCGCATGCGGTTCCAGAGGTCTAAGGCGTCGAGCGCGCTGTGGTTCGTCATGTCGCTGCGCATGGGGGTGACCGAGATGCGGCCCGCCTCGATGGCCGCGAAGTCCGTGCCGTCCTCGCCCGTAGAGGCGAAGTACTCCTCGCCGATCCAGTAGTAAGCCTTGCCGCGCGGGTCTATGTGCTCCGTGATTATCGGGCGCGCGTTCTTGATTCCCTGTCGCGTGACGCGCACGCCGCTCGGCTCGCCGGGCGGGACGTTTATGTTCAGGAGAGTCCCCTCGGGCAGACCTTCGTTCAGGACTTTGCGCACGGCCTCGACGGCGAAGCGCGCGGCGTGCGTGAAGTCGAAGCCCTCGCGCGAGACGAGGCTGAAGGCGAGGCCCGGCACGCCTAAGATAGTCGCTTCGAGCGCGCCCGCGACCGTGCCCGAGTACGTCGCGTCGTCGCCGAGGTTGCCGCCGTGGTTTATGCCGGAGCAGCAGAGGTGCGGCCGCTCTTCGGGGCCGAGTATGCGGTTTAAGGCGAGCGTCACGCAGTCGGTCGGCGTGCCGTCAACAGTCCAGTGGCGCTCGTCTATCTTGCGTATCCGAAGCGGGCGCGAGAGAGTCAGGCTGTGCGAAGCGCCGCTCATCTCCGACGCGGGCGCGACGACGTATACGTCGCCCACCTCGCGCAGCGCCGCCTCCAACTTCGTGAGGCCGTCGGAGTGTATGCCGTCGTCGTTTGTAAGAAGAATCCGAACCATAATATTAAGCCGCGAGACATTACACCTTAACGCCTTGATTTATTCAAGCGTGCGCAAGAACGGAACCGCTAACCGCAGTGAGCGGGTCGCGAGTTTCATCAGGCTTGCACTCGTCGAGACTTAATACCCGCTCACTGCCGTTAGCGGTTCTGAAGCCAAAGCCCCGCGAGCGCTTTCACGTTCGCGGGGCTTTTCGTTCCTGAGAGACGCGCGGGCTTTAGGCGTTCGCGGTCTCCTCGCTCTTGCTGCGCGAGAGGCCCTTTATCTGGACGGGCGTGTTCTTCTCCACGTCCGCGCCGAGCTTCTTCTTCAGAACCATGTCCTGGTAGAGCTTGCGCATCATCGCGGCCTCTTCCGCCGCGGTCTTCGGCCCCTCCATCTGGGGCTTGTTCGGGCGCTGCAAGTCGGCTTCGTTCAGGACGAGGCTGACCGGCGTCTCGGGGAGGCCGACCTCCTTGTTCTTGGCGAAGATTTCGTGACGGCCGTGCTCCTTGTACCACTGCGCGACGGTCGCGTTCTGGTGCATCTGCTCGATGATGTTGCGCCAGCCGATGCCCGTGTTGTAGGCGCAGAAGGAGATTTCACCTTCCTGCGTGCCGTACGGGATGATGCACATCTCGGTGCGGCGGAAGTCGTAGTTGAACAAGTCCTGGAACCACATGCCCGCGATGAAGAGGAAGTTCCAGCGGTCGGCGCGTCGAGCCTTGATGTCCTGCTCCGAGCGCCTGCCGTCAACGCGGCCGTACTGCTTGCCCGTCAGGCCGAACGACTTGTCGAACTTCTTGAACAGCTCGTAGAGCGAGAACTGCGTAGGGGCCTTGTACGGGTTGTAGTGCTTCAAGAGCGTCAGGCCCATCATCATGTTCGACATCCACTTGCCGCGCCCCGCGTCCGTGATCTTCTTCATGTCGTGGACGAGCCCCGGAATGTTAAGGAACTCGGGGACGGGGGCCATCTCCTTCGTCTCCTTGTCGATCATCACGGCCGTGCCCACGCCGCAGTTCGGGTGGCAGCCGCAGGAGACCTGACCCCACTCGGCGTCCGGCCCGTGCGCGAGGTCTGCGAAGTCCGCGAACGCGCCCATCAGCGAGAGCGGGAACCAGTCGCGCGTGGGCTCCGTGATGCCGACCTGATTCTTCACGTCGTGCGCCAGGTGCGAGAGCGTGTAGCGCTGCTGCATGCGGCGCTCGTCCGTGATCTCCTCGTCGCGGCCCGTGAACGAGACGGGCTGGAACGAGAGGAAGGCGATCTTCTTCGGGTTGTCGAGCGCGAAGCGTATGACCGAGCCGACCTGGTCGTTGTTGATGCCGTTCACCAGCGTGATGACGAGCACTATCTCGACGCCCGCCTCGTGCAGGTTGTCGATGGCGCGAAGCTTCACGTCGAAGAGGTTGCCGACCTGCCGGTGCGAGTTGGCGTCGTTGCCGATGCCGTCGAACTGTAGGTAGGCGTAACGGAGGCCCGCCGCGGCGGCCTCGCGGCAGAACTCTTTCGACTTGGCGAACTCGATGCCGTTCGTCGCCGCCTGCACGGAGTTGTAGCCGACCTTGCGCGCGTACCGTATGGCCTCAATGAAGTGGGGCGAGATAGAGGGCTCGCCGCCGGAGTACTGCACGGACATCTGGCGGCGCGGCTTGATCGAGATGGCCTTGTCGAGGATGTCCTTCACCTCGTCGAAGGAGAGCTCGTGGACGAACCCGACCTGGTTGGCGTCCATGAAGCATGGGTCGCACATCATGTTGCAGCGGTTCGTCAGGTCAACCGTCAGAACCGAGCCGCGGCCGAACTTGATGGACGAAGAGCCGTGGTCGTGCAGCCCCTTGTCGTTGTGCGCCTGAATGTCTCGGCCGGGGAACATCGCCTCAATGTGCTTCAGGAACTTCGAGTCAATCGCCATGATGTCCTCGAAGTGGCCGTGGATGGGGCAGTCCTTGACCATCCAGATTTGGCCGTCGCGCTCGATGATCTGCGCCTTGATTTCGCCGACCTTCTCCGTGATGAGGATCGTGGGGTCAATCGTCGGCGCGCTCAGGATTTTGTTGCGCGCCTCTATGACGCACTTGGGGCACAAGGAATCGGTCGTGCGCGGGAAGCCGAGCGGCGGCTTCGACTTCTGCCAGGACTTGAGCAGCGGCTTATCAGACCACTTCGGTATGAACGACTCGTTCGGCCTGTACTGGTTGAAAAACTGTATTGTGTTGAAGATGCCGCCCGCCACGGTCGCGAGCGCTTTCTCAGCGTGCTTAATCGGTTTCATCTGCTTCCCTTCTCAAAGGAGTTTTGAGGCTGCTGGCTGTTAGCTGTTAGCTTTTGGCTTGAACGTTTAGCCGGCGGCCTCACCGTCTATCGGGTGAAGCTAACAGCTAACAGCTATTGTGTCTCTTGCCGCCGACCGAACGAGGGTCGGCACACGAAGCCCTGTGCAACACCCATGCCAACGTGCCTCTTTCGACTTAAACTAAGAAATAGTTGAAGTAATGGGTACGAAGAGGATTTTTCGAGGGGCGGCTGATGGGTCGCAAGTGAGTCAAAGGCGTCTATTGTTCGACATCAGCCGCTATGTGTGGCCTTCTGACCCGCGGACGGTTCTTCAAGCCGTTTCAGGCGACTCAATTGACCCGAACGCACTGACAATTATTCACGCCCTCCGCCCGAATGGCTATTTTTTACAGGAAAAGGCCGTTTTAGGAGGGCCGCTCGCAGGACTTTATTACTCGCATGACCTCGTCGAAGAGCGGGCCGTTCGTGGCGACGGCGTTGCCGCCGTGAATCGTCCGCTCGCCGCGCCAGTCCGTGAAAGTCCCGCCCGCCTCCTCGATTACGGGCAGAAGCGCCGCGCAGTCCCAGACGTTCATCAAGGGGTCGAGCATAACGTCCGCGCGGCCCGTGGCTACGAGCACGTAGCCGTAGCAGTCGCCCCACGTTCGACGCATCGCCGCGCGACTCTGAAGCTCTTCGGCCGCCGCGCCGAAGCCCTGGCGCGCGCACGCGCCGAAGTCGGTCGAGAGTAGAAGCGCGTCTTCGAGGCGCGCGGTCTGCGTGACGCGCGCGGGCTCGCCGTTGAGGAAGCAGCCGAGCCCCTTCGCGGCGTACGCGACCTCCCCCAGCGCGGGCATGTTTATGACGCCGACCGCGGGTTCGCCCTCGACTTCGACGCCGAGCAGCACGCCGTAGAAGGGCACGCCGTGGACGAAGGAGTACATCCCGTCAATCGGGTCTATTACCCAACGCCGCGCGGACGCGCCCGCGGTCTCGCCGCCCTCTTCGCCGATGATGGAGTCTTCGGGGAAGCGTTCGAGGATGCGACCGCGCAGGAGCTCTTCGGCCTCCACATCCGCCTGCGTGACGAAGTTGTCCTTGCCCTTCAGACGTGTCTCGAAGCTCTTTCGGAAGTAGCGCAGCGTCACCTCGCCCGCCTCGCGCGCCGCCTCCACGGCGAAGTCGAGAACCCCCTTCAACTCTCCGGCGCTCATTCGCTTCCCTTTTTTCTGCGCGCAAGCTCTCGCCCAACGTCTTCGAGCGTCAAGCCGCGTTCGACCAGCATCACGACGAGGTGATAGAGCAGGTCTGCCGTCTCGGCCTTCAGCGCCTCGTCGTCGCCGTCCTTCGCCGCGATGATCGTCTCGGCCGACTCCTCGCCGACCTTCTTCAGAATCTTGTTCAAGCCCTTCTCG
>Ga0126311_10001997_pt1 | contig 10092 bp, 9 predicted proteins | sample Plot61_FD_92539 | JGI IMG/M metagenome (GOLD analysis project Ga0126311, IMG submission 92539) | Serpentine soil microbial communities from UC McLaughlin Reserve, CA, USA - Plot61 | ecosystem: Environmental > Terrestrial > Soil > Grasslands | place: USA: UC McLaughlin Reserve, Lake County... | reverse complement strand
GATTATGTCATTATAACCTTCAACTCTAGGTAAATAAAACTTTATTGAATCATTGAAGATTTTTATTTTATAAATTTTTTCATTTCTAATATGATTTTTTGTTGAGGACTTATTTGGTGTATTCATTAAAGATGCTATATATATATAGTTAAGTATATTATTATGTATATTTATTTACTATATTCTACATTATAAACTTGGTTTTGTGAAATGGCAAATGTATCAGTATTTTTTATAATTTAAATTCTATAGTAAATCATTAAGCATTTGTAGATAGTAAATTTGTATTCGATATTATTTCATTTCAATTAAAATCTCTTTATTTAGTTATTTCAACAGTAGAGACTTTTTATATATAAAAGTTATAGTAAATTTAGATTGCAATAAAATAGTGCTTAAATACTCAATTATTATAAGATAGGATATATTTTGACGAATAAACCTTCAAAAAATAACACATCATCCCATCGTAAACACGGGAACAATAAATCCAAAGAAGTAGTAGAGTCAAATGAACTAGAACAAATAGAAGAATTAAGTATTAGAATTGATACATTAGTAGAGTTGTTATCTGATAAAGGAATCATAAATAAAAAAGGTTATATCAACAATGTTATGATGCGAATACATGAAACATCTAAGGCAAAATCTTTTGATGAGTATGATGAAATATAAATATAAAAGTAAGTCTTATTTATTATTTAAATAGATTGTATCTATTTGTTACTATATTATGTCTATTTGCTATTTCCTTTATTTTTGCTATAGTTTAAAAATTATTATCTAATTGTAGATCAACTTTTTATATATATAATGTATTAGTTAATATTGGTAATTAATCTCCTTCTACCAATTAAAACTATAATTTCTCTCCATCTCTAATATACTATTTATGAATCTATAAAATCTTCAACTATTATTGTATCAAAATCTGTCCAAATATTAGGACCAATAAATATTAAGATTTGAAAATGTAAATGTGGAATATATGTATAACCAGTCATACCTACTTCGGCAATTTTTTCTCCTTGTTTAACCTTTTGTCCTTCTTTTACATTAGAACTATTAAATCTAAGATGATCGTATCTTGACGTTTCATTATTCTTATGTATAATTGAAACAAAATTAGAAAAGTTCCAATAAGCAGGATTGGGACCACCTATTGTTGAGTCATCTTTAACATATGTTATTATTCCATCGGCCGCTGCTAGTACAGGTGTATTTTCTGGAACTATAAAGTCTATTGCATTTCTTAACTTTCCAATATGAGCCGGTGATGTACTTCGATCTATTCTTTGAATAGAATTTTTTGGTACAGGAAAATGATATTTATTTAAAGCAATTCTATTATCCAAAATTTTCTTATCTTTCACTTAAATAATTAAATAAAAATATTATTTAATAATTCGTAATAAACATTTTATATTCTACATATTGAATTAACATTACTGAATACGATAAAAGCTAATTATACTTATTTACATTATTCATTTATACATAAGATGAGTAAGTCTATATTTAAATTTCTTTTAGGTAACCTGCATTCTTATATAACATTCTAATACATTCAGTATATGTTCTATATCTAAATTTTATTTCTTTAATAGGCATATCTTCAGTTAAATATTCTTTTGATGTATCAATAGAATATTTTTTAGCAATGTCCTCTAAAATTGTATTTACTGTTGAATTTAGATAAGATTCTACTATAAGATTTGCCATATTATATTAAGTACTCTATAGTATATAATTACTGTATTTGTTTTATAGTAATACCAAAAATGTTAATTTATAGAATTAAATTTTACAAATCAACTGTTTTTTATTATTCTCTGGTATAATAATTAAATATTAATATCGAAAGTGACATAGTGATTTATACATTCTCGTTTGAAATTGGCTTTGGAAGTTGGTCTTTTACTGTATTTCTTATTCCTCTAATCTTCTTCTGTAGATCCGAAACTAAATCTTGTTAATAGACATTTAGTTCTTACTTTCCAGAACCATTAAAAATCAGTAGCCATCATCATATCATTAGAGCAATATAGAGTGCTAATGATTATGAAATTCAGATACTTGCTTGGTTTGGACTTGTATAATGTTGTGAAATCATTGGACATTATAGTTTATTAATGAATTACCATAGCCAATAGCATCTATACTATAGGCTATGGTAAGATTAAGACTATTTTTCTTGAATTGTTTTTGTAATAATATATTTTAAATATATTATTTAATGTTGATGAAAATTTTATCATCATTATAGTTATTGATATATTAATGTTAAAAATATATGTACATTGATATGAAATTCATAGGCTATTGTTTATCTAATAGTACGTGAAAAATAATACACTCTAATTTTTTATAGAGTGTAGCAATTGTTATAATATCAAACCAAAAGTTAATGATTATTTTTACTGTTTTATTTATTGTGATAGTGTCAAACCACCATCAACGTAAACTGTCGTGCCTGTAATATAACTTGCATCAGTTGAAGCTAAAAAGAAAGCTACTTTGGCAATTTCTTCAGGTTCTCCTATTCTTCGCATAGGAATTTTTTCTTCCTCTTGTTTTTTCTTTTGTGGATCTTCCATAATATCTTTATTCATAGGTGTATTTATTGCACCAGGTGCAATACCGTTTATTCGTATTCCTTTTTCCGCTACTTCTAATGCTATATTCTTAGTAAGCATTTCCATTCCTCCTTTTGATGCAGAATATGGGGCAGAATATGGCATAGGTATGGATTCATGTACAGATGAAATATTAATTATAGAAAAATTTGAATCATAATTATTATTTTTATTATTACCATTCACATGACTAATATTCTTATTGTTGTTGTTGTTGTTACCACTTGTCATATACTTCAACGCTTCTCTTGTACAAAGAAACGTTCCTCTTAAATTAACTCCTATAACATAATCCCAATCTTTGGATGTTATACTATTTGTTCTTTGTGACGGTCCACTTATGCCAGCATTATTAACCAAAACATTAATTCTTCCAAATTTGTTTATAGCTTCTTCAATTAAGGAAATGCAAACTTTTTCCTCTGAAATATCTCCCGTTAAATATTCGATGTGATCTGGGTCACTAATTTCATTTTTTATTTCTTGTACTGTTTCTATTAATTCTTTTTCCTCCCTTGCATTCAACAAAGCAGAATAATTATTTTTTGCAAATTCCTTTGCAATCGCTTTTCCTATTCCTCGACTAGATCCTGTAATGACTACTACTCTTTTTTGATTATTATTAGACATTTGTAAATATTATACTACAAGATATTTTACAGTTAGATAATTATTACTAATTAAATTATTACTTTATAGGATATACTAGTAGTAGTAGATATAATTCATTAATCATGAACAGTAAGTCAGAATAAAATAAAATTTGTGTTAGATGTACAGAATATTATTTGTATCTGATTGATATGCCGTTAACATTAATAGTAAACCAATGGATTAGAAAAAGAAATGTATTATTATACTATTTTGAATACAATCATCTTAATACCATTTCATTATCAATAACAAAAATTTATTAAATCGAAGAACCCTATTATATCAGGAGATATAAAAAATAAACCAAAAAGTTTTAGAAATACAAAATAATAAAGACAAGTTAAATCAACTACAAGATTTTAAAGAGATATTTGAATTTATAAAAACTTCTATATCTACTGTTTTTAAAATGAACAGAACTGGACTAAATTTAATATTACAAGGAATGCCAGGTAGTCTAGGAGCATATCATGTTTTAGGTTCAAATATAATAGTTGCTAATCGATATATATTAGAATACATAAAAAATACAAAATCCAAGGAGGAATACAATTCTTATATTTTTGCAGTTTTAGCTCATGAATACTTACACAGTTTAGGAATAATAGATGAAAATAAAGTCAGAAAAATGACTTATAAATTATGTTTTGATATGTTTGGAAAAGATCATACAACAACCAAATTTGCATATAATCCATTAGGGGCATTTCCACAATTACAAATGATATCCAATAATAACTTTGAAACAAGTTTTACTCAAATCAAAAAATTTGACGACAAAAACCTTTCATATATAGGATAAAAAATATATAGTAATGTAAACCCTGATATCCAACTATATCACTCTTGTATCGTTTTATTTGAATAGTGTAATCACTAATTGGATACATGAAAACCCTATACACAATGTCTTAAATTGTAATAATAACTATATTGTTGTTTAATTAAGTTTAAACCTACAAATATGATTAATTATATATGGTAGAATATGTATAGCAAAGCCATAAAAGGGAATCAAGAAATAGATCCCGAGGAATTAAAAAAGAAAATAGATAATAATGAAAATATTTTTCTTTTAGATGTTCGAACCCCTCAAGAGTATGAGGCATGGAGAATATCCTATGAAAAACATAATAATCCTAAATTAATTCCTGTTGATCGTTTATTCATGAATGATCCTAATTTATTTAAAGAAATTCCTAAAGAAAAGGAAATTTTTACGGTTTGTGCCCATGGACAGAGATCTATGATTGCTGCAAAGATACTACATCAATTAGGATATAATGTAAAAAGCGTAAAAGGAGGAATGGCTGGATGGAATAAAGTCTATGATGTTGCAGAGATTCCTGTTCAAAAAGAAGCTCCATTTAAAATATGGCAAATTAGAAGAATATCAAAAGGATGCATTGGTTATATTATATCATCAAAAAAAGATAAAACAGCAACAGTTATAGATCCAAGTAGTGAAATTTATGAATCTTTTTTAAAAATTACACAGGACAATGAATTGCAAATAACACAATTACTTGATACTCATCAACATGCCGACCACGTGTCTGGAATTGTAAAACTAGTCAAAACTATAACAACAGAAACAAATATGGAAAGAATTCGACTATATTTTAGCTCTCTAGAAGACTATGATACTAGTAAAACAGAACTTAAAAATATAATTTATGTTAAAGATGGAGATAAAATAGATATAGATGATAAAGTTACATTAAAAGCTATTCATACACCAGGTCATACGAATGGTAGTATGTCTTTTATTATTGAGTATAGCCCTGATAATAATGATAGCAGCAATAACATAGATGATAAAAATTCTACAAATTCTTATTTATTTACTGGAGATACATTATTTGTTGATGGAGTTGGAAGACCAGATTTAAGAGACGAAGCCAAGAAATTTTCTGAATTGTTATATAATACTTACCATCAAAAAATTCTTGAATTACCAGATGACACAATTGTTCTTCCTGCACATTTTAATGGAACATCCATTGCTTTGAAACATGGAGTGCCAATATTAGAAACGCTTGGTACGATAAAGAAAAAAGTAAAACTTCTTTCTATGAATAAAGATGAATTTATTGATTATATAGCCGACACAATAGAACCTAGACCTGGGAACTATAGAACAATAATATCAATTAACAAAAAAATTCTTCCATATAATGAAATAGAAATGACAGATTTAGAGGCTGGTCCTAATTCTTGCGCAATATCCTCTTCATAATACTATCATATTGATTAATTATAAACTGGAATTACTATCAATTTAAAGAGAAAAGTAGTAGGACCTAAATTACCTTATTGCTAATTAAGTGTAGGATTTTAATCCTATCAACAATACAAATTCTAACTAACCATCTCCAATAGCCAATAGCAGTCTACGTCTATAACAAATCCTATTTCCAATTAAATTTTTATCTAAAATGACTTTAATTTTTTAATAAAATCGTTTTTCAAATAAATTAAAATACAAGAATGTTGTAAATATAGGAGATAGGCATGAGTTGTGAATTATTTACTATAGGAATTGTAGCAGGTTTAACTTTAACAGCAACAGCCTTAGTAGTTCAATTCTTCAGTGATAGGAAAAAGGAACTCCGAAACTTAACAAATGAATTGGAAGTAAATAATTAAAAAAAGTAAAATAATGATTGCATTAAGAACAAGATAGTACACCTCTTTTTATAATTAATACAACAATAAAAAGGGAATTGAGTTATTAATAAAAAGATCAAATATACTGATCAAAATATACGATATACCATTAATCAAATAGTGAATTTTATGTAATACTTACTGAATATAATTAAATTTTTTATATTTAATAGTCAGACTGTAAAATTAGAATATTTTAAAATCTATATTATACTAAAAGCAAATAATACAGTATGATAAATAAAAAACTCTTTAACAATAATTACATGGATAAAAAACAATTTGCAGATAATGATGTTATTCTTAATTGGCTAGTTTTTCAAAAACAAGAAAATGAAAAAAAGATAAACTCCTCAAATACTCAAATTGAAAACAAGTACTATAAAATTTCAATTGACTGTATCAATTTATGTAATAATTTAATTGAAGATCACCAAGATCTTCAAAAAGTTTATGAAGAAATAAGTAAAAAAACTGGTATACTAGAAAAAAAATATAGAAATACAAAAGTCAGATTAGAAAAAGAGATAATTTTTTTAAATATAGAAAATTTGAAAACAATCAAAAAGAAAATTAAGTTAGAACTCGATAAATTTAGTTAAATTCAACTATAATCTAATCTAATAATCTAACTTATTTCTTTTTAAGTGAAATTGTAATAATATAAAAATTTTTAATATTGCAGTTGCTGAAATATTATCTAACATAACAAATGAAATATCTATACAACAATAATAATTTGATATGTGCTAAGGAAAACGATATATATCAATGATTTTCCATATCCAATAACTGCTCTTAATATGTCTATTGATAATGGCACATTTTTCAAGATATTGGTAGCAATTGATGGTTCAGAGAACTCTATGAAAGCATCAGAATATGCCATAGAGAATATAGCAATTAATCAAAAAGCAAATGTACAATTGATTGGAGTTACAGTCATAGAACTTAATCTATCAACCTTTCTAACAACACCCACATTTGGATTAGAAGAGCATGAAGGAAAAAGGAAACAAGCTAAAGAGTGGTTAAGCAATATTGAAAAAGTGATTCAACGTAAAGATAAAAATATTAAATTTAAATCTGACATTCTAGAGGATCCTACATTAAAAGTAAGTTCTATAATAATAAAACATGCTGAAAATGAGAATGTTGATTTAATAGTAGTTGGAAACCGAGGTAGAACAGGCTTTAAAAGAATGTTATTGGGAAGTGTTGCATCAGACATTGTCACTTATGCCCACTGTCCAGTTTTAGTAGTAAAATAATGAAATTTAATCTGCATTAATCATTAAAATATTATACTAATAAAATCAGTCAATAATTTTTTTAGGTTTTTTGTTGAATTTAAATATTGACCAGAACATTAGATTAATTGATTATTCTAAGAACTACTACCTAATCTTTCAATATTCTACAATTGACAAAACTAAACAGAATTTTAGATGCTACGAATTAGTGAAATGAAATCTTTTATGGAATAATAATATTGTTTTAAATTTATACAACAAGCATAACAATATGAGAATATAATCGATGTTATATTATAGTCTTTGATAATGATTGCAAGAGAGAAATGATACTGATTAATGGTTGTTCGTTGATAAGCCATAATGACTGTCGCGATATTATAGATATTTTTTATCACTTTTTTCACAGTTTTTCATAAAGATTTTTATTAGATAATAAAATAAAACATATTATACAAAAAACACGTTTTACACAATGGACATATTTTTCAATAAAAGAAAGCAAAACTAGGGCAGTGTTTTTGACTATTATATTATTTTTTACAAACAACCATGGCGATTTATATAATTTTTAATAACTATATATACATATATATCAAAAATCGATATATGGTGTAAATTAATTCTTTGATTATATGTTTCGTATAAGTCTTTTTTAACTATATTCAACATCTACATGCTTATATGTATATTTTATTCTCTTACAGAAATTTAATCATAAATAGCAAATTTCACTATCTACAAATGAGATGACGACAATGCAACTTTCGTCGTAGTTCCGACGAAAATTAGAAAGATTTCACTTCCTTAGTTGTCGCATTGTCGTAGTGACGTTCAGAGCGACTGTTTCAAACATTTTATTAAAGTTATTTCTGAATCTTTGGAATTGTATTACCACTGAAAATGTTGCCTTATTTTAAATCTACATTAGCAAAAAATAACTCCTAGTAAATAAATTTCTTGGACCATAAATTTCTTTTTCACTAATAACGAAACCAATTATTTCATTTTACATACAAAAATAAAAAATAATGAACATATTCAGAAAATAATGGATAACAACATAAAAATCTTATTTGAAGAATAAAAGTCTATTTTTCAGTTGTTAATTTACAATAGGATTTATATGCTTACAATGTTTCATCAGATCGCTTGGTTTAATTCTAGTAGTGCTACATAAAGAAAATGTAGCAATGAGTAAGAATTCTGAAGTCGCCAAAATCTTTAGAGAAATAGCATTTATTTTACAGACAGCTGAAGAGAAGAAAAGCGAACCTAATACAATCTTTAAAATTAGATCATATAATAGGGCTGCAGATGAAATTCAAAATTTATCTTTCGATATAGATGATATATACAAAAAAGAAAAACTAAAAGGATTGCTAAAAATCCCCTCAATTGGAAAGGCTATTGCTACAAAACTTGAAGAATATATTACAACGGGAAAGATACATTATTACGATGAACTAAAAGAGAAGTTACCAATAGATGTTAGCGAATTTTTCGGTTTAGAAGGTATTGGCCCAAAAACAATAAAGACGCTTTATTTTAATCTCGGAATCAAAAATATCTCTGATTTGGAAAAGGCTGCGTTAGAAGGCAAAATTAAAAGTATTCCTGGATTTTCTCAGAAGAAGGAAGAATTAATTCTAAAGAAGATTCAGTTTTTTAGAAAAGGTGGAGGACGACGACTAATTGGTGAGGTATATCCTTTGGTAAGGCGAATAGAGGAACGGCTTTCAGGAAATATTGGAGTAAAACAAGCAGTAGCTGTCGGTTCCTTTAGACGAATGAAGGAAACGATAGGTGATATTGATTTTTTGGTGTCGGTTATGTCTGAAAAAGATGTAGATAATATAATTGATTATTTTGTAAATATGCCAGAAGTTATGGAGGTAAGTGGTAGAGGATTATCTAAAGCATTTGTCAAACTAAATAATGGAGTTGATGCAGATTTACTTGTTGTACCTCAAGAGAGTTTTGGTGCAGCGATGCAATACTTTACTGGGAGCAAAGAACATGGAGTAGCTATGAGAAAAATAGCCATATCTAAAGGCCTTCGTCTCAACGAATGGGGAGTTTTTGACAAACAGAACCATAGAGTAGCCGGAGCGACCGAAGAAGAAGTGTACAGAGTATTGTGCCTAGATTGGATTCCTCCAGAGATGCGAGAAAATAGAGGAGAAATAAATCTAGCAAAAATGGAGAAAAATGGAATGAAAAAAGAAGAAGAGGAGAAGGCAAGGCTCAGCCAATTAATAGCATATGATGATTTGAAAGGGGACTTACAAGTTCATAGCAATAACACTGATGGTACAATGTCTATAGAAGAAATGGCATTAAATGCAAGAGACAAATTCGGATTGAGTTACATTGCAATCTCAGATCATACGAAAAGCTTGAAGCTTACTAATGGACTAGATGAAAAACAATTGTTAAATCAAGCAAACACAATTGCAGAGCTAAATGACAAAATTAAGATGAATGATAGTAATAAGCAGTTTCGTATATTATCGTCTGCAGAAGTAAATATTCTAAAGGATGGATCACTTGATATTTCTAATAACGTCTTGGACAAACTAGACATAGTAGGTGCTGCTATTCATTCTCATTTTTCTTTACCAATAGAGTTACAGACATCTAGGCTCATAAGTGCAGCTCAAAATCCTAGTATTGATATTATATTTCATCCCACTGGCAGAATTATTAATCGAAGAGAAGGATATCCTGTCAATATATCCAAATTGATTGAAGTAGCAAATGAATCCAACACAATCCTTGAAATTGATGCTCATTATGATCGGTTAGATTTAAAAGATGAATTCATACGAATGGCTGTTGAAAATAACGTTAAATTGGTAATTGATTCTGATGCTCAT
>Ga0126311_10001995_pt1 | contig 10096 bp, 7 predicted proteins | sample Plot61_FD_92539 | JGI IMG/M metagenome (GOLD analysis project Ga0126311, IMG submission 92539) | Serpentine soil microbial communities from UC McLaughlin Reserve, CA, USA - Plot61 | ecosystem: Environmental > Terrestrial > Soil > Grasslands | place: USA: UC McLaughlin Reserve, Lake County... | reverse complement strand
TCCGTCTACTTCGGTAACAACGCCTACGGGGTGGAAGCGGCCGCCGAAACTTACTTCAACAAGTCGGTCGAGGATCTGAGCATCGCGGAGTCGGCAACCCTGGTCGGGCTGCTGTGGTCTCCGTCGATCCTCGGAGAGGACCGTGATGGAGCGCAGCATCAGCGAGACCTCGTACTGACGAAGATGTTCGATACAGGCTATGTTCCGAGCCGGGACTACAACCAGGCCCTCGAGGAGCCACTGCCCGAAGCCTGGCCCGCCAACACGCCGACCAGGTCGGGGTTCACAGGGCCCGCGCTCACCCGCGACTTCGCCCAGGCCGCGCACGACGAGCTCATACGGCGTTACGGCGTGAATACCGTTCTCGAAGGCGACCTCAGCGTCTATACCACCATAGACCTAGAGAAGCAGGTCGCCGCACACGAGATCGCCTACGAGCCCTCTGGGTACCTCCCCGACGCGGACGACCCCGACCTCGCCCTCGTCTCCATAGAGCCTGAGACAGGCCGGATAAAGACCATGGTCAGCGACAGGGACGAGAACACCCAGTTCAATCTCGTCACCCAGGGCAAGCGCCAGCCTGGCAGTTCTTTCAAGCCGTTTGCCCTCATCGCAGCCCTGGAGCAAGGAATCGATCCCAATACCAGCTACGTCTCGGAGAAAAAAGAGTACAAGGTCGGCCTCGACAAACAGGAGACGTGGGAGGTAAAGAACTACGATGGCATCAAGCGGGGTGAGATCAGCCTTCAAGAGGCGCTCTGGAAGTCGGATATCACGGTGTTCGCGGACCTGGCGATGAACGCCGGAGGCCGTGGCCTGAAGAACGGACCAGAGAAGATCGCGGACGTCGCAAGGAGATGCGGGATCACCACGCGTCTCCCCGAACATCCCAGGCCTTCCATCGTACTCGGCGCGTACGAGGTCTCCCCTCTGGACATAGCATCGGCCTACGCGACGATCGCGAACGGCGGACGCAGGGTGGAACCGACAGCGATCTCCAAGGTAGTAAGCCACGAGGACGACAACGATGAGAAGGTGCTCTACATGGCGCCCGAGCATCCTGAAGGCAAGCAGGTAATATCCGAGGACATAGCCAAGGAAGCTACGGGGATCATGGTAGGAGACGTCACTGAAAGTATAGCGAAGGAAGCCTCACTTGGAGATCGCCCGGTCGCCGGCAAGACGGGTACGAGCGAGGACTACTTCGACGCCTGGTTTATAGGATTCACTCCCGAATTGGTTACCGGAACGTGGATGGGCTACGCCGATGGCGAACAGACCCTCGAATACGTCCTCGACTACGCCCGCAAACTACATGGCCTCTCAGGCGGCATCACCCCGGCCGAGATCTGGAAGGCGTACACGCAATCAGTCTTGAGTGGTGAACCCATCGAACAGTTCGACGGTGTCAAGATACCGGAAAGAGCCGCCCCTGTGGCGGACCCCAAACCCCGCGTGAAGAACGATCTCGATGCCGCCAGTAGACGTGCCTCTGCGAGTCCGGGAGCACGCGAGCCTGTCGCAGAACCCCGTCGGGGAGCGGCGGCGAGCGCCTCGGCATCCAGCGTCTCCCCATCGAGAGCCAGAGAGTCCATGGCCAAGCGCGCCGGAGCCGCCCGTTACAGCTTCGCATCTTCCAGCGCTAGCGCAACCCCGAGATAGTCTTCGGTGGCACGGAGACGTGTTCGTCACCGTCGACCAGATAACGCCATGGAAGGTCTGTCCCGCGTGTTATGCCGATCCTGGTGGTCTCGACGATACTCTCGGGCGGCGCGCCTCCGTCTGAGATAGTCAGGCTACCTGTAGTGAGATCCTGCCCATCGTAAGACAGATCGACTCCCAGTGCCTGGGTCAGGCGGCCAGGACCGTTACACAGGTCACGCGCGCGGCCCCGACGCCGCTCCATCAACTCTTGACCGTCGAGGGGACGTAGCGCCCTGATCAAAACGGCGCTCCCTACGCCCTCGGGCTCACAGACTACGTTGAGTAGTTTGTGCGTGCCGTAGGAGAGGTAGACGTAGGCGATGCCTGGCGGACCGAAGATGTTACGGTTGCCCACAGTCGGCCCTTTGTAGGCGTGGCATGCCGGGTCCTCGGGACGGTACGCTTCTGTCTCCACGATCACGCCCGCCGTCTTTCCCTCGGGGGTGTCGTGGGCGAGGACGCAACCGAGGAGGTCGACCGCGACCTGCCTGGGATCCCTGTCGTAGAAAGCGGCCTTCAGAACATCTTGGGAGATGCCTGCTCCCCCGTAAGGTCTGTAATGCGGCGGGAGAGTTCGTCGAGGTCGAGCCCGGCCTCGGAGCGAATGGAAGATTTCAACAGGGGACGGACCTGCCCGATCTGGAGTTGCAACTCGCGCAGTAGCTCTGCCGCCCCGCTCTCTGCGCCGACCATGTCTCTGAGGATCGTAGCCTCCGTCCGCCCGGCGACGAGTGGCTCGGGCAGACCGTTGACGTAGACGAGCGTGCGGCGCCCGCTTCCGCGGTCCTCTTCTATCGGGACGAGCGCCACGATGTTGTCGGCCCTCACGTATTTTCCGAACCCGAGAGTGACGATACGGTCAGCTATAACCTTCATCTCGATACAATCTCCATCATACAGACCCTTATATCATCCCCGCAGGCTCCGGGCGACCCGTCACGCCGGAAAGACCGTCACAGGCTACCGGACGACGCAATCCGAACGCTCTCCTGAGGCAGGGAATGCGTGGGCCAGCGCGTCAGCAGACAGACGGGCGCGGTGCCTGTAGCCCTCCGAGGTGTAGTGGGTTCCGTCTGATATATACCAGCTATCTTCCGCCAGCGAAGCCCAGTCGAAGACCCGCATGTTCGGGTACTTTGCGCAGGCGTCTACAACGGTGCGATTCCAGTCCTGCATGTTAGCCTGCGAGTAGGGTCCTGTATCGAGCAATGACCTCACGGTTATCCACAACACCGGCTGGTCGCCCATCACCCGCATCATCCGCCTGATCCTGGCCTCCAGTCCCACGACCGAACCCACGTAGACGTTGGCGGTGTCGTTGCTGCCGAGCGCGATCACCCAGCATCCCTGGAAGCCATTGGCCTTTAGATCATGGGCGATCGCGTAGCCGCTGGCCTGATTCTCAGATAGCGTCTCGACGATCGACCTGGCACCCGAGATCTCGAAGTATTGCTTCGTAGCGCCGACCCGCGCGTACTGCGCCTCCAGGCGGTCGCCGGGATCGGGCAAATAGTTCGGTAGGACCATGCCTTCAGAAGTAGAGTCTCCAATGTAAGCAACCGAGTTGCAGGAGGACATGACAGGCGACACAGCCTTTCGCGACTTCGGCTTTAGTGACTCCGGCTCTCGTGTCTGAGTGGAGGTGCGTGCCGCAGCCTGCATTTTCTCCGGTGACCTAGCATCCGGAGTAGGCGCCGTGATCGGAGAAGCGGCCGTGTGGTGTGTGGAGACATTGGGATGCACTGGCCTCTTTTCGGACAGAGCGGAAAGCCCACTGCTCTCTACGCGTGGGGTGACCATCCCGGTGAGGCCCGCGCAGTCCAACGCAAGGACGGCTAAAGCTACCACAGAGACCATCCCGGTGAAAAACGGCCGCCGCGGAAGATAACTTCCTCGCAGGGAGTCCGCTCTACGCGCAAGCCTCGATCGGCCCTGCGCCCAGATCCACCCTATGGCACCGCGGCGGATGGGTTCCTCGAAAAACCGCCAGGAGAGCGCGGCAACGACGATGGTCGCAACCAACTGGAGCACTTCGAGGGAAAGGCTTGCCTTCTGCTGCGTGCCCGGGGCGGTGAGCACGATGATCGGGTAGTGCCACAGATAGATGCCGTACGAGCGCACGCCGAGCCAGCGAAGCGGCGTCCAGCCGACAGCCACGCCTAGCCAGCTTGCGGGATGTACAAGGGCGGTCAAGACCACAACCGTCGCCACCGAAAGGAGCACGATCCCACCCTTGTACAGAAACGGCGAGTACTCGCTCGTCCGCCAGATCACGATCCCTATCACGACCAGCCCGAAGACTCCAGCACCTTCAATCAAGATGCGGCCTCCATAGCTGACGCGGTCCGCGCGAAGCCCACGGCTCGGCCACACCATGGCCAGAGCAGCACCGATGAGGAGGCCGAAGGCGCGGGTGTCGGTTCCTTCGTAGACCCGCGTCGGGTCGACGCCTGGCTGGTAGACCAGGGCCATGGCGACGGCGGAGAGGGCCGCGCCGGCCAGGGTCAGGCCTGCCAGGGTGTAGCGCCCAGGGACGTAACGCAGCCCGAGCCAGAGCAACCAGGGCCAGATCAGATAGAACTGCTCCTCCACAGCCAGGGACCACAGATGATCCAGCGGCGGCGGTGGCCCGAAGCGGGCGAAGTAGGATGCCTCGCGAACGATGTTCCACCAGTTGCTCACGTAGCCAACGGCGGCGAGCACGTCTGCCCTGAGATCTGGGAGCAGGGACCGATCCAGCAACGTAACCCAAGCCACCACAAGCGCAAGCATCAAGAAAAGGGCGGGTAGGAGCCGCCGCGCCCTCCTGAGCCAGAAGTCACCGAGCTGGAGCCGCCCCGTAGCCTCTCGCTGCCCGAGGAGCAAATCTGTTATCAGGTAGCCGCTCAGGGTAAAGAACACACCAACACCGAGCAGCCCCCCCGGCGCCCAGGCTGGATTCAGGTGATACGCTATCACGGCGAGCACCGCTATGGCCCGCAGTCCGTCGAGCCCTGGCATGTAGCGCTGGGCATGCCCGACAGGCTTAGGCATGGTGCCCGCCAATAAAGCAAGGGCAAATCCTCACCGTGACCACCCCGAGTGTCCTACCAGGGCAGCAGGGTACAACGAGTCGACGATCCGATTCCTGAAATAGGAGCACGCAACTGCTCCGGCCCCTCCACTCTACAACAACGGCACCTTATGGGCTCCCATTGTACCCGCGATCTCCGCGAGGATGGCAATGTGCCCAGAGAAACCTGTTCCGGAGCACAAGATGTAGCGTGGCGCATCCCCGCCAAACCCGGTATATTCCTGGCCGTGCGGCTTGATGACAGAGCCAGAAAGCTGGAAGGTGAGCGGATCGAGCTTCGGCGCCACGCCCGCGAGAACTACCACCTCTACGCGGAGTGGTACGGGGACCAGGAGATCTGGCACCTGACGAGTTGGGCGCCATCACCCCTGAGCAGTTCGGCGGTCGAGAGGTTGTTCGAGGACAGGGAGCGCTCTAATACGGACGACTCTTTCGCCATCCACATCAGGGGCGAGGAGGAGCCCATAGGTGTGATCAGCCTCATGAACAAGAGCGAGGCCAACGAGTCGGCGGAGCTCTCCGTGATCGTTGGTCATCAGGACGACCGCCACCGGGGTTATGGGACAGAGGCCATCGAGCGGCTGTTACGCTACGCATTCGAGGAGCTCAAGCTCAACCGCATCGGTCTTAGCGTCTTCGAATTCAACGAGGAGGCCATCTCGGCCTACGAAAAGCTAGGCTTCGTGGTAGAGGGACGCATCCGCCAGGCCATAAAGCGCCGCTCCGGCGTTCACGACGCCATCCTCATGAGCATCCTGAAGTCAGAGTGGGAACCTAGGTCCTGACGCGCGCATCGAAATCGACTTCGAGCATGCTGAGGATACGCCCGACTTCAGCGTCCACCTCTTCGTCCGTGAGGGTCTTCTCACCCTGGAACGTGAAACCGAAGGCCACACTCTTTCGTCCCTCTGGGACGGGACTTCCCGCGTAGACGTCGAAGACGCGCGCCTCGGTCAGCAAGGAGCTCTGCGAGTCCTGAACCAGGCGCAACATGTCGCCTACCGGTACCTGCTCTTCGACGATGACGGCCAGGTCCCTGGCGACGGCCGGAATATTGACGAAGGGTTCGAACCGCGGCTCAGGATCAGGGTGGCACAGGGCGGGATCCAACTCCAGAGCAGCGACAGGCCAACCGTGCAACTCGAACTTCCCTGCAACCTCGGGATGTAGCTCCCCGACCCAGCCAGCCTCTTTCTCACCGACCAGCACGTCCGCCGAGCGTCCGGGATGTAGATACAGTCTCGCCGCAGGTATGAAACGAGCGCCAGGCACCAGCCGCTCGACAAGACCCTTCGCCTCGAAGAAACCGGCTTCGACCTCAGGGACGTTCCAGCCAGCAGGACGCACACTACCGGCGAGCACAACGCCGATCCTGCCGGCCTCACGCACGCCCATGAGCCCGCCGGGGTCTTGCGCATCGAGCTCGCCCGTCATGCGGAACCGCAACGCGGCCTCTCGCAGGTCGTCCTGCGGGACGTCTGCGAAGAACACGCTCCCTAGCTCGAAAAGCGCCCCGCCTCGCGCTCCGAAGGCTCTGTTACGGGCCGTGGCGTCGAGCAGTCCCGGCAACATACTGGTTCGCAGAAAACCGCCCTCGGCGCTAAGGGGGTTCTCTAGCCTGACGGCCCCATCGTCCAGGCCGAGATCATCCGTCCAGCGCTCCGGGCCGAAGGGGTAGGTGATGGCCTCCGAGAGTCCAAGGTCCGCGAGCAGACGCCTGAGCACGCGCGTCTTTCGCTGCGCTGCGGTAAGCGCCCCGGCTTGCGGAACGGCGGGCAGCCTCTCTGGCACCCTGTCGAGCCCGATGAGCCGGCCAACCTCCTCGACGAGGTCTGCCTCGCGGCGGAGATCCCTCCTGAAGGTAGGTACGGTAGCCCACAATCGTCCGTCTTCCCGCTCCACCTCGCACCCCAGCGCCTCCAGACGTCCGGCCGCCTCATCCACTTGAACGGGCATGCCGAGCAGGAGCTCGGCCCGGCCGAGCCGCAGCGGTACACGCCAGGGCTCAACGGGGTCGGGGTAGTGGCTGAGGGTGTCATCGGCGGGCGTTCCGCCAGGAGCTTGCGTGAGCAGGGCACTCACCCGGTCCATCGCATACGTTACCATGTTCGGGTCGAGGCCGCGTTCGAAGCGGCCGGATGCGTCGGTGCGCAGGCCGAGTTTCTGGGAGGTCTTGAGGATGTTGCGCCCATCGAAGTTGGCTACCTCGATAAGGGCGTCCGTGGTCTCCTCCCCCACCTCAGCGTCCTCGGCGCCCATAATTCCGGCGATCACGAGCCCGCGCTCCTCGTCGACGATCACAAGCGTCTCCTCGTCGAGCGAGCGAGTGGATCCATCGAGAAGTGTGATCTTCTCGTGCGCCCTCCCGCGACGGACGACTATACCCTCATGCACCCTGTCGGCGTCGAAGGCATGGATGGGCTGGCCCGTCTCCAGCATGACGTAGTTGGTCGCGTCCACGATAGCGTTTATGGGCCGCATCCCAGCAGCGTAGATCCTGCGCCGCATCCACAGCGGCGCCTCCTGCCCCGCTTGGAGCTCAGAAATGCGCCTGAGATCGTATCGCGGACACAGATCCTCGGCCTCGACCCTGAGTCCGAACTCGTGGGTCGGCTGCCCTCCTGCTTCGAAAGATGCTTCAGGGACCCTGTTTTCCGTCCCAAGTATGGCGGCCAGCTCCCTGGCCACCCCGATCATGCCCCACAAGTCAGGCCTGTTCGGGGTAACGTCGATATCCAGCACCGTCTCCCCGACTGGGAAGTAATCTGCGACGGGCCGTCCTACCTCGTAGGAATCATCGAGCAGCAATATCCCACCGTGATCCTGCGAGATTCCTAGCTCGCGCTCGCTCATCATCATCCCGTAGGACTGAAGGCCGCGCAGCTTCGCCTCTCTAAGCTTCGTCCCGTCCGCCATCATGCTGCCTGGGAGCACGACGGATACGCGGGCGCCAGGGTAGGGATTCGGGGCGCCGGCCACGATCTGCACCTCCCTGCCCCCCAGGTCGACCTTCGCGACATAGAGCCTGTCGGCGTTGGGATGAGGCCGAAACTCGACCACCTCGCCCACCACGACCTCGCCGTCCATCACACCCAGGCGGTGGACGCCGTCGATCTCCTGGCTTCGGAGGGAGAAGAGATCTACGAGTTCATCGGCGGAGAGGTCGAAGTCGACGTACTCGTGTAGCCAGCTTAACGGAACGCGCAAGTTGATCCCCTTCTAGAACTGACGCAGAAAGCGGAGGTCGCCTTCGAAGAACAGGCGAAGATCTGGGACACCGTACTTGACCATCGCCATCCTGTCAGGACCCATACCGAAGGCGTAGCCGGTGTATTCTTCGGGGTCGTAGCCGACCTCCTCGAGCACGCCGGGGTCTATCATCCCGGCCCCGAGCATCTCGAGCCAACCCGCTCCTTTGCAGACTTTGCAACCGGGGTCGGTCCCGCCGCACACAAAGCAACTCACGTCGAGCTCGACGCTGGGCTCGGTGTACTGGAAGTAGCTGGGACGGAGCCGGATCTCTACGTCATCCCCGAAGACACGCCTGGCCATCGCGGCGAGCGTGCCCTTCAAGTGCCCTAGCGTGAGACCGTTGTCCACCGCGAGACCCTCGACCTGGTGAAACATCGGCGTGTGTGTCGGGTCTGAGTCCCGACGATATACTCGTCCCGGACACACTATGTAGACCGGCGGTCCCTGATGGAGCATCGTCCTGATCTGCACCGCCGAGGTATGGGTCCTCAATGAGAGTCCCTCATCCAGAAAGAAGGTGTCCTGCATGCTGCGCGCGGGATGCCCCGGGGGTATACCCAGGGCCGTGAAGTTGAAGTAATCTGTCTCGACCTCGGGTCCCTCGGCGACGCGATAGCCCAGCCCGACAAAGAAGTCGACGACGTCGTCAATAACCATCTGGGATGGATGCAGGTGGCCCCTCTGGAACGGTAGACCAGGCAGAGTAACGTCGACAGCTTCAGCCCGCAGACGCTCCTCCTGTTCACGCGCCGCGACCTCTTCGGTCCTGGAGTCGAGGGCCGCTTCGATCTCACGCGAGGCGAGGTTGGAGGACCTGCCGACCTCCTTGCGCTCATCGGGAGATAGGGTGCCAATGCCCTTCTTTATCTCCGTAAGCTCCGCGGAGCGTCCGAGAAATCGTACGCGGACGTCTTCGAGGTCGGCTGTGGAAGCGCTGGAGGAGACGGCCGAGAGTGCCTCGGACTTCAACTGTTCGATACGCTCGCTCACCGTCATAGTGGGCGATTATGGTAGCACACGCGAATACGCCTCGTAGAGCAGGATCGACGCCGCCACAGACGCGTTCAACGAGGACGCCTGCGACGGTATACCGACCACCATCTCGCAGGCTCTGACGACTTCTTCAGGCAGCCCTGAACCCTCAGCGCCGATACAGACTACCAGTCTGCCGCCGGGAAGAGCCACTGGTGTTCCCCCTGCATCGGGGACGGCCGCGACGAGACCGAAACCGGCGGAGCCTGCCTGGGCAAGGAAGTCGACGGACTCGAGTTCCCGCGCCACAGGGGTGTGGAAGATGGATCCCATCGACGCCCTGACCGTCTTTGGATTGTAGAGGTCGGCGGAGCCTTTGGAGAGGGCGACACCGGCGCCGAACGCGTGGGCCGAGCGGATGGCCGTGCCAACGTTCCCGGGGTCCTGAACCCCATGCAACAACACAACGAGCCGCACAGAGGCCAGCAGTTCGGTTGCTGTTACGTCCAGGAAAGGGAAGACCCCGACCGGCCCGGATGGGGTCTTGAGCGTCGAAACGCGACGCAACTGGTCCACACTATCGAAGACCTGCAAAGGCGCTGTAGGGGCTTCTTCGAGAACTACGGCCCCCTCAGCAAGGAAGAGACGCTCGGCCTCGCGGTGCTTCTTGGACTTGAGCTTTGCAGCCCGTTTCGGGAAGATCGCCGGGGTACCCGGCATCCCTTGGCTACTCGTCTCTCCCGGCGGTCTTCTCGACATCGCCGACGGTGATGCGCCCGCCCTGGCCCGTTCCCTCCACGCTGGAGAGGTCAACGTTCAGCTCCTCGGCCTTGCGCCTGGCGGCCTCAGTCGCCTCGATATCTTCCTCCGAGGTTTCTACCTCTTCGACCTGCTCTGCAGGCGACTGGGGCGTGCGGCCGGCGGATGACACGGGCTGTTCTGGCTCAGTGCTTCGCTCCACCTCCACCCGCTGGTCGAGTGGTTTTCCGTCCAGGGCGTTCTTCGCCTGGACCACGATGGCGCCGAAGATCTCGGGCTCCGTGACGGCGAGGTCGGCCAGGATCTTACGGTCGAGGTCTACCCCGGCGAGCCTGA
>Ga0126311_10001994_pt1 | contig 10098 bp, 10 predicted proteins | sample Plot61_FD_92539 | JGI IMG/M metagenome (GOLD analysis project Ga0126311, IMG submission 92539) | Serpentine soil microbial communities from UC McLaughlin Reserve, CA, USA - Plot61 | ecosystem: Environmental > Terrestrial > Soil > Grasslands | place: USA: UC McLaughlin Reserve, Lake County... | reverse complement strand
ATAATCGGGTTCACCGAGCGACCATCCGCGCAGGAGATCTCCGACCTCGCGCGCCGCGCTCATATACCCTCGTTCGAAGACCTGGGCTCGGGCTGCCTGATCGATCTTGAGCCCTTCGGGGTCAGGGATGAGCCGGTCGTTTCGCGCGCTCTCGAAGCGGGCATCTCCGTCGTCTCTTTCAGCGGAGACAAGATGCTCGGAGGCCCGCAGGCGGGCGTCATCGCCGGGTCGCGCGAGGTGATCGAGCGCGTCCGAAAAAATCCTTTGATGCGAGCCCTGAGAGTGGACAAGATGACCTACGCGGCGCTTGAGGCGACGCTCAGGCTCTACGAGCGCGGAGTCTCGGAATCGGAAGTGCCGGTCCTGCGCGCCCTCACGGCTACGCGCGAGCAGGTCGGCGAGCGCGCAAGCCGGATGGCCAGCCGCATTCTTGAGATGACCGGGGGCCGGGTCAAAGCCGGCCTTGAAGATGGCGACTCCGTCGTGGGCGGCGGTTCCGCTCCGGAAGTTAAACTTCCGACCGTGCTCATCGCCATCGAGGATGAGTCCTTATCGGCGTCTTCGATCGAAGCGCGGCTCCGGGCCCATCGCGTGCCCGTCATCGCGCGCACGGAGCGCGATCAGGTGTTGCTCGACCTGCGGACGGTCGAGCCCGGCGAAGAATCGATAATACTCGAAGCGCTGTCGGCGCTCGGCGAACCTGCCTCGAATGAAATTGCATCGATAGAAGGGTAGTACTTTTCCGGCCCCGCGCCGGTGTTTCACTCCGCGAAACCAAAGATGAGGAACGATATGGTCTTGACACTCTTGAGCCTGATTCAAGCGCAGCCGCAAAAGACGCCCCTGGTCGTATGGATCGTCTTGATCCTGCTGTTTCTGGGCGGCGTCTCGATGATCGTTTATTTCTTCAAACGCCTGAAGAAAGTCGAGAAGGAGCCGGAAGAGGATTGGAGCTTATCGAGAAATACGCTCTTCGTCACCGCGCCTCGCGTCGTTAAAGAGGCCGCGATAGAGACACAAGGCGCGCCCGAAGTAGCGCCCGAAGTAGCGCGCGTCGATCCGGCCGAGCGTGTTGAAAGCATTGAAGCCGCCGAAGAAGCGTCGACCGAGGGCTCTTACGAGGTGCCGCCGTATGTTCCTGAAACCGAAACGCGCGAGCTTGCGAGCGAGGATTTCACCGGGCCTTCGCTGACCGCGCCCGAAGAAGTGACTCCCCGGGTTCCGGCCGAGTCGAGGCCCGAGGAGGCCTTCGAAGAACCGCCGCCCCCCGCGCATTATCTCCGGGAGACTCAGGCGCTCGGGAGCGTTCCGGATGCGCCGGTCGAGCCGGGCAGGGAGCCGGAGGCCGCGATCTTCGATGATGAAGTGTGGGCCGAGCTTGAGCCTTCCGACTCCACCGCCTCGATTCTCCGCGACGGGCGGGAGGAGATTGCCGGCCGAACCGCGGGAGAGGCCCACGCGACGGCCGAATCAGAGCCGTCCTACCGGGCCGAAGGCGTAGAGCCCGGAGCCTTCGCGAGAGTCGAACGGGCCGCGCCGCGCGCGCCCTTCGAGCCTCCGCGCATAGAGCCTCTGTCCCCGCGCGGAAACGAGCCCGCGCCGCGTACCTCGAAACCTGCGAGCGGGCCCGCGCCGTTTGACGCGCCGCGCGAGATCGAACCCTCCGTGCCGCCGGTTCCGTCAGCGCGCCGCGAGCGAAAAGCGGCCGGGTCGGTGCTCGGCATTCCGGCCGAAGCCGGCGTCGGCCCTTTGATTCTGGGCACGCCCAGGAAAGAGTCCCAGGAACTCGGCATAGGCGGCCTTAGCAACTATGGCAAAGATACGAACGAGGGAGGCGGGCACGGCGGCACGATAGCGCTTGTGCTGGCGATCTTGCTGGTTGCGGGCGCGCTGCTTTCGTACTTCAAGATTCCCTCGGTACACTCCCGCGTCGACGAGATCGTGGCGCGGGCGAGGAAGAGGGGCCCTGCCCAGCAAGTCGCGCCGGCCGCGAGCGAGCCGAAGGCGCGCATATTCCCCGCTCGCACGCCCGAGGTGGTGAAGAATATGGTCAAGGCCAGGGGGGCCGTCGATAACATCTCGCAACAGGAGCTTGCGAATCTATACGTGGAGGTCTCGCTCGAACGTTACGACGGGGGGCCTCCCGACACGCGCAACCTTCAGGTGACTCCCGCGACCCTCGCTCCGGCGCAGAGAGGCATCTACGAATTGCCCTACGATGGCAAGCAGTACAGGGGCTACGGGATCACGAGGCTGACGAGCAACGGCGAAGAGGTGCGCTTCATCGCCCCGAAACAGTAGAGGGGTCGCGGATCCGGGCCCGGTAAGGATAAATATCTCGCTGACCTGGCCGGGCGGATCATTTGAAGCTCGCTTCAAATGATCCATGATGCGCGGGCGACGGCCCCGACCGGCCATTTTATTACTATTGCCGCCGATAATCGTTATTCGTATAATACGAGCGCTGAAAGTTCGGTCGCGAACCTCTGTCGCTGGATGAAACTTCCCCGTAAGCCCCTTCTCGTTTCCCGGCCCGCATCAGGGTATTCGCTCCAGGCGACGGCCTGAGGCTGCAACTCCCGACTGTCCCCCCTGATCCCCCGTAGGTAGCTGACATGGCTAAACAAGGCAGGCGTTAATGTCATCGAGTATTGATCAACTGCTGACGATTGCTTGCAGCAGAGGCGCGTCCGATCTACACATCAAGGCCGGGAGCTTTCCCTTCATCAGGGTAAACGGCGAGCTTCAGCCGATGGTCGAAGCCCAGCGCTTATCGGCCGAAGATACGCTCAACATGGCCTTCGGCATCATGAACAATCGCCAGAAGCAGCGATTCAACGAGAACGCCGAGATAGACATCGCTTACGCCGTATCGGGCCTCGGCCGTTTCCGGTGCAATGTATTTCAGCAGCGCGGCACCGTCGGCATGGTGCTCCGGGTGATTCCGACCACGGTGCGGACGACGGAAGAGCTAAGGTTGCCTCCCGTCATAGAGAAGATCGCCAACGAGCAGCGCGGGCTTGTGCTCGTGACCGGGACGACCGGCTCGGGCAAGTCTACGACCCTTGCGGCCATAATCGATTACATCAACCGCATGCGCACGGGGCACATAGTCACCGTCGAAGACCCGATAGAGTTCCTCCATCGCGACAAGAAGTCCTACGTGAACCAGCGCGAGGTGGACGTCGATACCAAGAGCTTTTCAGAGGCCCTGCGCGGCGCGCTCCGCCAGGACCCGGACGTGATCCTCGTGGGCGAGATGCGAGACTACGAGACTATAGAGACGGCCCTGACCGCCGCGGAGACGGGCCATCTCGTCTTATCAACCCTTCACACCCTCGACGCGACGGAGACGATCAACCGCATAGTATCGGTCTTCCCTCCGCACCAGCAGCGCGCCATCCGCCTGCAGCTCGCGGGCGTGCTCCGCGCCGTGATATCGATGAGGCTCGTGCGGGCCGCCGAATCGATTCAAGGGCGCGTGCCGGCCGTAGAGGTCATGGTGGTGACGCCTTACATTCGCGACTGCATCGTACAGCCGGAAAAGACGACGATGATCCGCGACGCGATAGCGCAGGGGACTTCGCAGTACGGGATGCAGACCTTCGACCAGTCCCTGTTTGATTTGTACTCTCGCGGGTTGATAACATACGAGGAAGCGCTGGCGGGAGCCTCCAATCCCGACGAGTTTAAGCTTAGAGTGTCTGGCATCCGATCCGTCTCCGATCAGGCGCGCGAGGACATGGAGCAGTCGCGAAGGCGAACGGGCTCGCTCGACGCGGCCAAGCCGGAGGCCAAGCAGTTTGTAAATTGGCTTTTGGAAGGTACAGAACACGTAAACCGATGAGCCGCGACGCGGGTGAAGAGCGGCGCGGTAAGCGAGCCGCGCCCGCCGACGAGCCGCAGGGCGAGGCCGCGCCGCGCCGCCTGAGCGCCGAAAAGGCGCGCGAGAAAGTTCTCGCGACCGCGCTCAAGATCCTGGCCGCGAGGCCCAGAAGCGAAAGCCAGTTGCGCGAGCGGCTGCTCTCAAGGCCGTGGGCCGAGCCGGAAGTGGTCGACTCTTGTATAGAGAGATTGAAAGAGCTCGGGTATGTAAACGACAGGTCTTTCGCAGAGACCTATGCCAATCACCGGGTCCATTTGAAGCCCGTGGGCCGGTCTCGGATCGCCCGCGAGCTTGCCGGAAAGAAGGTCGCCCGCGAGACGATCAATAGGGCGCTCGACGATGTCTTCGAAGCGGTAGACGAAGAGGGCCTGATCGACCGGGCCATAGCGAAGCGGGTGCGCACGCACGGCCGCCCCGAAGGCCAGGGAGGCGCGAAGCGAATGTTCGACCACCTCGCGCGGCTCGGCTTCGAATACGACCTGATCGTGCGGAAGCTCCGGGCCCTCAGAGCCGGTGTCGAGGAGGAGTGAAGGGCAGAGGGTGGAGTCGCGCGACTCGGACTCGCTTTGATTCGGGCGCGATCCCAGGCCGCGGCAGGAAGAGAGGCTGCGATAATGAGCGATAAAGAGAGGCGCGCTGCGAAGCGCATAAGCCATATCTGCGAAGTCGAGTGCGAGGGCGCGGGGGTCAGTCGCCTGAGCACTCGTATCAACGACTTGAGCGTGACGGGCGTCTTTATAGATTCGATGACATGCTTTTCGGTCGGCTCGATCCTGAAGCTCAGGTTCCGCGTGCGCGACGCGACGATCGAGACCGAGGGCGAAGTGCGCTACTCGATGCCGCAGGTCGGGATGGGGGTGATGTTCATGAACTTGAAGCCGGAACACCGCGCCGTTCTGGAAAGCCTCATCGAAGGTAAGCCGATGCCCCCGCGGCCCGTGGCCACGCCGCCTGTTAGCGAGGCGCAAAAGAACGTGCTTGAGCCGCCGAATATCTACATACCCTCCGCGTATGTTCCCGCGCAAAACGTGCTCCTCGGAAACTTCGCTCTTGTCAGCATATTCGACGTGATTCAGATGGTGGAAAGCAGCAGGCTGACGGGCGCGCTCGTCATCACGTCGCCGGCCGCAACAGGCGAGATATATTTCAATGCCGGCCAGATAGCCGGCGCGAAGGCGGGCTCGTCGTCGGCCAACGAGGCGGTCGCGAAGTTGCTCGGGGCATCCGAGGGCGGCTTTGAATTCAAGAAGTCCGATTACGAGTACCCGCGCACCATCCGGACGACGAGCAACATGGCGCTCCTGCTCAGTCTGCTGCGAATTAAGGATGAAGAAGCGACCCTGATATGATCCTCGAAAATATGACCCTCGAAAATATGACCCTCGAAAAAGCCGGGGCCTCCCGGAGGCAGCCTTCCTCTGCCTACTCGATCTCAGGCGAAGTCTTCCCGAGCAGGTAGCTGTCGAGCCAATTGCGCACGTCGTTCTGGACGAAGTTGTCTGCGGACCCGAAGTAAAAAAGGTCGTTCCATTGGCGGCGAGCGCATCATGCGAAAAAAAACGGCTCGCGCCCTCCCCGATCTTCATTCAACCCGGCGGCCGCGGCCAACTTTGACAGCGACTTTTCACTGGCATATCATCGCGGGTATGAAAGTGCTGACGGCGGACCAGATGCGCGAGGTCGACCGCTTGACCTCCGCGCGGTTCGGAGTACCGGGTTTGCTGTTGATGGAGAATGCTGCCGCGCGCGCGGTCGAGGCCGTAGAGAGAGCCTTCGGCCCGTCTTCAGGCAAGCGCGTACTGATCCTGTGCGGGCGGGGCAATAACGGGGGCGATGGCGCCGCGGTTGCCAGGCAGCTCAATACCCGGGGCGCGCTCGTCGATTGCCTTCTGCTCGGGCGCGTGGAGGATGCGCGCGGAGATGCGCGCGCGAATTTCGAGATCGCCCGCGCGTTCGCCGGCTCGCCCGGCCTCCATTTCCGGTTCGTCGAGATCGAGGACTCGGAGCAACTCGCGAAAGAGCTGTCGGCGCAACCTCACGACTATTACGTAGACGCGATCTTCGGCACGGGGCTCACGCGCCCGGCTTCGGGCATCCACGAAGAAGCCATAGGTTTACTGAATGCACGCGCGCCCGAAGCAGGGGTGATCTCGATCGACGTTCCATCCGGCCTGAGCAGCGATTCGTCGACGCTGATCGGGCCCGCCGTGCGCGCCCGGATGACCGTGACCTTCACCGCCCCGAAGGTCGCGAATATTCTCCCCCCGGCCTCTGATTACAACGGAGAGCTCGTGGTGGCAAACATAGGCTCGCCGGGAGAGTTGATCGACTCCGCGGGCTCGCGCCTCAGCTTCGTAGAGCTGCCCGTTATAGCGCGATGGCTTCGCGAGGCTCGCCGCCGCCCGGATGCCAACAAGGGGGACGCGGGCAAGGTGCTGATAATCGCGGGCTCGCGAGGCAAGACCGGGGCCGCCTGCCTCGCGGGCGCGGGCGCGATGCGCGCGGGCGCGGGGCTCGTGACTGTCGCAGCGCCCGAATCGGCGCAGGCCGTAATCGCTTCTCAACTGCTCCTTGAATGCATGTCGGAGCCCCTTGCCGAAACGGCCGGGGGCTCGGTCTCTCGCGAGGCCTCGGAACGGGCGCTCGATCTTGCTTTAGCGCGAGATGTCGTGGCTCTCGGGCCGGGCCTCGGCTCAAGCGACGAGTCTACGCGAATGTTCGTGCGCGACGTGGTCACGAGGCGCGAGCGCCCCATGGTGATCGATGCGGACGGGTTGAATGCGCTCGCGCCGTGGGGCGACGACCTGCGAGGCAGCGCGGAGCTTCCGATGATACTGACTCCCCATCCCGGCGAGATGTCGCGGCTCACCGGCATGCCGATCGAAGAGGTGGTCCGCAATCGGGTCGAGGCGGCCCGCGAGTTTGCGACGGCGCGGTCGGTCGTCGTGGTCCTCAAGGGAAGCCGCACCGTGATAGCGGGCCCGGACGGAGAGGCCTACGTGAACCCCACGGGCAACGCGGGGATGGCGACGGGCGGCACGGGAGACGTGCTCGCGGGAATATGCGCCGCGCTGCTCGCGCAGAAAGGAAACGACCCGGTTTCGGCCGCCGTCTCGGCGGTCTACCTTCATGGGTTGGCGGGAGACATCGCGGCTTCTCGCGCCGGAGTTCGGGCTATGATCGCCTCCGACATCACTGAAAACCTCGGGCAGGCATTCATAGAAGCCGGAGGTGATGGGGAGCGCCCCTGAGTAAAGGCGTCGGAGTAATCGAGAGGTATTTCGGAAAGAGCGTGATTGAAGATACGGCACAGTCTGATGCGGTTGCCTCTGAGGAGACGATCACCCGCTCGGAGCAAGAGACGTTCGAGGTCGGTCGCCGCATGGGAGAGCGGCTTCGGGGCGGGGCGGTCTTCCTCTTGAGCGGGGACCTGGGCGCGGGTAAGACGGTCTTTGCGAAAGGGCTGGCCGCGGGGCTCGGCCTCGACCCGGCCGATGTGACGAGCCCGTCCTTCACTCTGATCAATGTTTATGAGGGGCGATTGCGGCTCTATCATATCGATCTATACAGGCTCGATCAGGGGGCCTGTATGGATCTGGGGCTTGAAGAGATATTAGAAGAAGGGGCGGCCGTCACGGTGATCGAATGGGCCGAGCGCCTGGCATTCGCGCCTGAAAATGGAGTCCGCGTCTCCATCGAGTATCTTCCTGATGAAGGGCGAAGGATTACTCTGAACAGGTGATCCCTCACGAGAGGTGAAAATAATGGCCCGGGGCAGATCGCGTGAGACTGAGGAGCGCGCGGCAATTTTTGATTGCCGCGCGCTTCAGCGTAATCCGGCAGGCAAAATTCAGGTAAGGGCCCACCTCAGACGGTCATCACGTCTTTCTCTTTCTGGTCGGCGATCTCGTTGATGCGCGTGATGTGCTGATCGGTCAATTTCTGTATCTGGTCGAGGCCGTCTTTTTCCGTGTCCTCCGAGATCGATTTGTCCTTCAGCATCTTCTTCAGATGATCGTTTGCGTCGCGGCGGCTGTTGCGCACGGCCGTGCTAGGTTCTTCTGCGACTTCGTGAACGACCTTGACCATCTGCTTGCGCCGCTCTTCGGTGAGCGGCGGGATGGGGACGCGGACGAGCTTGCCATCGTTTGAAGGATTGAGGCCCAGCTCGGAAGCGCGGATGGCCTTCTCGATGGACCCGATCTGCGTCGGGTCGAACGGCTGGACCGTAAGCATCGTCGGCTCCGGGGCATGGATGGTCCCCACCTGATTGAGCGGCATCTGCGTCCCGTAATACTCGACGGTGACGCTATCGAGCAGGCTCACGGAGGCGCGGCCCGTCCGCACGGCCGCGAGTTTCCTGCGGGAGTCTTCGACCGCGCTGTCCATGCGTTTGCGCGCATCGTTGATGACGTCTTTGATTTCCATTCGAATTCCTCCACCCTTTGAGTTTGATTTCAGATGTCGAGATACGAAGCCACCATCGCCCCTCGGCGCAATCGATCAGCCCGCCGCCTCTCGGGTCTCGGGCGATCCTTCGGCGCAGACGACCGTGCCGACTTTTTCGCCGAGCACGACGCGGGCGATATTGCCCGATATATGGAGATTGAAGACGTGGATCGGCACGCCGCGCTCCCGGCAAAGGCTTATGGCCGAAGTGTCCATCACCTTGAGGTCGCGCTGTATGACGTCGAGGTACGTGATCCGGTCGAACATGGTGGCCGTACTGTCGGTCTTGGGATCGGCCGTGTAGATGCCTTCGACCTTGGTCGCCTTGAGTATGGCGTCGGCCTTGATTTCGAGCGCGCGAAGCGCGGCGGCCGAATCGGTCGTGAAGTAAGGGTTGCCGGTGCCCGCGGCGAAGATTACGACTCGCCCTTTCTCTACGTGGCGGATGGCCCGGCGGCGAATGAAAGGCTCGGCGACTTCGTGCATCTCGATGGCGGTCATCACGCGGGTAAAGACGTCCTGTTTTTCGAGGGCATCCTGCAAGGCAAGGGCGTTCATAACGGTGGCGAGCATGCCCATGTAATCGGCCGAGGCGCGATCCATCCCGCGGGCCGAAAGCGCGACTCCGCGAAAGATGTTTCCTCCCCCGACGACTATGGCGATTTCAACCTTCAGGTCGCGAACGTCCTTGATCTCTTTCGCGATTCTGGTTATGGTCGCCGGATCGATACCGTAGCCCTGTTCGCCCATTAAGGCCTCGCCCGACAGCTTCAGCAGAATTCTCTTATAGAAAGGCTTTGGTTTAGCCGACATAATGTTTGGCCCCGCTATCGATCCAGGCGGTCACGGCCCCGCCGAAATTTGCCACAGCCGCGAAATCCGGAGGCGGCGACAGGGGTTTGGCGCGAGCAACAAAAAAGCCTCTCGCGCGAGAGGCTTTTTGTCAACTATTGATTTCCGCCGAGCAGGTCTTGGACCTCTGCTCCCAGGTCTGAGACTCGTTTTTCGAGTCCCTCGCCCATCTTGAACCGGGTGAACCTCCGCACCCTGATGTTCTCGCCGGTCTTGGAGATCATCTGGCGGACGAGCTCGGCGATGGTGATGTTCTGGTCCTTGACGAAGGGCTGTTCCATCAGACAGGCCTCCTGGAAGAACTTGCTGAGCCTGCCCTCGACGATTTTTTCGAGGACCTGCTGCGGCTTATTGGCGTTCTTCGGGTCGGTCCGGGCCTGTTCCAGAGCGATCTCGCGCTCCTTGTCGAGCACCTCCGACGGGACCTCTTCCTTGGTGGTGTAGCGAGGCTCTGCCGCCGTGATGTGCATGGCGATGTCGTGGACGAAATTGCGGAACTCTTCGCCGCGCGCGACGAAGTCCGTCTCGCAGTTGACCTCGACCAGCACCCCGATCTTTCCGCCCGCGTGTATGTAAGAATCGACGAGGCCTTCGGCCGCGACGCGGCCCGCTTTCTTGGTGGCGGTCGCAAGGCCGCGCTTGCGCAATATCTCTATGGCTGTCTGCTCGTCGCCGGCCGCTTCGGTGAGCGCGGCTTTGCATTCCATCATGCCCGCGCCGGTCTTCTCCCTCAGCATTTTGATGGCGGCTGCTGTAATCTGATTTGACATTATTAGCTGCTTCTCCCTGTTTAGATATGAATAACGCGCGGCTTAATTGAAATCAGGCCGCGCGTTCATTAAAGAGGTTGGGATGAAGATCGAAAGATGAATGAGGGAATGCGATCGCTTCTACCTCCGGCCTTCCGCCTT
>Ga0126311_10001993_pt1 | contig 10098 bp, 14 predicted proteins | sample Plot61_FD_92539 | JGI IMG/M metagenome (GOLD analysis project Ga0126311, IMG submission 92539) | Serpentine soil microbial communities from UC McLaughlin Reserve, CA, USA - Plot61 | ecosystem: Environmental > Terrestrial > Soil > Grasslands | place: USA: UC McLaughlin Reserve, Lake County... | reverse complement strand
TCCGAAGGTTATCAGGTGATCACGTTCTAAACTGAGGTGCAGAAGTCCTGGCCCGATTCGGCGCGGGAGCGCCGCCGGCGATGGTGCGTCCTCTGCAGGGTCGTTAGGCTGTTCGGGTTGTGTAATGGACGATCGACGATCTTGCTGCAGGCGACTGTGTCGATCTGCCCGGTCGGCGTTGGTGTGGTCGTCACCCGGACCGCTGCGATGCCGGGAGACGATCCGACGAACTATTCTTTGGCGGGGATAAGGGCCGGCCTGGCTTCCTCAAACCCTAGGAGGTGGTCGAGGGACGGCCGCCCGGGACCGAGTAGCAAGACCACCAAGAAGCCCGCGATGTAGGCTAGATCGCGCTCATAGCCCACCCCCTGGTCGCCGGAGATGAGCCCTGCTTGCCCCGTCACCAGTGCGATGGCCACAAGTAACTCCACGGTCATCAGCCCCGCAATAACCCGCGAGAGGAGACCCACGATCAGCATGACCCCGCCGACGAGCTCGAGGAGGGTTACGAACCAGGCCAGCAAGAGGCCGGCGGGCAACCCTGCCGACGAGAGAAACTCCCCGAATCCGGCAATACCGGCAACGCCACCGCTGAGCTTGTCGACGCCGTGAGCGAACATCATGAACCCCACGATCACGCGTACGATGACCGGGGTGAGCCCAGCTAACCTTCCGAGCTGCTGCCCGAGTCTCAAGATCGTTGTCTTCACGTTAGTTTTCCTCCTTCCTTCGGCCTCTAGGTGTGCTCCCGAGCCGGTCTCCCGCACCGGACCCTTCCCGGACACCTCCACTCCAGTTTGGCCCCTGAACCTGTGATTAGCCTGGATAAACCATAAGAATTCTCATAGAAACAGCCGCGCCTGGGCAGCAAAAGGTATAGTTGGGCAGGACGATGAAGCGCGTCCTGATAGTGGAAGACGAGGCACTTATGGCCAGGATGCTGGCCCGGGTGCTACGGGAGGAGGGGTACGCCGCCGAGACGGCCGAGGACGGACGATCTGGGTTCGCACGCGCCGCGGACGAGTCGTTTGACCTGCTCATCTTGGACTGGATGCTGCCCGACCGCAGTGGCTTACAGATCGTGCGGGGCTTGAGGGCGGCGGGGGTGGGCACGCCGGTCTTGATGCTCACTGCCCGCGGCCAGGTCGAGGACCGGGTTGAAGGTCTCGACACTGGTGCCGACGACTACCTCTCCAAGCCTTTCGCGCTCCCGGAGCTCCTGGCACGTGTACGGGCGCTAACGCGACGCCCGCAGGCGGAGCCGGCCGAGGCGACTGTCAGAGCGGGCGACCTTGCCCTGGACCCGGTCCTCCACGTGGTCCGCAGGGGTGACGAGGAGATACACCTGACCGCGAAGGAATTCGCACTCCTGCACACGCTCGTCAGGCGCCCGGGACAGGTCTTCACGCGCTCGGTCTTGCTTGACACCATCTGGGGCGCACCAGGCGAGGTTCGGACCAACGCAGTCGAGATCTACATCTCCTACCTCAGGAAGAAGCTCGACCGGGAGGGCGAGCCCTCCCTCATACGCACCGTCCGCGGCGTGGGCTACACCTTCCGGCCCGGACCAACGCCCTGATGCTCGATAGCATCCGCCGGCGGCTCACGCTAGGCTACGTGGGCATCCTTGCCCTTATCCTCACCGTCTTCGGCGTCTTGATGGTCTTTCTCTTCCGAGAGCAGGCCTACGCCCAGCAGGACGAGCTCCTGCTGCAGGAGGCGAAAAGCAAGGCGGAGAGCCTCCTGGCCGGCCGCGAGAAAGCCTTCATCCCCAGGCCCGGCCGACCCTACGCCGCCTGGGCGGAGGTCGAAGCCGACGGCCGACTTTCTCGACCTTCGTCTGCGCCGGCGGCGGTGCTCGATCTCCTCGCCGAGAAGCAGGCTCGCCAAGCCGTCCGCGACCGGGAATCCTCGCTCGCGACAGTAGACGGGCACGAGGGCGATTTGCGGGTCGCTACCTTCCCCGTAGTTCGGGAGGGGAAGGTGGTCGCCGTCATCCAGACTGGGCAGTTGCGCCAGGAGGTTCAGGGTAACGTCAACCGGCTCATCCTCGTCCTCTTACCCGTCGGCCTCGTGGCGCTGGTGCTGGCGGGCGTGGGCGGACTCTTCATGTCCCGCAGGGCCATGCGGCCGGTACGGGAGTCGTTCGAGAGGCAACGCACCTTCGTCGCCGATGCTTCCCACGAACTAAAGAGCCCACTCTCGTTGGTGAAGATCAACGCGGAGGTGCTCCTGCGCGATCCTTACGTACCAGACGCCCGGGAGATTTTAGAGTACCAACTCTCCGAGATCGATCGGATGAACGCGCTGCTCACGGATCTTCTCACCCTGGCCCGTCTCGATGCCGGCAAGCTCGCGGTGGGGCAGGAACTTTTTGATTTGGCGAACGTCATCGCCGAGACCGCCGAACGCTTTTCAGGTCGGGCATTCGCCGAAGGGAAGAAGCTGGAGGTTCGCTACTCCGGTAAGATTCCGGCCTGGGGCGACAAGGGGAGAACCGGCCAGATCCTGGCCGAATTACTCGACAACGCCTTCCGGTTCACGCCCCCGGGAGGGCTCATCACTGTGGAGGGGCGTGCCCGAGAAGGACGTGCCGAGGCGACCATCACGGACACGGGACCTGGCATTCCGGCCGAGCAACTGTCGCGCATCTTCGACCGCTTCTACCGCGTCGAGGCCGCTCGGACGAGAGAGGGCGGGGGTACGGGCTTGGGTCTCGCCATCGCTCGCGATCTTGCCCGCGCCCAGGGCGGTGATCTCACGGCTGGCAACGCGCCGGACGGTGGAGCCAGCTTCACGCTGACGCTGCCCGCTAAGTCTTTCTGAGGCAAAGGGACTTGCACAAAGTAATACCGCCCGCACAAAAGCCGGTGCTGCTACGCCCCGTCCTACGCGGGAACCTGACTGTTAAGCCAAGCGCCTCTTCGCTAAATCGCAACCTCTTCGTCAGGCACGTCGACGGAGAAGTGGGCCTGCACCAGCTTCCACGTGCCGTCCTCCTCTCGCATGACGGCCGCAAGGCGGGTTGGGATGGTGGCACCGTCCGGGAAGACGAAGGTCGACTGATCAGTAACCCGACCTACCGAGCCCTCCTGATAGCTGCGCAAGGCGTCGCCGGCTTCGAGCCGGACTCCTTCCATTTCGAAGGCCGATCTCCACTGCTCTCGGTCGTCAAACCAATCGTCGGGGGCGGTGCCGATGACCATGCTCTCATGCTTCTGTGACACCAACCGGTCGAAGCTCCCAACGTCGTACGCCGAGGACAGAATGTAAAAGCGCAACATCGCCTCCTTGACGCCTTCGGACTGCTGCATCCCTGTCCCCCTTCTCCTGGGATTGAACCAGCGTAAACAGGATAGCAAGCAGTGTCAAAGGGAGCCAGCCGAGTCCAGTCGGACGGTGAACGGCGCTTGGGATCTCTCCATGTACCTCGCAATCTGTTGCTACCTTAGGTTGGCCAGCCTCTTTAGGGTTTTACCCACCTTACTCTTGAGGAACGACTCGACCGAGTAAGCCGAAGCCAGCTGCTGGTTGGCGATGGAGTAGGTCGGGTAAACGTGGATGGTGCTCGCTAGGTCGCTCATCTTCAACCGGTTCGAGATCGCCAAGGCCCACTCATGAATGGCTTCTCCCGCCCGCTCGGCCACTACCGTAGCGCCGAGAACGGTGCCGTTCTTTCTGTGCACCACCTTGATAAAGCCGTCCGTGTCATTCTCTGTCACAGCGCGGTCCACGCGCTCCATAGTCATGAAGCGCACGCCGACGTCGTCAGCGCCACGGTGCTTGTTGCGCGCCTCGGCTTCAGTGATACCCGCACGCGCAACCTCGGGGTCGGTGAAGGTCGTCCACGGCACGAATTGCGCGACACCCTTGGACGTGCCGGGGAACAGCGCGTTGCGGGCAGCGATGAACGCCTGATAACCAGCGTAGTGGGTGAATTGCGGTCCGCCGACCACATCGCCCGCCGCGTAGATGTGCTTGACGTTGGTGCTCAGGGAGCCGTCGACCGGTACGCCACCCTCTGTGAACCTTACGCCTGCGCGCAGCAGCTCCATCGTGTCGACGTTGGGAGTGCGCCCAGTCGCAACTAGCAGCACGCTGCCTTCCACTTCCCCAGCGTAGGTGTGCACCACGATACCGTCGTCGCGCGGCGCGACCCGCGTCACGCGCGCCGAGGTGCAGTCCGACGCCCTCATCGCGCAGTATCCGTGCCAGCGTTTCTGCGGCCTCGGGTTCGTCCCTGGGGAGCAGATGGGCTGATTCCTGGAATAGGCTGACCCGCGAACCCAACCGCCGGAAGGCCTGTGCCATCTCGACGCCGACCGGCCCACCGCCCACCACCAACAGGTGCTCGGGTAGCATCTCGAGATCATAAACTTGCTCGGAGGTGAGGTACGGCACGTCCGAGAGGCCCTGCAAGTTTGGGATGGTCGGGCGCGCGCCGGTGCAAATGATGATCTTCTTTGCGGTGATGGTCGTCTCGCCTTCGGCGGAGGCAACAGCGAGAGTATTCGCGTCCTCGAACCTGGCCCGACCTATGCGCACATCTACGCCCTCCTGTCGCAAGACCTCGGGGGTTTCGAACCGATACACCTTAGAGATGGCTCGCCGGACATAGTCCATCACCTCCTTGAGGTCCACCGGCCCAACGGTGGTCGCACTCAAACCGAAACCGGAAGCATTGCGCGCCTGGTGCACTACCCTGGCAACCTTGAGCAGGGCCTTGCTGGGCACGCAACCGGTCCAGGTGCAGTCGCCGCCGATGCGATCCTTCTCGATGAGCACCACGCGCGCGCCGGCCCGGGCCGCGAACCGTGCGGCGGTAATACCACCCGACCCGGCGCCGATGACTACGAGATCGCAAGACCCGGTCACATCAGACTCCTTTCCGCAGGTAACCTTCGCGCTTCGACGCACTTCGCGCACACAAGACAAACCCACGGAGATCGCTTGAGAGGCCGGGGTTCGCAAGGTATGGGTGCCTCAAAGCACAGTGATTCTATCTAGCAACGAGTCGGAAGAGAGCCGGGGCAGTAGCCTCCCCAACCCTAATCGTCACACACTACGTAGTGAGTGATCAGAGGAGCTTTGGGACAATGAATAGAGGAGCCATATCGGCATTGAAGGAAGACCTCGCGGGACGGGGTCCTTACAGTTTAGGTTTCTCGATTATCTTTTGTTTAGGTGAATCACCGGCTGGAAAAGGAGTCCACAGGGTTAGGGATAGAGGTTGGCTATTCAGCGATACAAGCCGCAAGGAGGTGATAAGAGGACATAGTTGAAGATATCTCTAGGGAGAAGCTCAAAGAGAAGATGGACCGCGGGGATGACTTCATGCTCGTCGAGACCCTCGACGAGGAGCATTACGAATTCGCCCACCTGCCAGACGCGATCAACCTGCCGCCAGGGCAGATCAACCGAGCACAGGAGCTAATCCCGGACAAGAACGCTGAAGTTGTTGTCTACTGCGCGAGCCCACCATGAACGAAGTCCGAGGAGGCCGCCCGGGAGCTGGTGGCCATGGGCTACGAAAACGTACGCCATTACGCAGGTGGCAAGCAGGACTGGATGAGGCACGACCTACCGGTCGAAGGAGAACGATCGGACAGATAGCAGAGATCGCCCGCGCTTGCCGAGGTGCAATGAGTAGGGGCTCCGGTCCTCTTACGACCAAGGCTCAAGAGGAGATAACCATGGTCGATGATTCAATCTCCCGACATACCTTGAGAGTTCAAGGACAAAAGCTGAGTTACCTTCGTGCCAGCGAAGGACCTCCGCTTCTGTTGCTGCATGGGACTTACTGGAGCCGTGTGTGGGCGCCGGTAATACCGAGACTGGCGCAAGAGCACGCGGTGTTCGCGTTCGACTATCCCGGCTTCGGCCGTTCTGGAAGCCGGCTTACCGTGGAGAACGCCACGGTGCCGCGGCTGGCCGAGCTAATTCTGCGCGCCGCAGACGCGCTGCGGGTTGGGGACACCTTTTTCTTGGCCGGTCATGATATCGGTGGTGCCGTAGCCCAGCACATTGCGGCGTTCAATGAGGATCGTGTGCCGAAGCTGGCGCTGGTAAACAGCGTGCTCTACGATTCATGGCCCGTACCCCGAGTAGCGCGATTTCGAGACCCGGAGGTGGCGAGGAACGTCACCCCTGAGCAGCTCGTCGAGCTTCGTCGTGAGGCGCTTCGCGGGTCAATCGAGCGAAGTTTGTCGCCCGCTGAAGAAGAGGACTACCTCTCGCCGTGGAGATCGGAGGATGCCACCCGCTCTTGGACGGCGCTGGCGGCGGCCGCAGACGCACGCTACACGATGGAATTGGTGGAGCCTCTACGGAGGTCGGGCTTGCCCATATTGCTCCTGTGGGGAGAAGAGGATAGCGCTCAACCCATCGACTATGCTCGCCGCTTCGCTCAAGAGTTTCCCCAGGCACGCCTCGTAGCGGTGCCCAGGGCGGGGCACATCCCGATGGAGGACGATCCACGAATGGTCGGAGCTACGCTGGCTGGCTTCTTCGCTGAGGCAAAACTGTGACCAGCTTATAGAGTCGGAAGCGTGTTCGCGAACCTCAGGTGTACAAGGGTGAAGATCTCAGCGGCGCAATGTCTCTCGCAACATCTCCGCCGTCGGGGAACCCTTTAGCCCTTCGGGAGTGGCATAGACCCGACAGCCAAGCGACCAATCCTCGCGCTCGGCCACGGGGAAGAGGTCTTGGCCATCTAGCCGTATGGTGGGGCTTCCGGGAAAGCGTAGCCTCCGGGCCTCCTCATCGCTGTTGACCGCAACCAGCTCGACATCGGCCTCCATGCTTTCCTTCGCCAAGACTTCCCGCAAAGTCTTCTCCGCCCTCCGGTAGCTAAGACACGCATCGAAGTACAGGAGCTTGATCTCCATGTTCGGCACCTCTCACCTTTCTTTCCGGCTCGATGATACCATTTACATGCACCCAATCGTACATGTTCAAGGCTGAGTTCTTTTTCTTGCCTTCGTTCATCGAAGCTAGTAGAAGTAGAAGTATGGGTTTAGTCCGGTAGTCTCTAGGTCCAACGCTACTACGTCCGCGTGCCCCAAGTCTGCCACCACACCAGAACGTTGCTCTTGGGCAGTTACGAGCGTACGACGTACCTCTATGGGTTTGACGTGCGCGGTGTGAACACCGCAGGTTTCCTCACCGTCGGGTGAAGAAGTTGGACTTCTGGCACTTTTGGCACCCCGCTGTACTGGGGATTCTTCAATATCCTCCACAGAGGAGAGCACAGTGTTCGTATTCCTCTTCTTTAAGTGCCCTTCCCTCCCGGCTCCTGAGGGCGTCTAACCAAGGTCGTCGTTGCGTTGATATATCCTTCTCTCGGCCCCTTGCCTAAGAGCATGATTCTAGGAATCCCTAAAGTGAGGGGGTGCCAAAAGTGCCAAAAGGATGCCGAATGGGCTTCTGGCACTTTTGGCACCTCCCTGGAATGCGCATCTCGAAACTCACGGTTGCTCCCTCAGTGCCGGGTGCAGGCGAAGTCTTGTGGTAGACCGCCCGCTGGTCTTGATCACCTCTATGCACAACCAGCCGAACTCTTCGAGCACACTGCAGGCGCTGCTTACCTCTTCCGGTATGGAGAGCTTGGCCCAGTGCTTACGGTAGACAGACCGGGTAGAGTCACCGTCGCTCACGTCTCCCTTGCGGATACGATCTAACAGCGTTCGCGCGCCCTCCATGGCTGGGTTCTCGGCAGAGGAGTAGAGCCTTCTGGCATGAGTCTCAAGGTACTCGCACCAGGCTACGGCTTGAAGCGTCGGCTTGATGTCTACAGCCCCTCCATCCCCAGAGCCATCCACGTACTCGATGAGTTGGAAGATGAGCGCAAGGGAAGGCATCAGTGAACGATATTTGGCCAGATGGCTCTCCAGGGCTGGGGTAAGATCTGTCGAGCGCAGCCTGACCTCAAGTTCATCCCGCCATTGGTCGAAGACCTCCTGGGCATCCTCGGTGAACCGCACGGCGGGTATACCTTCCTCATTTTCGCCACTCGCGCCAAAGACCTCCGGGTTCAAGGCATCGAGCCGCCTGAAGACCTCGTAGGCCCGGTTCTTCGCCTCGATGTCGGGCCAGCGGTCAACGTTTCTCCAGGCACTTGGAGCGTCGGGCCACACCAGCAACTGAAAGCGCTGTAGCAGACCGTCATCGCCCTTCTCTCCTTGAGTAGCCTGATAGACATAGGTCGAGAGGGGCCCGGGCTGGATGCCGCCGAGGATGGAGAGGCACAGGGCCGGGATGTGCAGCGATCCTCTACCTATTCGGTCAACATCGAAGCTTCCTGAGCCGTTCCACCCTTCCAAATAGAACGAACGATCCCCTTCGCGCCCCTACTTGTCTAAGTTCCGCAACCAGCCGGAGAGTTCGTCCCTGTGGACCAGTATTCCTCTCGGATTCTCTAAGAGGATTTCTGAGATCTTCTCCACTGTGGCGTCCTCACTCTTGTAACGTCTCAAGAGAGGCTCCCTGGGCACGTCAGTATCCTGACTGCTCCGAACTATCTCCTCCAACATCGAACGGTCCCCATTCTTGGCCGCCTTCTTGAGCTTGTCCTTGAGCGCTGCCTTCGTAGCCTCGGCGACCATCACGTCCGTCTCGTAGGCTAGCATTGAGTTCTGATACGCCTCGCAGGCTACAGCCACCAGCCGGGCTAGCGGCTTCATAACTTCGGCGAGAGCGGGACTCTTCATAAGCGAAGGTCTTCCCACTACAGCACCCCACAAGTTTGGGACCACTAGCCAATCGTCATGTCGTTTCGGATGGATTCCTACCCTGCGTCCGACCAACGACCCCGCAACCACCACTGCGCCTGCTGCAGCGAAATCAGGAGGTATCTGCATCCGCTCGGATACGTCCACGATCCATCCGCGCAAGGGTTCAGGTAACATAGTGGGGTCCAGAGGGGCCGCGGACGGCAGACCCTCCGGCAACGGCACGGGGCCTTCCCACTCGTCATCGATGGTTGTGTAGAATTCCGTGGCACCCTTAAGCGCCTTCTCTATCGTGGCTTGTCCGTAGGTTCTACCGTCGCCGTAGTGGCGCTCATCCCACTTGGGGCGGTAGAGTCCCGATTGCCTAAACAGCTTGTCGATCCGGTCTGAATCACCGCTGGTCCAGAACACGAGGCGCGAGCAGAGCGCCAAGTCCGCCTCGCTCCCGGACGCGTAATCAGAGGTGTCCCCGGCCCATAATTTTTCGAACGCTTCACCGTTCGATGCTTGTCCGGCCTTGGCAAGTACCTCCGCGTCCGAGAGGTCGTTGCCAGGGCCATGCGAGCCTTGGCCGTTGGCGCCCCCTTTGGTAAAGCCAAAGATCTTCCTGTGAAGGATTTCGACTTCCACCTGACGCTCTTCGATCCTTTTGGGCGTGCCCGGCAGGTGTGTGCCGGTTACCGTGAAGAAGCGTCCGGAGTCGTAAACCTCGACCTGACCTTTGCGTCGTCCGCCGGGTGGTACTTCGGCCTTGACGAGGACATGGATCCCGCTCCCAGAAGGAGAGAGCTCCGCGTAGGAATTCAGTTGCTCGATGATCTTTCTGGCGGATTCTTCTATCTCACCGGTCTGCGAGTCCCGGATATCGTCCAGGTCGATACCGGCGTACGGATCTACTTCAGTGAAGACGAACCCAACGCCACCACAACCATACTTCTTCGAGGCTTCTAGCGCCTCTTCGTAGCTTCCCCAGGTCTCCGGTTGATCTACCCTAGCTAGCTTTCCGGTGTGTGGGCAGAGGGGCACCTTGGTGAGCTTGCCGTCCCTTTCTTCGTAGCGCCAGTTGATCCATTGAGCTAGCTCTTTCACGAGGTGTTAAACTCCTAGCGGTTCTACTCTCAAAGAGGGGGCGGCGAGCTGCTTAACCCGCCGCCCATACAGGCCCTTCAGGCGCTGATGTCCGAGAAGTCCACCTCCTCCCCGGGCTCTTCGTCGATTGGCGCAATCTCCGCCACCTTCGTCCTGGTCTCGCCCTTCGAGTCCTTGTAGGCCTCCACCTTCACCCAGCAGCGCTTGCTTTCGACCGTCTCCGGTCCCCAGCCGACCTTGGGGTCTATCGGCCCACCATTCAGGGTTTCGGCCCACTGAT
>Ga0126311_10001992_pt1 | contig 10099 bp, 7 predicted proteins | sample Plot61_FD_92539 | JGI IMG/M metagenome (GOLD analysis project Ga0126311, IMG submission 92539) | Serpentine soil microbial communities from UC McLaughlin Reserve, CA, USA - Plot61 | ecosystem: Environmental > Terrestrial > Soil > Grasslands | place: USA: UC McLaughlin Reserve, Lake County... | reverse complement strand
TGGTGGCGTCGAACTGGAAGGTGTAGTTGCGGGTGGTGACGTAGAACTCGTTCTCGAAGATCGCGATCAGGCCCTGCAGGGCCTGCCAGGCGCCGACCATGAGCATCATGATCGCGGCGAACACGGTGAAGCCGACGGCCCAGCCGCTGGTGTTTTCCCGGCTGCGGCTGGTCGACGGATACTGCGACGCGTCGTCGGTCACTGCAGTTCCCTCCTCGTCCTTCTCCTCGGCCCCGGCCGCCGCCGAGGGGCGGGGTCCGGTGCACCGTCGGGACAACGCTCGCACCGGGCCTGGCCCCGGACCTCCTCCGTTTAGGGTGAGGTTGCGTCGGCGCCTGCATCCGGCTCGTCGACGACCGGGTCCAGCAGGATCCAGTGGCTGTCGCGGCGCGGGCGCAGGTAGACCGCGTCGTAGAGCAGCCCGGCGGCGAGGATGCCGGCCACGGTGGCCAGGTCCCTGCCCGTCTGCAGGAGGACGGTGACGACCACGCCGGCCAGCGCCACTGCCGGAGACAAGGGCCACAGGGGCATCCGGTAGGGCCGGGCCAGATGGGGTTCCCGGAGCCGGCTTACCAGTGCCGACAGCGCGATCAGGGCGAAGGTGACAACGACCGTCAGGCTGGCGAAGGTGACCGCGGCCGCGTAGTCGGAGACGGCGGTCAGCGACAGGGCGGCCACGCCGATGGCCAGGCTGGCGACGACCGGCGTCCTGGTCCTCGGGTGGATGCGGCCAAGGACGCGGCTGAGCGGGGTCGGCCAGGCCCGGTCCCGGCCGGAGCTGTACAGGATCCTGGCGTACTCCAGCAGCACCGCCAGAAGAACGTTGAAGAAGGTGGCCCCCAGCGCCAGGGTGACGATGGTGACCAGCCTGTCGCCGCCCAGTGAGCGGACCAGGAAGGACATGGGGGCCGGCGCGGTGGTCAGCTGCGCCTGTGAGGGCGCCCCCAGCAGCGCGGCCGTGATCGCCAGCAGCTCGGCGACGACCGCGACGCCAAGCGGGGCCAGCACCGCGTGGGCGATGCCGCGGCGCGGACCTCGGGTCTCCTCAGAGAAGATGACGGCGCCGCCGTAGCCGGCGTAGGCGCCCAGGCCCAGGGTGACGCCGGCCAGCAGCGTCCGTAGGGTGGCCGGGGTGGCGTTGCCATCGGCGCCGTACATGCGCGGGTCGATGAGCGCGCCCGCCAGCGACCAGTCGGCGTGGGCGAAGCCGAGGGCCGACACGACCAGGATGATGATCAGTTCCAGGGCGAGCAGGGCGGCGGCCACGGCCGCGTTGGACCGGATCCCGGCCAGGGCCAGCGCCGCCGCGGCGGCCAGCAGGACCAGCGCCGCCGTCCGGGGGCTGATGGCCGGCCAGACGGCGTTCAGGTACTGGCCGGCGGCCAGCGCGAACGCGCTCGGGACGATGACGAACAAGGCGAGCTGCAGGGTCAGGGCCAGGAAGCCGGCTCGGCGGCCGAGAACCCGGCCGACGATTCCGTACAGGCCGCCGGCGGTAGGGTACAGCGCGCCCAGCTCGGCCCAGCCCACCGCCAGGCAGCCGCTGATCAGGCCCGCGGCCAGGAACGCCAGGAAGGCGCCACTGCCCTGCTGGCGCAGGGCGACCGAGCCGATGGCGAACACCGACGCCGCCGGGCCGATCACCGAGAGGGTGATCGTCATGTTGCCGGCCACTCTCAGCGTCCGGGCAAGCTGCTGCTGGTAGCGGCCGGCTGACTGCGCGGGCGCGTCCCGTGACATGGCTACGGGTTGTTGGGGGGCGCTGACCCTGGGAGGAGGCCCCGGTCACGGGCGTGGGTGACCGCCTCGGCCCGGGTGGAAACCTGGAGCTTGCGGTAGACGGACTGGACCTGGCTTCTGATGGTGGTGACCGAGACATGAAGCTCCTGGCTGATCTCCCGGGTGGACAGCCGGGTGGGGAGCAGCCGCAGCACCATGAGCTCCCGCTCGCTCAGAGAGGCTGCCGCCTCGGCTCGCGGGCGCGGCGCCGCGGCGAGCGTTCGCTCGGTCTGCTCCAGTAGCACAGGCAGGGAGCCGGGATCCGCGGATCCCTCGATCAGCCCGCGAGCTTGGCTGACCAGGGCCCGGGCGCCGGCGAGGTCACCTCGATCCCGGCGCACCGGTGCCAGCAGCAACAGCGTGAACGCTCGTTGCACCAGCATGCTGTCGATCCTGACCGGCTCCAACGCCCGCTCCAGCTGCACCTCGGCCTCGGTCAACTCGCCCTCGCGGGCCAGCGCCCGCCCCAGTGCCGCGTAGGCGATTCCGCACATCGGCTCAGCGCTGAGGCCTTGGGCATCGGCGGTCGCCGCCGCCCGGCGGGCCAGCGCCAGGGCGGTGGGGTCGTCGTCCTCGTCCCCGGCCAGCAGCGACAGCACCGCCAGGGCGAGGACGACCGCAACCGGTTGTCCGGCCGCGGGCACCTGGCGGAGCAGTTCCTCGAGTTGCGGCCGCGTCCCGGTCGCCTGTCCCGCCAGGTACAGGGAATGGCCGAGCGCCGACAGCGCCATCCACCAGAACTGCAAGGATTCCGGGCCGGCGAGCTCGAGCGCACGCCGACCCGCAGCCGCCGAGCGCCCGACGTCGTCGTACACCAGCGCGGCGCGTGCCAGGTTGGCGCCGAAGGCCAGCGAGTTGATGCCGTCCGGCAGGCCTCCCTCCGAGTTGACGCCGTCCGGCAGGCCTCCCGCAGCGCCGTCACGTCCCACAACCGCCAGCCAGTCTTCGGTTTGCTGCTTGGAGGCGCCGCTGTACCCACGAATCCAGGCGGTGACATAGGCGACCGGGGGGTCGGCCAGGATCGCCGCAGGGGGCAGCCTGTCCAGCCAGCGGGCCACGGTCGCCCGTTGCCCTCGGCGCCAGTAACTGAGCCAGTGCTGTGCGATCAAGGTCGCGGCCTCAGTGAATTCCCCGGCCGCGCAGGCGTGACCAATGGCCTCGTCGAGGTTGCCCGCCCGCCGATGCCAGGCCGCGGTGCGCCGGTGCAGGGTCGCCAGCAGCGCCGGCTCGCGGCTGGCAAGCTCCAGGCGCAGCAGCTGCGCGAACAGATGGTGGTAGCGATACCACTCACGGCGGTCGTCCAACGGCACCAGGAACAGGTTCGACCGTTCCAGATCGGCCAGCAGCCCCGCCGACCCTTCGGCTTCCAGGATGGCGTCGCACAAGGGGCCGGACAGGCGCTCCAGAATCGAGGTCCGCAGCAGGAACGTCCTGACCTCCTCTGGTTGGCGTTCGAGCACCTCGGTGGCCAGGTAGTCGGCGACATGGCGGTTGTTGCCGTGGAAGGCGGCGATGAAGGCGCTCGAGTCCTGCCGGCCGCGAAGCGACAGCCCGGCCAGGACCAGCCCGGCCGCCCAGCCCTCGGTCCGCTCGGCCAGGCGCTCCACGTCCTCGGCCGCCAGCTGCAGTCCCATCGAGTTGTTCAGCAGCGCGATGGCCTCTTCATCGGTGAACTGGAGGTCGGCAACCCGGATCTCGGCCAGCTCCCCCCTGGCTCGCATCCTGGCCAGGGGCAACGGCGGGTCGGTACGGCCGGACAGCGCCACGTGGACCCCTGCTGGGAGGTGGTCGAGGAAGAAGATCAGGCTCTGGTGGCAGGTCGGGTTTGTCACCATGTGGTAGTCGTCCAGCACGAGCACCAGCGGCGAGCCGACCGTATGGAGGTCGTTGAGCACGCCCGGCAGGACCGCCCGGTACAGGTCCGCGCTCGGGCGCGCCAGGGCCGCGAGCGCGGCCGCGCCGACGTCCGGCTCGACAATGCGGAGGGCCTGGACGATGTAGACCCAGAACCGGGTGGGGTCGTTGTCCGCCTCGTCCAACGAGACCCAGGCCACCCGGCCCCCGCCGGCGGCGCCACGCCACTGGGCCAGCAGGGTCGTCTTGCCGAACCCTGCTGGCGCCTCCACCAGGCAGAGCTTGGTCTCCAGGCTGGCCTGGAGCAGCGACTGGAGGCCGGCCCGCGGTACCAGCCCGGCCCGGGTGGCCGGCGCCACCAGCTTGGACCACACCAGGCCGGGACCCGGCGCGCCCGTCGCCTGCGCGGCGCCAGGGTCGGCCTCGCTCGGGCGATCGGCCGTGGACGCCGTGGTGGTCCTGAGCTTCAGGGCGCACCAGGCGGTCTTGCCGCCGGCCCCGTCCTGGCGCACCCCCCAGGAGGTGGCCACCTGGTCCATGATCAGGAGGCTGAGCCTGCGGTCGGTCTCCTCCCTGGCGACCAGCAACCCCAGCAGGTCCGGGTCCTGGTCATGCACGGCCACGTACAGCCAGGAGCCGCGCAGCTCCGCCCGCAGCTCCATGGCGGTACCGGCGTGCATCATGGCAAGCGCGACCAGCTCGCTGGCCAGCAGCGCTGCCGGGTCGGCGAGCTGCTGGAGCCCCCAGCGGTCACATACCTCACGCACGAATGCCCGGCCGTCGCGGGCCGCGGTCGGTACGGGCTCCAGCGCCAGCTGCTCGCGCCGCCACGACGGTTGCGCCGAGGCATGGGCCAGCGCCTGGTCCAGGCTCGGATACAGCGCCAGCCGCCGCGCCACCCCCTGATGCGTGAGGAGCTCAACCACCGCCGGCTGGGCGCCACACAGGACCAGGGCGGTGCCCGGCCAGCCAAGCGTCGGATGCCGGATCGAGCTGAACACCCCGGCGGACAGCGGGTCGATCGCCTCTACCTGGCTCAGGTCGCAGACGATCGCCGTTGGCTTCGCGGCCAGGTGCTTGAGGACGACCCGCTGCAACTGGGGAGCGGCGGCAAGGTCGATGCGACCGGCCAGGGACAACACCACGCTTCCCTGCTGGCTGGATTGCTCGATCCGCATCGCGGCCTCTCGTCCTCCCGGCCAGCCTATAGGGCGAGCATCCCATCCTGAGATTCGCCTGCCAGTATCATTGTCTGTGGGCGATGGCGAAGAAGATCGTCTCCAGCAAGCTGGTTCCTGCCAGAGACTTGCCAGCATCTACGCTACACGCAGCTCTCCACCCCTAGCGCCCAATATCCTCGGGACGCTCGATCGCATCGGCGTACTGGCGCAACACTCCGGTGACGAGGGCAAACAGTGGCGTTGGGTCGATGCCTCGGTCTGACTCCCGGCGTGCTTCTGGCAGCACCTCGGTCTGGAGGAAGCCGAGCAGCACGTTGCTCAGCTTGATCCCGATCCCTTCGCCGACCGGCACCTGCTCCAGGAATCTGGTGACCTCGGCGGCCAATGTCTCCAGGTCCACCTGTGGACCGGGGTTGTCAGCGGTCACGTACCGCCTTCCTGGCAGGTGCAAGGTGCAACTACAACATGACGTCGGGCCGGAATGCGCGGCATGCCGTCGGCTGTCGGTCGGCCCGGGCCCGTCACAGGAGCTTGAGGTGTCGGGCCCGGCGGACGGCATCGCCCCGGCGGCTGGCGTTGAGCTTCCGGTAGATGCTACGCACCTGTGACCTGACGGTATTGACCGAGACGTAGAGCTCTCCGGCGATCTGCCGGGTGCTCAGGTCGCTGTCGAGGAAGCTGAGTACCATATGTTCCCGCTCCGTGAGGGGCGCCGCCAGCGCCACCGGGGGTGGCAACGCCGAAGCGGCGGCAGAGAAGACAGGTCGGTCCAGGAGCTCAGCGAGCAACTGCAGATGGGCGGTGCCCCGCTCCCGGTGCCGCAGGAGCAAGGCATGGACCTCCTCACCGAGGTTCCAGAAGACCTGCCGATAGCCCTCGGGCTCGGCGACCTGCAAGGCGTGCTCGACCGAGGTGGCTGCCGCGTCCAGGTCGCCGAGCCGCTGGCGGGCCACGGCGTCCAACAGCAGCGTCTCCAGCCTCTGGTAGGGCACCAGCGGCGACGCGGACCCGTCCAGGCACGGCGCCAGCGTGGCCACCGCGCCGGCAGCGTCGCCGTCGGCAAGCTGCAGCTCGGCCTGGACCGCAAGCGTCGCCGCCGAGGGCGATGCAGGCTCGTCGGAGGTCGAAAGCAGCGCTCGTGCCTCCTCGCCCCGACCGGTCGCGGCCAGCAGCCGGGCCTCCCATTGCCGAAGCGAAGCGGCCAGGACGTAGGGGCCGTTGAGCCGCTCCAGCTCCTGCTGTGCACCTCGCAGGATCGCCAGGCCAGCAGCTGGCTCCCCCTTGGCGCGGGCCGCCACCGCCCGGGTCAGGCCGATCGTGCCGCTGATCGCCGGTTCCGGCCGGCAGGCCATGGCGAGGTCCAGGTACCGCTCAGCCGCGGCCAGATCACCCCACTCGAAGTGGGCACCCCCAAGGACCAGGTAGGCACAGGCAGCGCTGGGATTCTGCGACCACCCCCGCCGCTCGGCCAACGCCAGCGCCTCCTGGGCCAACCGGACACCGTCTCCCAGCCGGCTTGCCCCGGTTACCGCGGCCAGCTGGCCCAGGAAGCCCACCACCAGACAGTCCCGTCCCGAACGCCTGGCCGCGGCCAGCCCCTCCTCGAGATGGCCAGTGGCGGCCTCCAGCGCTCCAGTCCAGAACTCGGCGATGCCCAGGTTCAACAGTGCCAGCGCCCGCAGGTCGTCGGCACCCACCAGGTCTCCTCCCGGTGGAAGCAGGTGCCGGACCGCGACCACGGCCGCGTCCAGGTCGCCCCGCAGCCGTGCCCGGTACAGGCTGACGGCGGCCAACGTGACCGCAAAGCGGTGGCGTCGTCCCTGCGGCAGGTCGGCCGCGGCCTGCTCGGCCAGCCGCAGGTCGCTGTCGGCCCCGTCCCAATCACCGACGCCCAGCCGCCGCGCGGCCCGCACCGTCACGAGTTCGGCGTCGGCCTCCACCACCTCGGCTGGGAATTGATCCACCAGTGCGCCCAGCAGGGCCATCTCGCCATCCAGGATGAAGCCCTGCCATATCGAGGCCAGCAGCTCCGCGGCCAGCGGCCACTGCCCGCCGGCCACCGCGTGACGGGTCGCCTCGACGGACAAGCCATGGTCCCGGTACCAGCCAGCTGCCCGCCGGTGCAGCTCCGGGACCAGCCGCGGCGCGCTGGCCTGGAGGCGCGCCTGAAGCAGCTCGGCCAGCAGCTGGTGGTAGCGATACCAAGACCGGTGCTCATCGAGGGCGACCACGAAGGCGTTGGTCCGCTCCAGCCTGGCCAGGGTCTGGCCTCCGTCGGTCCGGCCGGTCAGGACATCGGCCAGCTCACCGCTGACTCGCTCCACCACCGATGTGTCCAGCAGGAAGGTCCGGTCCTCCTCGGGCAGCCGACCCAGCACCTCCTCCAGCAAGAAGTCGGCCACCGCCCGGCTGGTGCCGGCAAACCCGGCGATGAAGCCCTCGGGGTCAGGGTGGTTCTGCAGCGACAGAGCGGCCAGCTGCAGCCCGGCCGCCCACCCCTCGGTGCGGGCCCACACCAGGGCCAGGTCGGCGTCGGTCAGGACCAGCCCCTGGGTGGCCAACAGCTTGGCTGCCTCATCGGCGGTGAAGGCCAGCTCGTCGGCACCGATCTCGATCGGCCGGCCGACGGCTGGTAGCCGGGCCAGGGACAGCGGCAGATCCTCGCGGCTGGCCAGAACCAGCCGCAGCGATGACGACGACCGGCTCAGCATCGTTGCCAGCCCGTCGAGCACGGCCGGGTTGGTGAGCTGGTGGAACTCGTCCAGGACCACCATCGGCTCCGCGAGCTCGGCCAGCTCGGTCGCCAGCTCGAGCACGAACCCCCGGTCGGGGCCACCGGTCGGCACGCCAAGGCTGCCGAGCCGCCCGTTGGGAGGGACCGCGCCTGTCCGGCGCAAGGCGGCCAGGAGGTAGGACCAGAATCGGGCAGGGTCGTTGTCGGCGGCGTCCAACGACAGCCAGGCGACCGGGCCTGGCAAGGCGGCGGTAGTGGCCCAGGAGCTGAGCAGCACCGTCTTGCCCGAGCCGGCCGGCCCGGTCAGTAGCGTCAACCGGCCTTGGACCCCAGCGTCAAGCAACTCCAACAGCCGCGCCCGAGCCACCAGCCACCGCGGGGTCCTTGGTGGAGTCAGCTTGGTCGCCAGCAACGGCACCCCAGACGCAGGCGAGGGCTGCCACCGATCGGGCTGGCCTCGGGAATGCCTAGACATCGGCCTCACCATAGCCGAGATAAGCACCCAAAGGGGGCCCAATGTCAGGACAGCCTGGGTGCGGATGGTCTCCGTCGCGTGGGGTCAGTCCGTGCCATGGCTGGGGCGCTCCAGCCCATCGGCATACATCCGCAATACCGTGGCGACGGCATCCAACAGCGGCGTCGGGTCGACGCCCAGCTCGGCCGCCCGCATCGCCTGGGGCAGGACCTCGGCCTCCAGCAGGCCAAACAGCAAGCGGTTCAGCTGGGCGCCAATCCCCTCAGCCACCGCGACCCGGTCCAAGCGCTCGGTAATCTCGATGTCCAACACGGCCAGGTCCGGTTCGCGGCGGCCGCGGGCCGGGGCGTCCTGGAGCGCCCGACGCACCCAGGCTTCCTCGGGTAGCCCACGGAGGCTGTGCCGGCCCCGATAGAGCCGACAGCTGCAGGTGTACTCGACACACCGACCGGCATCCGGCTCGACGTCGCGGCCATCGACCCGAATGGTGGGGGATCCCAGGAAGCGGGTCTGTTCGGCAGCCAGCTGGTCGGGGATGTCAATCAGTCGAATCTCGGCGTTGCTGCCAAGCTCCGCGCAGATCCGATGAACCAGCGCGATCGCGGGGTCACGGTTGGGGCAGCCAGCAACGGTCAACACCTCGACAAGAGGCCGCCCCTGGGTGGGTGGCTGGCCGGCTGGAGTGGCGGCGGGCAGCTCAGGCCTCACGGACGCGGTAGGTCAGGTGGTTGGAGACCTTGGACTGGGCCTGGCCGAGCCGACGTAGCGCACCGGCCGACAGCCCCCTCGACCCGCGGCAGTCTGAGGATGCGCCGCCCGCTCGAGCCGCGCAGGGCCCAGAAGTACTTGGCCACAAGTCGCTGTAGCCCGAGGCGAAACGGAGCAATCTCGGCCATGGGCCTCCGTTCGGAATCGCGTGATCCTAGCGCTGCCTTCGTCCTCGCGGCCAGTACCAGCCTCTCGGGGACGACCTTGTTGTCACCGCGGTCCCCCCGCCCGGTCAGATCTCACCCCAAAGAGGTGAGGACGCACAGGCCTGGCGCCAACACCATGGGGCAGGGAGCGCTCGCCCACGGCCGACCAGGACTGTTGGCGAGGCCCTGCGCAAGGCGTCGTCGAGTGGCAGGAGGAATGAAGGTATGAGCAGTGACGCATCGCCGCCGGCCGTCCAAGTGAACCGTAGCCTCCTGGTAGGGGGAGGAGTGCTGGTAGGGATCGGTGGTCTCCTCGGGTTCACGGGCATGGCGCTCGTCAGTTCCGCGCTCCTGTCGGCGACCCGGCAGTGGGTGAACCAGCTGCAAGAACCCCCCAGGGATATGGTGCGGCGCAAGTGGCGGCAGGCGAGCACCGCCGCCCAAGCAGGTGCCGAGGCCTGGCGGAACGGCCCTCGGACACGCGCGTCCTCCTCGCCGTGAGCCGCGGCCGCGTTGCCGGAACGGTGGTCGGCACCGGGCTTCGCCCAGCCCTGACTACCTTGGGGGAATAGATGTTCAGGCGACGACGAGATCATGCTCCACCGATGGGCAGTGGAGCGGTCGAACGATGGGCAGTGGAGCGGTCGATCAGGGCGCGCGCTACCTGTTGCGCGAGAAGCTCCTGTCGATCGGGGACGACTTCTGGATCGAGAACGACCAGGGCGAGCGCATCTTCCACGTGGATGCCAAGGTCCTGCGGGTGCGGGACACCGTCCTCATCAAGGACCGGGACGGCAACGAGCTCGTCAAGCTGCAGAAGCGGCTGCTGCGGGCCCGCAATACCATGGCCATCGAGCGCGGCGGCGACACGGTAGCCAGGGTCAAGAAGGCGATCATCGCGCCGCTGCGGGATCGGTTCACCATCGAGCTGGCCGATGGGGGATCCTTGGAGGCCCAGGGCAGCATCCTGGATCACGAGTACCAGATCACCCGCGACGGCATCCCGGTGGCCAACATCTCCAAGCGCTGGTTCCGGGTCCGCGACAGCTACGGCGTGGCGGTCGCCCCCGGCCAGAACGACGCCCTGGTCCTGGCCATCACCGTCTGCATCGACCACCTCGTCGACTAAGGCCTGGCACCTCCGCCCCGCCGTGGGTCGGCG
>Ga0126311_10001991_pt1 | contig 10099 bp, 10 predicted proteins | sample Plot61_FD_92539 | JGI IMG/M metagenome (GOLD analysis project Ga0126311, IMG submission 92539) | Serpentine soil microbial communities from UC McLaughlin Reserve, CA, USA - Plot61 | ecosystem: Environmental > Terrestrial > Soil > Grasslands | place: USA: UC McLaughlin Reserve, Lake County... | reverse complement strand
TGGACACGGCGGTCAGCGTTGTGGTCGCGGAGGGCCGGATCAGCCGCATCTACGCGATCCGCAACCCGCACAAGCTCGCCCGGCTTGACGAAGAGGCCACGCTCAGCCGCTGACCGCCGTCGCCGCCGACCCGGCCGGTTCAGCTATGGCGGCCATCTTGGGAGATCACCTCCAAGGAGTAGAGAACGCCACCACGGTCGGGCAGGAGCGACTTCCTCGAGATCCTTGGGCCAGAACAGCCTACGCTCTCTGCCCGGGAAACGTACGTCCACGGCCACGTATCCCTCCCCCCGTAACGATCGACGATCCTGCCCACCTTGCCGCGGCGCTCGGCGATCCTGTGGAGCTTACTCACCCTAACGGTCGCGCCTATGTGTACTTTTTCTGAGTTCACAACGCTCTTACTGTGCTCTGAGGGTTCTAGTAAGGATCGAAGACGAGCTCCTCGTCGGCGAACGGCCCGGCGTACTCTAGGTCGTAGGCGCGGGTGGAGACGATCTCCTCTACCTGCTCATCGGATGGTTTGAGCGCGCGGTGGGCGAGGATCAGGTGTTCGCGCACAACGGCGCGCAGCGCCTCCTCGCCTTGGGCTTCTAAGTGCTGCTGGCAATTCTCCGACGTTGGCATCCACGATCCTGCATAGATTGCTGAGCGGCCGCCCTTCGGGGCGGTATCCGCCTCCGGGACGCTACGGGCCGAACACAAGGTGTTGTGGTGCCGGATAAAGATGCAAAATCGTGCATGAGATCCGGGGGCGCCACGCTGGAGAACCCAACCACGAGCAGATTCTTGTTGGGCCAAATCCCACGGTGGGTCGCGGGTTCGCTTTGGGTGAACATCGTGTCAGGCTGCCCGGGCTACTGCTTAGCCCTCGTCCTCCCGGCGTTCATCTTCCCGGTCCTGTACTGTTATGGTTCTCATAGCTTCGTCTATGTCCTGGCCCGCCTGTTCGACCGGCTCCATATACAGGCGCGCCCAGGCGATTCGCCCTTCCCTTATGCCCATGATGGTCACTCCTGTCATCTGCAGGTCCGTCGCGCTCCAAAGCCATTCGTTCCACACCACGTCCCCCTCGACGCTTTGCCTCAGCACCCTGGCCTCGAGGTCGGGGAAGCTCTCGAACATGCCCGACCAGTTCTTGTGCACCTGGTCCTTGCCCCCGAAGCCCCGGTTGGGGTGTGACGGTTGCTCGCTCCTGTAGTCAGGGTGGAAGCACCCCACCATCGCGTCGGGGTCATGATGGTTTATGGCCTCACAGAGCCGTTCGACCACCGTAGGCATGATACTGTCACCTTCCCGGCTCGCTCTTGCTATTCTGCAGTCTTTACGGCGGCGCGTTCAGGGAGCCCGGCCAGGACGGCCCCGGCGATACCGGCGTCGTTGTGCATCTCGGCCGCCACGACCTTCGTGCGCGCCGTGAGGTGGGGGAAGAACTTCTCGGACTTCTTGCTTATGCCGCCCCCGATAATGATGAGGTCTGGCCAGAGGAGGAACTCGACCCTGTGGAGGTACTCATCGAGTCGCTTGGCGAAGTCTTTCCAGCTCAGCTCATCCCGCTTGCGGGCGCTGTCGGCGGCGCGGTGCTCAGCGTCCTTGCCCCTGACCTCGATGTGCCCGAACTCGGTGTTCGGAACTAGCCGGCCGCCGACGAAGAGGGAGGTGCCGATGCCAGTACCCAGCGTGAGCATCAACACGACGCCGTCCTGCTCCTTGCCAGCGCCCCAGCGCATCTCCGCGAGGCCCGCCGCGTCCGCGTCGTTGACGATGCTCACGGGAGAGTCGAGCTCCCTCTGAAGCGCCTCGCGCAGGTCGAAGCCGATCGCCGACTTGTCTATGTTCGCCGCCGTCTGCACGACGCCGCCCTTGACGACCGCAGGAAACCCGCAGCCGACGGAGCCCTGCCACCCTGCCTCGCGGACCACCTCGACCGCCGTCCCGACGATCGCTTCGGGCGTGGCCGGTTTTGGAGTCTTGATCCTCACCCTCTCCTCGAGGAGCTCACCCGATTCCGTGTCCACGGGGGCGCCCTTGATCCCCGACCCTCCAACATCTATCCCGAACACGTTCATGCGGCCTCCTGGGACGGATACGCCGTCATTCTATACGATCCTACCCTCCCACCCGAGGGCCCGGCATGCCCGATATCGTCAGGTGTCGAAGCTCCTCGCATCGTAGTCCAGCCTCGCGCGACGCAAACATAAAGCTGACATGCTGAACTGCTGAGCTGTCGAAATGCTTGCACAGGGGCTCTAGCCCCTGTGCAAACCGCTCTAATTGTTCCGCGTCGCAGGGCTGGTGGCGGCACGCTTGGGGAGTGGCTGTGGGCGCAGGAAGGCGTATCCGACCGCCACGATATACGTAACCCAGGCGAGCAACTCCAGGAGGTTCGCCTCGGGGTCCCAGCCGAAGAATGTGGTGAGGAGCTCGCTTATGAGGGTCTCCTCGCCAAGTACGGGCGAGCCGCTCACATCCCACAGTGGCATGAAGGCGGGGAGCAGACCGGCCTCCTCGAACTCGGCCACCCCGTGGGCCAGGAGTCCCGCGGCGACCACGATCAGGAAGACCCCGGTTACCTTGAAGAACGTGCCGAGGTTTATGCGCTTGCCTCCGGCGTAGACGGCGTAACCCAACGCGACGGCTCCCGCGATACCGAGCGCCGCCCCGAACGCTACCTGCAGAGGCTCCGAGGTACGCGTGATCCCGAAGACGAAGAGCGCGGTCTCGACTCCCTCGCGTAAGACCATCACGAAGACGAGCGATACCAGCGCGAGGCTGCCACCCCTCTCGACTGCGCTGTCGATGCCCTGGCGAATACCTTGCGCCACAGTACGCGACTCCCGTCGCATCCAAAGGATCATGTACGTCAGGAAGCCGACGGCGACCCACATCGCCGTGCCCTCGAAGATCTGCTCGGGCTTCCCCTCCAGCTCGCCGGCCGTCACGAACAACGTCCCGCCGACCGCCAGCGATACCAGAAGGGCCGCGCCGACCCCGTACCATACCTGCCTTATGCTCTCGTGGTGTTCGATCTTGACGAGGTAAGCGAGCACGATGGCGACCAAAAGCGTTACCTCGAATCCCTCCCTCAAAAGGGTAACAAATGAACTAAACACCGAGACCTCGCTTCCTCAGCCGCGTGTACTCTCTACAAATGATAATCATTTGCAATAACCATGTGGCAGCATAATCAGGGAAAGGTTTCGAGTCAAGAGATGAGGGGCTCTCGTGTGAGCCAGATCAAAAAGATGTGACTCGACGGGAGTCTTTGTGGGTGCTGTCTGGCCCATGGTATTGTGCGGCGCGTCCCTGCCGGCGCTGGATCGATGATCCAGGTCACATCGGCGCGCACAGATGCCATCGTGCCTGGATCCAGGGTCGCTGTGGTGGCCTCCGTGGCGAGTTGGTTCGTCGTGGTCACGATAATTAGCGCTATTCCTGCGCCCGCGCCGCCAGACAGCCGAAGCCACGAACGGTTGAGAGACGTTCTGTAAGCCGCTCCCAGGAATTTGCCTGTAGGGGCGGTTCGCGAACCGCCCGCGTTCGAATCGCCTCAACCTCCGAGCCTCTGCACGACCGCGTTGGCCACCTCGTCTGTCGTTGCTGTGCCGCCGAGGTCGCGGGTCTTCGTGCCTGAGGCCAGGGTCGCTTCGAGCGCGCCGAGGACACGTGCGCCCGCATCCGGGTATCCCGCGTGGTCGAGCATCATGGCGCCGGCCCAGATCGCACCCGCAGGGTTTGCGACGCCCTCGCCCGCGATGTCCGGGGCCGAGCCGTGGATGGGCTCGAAGAGGGAGGGATACGTCCCTTCCGGGTTCAGGTTGGCCGATGGTGCGATGCCGATGGCCCCCGCGATGGCTGCCGTCACCTCGGAGAGCAGGTCACCGAAAAGATTGGAACCGACGACGACGTCGAAGGACCGAGGGGAGAGCACGAGCCTCGCGGCCAGGGCGTCGGCGTGCATCAGGGACGCTTCGACCTCGGGGTACTCAGAAGATATTTCGCGGAAGATCTCATCGAAGAAAGGCATCGTGACGCTGATGCCGTTCGACTTGGTCGCACCGACGAGGAGACCCCTTCTGGCCTTCGCCTCCTCGAAAGCGTAACGGATTATCCTCTCCACGCCGCGTCGGGTTATCCTCTCCACGCCGCGTCGGGTAAAGATGCTCTCCTGGATTGCGATCTCATGCGGTGTATCCCTGTACACACGCCCGCCAGAGTCTGAGTACTCCCCCTCCGTGTTCTCCCTGACGACGGTGATATCGAGGTCATCCGGGTCCGCAAGCGGACTCTTTACCCCGCGCAGGAGCCGTGCGGGGCGCAGATTCACGTACTGGTCGAAGGTGCGCCTTATGGGGAGCAAGAGGCCCCAGAGGGAGACGTGATCCGCCACCGTCGGCCATCCCACTGCGCCGAGGTAGATCTCATCGTAGGCCGCCAATTGGTCGAGGCCGTCTTCGGGCATCATCCGCCCGTGCTCCAGGTAGAACTGACAATTTGACTAACACCCTAATCATCAGGATTAGGGCAGATCATAGGGAGATAACTTTGGTGTAGCCATCAATCGTCACGCTTCTCTCTAGATGCGTTAAGCTGCGTAAGGATAGGCGAGCAGAGAGAGATCAGCCGCAAGGCAAACGTTGCCCCCACCGCAGCCAACTCTAGTTGCCATAGCCCTAAGAGATATCTAGTGATATGCACCCCACCAGAGGCACGAGGATCCCTCCTAAGGGACTGCAATCACCTCTGGAGGTTAGGCACACCCCACGGGGAGACAGGGGCAAATACAGACTCCATTTGCAGGTACAACATGCTCGACCTCCTTCATAAAGCCTCTTCTCTTCGATCATGGGAGAGAGGCCCTCAACCGAGTGCGTGGAAGGTGCTCTCTGCAAACTTCGCCTTAAAGTTCTCAGAAGTTCGTTCCCCGTCCGTGCCGAGCGGCTTCTTAGCCGAAGCGGTTGGCGCGCAAGGCCATGACCACCAAGACCGCGACGATAACCCATACCACCACCGACAACGTCGTGGGGCAACGGACAAACACCATGCACGATACGATCCTGCCTATGAGCCTGATCCCGACTATGGCCACGACGTCTCTCCTTTGGTCGATCGGCTAGAGTCTACGCCACCCGCTCTGGCCAGCGAACTTCGCCATCACGGAGTTCTAAGAAGTTCGCGTTGACGGGGTTCTAAGAAGTTCGCGGATAGACCTCTGAGGATGGCCTAGGCAACCGGAGTCTCTCGCCCACCACGCCGGCGAAGCCCGCCGGGAAAGTACTCCAACCACGCTGCGGCCACAGCGAAACCGCCGAAGACGACGACCCCCCTTAGCCCGCCGTGATCATTGTTCAGCCAAAGGCCACTCGCCACGAGCACCACGAGCGGCGCGAGCGGCCGCCCGGCCCGGTACAGTGCCAAGGCAGCCAGGAGCACAGATACGCGCCAGGCGAGGACCGCAAGCGTGGTTGGGATCGCCGCTGGCCCCGACGCAAAAAGCGCCCGCGTAGCCTCCTTAGACCACGGTGTCCCTGAGGCAAGGAGGACGCTGGCCGCTATGCCGGAGATCGCATCCAGGGCGACGTAGCCTACCAAGAACAAGAACGCCGCCACGCGTGCCGCCCAGGCCACTGCACCGCCGACGCCCTCCAGCAGCGCCCAGATGGCCACCCCCATAAGGGCGAAGAGTGGCAGCAGGAGAAGATGGAGGGTAAGGAACGCGAGAGGCCGCTCGAATTGGTCGATGAGCTGGTGGACGATCATGAGGGAGGCCAGAAGGACGGGCGTGCCGATGAGCAGCAGGCGGCGCGATACCAAGCGAACCTCCATCTGCTCCTCCTTTCCCTCGCCTGGGGCGGAGGGCCATCCCTTTCCACCGATAGGCATTATGCCAGTCGTTGAGCCCGACGCACCTAAGGAAGGTCTATTCACCGGAGTGCGTAGAAGGGGGATTCTCGGAGGTTGGACTGGGTTGGCGTTGTAGAACCGGACACCATGGTGGCGCAGGACGCCTTGCCCGTGAGAGTATGCTCGCGTATGCCCTTCGATATAGAGAACAGAGCGCAAGGGTGAGATCGACCGTCGTAGTCGGGGGCGGTCTTGGCGGCTTGGCGGCAGCGGGGCTGCTTGCAAGGGCCGGGATGCGCGTGACGCTCTTGGAAGCAGCCCCCACCTGGGTGGCAAGAGCCGCCGTCTGACACTGGGCGGGCAGCGCATCGACACCGGCCCGGAGTTTCTCACCTTCCTGGGCATATGGGAGGAGTATCTTAGAGGCTGCGCGGATAGGCGGGTAGCAAATAGATCAAACAGCCGCTACGCCCCTGTTTGATCGCATGCGGCCGAGTCAAATACGGAAAGTTGCGAGCCTATCCGCGCAAGCTCTTAGGCGCTGGGATGGCCAGGAGGATGAAGGGAGGGCAGTAGAGATAGCGGACCTCGCCCTCGTGCGCCTGCCCGAGCTTGGCACCTACCACTACCGGGACGACGTCAGCTCCTTGCCGGTAGAGGAGGACCACCCGTGGCACGTCCCCTGGATGCGCTACGTCGAGATGCACGCCGATTTCGGTCCCGACGTGACGCTCTTGCTCGTCTCGGACTGGAAGGACCCGCGCATAAGGCCCGTCCTGAGGCGCATAGCGGGCCTGGCCAGGCTCACGGCCAAGGGTTACCTCGACAGCCTCTCCTGGCTCCCCGATGAGCTTAAGGAGATCATCGCCGTCCACGCCCTAGACGGCGGGGCCGGGCCTAGGAACACCCCGGCCCTCTACGCGGCCATGCCCGCGGTGATAGCGACCGAGGGAGCGTGGGTACCCCGGGGCGGGCTACACGAGCTGGTGCTCGCCCTGGCCAGGCTCGCCGAGGCGGCGGGGGCGGAGTTGAGGACCGGGGAGCCGGTCGAGCGCGTGGAGCGGGGGAGGATCTTCGCAGGTAGGAAGGCCTACGAGGCGGACTTCGTCGTCTGCGACCTCGACGCAAACCGCCTGGACGCCATGTTGCCCTCGGGGCGTGCCTCGGTGCCCAAGAAGCTTACCCCCTCGGGGGTGGACGTCTACGCCGTGCTGCGGGAGCCGCTGCCCCCCGAGGTGCCGAACCGCACCGTGCTGGTGCCCGACGACACGGAGGAGTTCTTCGCCGACCTCGAGTCCGGCGCGGAGCCGGCCCAGACGGTACTTTTTCTCAATCACTACCGGCCCAACGAGGTGTACCCAAACGAGAAGAGCACCCTGACGCTGCAGCTGGCGGTGCCCGCAAGCGGCAAGAGCTACGATCTGTCCGACTCGTTAGTGCGGAGGGAGGCGCGCAGGGCGGAAGAGGCCCTCGCCTTGCCCCGTCCCCTGGAGGCCTATCTCGAAGAGCACACCGTCTTGGATCCCGCGTACTTCGCGGAGTGGGGGAGCGTGGGCGGGGCCATCTACGGGGTCGCCCACCCTTTCTGGCAGATAGGGCCCCTGCACCGCCCGCTTTACTCCGACAGGAGGCGGCCCTGGCTGTGGCGGGTGGGGGCGTCGGTGCATCCGGGAGGAGGAGTACCTGCCGTGCTAAGCGGGGCCATGATCTCCACGGGAAGGCTCTTGGGGAAACTGGGATCCTAGCTTCTATTCACCCAGCCTCGCAGAAGGAAGATTCTACGAACTTCGCGCTGACGGCGTTCTGAGAAATTGGGGCATGAGAAAGGACCGAGGCTACAAGGCCCCGGTCCTTGGTAGAGATACTACCTGAAGATGAAGTTGGCTCGCTGGACGCTTCCATCTTTTAGCTTCCTCACAAACTGTCTGCCACCGCTCCATGTGCTACTGGTCCCCCAGTCGTAGGTGTAGCGATTCGATATCCAAGCTGCCCTGTACGAAGCATCAGACGGTCAGATCCAAACAAGCGGTCGGCGAGATACGGCGCTCGAAGAGCGAAGTAGTAGCTCGTCGACTATTTGAGGGAGAAGCCGGGTTGGCAACTGATCGTGGTGCCGCGCGCAACCCTTATCTTGGAGGGGTCGCTACAGCCCGGGAGTCCTCTCCAACCTAGAAAACTCGAGTCGGCAGCGGGACGGGCATCAAGCCTTACGATCGTGCCGACCGGGAAGAACGCGCTGCAGCTGCCTGATCCGTTGCCACCTGTGATGGTGCAGTCGATCCCCGCAGGCTGTGAGGTCACCCGCCCGCTCCCATTCCCCCCAGGAACGATCGCTATGCTTCCGTTGGAGAAATGGAAGGCGTCCCACACCGTGATAACCGCATGCCTCTCTGTGCTGAAGTCTCCTCCCACCGTCCCGATGATTACCGCCGACTGTGCGTTGGTCACTTCCTTGGTGGAGACGCTAAAGGTCGCACGCGCAGACCCTGCAGGGACGGTGACGCTCGTGGGCACCGTCGCCGCAGCCGTGTTGTCGCTGGTCAGGTCGACCGTGAAGCCGCCGGAGGGTGCGGCAGAGCTGAGAGTAACGGTTCCAGTCGCCGGGTCCGGCCCGACCACGTCGGTCGGGCTGACGGTTAGCGAGGAGAGCGATGCGGAGGACGATGGCGGCGGCGAAGAGCTGACCGTGCACCCGGATAGGCGGGCGGTAGCGGCCGTAGCCGAGCCGTCGTTGACGTCGACCGTGCAGTCGGCAGGTGCTGTGAAGCCACTCCTATCGATCCTGAATTTGCCAGCCCCATCGCTTGTGCCCATGGCGACTCCGTCGACGGTGATCGTGCGGTTGGGGCTCGCCTGGCCTTCGATCCGCAGCTGGCTCCCGTTGAGTTCGGCGCGAGAGATGCTCACGGCAGCCTCTGCTACAGAGGCTACGACGAGCGCGCTGATCAGGACGAGCATCCCTACTACCGCAAGGCGAGTAGCGTAGGAACCGAATAGGGCTTTGGGGGGTGTAGCCATGTTGCTCTCCTTCCTGGGCACAGAGAAGGCCAGCCCAATATAGTCCGATACTGTATTTACGCGCGGTGGGCGCTAATGGTTCGAATGCCAGAGAAAGTCCCTCATCTACCATGGAGATCTTCGGCTATGGTTGCATTCCTGTGGGGCCTGCCCCTCCCCTTCTTGTCCTTATTCACCCAACCTCGTAGAAGGGGCGTTCTGCGAACTTCGCCCTAACGGAGTTCTCCGAAGTTCCTCAAGACCCGCTGCCATCATGGCCCTGCCAGCTCCTCGCGCACCTCCTCTTGTGCCCCCCCTTCTCGGGCCTCTTCCTCTTGCTCAGGGAGCTCATCGGCCTCGAGCTCGGAGAGGAGGACGATGAGTATGATCCCGACCAGACCGACGGGGCCGAGCCAGCGCGGTAGCCGGATCCCTAGGACCCGGTCGAGGGAGAACGCGTCGGGTTCGCGGATCATTAGCGCCGTCGATATGGCGATGTTGAGGACGGGCAACTCGGCGCCGCCCTCTGTAACCCAGATCGGCTTGCCCCAGTGGGCCTTCCTCGTGGCCATCGACATGGACCCTATGACCCCGAGCGGACCCAGCGGGTTGAGTAGACCCAGAGCCGTGAGCACACCGCCCCCGAACTCCGAGAGCCCCGCCAGGTAGGCCCAGGGGCGTCCCGGGCGCATGCCGAGCATCTCCATGAAGCCGCTCGTGCCCTCCAGCCCTGGCCCTCCGAAGGATCCGAAGAGCTTCTGGACTCCGTGACCAGCCATGAGAGAGCCTTGCGCCACGCGCACGATCATGGGTGCCAATTCGTTGACCTTCGAGGTGTTCATCCTCACTCCTTCCGTGGCCTTCTCGGGACTCGCCTCTCGTCCGCCAAGGTCGAGGGCACTCTTACTACGTTCTATACCCGAAACCATCTGGGTTCCACTCCTGTCCATCCTGATGCCCTTATTCACCCGAGTGCGTGGAAGGAGGGTTCTCAGAAGTTCGCCAAGAATTCATCGAGAATTCACCGCCACTTGCTTGTATGTGCTTGTATGCCGCAACAATGATGCTAAGGATCAGTCAGCGCTTCGAGTAGACAGAGGGATACAACCTATAAGCGACGACCTTACTTCCGGCCTGCCACCAAGCTACCACTTGGACCTGCTAAGCGATCCTTGTGTCATCATCCTGCGCCGTCCCGGCGAGACGGTCGTGGCCCGCTTCACCCCCTTCGCCGATCCAAAGGAGATAAGACGGGCCG
>Ga0126311_10001990_pt1 | contig 10100 bp, 8 predicted proteins | sample Plot61_FD_92539 | JGI IMG/M metagenome (GOLD analysis project Ga0126311, IMG submission 92539) | Serpentine soil microbial communities from UC McLaughlin Reserve, CA, USA - Plot61 | ecosystem: Environmental > Terrestrial > Soil > Grasslands | place: USA: UC McLaughlin Reserve, Lake County... | reverse complement strand
GTCGGCATGGCGAAAGTTTGGGAAGACAAAGGGCAGTTTGCGGAAGCCACCGTCGAATACAAGAAGGCGCTGGCCCAACTCTCCGAGAGCGAGCCCGTAATCTACCAGATGCTTGGCGCCGCGTACGAACGGATCGAGAAGCCGAAGGAAGCGGTGGCAGCTTACGAGAAGTATCTCGAGTTAGCGCCAAGCGGCAGCTACGCCGCGGCCATCCGCTCGATCCTCCAACAGCTAAAACGCGAAGCCGCCGGCGAACAAATCATTCCTTGAATCCGTGTAATCTGTGGTTAAATTGCTTCCCTATGACAAGCCCATCACCCTCAAAGAGCAGGCATGTATCGAAGAAAGCGAGCTCGTTTACCGAGTCAGTCATTCGGGAGATGACGCGCGAGGCGTTGAAGTATGGCGCCGTGAACCTGTCGCAGGGCTTTCCGGATTTCTCCGCGCCCGCTGACATCAAGCGCCGCGCGATGGAAGCGATCGATCAGGACATAAATCAATACGCGATCACGTGGGGCTCGAAAGATTTTCGCGACGCGATTGCCGCCAAGACCCATTCGTATCTCGGCATCCAAATCGATCCGGAAACCGAGATCACCGTCACCTGCGGCTCGACCGAAGGCATGATCGCGGCGATGATGGCGACCGTCGATCCCGGCGACGAAGTCATCGTGTTCGAGCCTTTTTACGAGAACTACGCGCCTGACGCGATCCTTTCCGACGCGCATCCGGTTTACGTGGCGTTGCGCGCGCCTGACTGGAGCTTCGATCGCGATCAGTTGCGAGCGGCGTTCAATAAGAAGACGAAGGCGATCATCGTCTGCAATCCCAACAACCCGACTGGAAAAGTGTTCACTCGGGATGAGATGGAGTTTATCGCCGGGCTTTGCCAGGAGTTTGACGCGCTATGCTTCACGGATGAGATTTACGAGCACATCCTCTACCCGCGCGAAGGCGCTGAGATCAAACACATCTCCATGGCCCAGCTCGACGGAATGCGCGAGCGAACTGTCGTCGTGAACTCGATGTCGAAGACTTATTCCGTGACGGGCTGGCGCGTTGGTTACTGCATTGCGCCGCCCGAGATCACGAGCGGCATTCGCAAGGTCCATGACTTCCTGACCGTAGGCGCCGCGGCGCCATTGCAGGCAGCGGGCGCTTACGCGTTGTCATTGCCGCAGGAGTATTACGACGCGTTGCAGAAGGACTATGAGGTGCGCCGAGACATGCTGTTGCCGGTCCTTGAGCGTGCGGGGTTTGGGACGTTTTCGCCCGATGGTGCTTACTACATCATGACAGACATCTCAGAGTTTGGCTTTGCGGATGATGTCGAGTTCACGCGGCACTTGATCCGGGAGATTGGTGTGGCGTGTGTGCCTGGATCGAGCTTCTACAGCAACCCTGCGGACGGCGCGCTACAGGTGCGGTTCTGTTTCTGTAAGAAAGACGAGACGCTGCACCAGGCGGCCGAGCGACTGTCGAAACTAGAATCCCGTTAATGATCAAGAAGATGAATTTTTGCGCAGGCATCGTCAGACTCGTTCTCTGCCTGGCGCCGGTGTTCGCGCAGCAGATGGCGGATCCGGAGTTTGACACTTCCGTCGACAATCCCGCTTACAAAAAAGACGGCCCACGTGTGATGTTCGATGAAGCGCATCACAACTTCCACACCACCGATGGCCGCTACAAGCCATTTGTCGATCTATTCATGAACGACGGCTACAACGTCATTCGCAATCGCCAGTCGTTCGGCAAAACGAGACTCAGCGGCTTCAAGATCCTCGTCATCGCCGACGCCCTCGGCGCTGAAGAAGATGACGATGAAGGTGCCGACCAATCCGCGTTCAACGACGACGAGATTACTGCCGTGGCCGATTGGGTGAAGGGCGGGGGCGCGTTGCTGCTCATCGCCGATCACGCGCCGTTTGGTGGCGCTGCGACGAATCTCGCGAATCGTTTCGGCGTTGACATGAGCAAGGGTTACACGTTCGATCCGCAAAACTCGGTGGCTGGCAGTCCCACGCTCCTGATCTTTTCTCGCGAAAACAAACTCCTCGCGATCCATCCGATCACCGAGGGTCGTAACGAGAACGAGCGTGTCAAACTGGTGCGCAGTTTCACTGGTCAATCATTGAAAGGTCCTGAAGGCAGTGTCGACATTCTGAAGCTGTCAGACTCAGCCACTGATTCGCCGACCTACGAAGCCGCGACGTCAACGCCTGCTGCCGGACGCGCGCAGGTCATCGCATTCAAGTTTGGTAAAGGGCGTGTCGTGGTCCATGGCGAAGCGGCGATGCTGTCGGCGCAGATTTCAGGCGCGGAAAAGCGCACGATGGGGATGAACACACCGGGGAACGATAACAGGCAGTATGCGCTCAACCTGATGCACTGGTTGTCAGGGATATTGAAATAGTGTGGGACAAGAAACGAAAGTTGATCTGGATCGCGGGCGGCCTGCTGATGGGAACGTACGTCGCTTACTCGAACGCGATCACGGATGAGGGGGTGTTTTCACTCAGCTTCTTCGTTTTTATGGAGACGTTGATTTTACTGATTATGGGTGGGTTGTTTTATTTCTACTCGAGAAAGAATTAGCCGCGGATGAACGCGGATTGAAAACGCGGATTTAGTTTGGTTGCTGCATCGACTTCGACCGCACGGTGATTCCCTCATTCCCGACCACCAACAAACTGCGCGCTTGCCCGAACGGCGCACTCGACGGCACGTACGAAAGCACATAACGATTCTGTCGTAGCTCGTCGCAGATAGCCTTCGCTGCTACTTGCGGCTCATCGATCGAAAAGATCTGCCCGCCGGTTCCCTCCGCCAATTTGTCGATCACGACTTTCGGCTTCGGCACGTCGCGCCGGATCGCACCGCGCGTGCGATCGACGGCCTGGACCGCATAGACCATGATGTTCTCTGACTGTAACTCCGCGAGCGTCTGTTCAAATGTCGCTTTGCTGCCACGATCGAGACCGTCACTGATCACAACGATGATGCGCTTCTGACTCGGTGTCGGCCGTAGCGCTTCTTCAACCACCGCGCGAATCGCGTCAAACAGGTGTGGCTGACCTTTCTTTCGAAACAGTTTCAACGACGATTCAATCGCTTTTGAGTCGTCGCTCCAGTCAGAGACGATCTCGGCCTGCTCGTCGTAACCGACGATCAGCACCTTGTCCCCTTCGTAAATCTCATAAGCAAATTCGCGCGCAGCCTGTTCAAGCTTCTCAGGATCCGCGCGAATCGTTAAAGAATTGTCGACGAGGAGAACGATTCGCGCCGGCGAAGGATCGGGGGTGAAGTTGCGAATGGATTGCTCGATGCCGTTGTCGTAAACCGAAAGTTCCTTGCTGGTGATGGGGTTGGCCTGTTTGTTGTCGCGGCGGGCCACGATGCCGACCATCACGCCGCCCGCAGCATTCGCGTTTGGCCGAACGCCGGATTGGGCCAGCATCGAGACTGACAGCAGTCCGATGACGAGGAGCGTGATCAGAAGTTTACACTGCGAGCGCATGTTCAAACCCGAAACGACTATTCGCCGGTTGAAGCTTTAGAGGGTGAAGCTTTGTCGGAAGCCTTCTTTGGGGAGCTCTCTTTGGTCTTATTGTCCGTCTTGTCAGTTTTTTCAGATTTTGAGTCGGTCGATGACTCGGATTCCGACTTCTCGCTTTGAGTTGTCTTTCCGGCGTAGTCAGTGACGTACCAGCCGGAGCCTTTGAACTGGATTGCGGACGCGGAGATCTGCCGTTCCAGCTTACCGCCGCACTTGCGGCACTTTGTGAGCGACTTGTCGCTGACCTTCTGGTACGCCTCGACGTGCGCCTTGCATTTCTTGCATTCGTACTCGTAAATCGGCATGGGAGGATTATAGCAATCATGTTAATCCTGTACATCCTGGAATCCTGTCTAATGTTGGACAGGATTTCAGGATTTACAGGATAACTTGATATCCTCTCTCCGTACGATGTCGAACACCGCTCAATCGCTTTCTCTGGAACGCAAGATCAAAATGCATGAGGCGCGCGAGGGGATTATCAATCGCCTCGCGATGACTCTGCCTCACGCCATCAATCTCGACCGCTTTCTCACCGTCATCGTCTCGGAGCTGGGCCGGATGATGAACGTCGATCGCTGCGACGTAATCCAGTTGAAGTCTGCCAGCGAGCTGCGCATCAGTCACGAGTGGCGCGCATCGAACGATGTGCCTTCGAGTCTTGGCACCGTAATCCCGCTCGACCTCAAACAACTCCAGGAACACGTCGATCTCAGAAAACCGATTCGACTGAACGACATCTCAGCGTCTGGTCTCGATCAGAAGGTCCGGTATCTGGCGGCGAGTCTCGGTACGCGATCGTTGCTCGTCGTTCCGGTGATGCTTGGTGAAGACTTGCTGGGTCTCGTGGGCCTGCATACGACCCACTCGCCCCGCGAATGGCTCGACGATGAAGTCGTCTTCTTGCGGTCGATCGCTGGGCAAATCGCGATCGGTTACCAATACACGCGACTTTACAGCGACAACGAACGCGAAGCCGAGACGAAGCGCGCACTCTTGTCGATCGCAAACGCGTTGAATGCGCGTTCAGATTTTGGCGAGGTCTCGTCGCTCGTTCTGGAGCGTGCGATTGCACTGGTCCATGCTGATTATTCGGCGCTTGGAGTGCTCGATTCCACTGTTGGTCGTCTGAGTCTCGCTGCTTTCAAAGCCGCACCCGATGCAGCCGTTGATTCAATTCACGGACTTTTGGAAGAGCACGGAAAATCAATTGACTTGACTGCATTCCCAGCGATGGTCGAAGTGCTCGCGCAGGGGAAAACGCTGCGCCTGCTGGAAACTGATCTGCCGTTTACGTGGCGACTCGCATTCAACGCTGTGCTTGGTGGACGCGCGGCGCTCGTCGCGCCAGTGAGAGTTGGTGGACACACGTTTGGTCTACTCGGACTCGTGTGGAGCCAGGCGCGCGAGGGTTTCGAAGATCACGAAGTCGCGCTTGTCGAAGGTATCGCCGATCAGATCGGCACCGCACTCGAGCGCGATCAGTTGTCGGCAGAAATCTTGCACCTGCGGAGCGCACTGCACGAGCGTTACGGTGAAGAACGCATCATCGGCCAAACGCCTGCGATACGTCGTGCGATCGAGCTGGCGTTGAGCGTCGCTGACACGCAGACGACAGTTCTGATCGAAGGCGAATCGGGAACGGGCAAAGAGCTACTCGCAAATCTAATCCACTTTAACTCCGGTCGCGAAGACCATCCTTACGTCAAACTAAACTGCGGTGCGATTCCCGAAACACTGCTCGAGTCGGAACTGTTTGGTCACGAGAAGGGAGCGTTTACTGACGCGCGCACGTTGCGTCGCGGACGTTTTGAAGAAGCAAACGGCGGGACGCTGTTTCTCGACGAAGTCGGTGAGATGAGTCTGTCAGCGCAGGTGAAGCTGTTGCGCGTGTTGCAGGACGGCGAGTTGACGCGTGTCGGTGGTAACGAAGTGATCAAGACGGATGTGCGTGTGCTGGCGGCGTCGAATGTTGATCTGAAACGCGCGGTGGATTTCGGAACGTTCCGGCAGGATCTGTTTTATCGACTTTCTGTGTTTCCGATTAAGCTGCCGTCCTTGCGCGAGCGACCGGATGACATTCACCCGCTCGTCATTCACTTCCTCGAGCATTACAAACAAAAGACGGGGCGGTTCATTTCCGGAATTTCGAAAGACGCGCTCCAGGCGTTGATTACTTACGACTGGCCCGGCAACGTGCGGGAGCTCGAAAACGCAATCGAGCGTGCGGTGATCATAGCTTCCGGACGCGCCATTGAGATTGAAGACTTGCCCGAGGCGATCAGCAAGATCGCTTTGCAGGACCGCGACCGGATCAAAGTCGAAAGGGCCAAGGCAGCGAGCGAGGGCCGCACGACCACTTTCGAGATCACGGTTCCTTCGTCGATGGAAGAAATCGAGCGCCAGGCGATCGAAGCGACGCTCGACTACACCGACGGCGATAAATCTCACGCCGCCCGCGCCCTCGGCATCGGCCGCAAAACGCTTTACCGCAAGCTGGACCAATATAACGGTAAAAACTAACCACAGATTACACAGAAGAAGACGATAAAGATCCGTTTTCATCAGTGCAGATCTGTGGTTAATCTATGCTATAGTCCCAGACCGTTCAAATGGTAATTTTGTGGTAAGAAAGGACCCCAGAAAATGGGAGACGAAAGTGTTTCGAACAAATTAACTTACCTGCTCATCGGCGGCGGCATCGGCGCTGTTCTTGCGCTGCTTTTTGCGCCCAAGTCAGGCCATGAATTGCGCGGCGACATCGCTGACGCGACCCGCAAAGGCATCGATCGCTCGCGCGAGGCAGCACAACAATTGGGTGACCGCGCCGGTGAATACTATGAAACAACCCGCGGCCGTGCCGCCGACTTATATTCGCAGGCGGCTGAAAAAGTTTCCGGGGTGGCCCAAAACGCACGCGAAGCAGCATCACGTCAAAGCGGAACATTGACCGCAGCCATCGACGCCGGCAAGAAGGCTTACCAGGAAGAGAAGCGCAAGACCGAGATGTCGGGCCGCGTTGACGCTCCAAACTTTGGTGGTGAGACTACGAACTAACCGGAATGAATCTCGCACTGCTGCTACAAATGAGCACTCGCGATCCGATGTTCTGGATCATGGTGATCATCGCCGCTTCGTTTGTCTTCATTGCGATTGCGATGATTGTGATCGCGGTTTTCGTCAGCCGCGCAATGAAAACAGTGAACCGCCTCGAAGAGAAGGTGGAACCGCTGCTCGAACGCGTCACGGCCATTAGCGAACAGGGCAAACTGGTCGCCGTCCAGGGGAAACTGATTGCCGAGCAGTTCACGGCGGTGTCAGGACATCTTTCCGCAGCCACGGGTCATGTGTCAGAGTCGCTGGCGGTGATCAAGAGTGAAATCATTGAGTTGAAGGCCCTCGTGAGTGACACGGCGGTCGAGGCTCGGGACAAAGTCGAGCTGGTTAGCCGCACGATCGATCGCACGCACAAGCAGGTGGCTATGACGACGGATTATGTGCAGTCGAAGGTGATAGAGCCTGCCCGCGAGCTGGCGGCGATTATGGCGGGCTTCCGCCGCGGCCTCGAGGTACTCGTGGCCCCGATGCCGAAGCCCATTAATCAAACATACGCCGAGGATGAGATGTTTATCGGTTGAGATAATCACGAGGTGATTGAAACGGACCCGAGCTCATCCTGGATGGCTCGGGTTCTTAGTTTTTGTCCACAGATTACGCTGATTGTTTCGGCCATCTGTGTAATCTGTGGATGGCTTTGTTACTATTTGGAACTTACGTTATGTCTACTGAAACCCCGCTCGATCTCAAGAAGACCATCAATCTGCCAAAGACCGCCTTCTCACAAAAGGCCAATCTTACGCAGGGCGAACCAGCGCGTCTGGAAAAATGGAACCAGCTCGATCTCTATCGCCTGATTCGCCGCGCCGGCGAAGGTCGCCCGAAGTTTATTCTCCACGACGGCCCGCCGTACGCTAACGCGGACATCCATCTCGGTACCGCGATGAACAAAGTCCTAAAAGACTTCATCGTCAAATCGCGGACTATGATGGGCTTCGACGCGCCTTACGTGCCCGGTTACGACTGCCACGGTCTGCCAATCGAGACACACGTCGAAAAAGCACTCGAGAAAAAGGGCAAGAAGAAAGCTGACCTGAGTGTCGAGGTATTTCGTCGAATCTGCCGCGAGCACGCTGAGAACGCGTTGAAGAGCCAGACGCGCGACTTCAAGCGACTGGGCATCCTGGGCGAGTGGGATGATCCCTATCTCACGATGTCAAACCACTACGAAGCCGAGACGGCACGCATGTTCGCGCGGTTTGTCGAGCGTGGTTGGGTTTACAAAGGCGCGCGGCCTGTTTATTGGTGCATCAAGGACCAGACGGCGCTCGCCGAAGCTGAAGTTGAGTATCACCAGCACACGAGCCCTTCGGTTTACGTGAAGTTTCCGCTGCAAAGTGATCCGGCGTTGATCGATCCCGCGCTTGCTGGTCGGAAAGTGTTTGTGATCATTTGGACCACAACGCCGTGGACGCTGCCGGCCAACCTCGGTGTCACCGTGCATCCTGATTTTGAGTACTCGGCATTTGAGCATGGTGACGAGGTTTACATCGTTGCCAGTGAATTGGTCGAAGCAGTGGCCGCCAAATGCGATTTGGGCACGTCGCCGAATGTGATCGCACGTTTTCCTGGCTCGAAGTTGGACCGGCTCGAGGCTCGTCATGCGTGGCTCGATCGCCCATCGCTCTTGATGATCGGCGAACATGTGACGCTCGGCGGTGAAGCTGATGCTGAAACGGAGCTCGACGTCAGCGAAGCACACAAGAAGTCAGACGGCAAAGCCGGAACCGGTTGTGTGCACACTGCGCCGGGTCATGGTCACGACGACTTCGTCGTCGGTAAGCGGTACGGTCTCGAGATCTATTGCCCGGTCGACAACGCGGGACGTTTCACGCCGGAAGTTGAACACTTCGCGGGCCAACGTGTGTTTGATGCGAACGATCTGATCGTCGAGTTCATGCGCGAAAATGGCGTGCTGCTTTTCAGTGAGAAGTATGACCATCGTTACCCGCATTGCTGGCGCTGCAAGAACCCGGTGATCTTTCGTGCGACGCCGCAGTGGTTCATCGCGATGGACCACGCGCACAGCGACCTGGTCGAGAAGGATGAAGACGGTCGCGATCGCAGCAATTTCACTGACAATTTGCCGGAGACGCCCGCTGCGTCGCTGCGTGCCGCCGCAATTGCCGAGGTCGAGAACAGCATCAAATGGATTCCAGCCTGGGGCGTCGATCGCATGCGCAACATGCTCAAGGGGCGCCCGGACTGGTGTGTGTCGCGGCAGCGTGTTTGGGGTGTTTCGATTCCGGTTTTCTACTGCGCGCGGTGTACTGAAGCGGTCGCGGAGCCGTCGGTGATCAATCACGTTGCCGACATCTTTGAAAAGGAGTCGGGCGATGCGTGGTACACGCGCGCGGCCGAGGAGCTCTTGCCGCCCGGTTATGCGTGCAAGGGATGCGGCGCGCAGGAGTGGACCAAAGAGACTGACATTCTCGACGTGTGGTTCGACAGTGGCACCTCATCCGTTGCGGTGCTGGAGAACCGCGAAGAGCTGCGCTGGCCCGCCGATGTTTATATCGAAGGTGGCGATCAATTTCGCGGCTGGTTCAATTCGTCGCTGATGATCGGTATCGCCGCCCACGATCGCGCGCCGTACAAGGCGGTGATCACGCACGGCTGGACACTCGACGCGCAGGGTCGCGCGATGCACAAGTCGGCGGGAAATGCGGTCGAGCCTGAGAAAGTCATCAAGCAGTCGGGCGCGGAGATCATTCGGTTGTGGTGTGCGTCGTCAAACTATTTCGACGATATGCGCGCGTCTGACGAGATCCTTCAGCGGGTGACTGACGGTTATCGCAAGTTGCGCAACACAGCGCGGTTTGCGCTCGGAAATCTCGATGGCTTCGATCCGGCACGCGACTCCGTGCCTTACGAGGAGATGGAAGAGATCGATAAGTGGGCGCTTGCGGAGCTCAGCCGTGTGACGAAGAGAGTGCTCGTGGCTTACGAGGCGTATGAGTTTCACAACGTGTATCAGGCGTTGTTCAACTTCGCGACCGTGACGCTGTCCGCGCGCTACTTCGACATCATTAAGGACCGACTTTACACGTTTGCGCCGCGTAACAAGGCACGGCGTTCGGCGCAGACCGCGTTGCTTCAGATCGCCGATGCGCTTGCGCGAATGCTCGGGCCGATCCTCGTGTTTACGGCAGACGAGATCTGGGAAAACTTGCCCGATCGTGCGGAGCCGTCGATCCATCTTGCGCTGTTGCCGAAGGCGACGGATGAGGGTCACGAGGCTCTGTCGTCGGAGTGGGAACGTCTGTTTGTGATTCGTGATGATGTGTTGCGAGCGTTGGAGGAAGCGCGAGTCGCGAAGCAGATCGGGAGCTCGCTCCAGGCGAAGGTGACGTTGCGGGCTTCAGGAAGCGCCCTTGAATTGCTACAGAAGCATCAGGGTGATTTGCGGTATCTGTTCATTGTGTCG
>Ga0126311_10001989_pt1 | contig 10102 bp, 7 predicted proteins | sample Plot61_FD_92539 | JGI IMG/M metagenome (GOLD analysis project Ga0126311, IMG submission 92539) | Serpentine soil microbial communities from UC McLaughlin Reserve, CA, USA - Plot61 | ecosystem: Environmental > Terrestrial > Soil > Grasslands | place: USA: UC McLaughlin Reserve, Lake County... | reverse complement strand
TCCACGCCAACCGGCGGGCACTGCGGATCGGCGCGGTCGCCCTGGCCGGCCTGGCCCTCGTGTTCTGGAGTCGACCCACCGGCAAGGTCGTCATCGGCCTGACGCTCGTGCTGCTGCTCATCCTTGCCGCCATCGAGTTTCTGGCCAGGCCGGGCCAGGTGGTGGCCGAGCCCTCGATCAACTCCCAGACCTGACCAGCATTCACCCGAATCGGGTGATGACGTCCCTCTCGCCTCTCGGAATACTGGCTGGCTTGGGACCCCAGGGGCAGGAGGGTTCATGGCGGAGGGCCATCACCCTCACGACACGACCGGCTCCGAGAGTCCGGCGCTGATGTTGTCGAAGCTGGTGCCGCCGGCCTCTCGCGCCGGGCTGATCATGCGTGCCGGGCTCCAGTCGCTGCTCGAGGCGCGCCTGAAGGCCAAGCTGTGCCTGGTGGAGGCGCCGGCCGGGTTCGGCAAGACGACCCTGCTGGCCCAGTGGCAAGCGACCGGCGGCGGCCGAGTGGCCTGGGTGTCGTTGGACGAGGGTGAGAACGACCCCACCCGCCTCTGGGTCTATGTGGTCGAGGCCCTGCGCACCGTCGAGCCGGACCTGGGCACCGCCGCGCTCCAGGCCCTGCAGCGCACCAGCCTGGACCATGAGCGGGTGATCCTGCCCTCGCTGCTGAATGACCTGAGCAGCGTCGATCCGCCGCTGTTCCTGGTCTTGGACGACTACCACCTGATCACCAACCCGACCTGCCACCAGACCCTGGCCTTCTTCCTTGACCACCTCCCAGTCGGAGTCCATGTGGTGCTGGCCACCCGGGTCGACCCCCCGCTGCCCCTGGCCAGGATGCGGGCCAGTCAGGAGCTGACCGAGCTGCGGGTCGCCGACCTGCAGTTCACCGACGACGAGGCTGTCACCCTCTTGAACGCCTCGATGGGACTGCAGCTGACGACCGAGGACGTCGAGCTCCTGACGGAGCGGACCGAGGGCTGGGCGGCCGGGTTATACCTGGCTGGGCTGTCGCTGCGCGGGAGAGAGGACCAGAGCAAATTCATCGCCGCCTTTCATGGCGACAACCGGCATGTCGCCGACTATCTGGCCTCCGACGTGCTCGCCCGCCAACCGTCCGAGATCACGACGTTCCTGCTCCGGACCTCGGTGCTGAGGCGCCTGTCCGGGCCCTTGTGTGACGCCATCCTGGAGGGCGAGGGGTCCTCCGGGCGGCTGGAGGAACTGGAACGCTCGAACCTGTTCCTGGTGCCATTGGACGACCGCCGGGAGTGGTACCGCTACCACCAGCTGTTCGGCGAGCTGCTGCGCCTGGAGCTTGCCAGCCGCGAGCCGGGGCTGGTTCTGGTGCTGCACCGGCGGGCCGCGGCCTGGCATCGAGCTGTCGGCGACGTCGACGAGGCCATCTACCATGCCACCGCAGCCGGCGAGTTCAGTGGGGCGGGGGAGCTGATCGCATCCCACTGGCTGGCGTACTGGCGGCGCGGGCGACGGGCGACCGTGGCCCGCTGGTTGGAGGGACTGCCGGAGGAGGCGATCGCGGCCGATCCACCGGTCGCCTTCGTCGCCGCCTGGATCGGCGGCTTCAGCGGCGCCTCCAGGCAGGAACGCGAACGCTGGTTGACCGTGGTGGAGGATCCCAGCTGGACGGGCAGGCTGCCGGAGGGGATCAACTCGCTGGCCTTCGGCGCCGCCCTGGCGCGCGCCGCTGCCCTGTTCGACGATGTCGGTCGTGCAGCTCGGGCTGCACGCCGCGCACTCGAGCTTGCCGGCCCCGAGCCTTCCCCGTTCTGGTGGATGGCGCAGGCGGCCCTCGGCCATGCCCTGTACCTGTCGGGGAGGTTGGCGGAGGCGCGGCCACCGCTCGAGGAATTGGTCGCCCGCGTGTCGGCCGCTGAACAGCCATACGCCGTGCTCACCGGGCTGGCGGTGCTGTCGCTGCTCGCGGGGGACGAGGATGACGACCAGACCGCCATGACGCTCGCCCGTCGGGCGGCGGCGACCGCCGACGCTCAAGGGCTCAGCTCCGAACCGCTGTGCGGAATCGTGCACCTGGCGCTTGGTCGGGCCATGACCCGTGAGGGCAACCACGCCGGAGCCCAGGAGCAGCTCGAATGGGCGCTTGAGCTGTTCGGGATCGACAGCATGGCTGTGCACCGGGCGCACGCGTTGTTGCTGCTTGCGACCGTGCACCACGGTCGCCGTGACCTTTCCGGAGCTCGGACGCTGCTGCGTCGAGCCGAGGAACTGGTCGAGCGGTTGGTCGATCCCGGAATGCTTCCGGCCCTGCTCGAACAGACCTCACGGATGCTCGGTGCTGCGGCCCCCCGCTCTCGGCGCGCGATAGGCGCGTCCCTCACCGAGCGGGAGCTCGTCGTCCTGCGGCTGCTGGCGACCCGGCTCTCGACCCGGGAGATCAGCCAGGAGCTTCACCTCTCGGTCAACACTATCAGGACACAGGTGCGGTCCATCCACCGCAAGCTGGGCGTCACCAGCCGGGCCCAGGCGGTCGCCCATGCGCGCCAGCTCGGCCTGCTGCCTGGGGCCAATCCACCGCGGCGGTGACATTTCACCTAGGTGAACGCTTCCGCTGGAGGAAGTCAGTTCACCTACCTACGCATGACTATCGAGGGCGATGAAGCGTATGGGATCCTCTGGCGCCATGGGACCGACGATCTACCGGATCGTCGTTCGCGGCGAACTCAGCCAGCGGTACCTGCCGGCTTTCGAGGGCATGACCCTGGCAACCGGGGACGGCCAGACGTCGATCACCGGGCCGGTGATCGACCAGGCCCATCTCCATGGCCTGCTGGACCGGGTCGGCGACCTTGGCCTTGAGCTCCTCAGCGTCAACGTCATGCTCGAGCCCGCATCATCGGCACCAGCTGGTCAAGGGGACTGGTAGGTCATGGCCGGGTCCCGCTCTGCCGCAACCGCCACCGGCATGGGTACGGTGGACGGCAGGGCCGGCGGGAACCGGAGTGCCCCCGGTGCCCGGCCGGCGCCCGATCGCCCAGTGCAGCGACCCACCATCGACGCCGGCTTGGACCTGCTCACAACGAAGCTGGCGCTACCGCGCACCTCACTCCCGCAGGTGGGTCGTCCGCGGCTCTCCACTCTGCTCAATGCGGGAACGCAGCAGCTGCTGACGCTGGTGTCAGCCCCGGCCGGTGCCGGCAAGACCACCCTGCTCGCCTCCTGGAGCTCCTCGCGCCTGCCTCCAGGTCCGGTTGCCTGGCTGTCGCTGGACGCCGCCGACAACGAACCCGGCCGGTTCTGGGCATACCTGGTGGCGGCCCTGTGCCAATCAGGCGCGGTACCGCGCGACAGCGTGCTGCGGGGGCTGGCACCGCTGCCCGGCTCTGACAAGCGTTTCCTGCCCCTCCTGGTCAGCGGCCTGGCCGGGCTGCCCGCTCCGGCCGTGCTCGTCCTTGACGACCTCCAGGACATCACCGACGCAACCGTGCTCCAGGGACTGGAGTTCCTGCTGCGCCACGCCCCGCCCCAGCTGCGCCTGGTGCTGGCCACCCGGGCCGACCCCGCGCTGTCGCTGCAGCGGCTGAGGCTGAGCGGTCAGCTTGTCCAGGTGCGGGCGGCCGACCTGGCGTTCACCGTCGCCGAGGTGGCTGAGCTGCTGGCCACGTGTGAGGACCAGCCGCCACTGTCCGAGGACGACCTGGTTCTGCTGCAGGCGCGGACCGAGGGATGGGCTGCAGGACTACGGTTGGCGGCCCTCTCGCTCAAGGACCAGCCGGATCCGCACCGGTTCGTGACCGAGTTCGCCGGCGACGACAAGAGTGTCGCTGACTACCTGACCACGGAGGTGCTCGACCGGCAGCCCAAGGAGTTGCGCAGCTTCCTGCTGCGGACCTGCATCGTGGACGAGCTGAACGGCGACCTGGCCGACGCGCTGACCGGCGGCCACGGCGGCGAGGCGATGCTGGCCCGTCTGGAGCGAGCCAATGGCTTCGTCACCACGGTCGGATCGGGGCGCGGCGCCTACCGATACCATCAGCTGTTCGCCGAGTTGCTCCGGTACGAGCTGCGCGGTGCGGCGCCGACGCAAGTCGGCAAGCTGCACCGGCGCGCCTCCGGCTGGTACGCCGCACGCGGGCTGACGGTGCACGCGATTCAGCAGGCGCTCATGGCCAAAGACTGGCGCAATGCGGCCGACCTCATGGCGAAGCACGGCCCGAGCCTCGTCCTGGGAGGCGAGACTGCCATGCTCTATGAGCTCGTCGGGCGGCTGCCGGCCGAGCTGGTCCAACCCGATCCTGAGCTTGCGCTCCTGGGCGCTGCCGATCGGATCATCCGCGGCGACCCTGATGCGGCTGCCGCCCATCTGCTCGCGGCGTCGCAGCAAGCGGAGCTGCTGAGCAAGGAGCGACGAGGACGGTTCGCCCTGCTGCTGGCGATCGTGAACACCGCGCTGGCCTGGCAGGTTGGCGACCTCGACCAGGTGCTGGTCGCCGGCGAGGAGGCGCTGGCATCGCAGTCGCAGGTGACGAACGGCGGCGACGATGCTGCGCGGGCGATCATGCTCTCCACGGTCGGCGCGGCGGCGCTGTGGGCCGGCCACCTGGATGGTGCAGAGCTCCATCTGCGTGAAGGCCTGGCGGCCGCCTTGCGGGCTGGGCTCGCATCGCAGCAATCCGCCTGCCTGAGCCAGCTTGCTCTGGTACATGCCATGCGGGGTGAACTGAACGAAGCCATGCTGTGTGGCGCGAATGCGGCGGAGATCACCGCCGACCAGAGCTGGTCGTCGTCGGTGCTGGAGGCCAGTGGCTACCTCGCCCAGGCCTGGGTCCACTACTACCGGGACGACCTGGGCGAAGCGACCCGCTACGCGGACCTGGCGGCCGCGTCAGGAGTCGGCTGGCAGGCGATGACGCTCGGAGTCATGATCTTGCGGGCACGGTTGCAGCGTGCCCGAGGCGACCTGGCCGGCTCGCTGGACTTGGTGGCCGCTGTCCGCCGGGACCTGACGGGCGCAAGGGGATCGGCCTATCTGTGGCGCTGGCTGCTGCTCACGGAAGCAGAGCTCCGAAGCGCCGCCGGGCAGCCTCAGTCGGCGTCGGCGATCCGCAAGTCCCTCGACGAGCGTGGGCCGCTGGCGGATGGCGAAGCGGTCGTGCTCGCCCGGCTGCACCTCGCTGAGGGCGATCCGGCCGCCGCGGCCGCGATCCTTGCCGCTCTGGATGGCAGTGCGCCAGGTGGGTTCCTGGTGGTGCCGGCCGAGGTATCGCTGCTGGATGCGGTCGCCAGCGATGCCCTTGCCGATCATGATCGGGCGGCGATGTCGCTAGAGCGTGCCCTGAGCCTCGCCGAGCATGGGGGCCTTCGCCGCAGTTTTCTTGACGTCGGCGCACCCGCCCGGTCGCTGCTTGCCCGCTATCGCCAGCGGGTTCCGACCTCTTGGTCCTACCTCGACGAGCTGCTGCAGGCGTCCGCCGAGTCGGCCGAGGTGACGGTCGCCGTGCCAAAGCTGATCGATCACCTCACCGAGCGAGAGCACACCGTATTGCGGTATCTGCCCAGCCTGATGACCTATGAGGAGATCGCGACCGATCTCTATGTCTCGCTCAACACTATCAAGACCCATGCATACGGGATCTTCCGGAAGCTCGGCGTCACCGGGCGGCGGCAGGCGGTCCGGACCGCCCGTGAGCTCCATCTCCTCTGAACACCAGGCCATCCATTGCTCCGCCCACCGATCTCATCCTGAACGGAGGATGACCCATCCGTGGTGCGGTGGGACGGTCGCGTGGATGGTCTGGGGCGGTCCGCCGCCCCAGCCGTCGCCCCGACCCAGCAGACCGGAAGGATGCCACCATGCCCGTGACTGGCAAACAACCCAAGCGCCTCTCCGACGCCGACCTTCAGCAACTGCTGGGCCTTCTGCAGGGCGCCGACAGCACCGAGCTGAAGCTCACGGTGCCGGACTCGGAGCAACGCTCGACCGTGGCCGCGCTTGGAATGGACCCGCTGGATGCCCAGGTCCGCCAGGTCTACTTTTTCGATACCCCCGATCTCGCGCTCAACAGGCACGGCCTCGTGGTGCGCGCCCGCCGGGTGCAGCAGCGGGGCAACGACTCGGTGGTCAAGCTACGGCCGGTGATCCCGGACAGCCTCCCGTCCGGCCTCCGCAAGTCCAAGAATCTGGTCGTGGAGGTCGACGCCATGCCGGGCGGTTACGTCTGCTCGGCCTCACTGAAGGGCACACCGGCGGCCGACGGCGTGAAGGCGGTGGCCGCGGGCGAGCGGCCGATCCACAAGCTGTTCTCCAAAGAGCAGCAGGCGTTCTTCGCGACCCACGCACCCGAGGGTCTCGGGCTGAACGACCTGGTGATCCTGGGTCCGATCAATCTCCTCAAGCTGAAGTTCTCGCCGCGCGGCTATCGTCGCCGGCTGGTGGCGGAGTTGTGGCTGTACCCTGACGGCTCGCGGATCCTGGAACTGTCGACCAAGTGCGCACCGACCGAGGCATTCGACGTCGCCGCCGAGACCCGTGCCTTCCTGGCGAAGCAGGGCGTGGACCTGTCCGGGGAACAGCAGACCAAGACCAGCACCGCGCTGGAGTTCTTCTCCCGCAACCTCAAGGCCGCGGCCGACACCTCGTGAGGGGGCCGGATCTCGTCAGCGACGGCCCGCTGGGGATTGCCGCCTGACCTCGATGAGCTCCAGGCCGAGCAGCCGGATCCTGCTCAGGACGCCGAACAGCGCGGCCTGGTCCGGCAGCCGGCCACGCAGGACGGTCCGCACCGGGTCGATGGTCACGTCCAGCCCAACCTGCGACGCGGCCAGCTCCACGTCGCAGGCTTGACCTCTCACCCGCACCGCGTACCGGACCGTCTCCATGCTCCAGCACCCCCATCCAGTTGACTCAAGGCCTCCAGGTAACCAGGGCATAACTATCGTCCCGGACGACCGTGCCGTCACCATCTCTAGCGGATGAGGTTCGCCCGCCCGTCGTCGGCATGGACCGGCGCACCCAATGGTGCATCTCACCTGCCCCGGGTGAGGTCGCGCTCGGGCTGTGCGCCGATGATGATCCGGGCACAAGGGGAGGGATTGCCGTGAGTCGACGGGATCGCATCACCAAGGAGCTCCTGGTCGAACCAGGAACGAAGGCGAACATCGCCGGCCGCGACCCGGCCTGGACCGGGGGGCCGGAGTTCGAGGAGCTGTCCGAACGCGAGCTGAGCGGCACGGCCAAGGCGCTGCTGGCCGACGGGGTCAAGGAGCTCGCGAAGGCCCAGGAGCTGCTGTGGGCGAGCGACACCTACGCGCTGCTGGTGGTGTTCCAGGCGCTGGATGCGGCGGGCAAGGATTCCACCATCGAGCACGTGATGTCCGGGGTGAACCCCCAGGGAGTCCAGGTCGTCTCGTTCAAGCAACCCTCCAGCGAGGAGCTCGACCACGATTTCCTGTGGCGGACCGCCAAGGCGCTTCCTGAGCGTGGCCGCATCGGCATCTTCAACCGGTCCCACTACGAGGAGGTCGTCGCCCTCCGCGTCCACCCCGAGTGGCTCCAGAAGCAGAAGCTCCCGCCCGGCCCGCGGGGGCCGAGCTTCTGGGCAGGGCGCCACGAGGACATCAACGCGTTCGAGCGGCACCTGGACCGGAGCGGGACCAAGGTCGTGAAGTTCTTCCTGCACCTCTCGAAGGCGGAGCAGAAGAAGCGCTTCCTTGCCCGTCTCGACGAGCCTGGCAAGCAGTGGAAGTTCAGTGCGGCCGACCTGCCCGAGCGGGCGCACTGGGATGACTACCAGCGAGTGTTCGAGGAGGCCATCACGGCCACGTCCACGCCTTGGGCGCCCTGGTATGTGATCCCCGCCGACCACAAACCGGTCATGCAGGCGATGGTCGCCGCCATCCTCGTCGACACGATCGGCTCCTTCGACCTGAGCTGGCCGGAGGTCTCGGAGGAGGCCCGGGTGGCCAACGCCGAGGCCCGTCGCAAGCTGGCGGCCGAACCCGACGACGAGCCGGGCAGTCGGTGATGCCCTACAAGCGCCGTGAGCACGACCGGGCCTGCCGCTGTGACCGGGGCGATGGCGGCTGCGCCGCGCTGGCGGTCCAGCGCCTGAGCCGGACGCGGGTCCAGGAGCTGGCCGAGGAGATCTGGACGTTGTCGACGGGAACCACCGTTCCGGTCCGGCCGCTCCTCGACCCGCGAGGCAGCCGGCCCGGCGGCTCTGCTCATGCCGCCTACCAGCGCTGCCGCCACAAGGAACGCGAACAGTGGCGAGACGGCTGGTGGTGGCCGTGGCGTTCGCTGCTGGTGGCGGCCGCAGCCCTGGGCGGCGGGCTCCTGGCCGGTCTTCCGATGGGTGCCTGGTTGGGCTGGCGGGTGGCCGTGCTGGCGGGGCTGCTGGCGTGGTGGCGGCTGAGGTTCCACCCCTCAGCGAACGTGCGGTTCTGGCGACGACAGGCCCAGATGCAGCGCCGTACGGCCGCCATACTGGCCCAGCTGGAGCAGGAGGGCTGGCTGGTGCTCCACGACGTCGCCCTGCCGGGCTGGTCGGCCAGCCTGGACCACCTGGTCATCGGCCCGACCGGCGCCTGGGCCATCGAGTCCTGGCGCGACACCAGGTCGCCACGAGCCGATCTGAGCTGGAAGGCGGCGGCGGTCGTCGACAGCCTGGCCGGAACCGGTGTCGCCGTCCAGCCGCTGCTGTGCCTTCACCCTGGCGTCCGGCTACCAGGGCGGAGGTCTGTCCAGGGCATCCCCCTGGTGAGCCGACGGCGGCTTCTCGACGTCGTCGGCCACGGGTCACGTGCGCAGGCCGTGGAGGTCCAGCGGGCCAGCGCCCGTGCCCTGCAGGTGCTCCGGCCAGCGGCCTGAGGAGGCCTTTATGAATCGTTATCCGCCGATCGCCGAGCACGGGCTGATCGGAGATCTCCAGACCGCCGCCCTGGTCAGCACGGACGGCTGCGTCGACTGGTTCTGCTGCCCGCGCTTCGACTCGCCCAGCGTGTTCGGCTCGCTGCTGGACCATGACAAGGGCGGGCGTTTCCGTATCGGCCCCGTCGACGACGACTACGTCGCCAGGCAGCTGTACTTTCCCGACACGGCTGTCCTGATCACCCGCTTCATGACCCCTGACGGAGTGGGTGAGGTGATCGACTTCATGCCGGTGGAGGACCCACAGCAGGCCAGCGACCGGCACCGGCTGGTCCGGGCGGTGCGGTGCGTACGCGGCGAGCTCCGGTTCGAGCTGGAGTGCGCCCCACGGTTCGACTACGGCCGCCAATCCCACGACCTGGAGCTCACCGACGAGGGCGCGGTGTTCCGCACCCCTTCCCTGCAGCTGACCCTGCACGGCGGGGGAGCCGGGGCGTTGCAGCGCCACGGCAACGACGTGCGTGGCGAGCTCACCGTGCGGGCCGGCCAGACCGGGGGGGTGATGCTGGAGTCAGCCGCCCAGGGACCGCCCCGGACCATGGCTCCCGAGGAACTGCTGGAGATGCTGACCGGGACCACGCGGTTCTGGCGTGGCTGGCTGGCCCGCTCCAGCTACCGGGGCCGCTGGCGCGAGCAGGTCGACCGCTCGGCCATCACCCTCAAGCTGCTGACCTACGCCCCCACCGGGGCCCTGGTCGCCGCCCCCACCGCTGGGCTGCCCGAGTTGGTCGGGGGGGAGCGCAACTGGGACTACCGCTTCACCTGGGTCCGGGACGGCTCCTTCTCGATCCACGCCCTGCTGGGGCTGGGGTTCACCGAGGAGGCCGAGGCCTTCGGACGCTGGCTTGGCGACCGCGCCGCCGAGCAGGTGGGGGAGGCGTCGGGGCCGCTGAAGATCATGTACCGGGTCGACGGCTCCTCGGAGCTGGCCGAGGAGACCCTGGACCACTGGGAGGGGTATGCCGGTTCCAAGCCGGTGCGGATCGGCAACGGCGCCGCCGACCAGCTCCAGCTCGACATCTACGGCGAGCTGCTGGACTCGGTGTGGCTGGCCGACCAGCACGGGATCCGGGTCGGTCATCCCGGCTGGACAAAGCTCAGCCGGCTCACCGACTGGGTCTGTGAGCACTGGGACCAGCCCGACGAGGGGGTCTGGGAGACCCGCGGCGGCCGCCAGAACTTCACCTACGGCCG
>Ga0126311_10001988_pt1 | contig 10104 bp, 8 predicted proteins | sample Plot61_FD_92539 | JGI IMG/M metagenome (GOLD analysis project Ga0126311, IMG submission 92539) | Serpentine soil microbial communities from UC McLaughlin Reserve, CA, USA - Plot61 | ecosystem: Environmental > Terrestrial > Soil > Grasslands | place: USA: UC McLaughlin Reserve, Lake County... | reverse complement strand
TTGAGCCACTGGCCTCGATATCTGGCGGACAATATCTTGTGCAACCGGGGCGCAAGCATACAACAACTTGTCAGAAAATACTACCGAATCTATTTTTAAAACGTGATACGAAGTGCGTCAGCTTTCCTGTCGATCCGCGCCTGCTGACGCCGGTGCGTATCTCCGCTGCCTGAGCGCGATAAGCAAGCAGCGCGAGACCAGCAGCGGCGGTCCATGCAGGACTCTGAATGTCTTCAACCAACCCACCGAAACGATCTCGTTCCGGATAACCAATGCGCACCGGTGCGTCAAAAACCTGTTCGGCGATCTCAGTCATGCCGTGCAGCAACGCGCCACCACCAGTCAACACGACGCCGCTCGAGAGTTGTCGTTCCCAACCCGCGTCTTTGATCTCGTCGGCTACATGCATCAACACTTCTTCAGCACGAGGCTGAAGAATGTCGCAGAGGATCTGACGCGAGAGTTGGCGCGGTGGACGTCCACCGACTGACGGCACGTTGACGAGCTCACCGCGTTCCATCTCACTCAATGAGCTGCTGCACGCACAACCAACCGTCCGTTTGATCTTCTCAGCTTCAGGAATCGGCGTGCGAAGGCCGAAGGCTATATCGTTCGTGAAATGCGAGCCACCTAGCGGAAAAACTGCCGTGTGCTGAACGGCGCCACGCTGGTAGATGATCAGTCCCGTCGTCTCGGCTCCCACGTCCACAAGTGCTGATCCAAACTCTTTATCATCTTCCGTTAACGATGCTTCCGCGGCTGCGAGCTGCTCCAGAACCATATCAGCGACAACAAGGCCGGCGCGGTTCACAGCGTTGATTGCGTTTTGGCGCGCAGTCACCGGACTCGTGACGATGTGTACCTTCACCGCGAGCCGTGCGCCGATCATGCCCACCGGATCGTTGATGCCGTCCTGATCGTCAACGATGAACTCCTGCGGCAGTCGATCGACGATCTCGCGTCCGGCGGGAAGCTGAATCGCACACGCTGAATCGATGGCACGTCGTACGTCTTCAGCAACGATCTCGCGGTCGCGACCAGAGACGGCGACGATCGCCTGGCCGTTGAAACCGAGAATGTGTGAGCCGGCGAGATTGATCGTGACCTCTTCGGCTTCGAGTCCACTCATGCGCTCGGCGTCTTCCACCGCTTTCTTGATCGCGTCGACCGCAGCGTCTGGGTTGACGATCACGCCCTTGCGCAAACCGCGCGCTTCGGCTTCGCCAATGCCGACGACTTCCATCAATCCACCTTCACCAGGCTCGCCGGCGATACACGTCACCTTACTTGTCCCGATGTCGAGACCGATGGTGTGTTGTGTACGCTTGGCCATGTCGGGTCTTTAACTACAGATTACACAGATCTTCTGAACGATCTGTAACCTGTGGATTACTCATTCTTTCCGTTCACCGTTTATTAATCCAACTATTGCGCGTTTACCCTGCGTGAGATCGATGTAGCTGATCAGTGGTCCGCGTGCGGTCTGGCGTTGAGCGTCGAGCACGGACAACGCTTTACTGAGTCGTGCGCTCTGATCCTGCGATCCGAGTCGAATTTCGATTTGTGAATCATCACCCCCAAGCTGCACGCGCACGTCGCGCAGATCGAGCAGATTCACTTCACTCACACGCTCTGAAACTCCCTGCTCACTCCAGTCGCGCTGCAACTCGAGAAACTTCCGTACCCGGTCGCGATTCTCAGTACGCGCAGCACTGGAGTCTTCCTCGTTCCAACCGCGCAGAAAGAACGCGGGCATCTGGTCCGTCGGCGACATCTCCCCGAGATACACCGCATCGTCGTCGACCCACATGAAGCGTCCCGCCGCGGTACGTACAACCGCTTTCGGCTCGCGCTCTGTGATTCGCACGCGAATACCGTCTGGCAAAACACGCGTCACGACTGCGGTCCGCACCCACGGCAAACGCTCCAGATGACTGCTGAGCCCCTGAAGATCAGCTTGCCACACGCCTGTCTCACCTACATCGCGACGCACAGCGTTCTTGATGTCGTCAACTGAAGCGCGCGACGCACCACGCGTTTCAATCGTTCGCACCTGAAAGAAGCTTGCCGAGGCTGCCGCACGATAACCGACGAAGGCAATCAACGCGATGATTGCGATCACCCCGATCCGCAATGCGAGCGGCACGTAAGCCAGCAGCGATCGCAGTCGTGCGCCAATCGTTTCATTCGTCCCGCGCTTCGCCGGACGCTGGCCCACAGCCGAACGGCCCTTGCCGATGCCGCTGCGATTACCAACCTTCTGCGCCACGATCGATTCTCTCATCGCTCATCACTCCTTTCTTCAGATCTATCCGCGTCATCCGTGTTCTCTGTATCCGCTCGCCAAAGCTCGACCTCGTACTCCAACTCAATCCCCTGCTCGCGGCGCACGCGTTCACGAATCTCTTCCGCAAGGGCGAGCGCGTCTTCCGCACGCGCGTTCTCACCTTCCGTGACGATGAAGTTCGCATGCTTCGGCGAGACGACAGCACTTCCGCGTCGCTGTCCCTTCATCCCCATCTCGTCGATGATCTTGCCCGTGCCCACCGTGCTCGCTGGTGGATTTTTGAAGAAACAACCTGCGGACCGCGCGCCGTGCGGCTGCGTCGCGAGTCGTCGACTCTTAGCATCGTTCATGCGCGCCTTGATCTGTTCGGGATCATCAGACTTCAGACGCAGCGTCGCACCCAGCAAAAGCTCGCCTTCGCGAAATGAAGTGTGACGATAGTCCCACTCGATGCCGTCACCAGGAACTTCAACCACCCTGCCGTCGCGAGCGACTCGCACCCTCTCAGTGACAGTTCCGATTTCATGACCGTACGCGCCGGCGTTCATCCAAAGCGCACCACCGACTGTGCCGGGAATGCCACCGAGTCCTTCGATCCCGGACAAGCCAGCACGAGCAACGTCGATACAGAGTCGCGGCAGCGAATAACCAGCGCTCACCGAAACTAGCTCGCCGTCGATGTGGACTTCGCCTTTCATGTCGCTCAAGTTCAGGACGATGTAATGATGATCAGCATCGTCTGCTAACACGTTGCTGCCGGAGCCGAGCGGCCGCCAACCAATGCCGGCTTTGTCCAACTCGTAAACTATCGCGGCTGCTTCCTCTTCGGTCTGTGGTGCGATGACCCAATCGATCGCGCCGCCAACACGCAAACTCGTCAGCTCAGCGAAACGCTTCCCACGCTCAGCACACACACCCAACCGCGCCGCAATCTCCTCAATTGCGCGGTCTCGTTCCGCCAACTTGTTCTCTTCTTCAACCACGACCATCTTCACTTTGCGCCTTTGCGGCTTTGCCTGAGTCTCCGTCTCGTAACAACCCGAGCAGTTGCTCACTCACGCGATTCACTGTGCCCGCACCGAGCGTCAACACGAGATCGCCAGGCTGCACACGCTCTCGCAAAGCGGCGGCTGCATTGTCGAGCAATCCAATGTAGTTCGCGTCCTTGTGACCAAAACGCTTAATCGCCGCAGTCAACGCTTCAGCCGTCACACCATCAATCGGATCCTCACTCGCGGCGTAAATATCGGTAATGAACAGTACGTCAGCGTTATTGAACGAACGCGCAAACTCCTGCATCAGGTCGTGCGTGCGCGTGTAACGATGCGGCTGAAACAAGACAACGATGCGCCTGCCGCCGGAGCCGAGCTTCGCGGCTGCAAGTGTGGCTCTGATCTCCGTCGGATGATGGCCGTAATCGTCCACGACGAGCACGCCTTCAGCCTCGCCCTTCGCCTGGAACCTGCGACCTGCGCCCGCGAACTGGTGCAGCCCCTCGACGATCTTTTCAAACGCCACTTCCAACTCGAACCCGACTGCGATCGCCGCGAGCGCGTTGTAGACGTTGTGCACGCCCGGCACGCGCAGGATCATTTCGCCCATTACGTCCGTTCCACGCCAGACGGTGAACGACGATCCGAAGTTGTTGTCGTACCGGATGCCGTGCGCGGAGACGTCAGCCTGCGCACTGAGGCCGTAAGTCATGCGACGACGCTCGAGCAGCGGAATGATCGCCTGCACGTTCGGATCGTCGAGACATAAAACCGACGAGCCATAAAACGGGACTTTGTTGACGAAGTTTGCAAAGCACTCACGCACGTCGTCCATGTCGTGGTAGTAATCCATGTGCTCGCGATCGATGTTTGTGACCACGGCAATCGTCGGCGTCAACATCAGAAACGATCGATCACTCTCGTCTGCTTCGACCACCATCAAGTCGCTCGTGCCGAGATGAGCATTCGATCCAAACGCGCCCACCACGCCTCCGACAACCATCGTCGGGTCGAGCCCGGCATGGCCCAACACTGTCGCGACCATCGAAGTCGTAGTCGTCTTTCCATGCGAGCCCGCGACAGCGACAGTGTGCGGCTTGAGTCGCATCAGCTCCGCGAGCATTTCGGCGCGCGGGATCACGGGGATCGAGCGGTGGTTCGCTTCAATGATTTCCGGGTTGTCGTCGCGGACGGCTGTCGAGCGCACAACGACGTGCGGGTGCCCAACGTTCTCAGCTGCGTGACCTTCAAAGATTTCAACGCCCATCTGTTGCAGGCGATCGGTAACGTTCGAGCGTTTCAGATCGGAGCCGGACACGCGGAAGCCGAGATTGACGAGCACCTCGGCGATGCCGGACATGCCGATGCCTCCGATGCCTACGAAATGGACGTGTTGAATTCGACGAAACATGTTTTAGCCACAAAAAGGTTTAGCCACAAAAAGGCACATAAATCACAAAAATATTTTTCTTCGTTCTTGTTGTGTTCGTTCTCGGTCTCGCATCGTTTCGCTAATTTTTGCTCCTGAGCATTTGATTCACTTTTGTGATTTTTGTGCCTTTTTGTGGCTAAGGTCTTCAATAATGTCTACTGCTGCTGACGCGGCGTCACCGTGGGCCAGCTTTCGACTAGCTTCCTCCATCCGATTCAACCCTTCCGGCGACTGGATCAACTTCTCGAGCTCCGCAGCCAGCCTGTCGCCACTCAAATCCTCCTGCAAAATCATTCGGGCGGCGCCTGCGTCCTGCAATGCCTCCGCGTTCTTCCGCTGGTGATCGTCGGCGGCAAAGGGAAACGGCACCATGATTGACGCCTTGCCTGCTGCGATCAGCTCCGCCGTTGTCGTCGCACCTGCGCGGCAGAGCACGAGATCAGCCTCGGCGAAATCAGTCATCATGTTGTCAATATAACTGCGGACGTCACCACGCTCGCTCCAACTCGCAGCCGCATATGCGGCCTTCACCTTTTCAAAATCCGCGGGCCCTGTCTGGTGCTTGATTCGGAGCTCCACCGGCAACTCTTTCAACTTAGGCAGCGCTACGACCATCGCTTCATTGATTGCGCGCGCACCCTGCGACCCACCAAAGACCAGCAACGAAAACCTTCCCGGGTCGCGTCGCTTCGGTGGTATTTCAAAAAACTCTCGTCGTACCGGATTGCCAGTGACTTTCGCTTTCCCCCGAAAGTAAGGCAGCGCCTGTTCAAACGAAACTGCCGCACGATCGACAAACCGAGCAAGGACGCGGTTGGTCCAACCTGGCAGCGCATTCGACTCCATCACGAGTGTCGGACGTCTCGTTAGCGCAGCAGTCAGGACGACCGGACCAGAAACATAACCACCAGCCCCAACGACGACGTCAGGCTGAAACTGTCGCATCAGCTTTCGTGCCGAAACAAAACTCCGCGGCAACAATGCAACTCCCTTCATCCGCGCGCCGAGACTCACGTTCTTCAGCCCCGCACTTTCAATGAGCGATAACTCAAACCCCGCTTGCGGCACGAGTCGCGTTTCCAGTCCACGCGCTGTGCCGACGAAGTGTACCTTCGAATTTGCATCGCGCCGCATGATCTCCTGGGCCACCGCGATTCCCGGATAGATGTGTCCGCCAGTGCCACCGGCAGCGATCATTACTCGCATTTCAATGATCAAAGGCGCGCCGTCCCAAACCGCTGGGCGCCGTCACCTCCAACTGCTTTCGCTCACGCAGCTTCGTCGTTGCTGTCTCAAACAATCCAACGTCGAGCGATCCACTCGCGTGTTGCGACACATTCAGCAGGATGCCGACGGCAGCAAGTGTCGGCAGCAGCGACGATCCACCGTACGAAATGAACGGCAGTGGAATTCCTTTCGTGGGCACGAGTGAAAGCACGACACTAATATTAAAGAGCGCCTGCGCGACGATGCTCGTGACGATTCCGAGACTCAGCAACATTCCAAACCGATCGGGCGCGAGCAAAGCCGTGCGGACGCCGCGCCAGAGAAAGAGTCCAAACACTGCGACCACGGCGATTGCGCCAACGAGTCCCAATTCTTCGCCAACGACTGCGAAGATAAAGTCCGAATGTGCGAACGGAAGAAACAGCATCTTCTGTTTGCCCTGTGCGAAGCCCAGCCCGTTCGTACCACCGGATCCGATCGCGATCAGCGACTGCACCACCTGGAAACCGGCGCCCTGCTGATCGGCCCATGGATCCAGAAATGTGACCAGACGTTTCAATCGCCACGGCACAAATACCAACAAGCCCGCAGCAACCATTAGCGCGGGCGCGGCGGCCATCGCGAGGTGAAGCACGCGCGCGCCGGCGGTGTAAATCACGACCGTGAAGATCAAAACGAGCATCATCGCCGTGCCGAAATCGGGCTCGATCACGACGAGCGCCGCGAGGCAGCCGGTGACGACACCGCAGGGAACAAACGTGCGCCAGAAGTCTCCTTCTTCACCCGCGCGCTTCTCGAGGAAATACGCGAGAAAAATGATGAGCGCGAGTTTTGACACTTCGCTCGGCTGAAGTGACACGCCCGGAAGTTTTATCCAACGATGCGCGCCGTTCACGGTGCTAAATCCAAACACTGAGACCAAACCGATCATGCAGATAACCAGCAGCGCATAAACGATGCGACGGCTCTTCAGTTGTTGGTAGTTGAACTGCATCGCGAGCAGCATCACGAAGAAACCGATCGCGACCCACATGCCCTGCTTGAGCACGTAGTGAAACTGGTTACCGTTCTCCTTCTGGGCCACGATGGCGGACGCACTGTAGACCATCACGACGCCGAACAGCGTCAGGCCGACGGTCGCCGCGAAAAGCCATTTGTCTGGAGCAAGTTTTCGAGCCATCTAAAAGTACGCCGATCCGTCCACAGATTTACGCAGATCTGTGTAATCTGTGGATGACTTCTTTGAACACCTTTCCCCTGTGTTCGAAACTCTCAAACATGTCAAAGCTCGCACATGCCGGCGCGAGCAAAACCACGTCGTCTTTCTCAGCAGCCGCATATGAACGCGCGACCGCGTCCTTCATGTCTGAGGCGCGCTCGAACGGCGCGCTCGTTCCCAACTCGTTCGCGATCGTCTCGGCATCCTCACCGATGAGTACGAGCTTTCTCACCTTCGCGCGAACTAACGGCTCGAGCGGCGCGTACGGCGCCTTCTTACCTTTGCCACCGAGAATCAAAACAACCTTCCCCGGTTCGTGAGCAAAAGCTTCAAGCGCCTTCAAAGTTGCGTCAACGCTCGTCGCTTTTGAGTCGTTGTAAAACTTCACGCCTTCGATCTCAGTAACGAATTCAAGCCGGTGCTCGACCGGATCGAATCGCTTTGCAGTGCCGTTCATCGATTCGATCGACGCGCCCGCCGCGATTCCTGCTGCAAACGCGGCCGCAACGTTCTCGACATTGTGCATTCCACGCAGTTTCATCTCATCAACGTTCAGCAGCACGTGTCCGCGATAAATCAATTCACGCCCGCGCAGGAAAACTCCGTTCTCAAATTCCTTCCTCACGCTGAAGCTCAACACCTTCGCGCGCAAGCCACTCGCCCACGATGAAACTGTCGGATCGTCCGCATTGAGCACAGCCGTGTCTTCCGCCGTCTGGTTCATAAAGATCCGGTGCTTCGCGGCAGCGTAGTCGTTAAAAGTCTCGTAACGGTCCATGTGGTTTGGTGTCACATTCAGCACGACGGCAATCGACGGGCGAAACGTCTTAATCGTCTCCAGCTGAAAACTCGAAAGCTCTGCGACGGTCCAGCCATCGTCGCGCGAAGTCTCGATCATCGAGATCAGCGGCTTACCGATGTTGCCGCCGACCTGCACCGTCAATCCGGCATCGCGCAACAACTCGCCAATCAGCGACGTTGTTGTTGTCTTGCCGTTACTGCCGGTGACAGCAACGACGCGACCTTTCAAATAACGATACGCAAGCTCGACTTCGCCTATGACTTCCGCGCCCGCTCGCTCGGCGTAACGAATCGGAATGATGGTCGCCGGAACTCCAGGACTGACGACCACGAGATCGAGTTGATCGAGCAGCCAACTCGGCGGCTCGCCCGGCAATAAGCCCACGTTCGACTCGTTCAACGCCAGAGCCTCTGGCGTCCACTTCTCGAGCGGCTTTTGATCGGTCAGCGCGACGGTCGCGCCCTGGGCCACCAGAAACCTCGCCGCAGCAATCCCGCTGCGCGCCGCACCAATGATCAAAACTTTCTTGCCACTAAGAAGCACAAAACAATCAACGCAATTTCAAAGTCGAGAGACTCAATAACGCGAACAGGATCGCCAGTATCAAAAACCGGAAGACGATTTTCGACTCCTTCCAGTCCTGCATTTCGAAGTGGTGATGCAACGGCGTCATTTTGAATAACCGTCGCCCGGTGCCCGTCGTGCGTCTCGTCATCTTAAAAACGCCCACCTGCAACATCACTGACATTGCCTCAATCACAAACACGCCCCCGACCATCAGCAACATGAATTCCTGTTTGGTCAGCACCGCCACCGTGCCCATTGCGCCGCCGATCGCAAGGCTGCCGACATCGCCCATGAACACCTGAGCCGGCGGCGCGTTGTACCAGAGAAACCCGAGACTCGCTCCCGCCATCGCGCCGCAAAAGACCGTTAACTCCGCCGCTTCCGGACGATGTGTCAGCTCCAGGTATCCAGCCCAGCGCGCGTCGCTGCTCAGGTAAGTAAAACCGGTCAACGCGGTCATCGCGATGAAGGTGACGCTGATCGCGAGTCCATCCAAACCGTCTGTGAGGTTCACTGCGTTCGAAGATCCGAGCAGCACCACCACGATCAGGATCAGATATATATAAGGACCGACGAAGCTCTTGTTCGGATCAGCCGTCCATTTTAAAAACGGAACACTGAGGTTCCACGAATAACCAGTCCCGCCGATGGACTTCGTCGCACTGAAGAGCACTGCCCAAAGGCCGACTGCCACGAGTAACTGCGCGAGCAACTTCTGTCGACCCGTCAATCCCAGACTGCGCTGCTTCGCCATCTTCGAGTAGTCGTCGATGAAACCGATCGCGGCGAAGAGCAGGGTTGCGACCATCGCGGTCCAGACGTAAACGCTGGAGAGTCGCGCCCACAGCAGAGTCGAGATTAAAACCGAGGCGACGATCAGCACGCCGCCCATCGTCGGGGTGCCGCGTTTGACCTGGTGCGCCTGCGGGCCTTCTTCGCGAATCTGCTGGCCCACCTTCCATTCTTTTAATGCCTCGATAAGCCTACCGCCGAAGAAGAGCGAGATCAGCAGTGCCGTGATCGTCGCGTACGCAGTACGAAAGGTGACGTACTGGAAGACGTTGAGCGCCTTTACGAGATACCAATCCTTGTCCTTGAAGTGGACGTAAATGAGTTCGTAAAGGAAGTAGTAGATCATCTAATTCGGAAACAAGTCGTAGACAGGATTTACAAGTTAATCCTGAAATATCTGTGAATCCTGTAAAACTAACTCTCGTTCTCTCCTGCCAACGGAAATCGCTCACGCAACGCTTTCACGACCTTATCTGTCGCCACGCCGCGTGAGCCCTTAATCAAAATCAGATCGCCCTCTTTCACTTCCCTGATCAACTCCTCAGCAACCTCATCAGACGAAGCAAAAAACCTCGTCGTCTCGAGCCCTGCCTCGTTCGCACCCGCAACGATCTCTTTCCCTAACCCGCGCACTCCCCAAAGCACATTGATCCCGCTACGCGCGATCTCTCTTCCAGCATCCCTGTGCAACGACACCTCGTCAGGTCCGAGCTCGAGCATCTCGCCCGCGATCACAATCAGTCGCTTGCGCCCGCGACCACCCTCCGCCATCGTCCGCACCATGTT
>Ga0126311_10001987_pt1 | contig 10107 bp, 11 predicted proteins | sample Plot61_FD_92539 | JGI IMG/M metagenome (GOLD analysis project Ga0126311, IMG submission 92539) | Serpentine soil microbial communities from UC McLaughlin Reserve, CA, USA - Plot61 | ecosystem: Environmental > Terrestrial > Soil > Grasslands | place: USA: UC McLaughlin Reserve, Lake County... | reverse complement strand
TTCTTCTTCGGCCGCAAGTTCTATTGCACTTAGGAATTTGCATCTGGCTGTCTGCGTAGTTTTATGTACGGTAGAGCCTGAATGATGCTATCACAGCGCTTGTATATGGAATATGCTTTGCTATTTTCCATAAATATTAATCGTTTTTATTATTGATCTCAAGCAGTTGGATATGTAACCTTACCACGCGGCTGATATAGATAATAGTCCTAAGAAGAGTTTAACACAAAAAATTACACAATTAATATAGCCATACGATCATTTCAACCCGTGCCGCCGGGGTCGCCTAGCCTGGGAGGGCGCAAGCCTGGAAATATTTTCTGGATAGCTTGTGACCTGCAAGGGTCCCGAGGGTTCAAATCCCTCTCCCGGCGCCTTGTCTTCCACTGAACTTGCTACATGAGAAGGCTGACGCATAAACACATTCTGGATGTATCATGGCTATATTATTTTTGTCCCTGACTCTCCGGTGGCATTTCCTCTCCTATAAAGAATCAACGTTACCCTAATCGCAATCCTATTCGTTGCCTTGGCTGATGATAAACCCCTCAAAAAGCTAGGACACACGCGTTTGCTGCAGCCACCGAAGTTACCATTCCAGCAACTAAAAACCCGCACCAAGCGAACGAGGTGTCCCCACGACCCTATACAACTCTGTCATCAGTTCTACGAAGTTAAAATTGCGGCGTACGAAAGGAAAAATAGATCCTCGACCCGGAGAGACCTAAGGCTCTCGCTTCCTAGAGTCGACTGAGGAACGCCAGACTTTGGGGTACGTGTTAGGCTTCATAATTATCCTTTTCATGACAAAGGCGAAACCATTGGTTTTAGTCTCGATTTCTTTTGACATCATGACCGCTTCTGAGAGGCCTACTATCTCCCCTTTGAGAGTATAAACCCCTACCAGTTCTCCCAGCCTCAAGTCACGAGGTATTGCAATTATTCCAGGAATCGCTAATTGTGCGCCGTGGCAGAGGGCGTCAACGGCAGTATCTCTTACAATTACACCACGCAGACTCTGTAGGGAGTGCTCTATCGGCTTGATAAGTTCCCTTAACTTTGTTTCGTCCTTGTTTTCCTTGTATGATTCAAAGGCATCAAGTATGTCATGAAGCCTTGCAAAGCGTTCGGTTCCTTCTGAGAATCCGCTGACCATTGTTCTTCTAAGTTCTATCATTGTTGCTCCGGTGCTCAGAACTTCGCCTAGATCGTAGATTATTTTTCGGACATAGGTACCCGCCTGACATACTATTCTCATAAGCAGGAGCCGCTCGTGTTGCTCCAGGAGATCGAAAGAGTATACTGTTCGGATCCTGGTAGCGCGACGAACGGCGGACCGCTGAGGCGGCCTCTGGTAGATGTCTCCTGTAAACTCCTTCATAACTGGTTCGATTCTTTTTGCAGAAATGTACGAATGCACCCTAGCAAGAGCATAGTATTCTTTCGGCCCTAAAGTCAAGACAGAGAGTGCCTTCGTTGCTTCGCCAAGGCCTAGTGGTAAGAGGCCAGTGGTTCCAGGATCCAAAGTACCACTGTGGCCTACCTTAGCGAGGCCCAGTGTTTTTTTTACCCACGATACCACTTCGTGACTAGTGGGCCCTGGGGGTTTGTCAAGGAGTATTAGTCCGTACTCAAACAAAGTACTCAGGGGCCTTTCGTCTGGAATGTGGCCAAATGACTCGCTTGTTCTATCATCGTCTATCTTTACTAGGTTTAGCAACTGAGGTAGTATCAAGAGCTAGTCGTTACCTGGGTCGTTACCTGCAATCGTCTAATGATAGACTTTGATATTTTAATCAAAGATGGCAGACTCAACAAGTCTGTGTTGAGACAGAAGTCAAAAACCTTGAGGTCTTCACCAAAGTTAAAGCTATACAAATTTCGGTAGATATTCATATTTTGCTCATCTCGAATTTGTATAACTTTCTTGGCCTCTATATATGGAATATTGTCTCGACTCGCCATCCTCATAGCTCGGTTTTCCTGTGAGCCCTTCAACCAAAACTTAACACCGCCGTTTACTAGCCATGGCAAGGTGTAGCTTGTTACGACAGCGCTCTGACTTCTGATTATCTCAATCAGTTTTTTGTCTACCTGATTATCGAAAGTTGGGTCCAACTTTCTTTCTTGCATAAATCTTCTAGCTTCCTCGGTATCCCACCAATCGTCACCCGAAGTTGAATATCCGTTGGTACCTGCTAGGAGCTTGAGTATATCACCTCCACTATAAGTTGACAGATTAAATTCCTTTGCTAGTTCAACAGCCATAGTCGTCTTACCAACAGCAGGCCAACCTGATATAACTATCCCTAATCTTTGTCTAAGAGTTTTCGTCGCCATGGAGAACAATATTTCAAGTAATGCCAGGCATGGCTGTCCCAGTGATTTTAGATATTATCCCGCTAAAAGCAAATGATGTTATAAGAAACCATCCCCAAAGAAAAACTTCTCCTGGAACGCTACAGGCACCCTTGGCTTGACCTGTCTGGTCGACTTGTTGATCGAGCTTGATGTTATCGGCGCTGCACATTATAAATGGGATTTGAATTGGTGAGATCGCCGTTGTAGCGCCAAAGACAGAAGGAAAGACAAAAATCCAAAGCAAAAACGAAGGCATCATGTATATTAGCATAGGCCGCATCTGCTGCTGCTGCATCTCCATTGTCATCTTATTCACGTAAGCCTGTTTTTTCTTTAGCTCTTCTACACGAAGTTTATCCTGCTTCCTTATGGCCTCTGTGTACTGCTTTCGCCATTCGTTCGTTTCCTTCATAACCCTTGACATTTTTCCGATGTCTGTAGTCTTTTTTCTGAGCAATGCGAAAGCACAATTCATTCCTATTGATATCAGAGAAGACACAATCATTGCAGATACCATGTCGGGAAATAAAGGATGTGTAGTGTATCTTGGAGCAAGTCCCTGGATTTGCATGACAAGCAAATAAATAAAATTTAAGTCTAAAATCAATCAATTTCCCACCAGTATCCTAACGATATTCTGAGCAGCCCTGTTCACCTGCTTATTATTGTTTTCAATTATTGCGAAAGGAGACCCAGTAAAATTTGCCGAGGTTACGATCATAGTTTTAGAGATGTCGATATGGTTCTGAATATCCTCTTTAGAAGGCAGATCCCTCTTTCTAGTAGCATCCCCCTGGCGTCTCATGACAATCTCATCCGCATCGGCAACAATTAACAAAAAGTGGGTCGGTCTTATAATCTGAGTTACATTCAGAGGAACTCCCGGGTAAAACCATTCCGACGTTTTTATGAACAAATGTGTGTCAATAATTACAATATTTTCTTCCATTCTGGATATCCTCCTTGCTGCATGTTCCTGCAGGATTCTCTGGTCCATGATCGAAAGGTTTCTCATTTCATCTCTATTTTTTACGCCTTTCTTGTGCGCCTCTTCTAACATCAGCGATCCGAAAACAACGGTTTTTGCCTTAAGGCCTCTATACTGAAGAATACTCTGTACCTCAGAGATTACCGTTGTTTTTCCCACCCCGGGGATTCCCACGATTACGGCTCGAATATTATTTTCTTCCAAGAAGAGCCGCCAGTTTAGGCATATGGACATCAACCTGTTCCCTTATGAGGAGGTTATAGTAGTTTACCAAAATATCGACCATTAAAAGGATTCCAATTCCTGATCCAAAAACTGTTAGCACATCCGATACCGATGCCAATAATCCGATAATGATTCCGCCGGCAATAGTCACGGAGGGTATATACTTATTGAGCAAGGTTTCAACAGACCCTTCAGATCTCCTGAAGCCAGGGACCTGGACATCAGCATCCAACAAATTTTTGGCCGCCTTACCTGCTGACAATCCTCCTAATTCTACCCACAGCCTTCCGAAGATGGTAACAACTGTTGTTAGAAAAAGCACATAGACCACTGCCCTTACAGGATCCTGTACGGCCACCTCCAAACTTCTTGGCGCAGTTATATAATAGAGCAATCCGCCCGTAGGTGACTGAGGATTGCTGGGATCAAATTGTGCAAGCCAATTGAAAGAAGGGTTGGTGTTGAGGGGATTATAATTTGCCCATAACATTTGCCCCATAAAAATAGCATTTGCCAGAAGTGCAGATGCTAGAATTACTGGAATATTTGAGGTGTACAGTAACTTTATCGGATATACGGCAGTAAACCCACGATACTTGGTGGAGACTATTGGAATATCTACGTGAATGCCTTGGATGTATACTAATACCAGAAGGACTCCAGCGGTAACAAATAGCCCAAATACACTCGGAAGCTGACCTGTCCTAAACAAGGTTTCTGATATGTCGCCATTGATTGCAGAGTCAATGATAAATGGAATTACACCGACAGGGCCGTCCTGCGCAGGAATAGGACTGAATACGCTCCAGAGTATCCCCTGAGCCACACCAGCCATGATAAACAGACTTATACCTGATCCTAGTCCCCAGCCTTTTTGCACAAGCTCATCAAGCATCATGACGATAAAACTTGCTGCAATCAGCTGCCCAACAACTATGGGTACATAAAGAGGACTCGCAACAAGATTTCCGTACACGCTTACACCGTACAGCGTTCCCTCTGCAACTATGACAACAATAGTCACTATTTTGGTGGCTGACGTGAAAAGAGCCCTGTCGTCCGGATTCTTAAAATTGAGTTTCAGCAAATCCGATCCCTTAAGCAATTGCATTAATAGTCCTGCAGTCACAATAGGTCCTATGCCCAGTTCCAAAAGCGTTCCTTGTTGAGCAGCGAATATTACCCTCGCGAATGCAAGAAAATCAAACCTGGGGTCGTCTGTGACGCCGTAGAGAGGAATCTGGCCCATCACAAGATACAAGAGTACAGCAATCCCTGACCAAATTAGCTTCTCTGAAAGTTGTATTTTCTTTTTTGGCTTTTCTACTTGAGGAACGTACCTGGAGATTGTTTTTACTCCTCTTCTAACTATGCTCTCACTCTGTGTGGTCCTCATCTGAAATAATTTCCCCTCCTGCTGACTCGATCTTTTGTTTTGCGGTCGCAGAAAATTGTTTTACTTTTACGCTAATAACGCCTTGCAAGCGTCCTCCTCCCAATATCTTATCGTACCCAAGAGATGTCAAATCCAAGAATGCTTTACCGTTCCGCTTCACAGAACCATGCTGTGAAAATATAGAGTCCAGTTGACCCACGTCAGCCCACTTTCGAACGACTCTCGTACTTAGAGGATTAAAAGGGTTATGACCAAAGTGATCGGGTTCTTCGATGACTGTTCGGATCCAAAAGTGCTTATGCTTTCCAGCCCCTCCTATGCCTCCTCGTGCTCCCGACTGCCTGTGCTGGCCTACTTGGCCCCAACCGCAATATCGGCTTCCCCTTTGCCTTCTGCTCTTTCTAAGTCGGGTTGCCATAAATTTCACATTCTCCTTTTATCATTGGGCTAAGAGTATCGTACTGTAGATCCAAATATTACACCTTAATTAAGTCTTCCTGTACTTTAGATCATTCTTTTGATTATTTCAACTAATTCCTTGTCTTCGCCAAGTACTCCCTTCTGATGATATTGTGTTTTTGTTTTTCTCTTAAATCCGCCTCGCGGTGGATTTAAGGCAAACCATGGTTTGACCATTTGCAAGCTTGAAAGTCTTATTTTGTCTTTCGCCAAATCAGCAGCGAGCTCATCTATATCATTATACGGCGCTGAACCGGGAAGAAGTTTGAGGGGCTTGGAGCCAATTGTCTTGCCCCTTTTTTCTAGTAGTTCCTTTACAAAGCTAGCGTCAACGTGGCTCCATGCTACAAAGTCCTTGATTTTCCTTAGCATACCTATTGATTCTGGCGTCTCAGGGAGTATGGTTGCCCAGAATTTTTTGTATAAGCTAAGGTTATCTAAAGTGTATCTGGCCCAATGCGGGACGTTTACAGTCCCTTTTATCCTAAGAACAACATATGCCATGCTCAATTTCAGCCCATGATGTACGTACTTCTAATAGCACTGAAAACTGCCTTAGTTGTGGACATCATTGTATTTGTAGATCCGAAAGACTTTGTCCACGCATCCTTCAGTCCTGCTAATTTTAGTAAATTTCTAATATTCTCTCCTGCCACTAAACCCAACCCTCTTGGCCCTGGAATAATTTCTATCGTGACGCTTCCGCCTTTCCCTCGAACCTTAAAGGGAACCGAATGCAATACTGCACACCTACACTCCCAGCTGCCGCACCCTAGTTTAACGGGTATGACATTTAGGTATGCCGCATTCGTTGCCTTATCTATTGCTATTCTCATCTGCGCTGCTTTTCCTTTTCCTAGGCCAAACCAGCCCGCCTCGTTACCAATCGCTACTAATGCATCGAACCGTGTCATCTCGCCAGCATCAGTTTGCTTTTGGACAATGCCTACATGGACTACCTGAGTTTTCATGTCAGGGATCAAGTGCTTAACTATTTCAGATTCGTGAATCCTCATCCCGTTCTCATATACCTGCTCCATCGAATTGATCTTTCCTTCTAGAACTAAGCTGCCTAGAGTTGTCCGAGGCTTCCACTCACTTATCTGTTCTTGGTGTTTAGAGTATCGGCTCATTTTGGCGATTTGTCTCCTGAGGTAAGGACACCGGGTCTTGGAACATTTCGATCTTGCTTGTTGCTTTGAACCAACAGACTTTCGTTCAATATTCTGGCTGTTATCTCTTTGACGTGTGACTGATAGTTCTCGGGTATGAGGCCCTCTCTTATAATGGAGGAAAAAAGCTTATTGTATTTATCGATATCTTCCTTCTTTATTTTTGTTGCGTAGTCAGCAATATGTCCGCCATTGAGCCGATGCTGTGGAGGAAATGATTCTGCAGAGATTGGTATATTTATCCCAGCTTCGACAATTCCTTTCATACAAGCGGCCGTTCTACTGGTGAAGGGCTTATTTCCAATGTATAGTATTGCTCTACCAATCCCTTTCTCCTGAGCCTTCTTACCAAGTAGAATCCCAACTAAAAAGCAAGCAGGTAGGCTATTTAAAGAACCTTTCCAGCCATGTAGTCTGAGTTCTCTACTATGTGCAGAGGCTTTTACTACATCGCCTCGAATTTCTGGTTTGAGAAGTTGTGCTATCACATTTTGATTTGTTATTTTGATGGTAACAAAATCTTGTCTACTGATAAGCAGGGCCTGCCTCTTTCGATAATTTGTTTTACGTAAACGAATTCTTCTTAAAGTGCGAACATAACTCATGATGGTCCTCCATTAACAATTGAAACCCTGACAAGCTAATACACTTATAAACGTTTTATCCTGCCCTACATAAGCGCTCGGACGAAGATGAAGAAAGTGCTATCTTTTATCCTTTTATCCTTCTCAGAGATATAGTCGCTGCGAAAGCACCTGCTCCGATCCCATTATCTATGTTCATTACGGCTAAACCCAACGTGCAGCTTTGTAGCATAGTTCCAAGGGCAGCGACTCCGTTCGAACCGAAACCATAACCAGTTGAAGTAGGAACCGCTATTACCGGAATATCAACTAAGGAAGAAACCACACTAGGCAATGCCCCTTCCATTCCTGCAACAACAATAATGGCGCTGAGATCACGGGATACCATTTCTTTCAGTATTGGAAACAATCTATGGATTCCAGCTATTCCGACGTCATATGAAACTAGGGAACTACAACCCATGGCCTTTGCAATCAGCCGAGATTCTTCGGCGACGCCGATGTCAGAAGTGCCAGCAGCTAATATGCCGATTGTTGGCTTGCTATCGTTTACGGAGGAAGAATTCTTCTTCGAAACGAGAATTGTCGAGCTCCTGATTCCGACTTCTATGAAGAGCCCCTTTCTTTTAAGGGATGAGCGTAGAGCAGAGAGGTCATGTTCTTTTATCCTGCTAATTATCACGGTATTTTTTTTTGCAAGCACGGAAAGTGCAATACGAATCACATCCTTGGAATTTTTTCCTTCTGACAATATCACCTCAGGAGTAAGTTTCCGAATGTCCCTTCCTATGTCTATTTTGGCTAAGTTCTCGCCTACAGACTCAACCGAAAATATAGAAATGTCTCTCCGAGCATCAGCTACACCTATCTCTCCTCTGCTTAGTCTAGTGAGAATCTCTGTGAGGTTCAAGTTTTTAGGTATGAAAGGCTTAGTACAAGTTAAAATCCTAGGTTATTCCTATTGATTGCAACGCCTGCTGGATGTCTACGACTCCTTTGTCAAATATTTTTCTTTCGTCTTCATTGAGGCTCAGCTCGATGATTCTTTCCGATCCGTCAAGTCCAATAACAGCCGGAACGCCAATACACAAATCACTCGCTCCATATTCGCCTTCTAGAAGAGTCGAAACCGGAATGACGGATTTCGTGTCCCTTAAAATAGCTTCGACAATGGTAGCAATTGCATTTCCTGGAGCATGAGTTGTTGCCCCCTTAGCGGATATGACCTGAGCGGCCACACTTTTTGTTTTATATAATATTTCCTGAGATTGTTCCTGGGATAAGAATTCTTTCAGCGGAATCCCAGCTATCGATGAGAATCGAAATAGCGGTAACATGTTCTCGCCATGTTCGCCGATAACCATTGCTTGAACAGACCCCCTAGAGACATTGAGGGCTTCAGAAATGAAGCTCTTGTAGCGAGAAAGATCTAGCATTCCGCCCATGCCCATGACCTGACTCTTGTCGAATTGTGTTTTTTTTAATGCAATAAAGGTCATAGGATCGAGCGGATTTGTTACAACCACGAGTTTGCATTTTGGAGCGTGCTCGCGGATCTGCCCAGCCACGTCACTCACAATTCCAGCGTTTATTTTGAGCAGGTCCATCCTGGTCATTCCGGGTTTTCTTCCGATTCCTGCAACAAGAACGACAATTTCAGATCCGTGCATCTCATGATAATTGTTACTCCCTCTGATGTAGCAATCGATACCTCTCTCTGATAACTGGTGGTTTATGTCCATGGCTTCTCCCTGAGGCAGCCCACCCACTATGTCAAGGAGAAGCACATCGTCTAATTCCCTAAGTCCACAGTTAAGTGCTGCAGACGCTCCGACTTTTCCGGAGCCGATAATGGTTATCGTCATTCAGAAAGTCAGACCAAATTTCGCTTATAAGTCTTACAAGTTCCTCACAAAAGTTTTTAGTCTGTTGTGAATTAGGTTTTGTTGTCTAAGGTTTCCTTTCAGACTGAAATTAACCTTGACTAGTCGATATCGTTTAGAATCTGCGTATGCAAAGTGCCATATAAATAACAACGCTACACTATTTCTTCGATGGGAAGAATCGCGGTCATCGATTGTCAGGTTAGCGGAATATCTGGAGATATGTTGCTCTCCAGCCTAGTGGATGCTGGTGCAAATAAGAAGCGAATTAGTGCCGCTATTTTTGAGTGCCAGAATTTTCTAAAAGGGAGTAATATAAACGAGTTGAAATTTCAGAGGAGGCTATTCCATGGGCTGAGAGCGACTCAGATGGTACTGAAATGTCGGGATGATGTCAAAGTCCGAAAAGGATACGAAATGCACGCTTCTCTTTCGCGATGCTGTGAATACATTGGAATAAGTGCAAGAGCAAAGGCCTTTGCTTTGGAATCATTAAAAAGGATCGTAATGGCAGAATCGGTTGTTCACGGTCTACAATACAACAAAGTTCTTCTGCATGAAGCGTCAAGCATCGATACCTTCGTTGATCTTATCGGTTGTGCCGTGGCCCTAGAGGACTTAGGGCTCTTTGAGTCTAGGATTTTCTCGACCAAGGTTGCTGTAGGTAGTGGACTATTCAATTTTTCTCACGGTATTATTCCCAATCCGGGTAACGCCATTATCGAAATCTTTAAAGGCTTCCCATTTACTTTATTCGGTACTCCGGTCGAGGAAGAGCTAACTACTCCCACCGGGGCGGCAATGTTAGTCACATTGTCCAGCCGCGGCCTGGATTATTATCCTGCGATCAGTCCTTTGACGTCCGGATATGGTGCAGGACAGAGATCCCAAAAAGTACCCAACATCATGAGGATTCTAATCGGTGAATCACCTCAATCTCTGGAGGCTGATACTGACAGCGTATTTGTGGTCGAAACCCATATTGATGATCTTTCTGGCGAAATTTTAGGTAATGTAATCGAGGAGGTCGACAAGTCCG
>Ga0126311_10001986_pt1 | contig 10112 bp, 11 predicted proteins | sample Plot61_FD_92539 | JGI IMG/M metagenome (GOLD analysis project Ga0126311, IMG submission 92539) | Serpentine soil microbial communities from UC McLaughlin Reserve, CA, USA - Plot61 | ecosystem: Environmental > Terrestrial > Soil > Grasslands | place: USA: UC McLaughlin Reserve, Lake County... | reverse complement strand
CGTCCTCGTCGGGCTCGTAACCCTTCGGCACCGCGGCGATGAACCGCATGCCGAGCTTTGCTCCGGCCGTCATCAGCGAGGCGCAGACGTTGTTGCCGTCACCGAGGTACGCGAGGCGGACTCCTGAGAGCCGGCCGAGGCGCTCCCGGATGGTCATCAGGTCCGCCAGCGCCTGGCAGGGGTGAGCGATGTCGGTCAGGCCGTTGATCACCGGCACGTCGGCGTGCTCCGCGAGCTCCTCCACGTCCGCCTGCTCGAACGTCCTGATCACGATCGCGTCGAGGTAGCGGGACAAGACATTCGCCGTGTCTTTGACCGTTTCGCCGCGGCCGAGTTGGAGGTCGTCCGCGCGTAGGTAGAGCGCGATTCCCCCGAGCTGGGCGATTCCGACCTCGAACGACACGCGGGTGCGCGTCGACGGTTTTTGGAAGATCATTCCGAGCGAGCGACCGGGTAGAAGCTTGTGCTCCTCACGCCGTCCCTGTAGCTCCTTCAGCTCGTCGGCGAGGTCGAGGACGGTCTTGAGATCGTCCGAGCTCCACGAGGCGATCCGCGTGAAGTCCCTCCCTTTCAGGTGTTGGGGAAGCTCGGCCACGACCGCGACTATATGCGCGCTGCGGCTGTGCGCTCCGCTTCCACGTGAGCGCTCCTAAAGATGTGCTCAAAGACGACGAATGCGCGTTTTCGCACGTTCGCGGAGGGAACTTCGCGCGTCTGGAATACCAACCAACGGAGGGCAGTATGAGCGAGCACCAGTACCAGTCACAGCAAGGAGACGGCGGGAGCCTCGGGACCCACCAGCCGATGCAGCAGCAGCCGATGGGCCAGGGCTACGCGCCGTATCAGACCGGGATGATGGGCACGCGCTCCTTGGCCGTGCGACGTCAGTACCCGATCGAGACGAAGCCGTTCTTCCTCACGAGCGAGTTCCTCACGTTCACGCTCGCGACGATCGCGCTCCTGATCACCGCGGCGGTCGACAACTCGATCGACTCGCGTTTCTTCTGGATCCTCGAGACGGCGCTCGTCGCGTTCTACATGGTCTCGCGCGGGCTTGCGAAGGCCGGAACGAAGAGCAGGTCGGCCGATCCGCGCGAGGATCTGCTGCGGAACGACGACAGCACGCGTAGGTAGTCGCGCGTAGGCCCGGGCGCGTCGAGCGGCGCGCCCGGGCTCACCGTGTGATGCGCGTGCCGGCGCGGCCGGCGAGCGCGTCCGCGAGCGCAGCCGCCGAGGTAATCAGCGCTTCGCCGTCGGTGGCGCGTACGTAGTCGAGGCACGCCTCGACCTTCGGTCGCATCGACCCCTCCGCGAGCTCGTCCAGAAGCTCGTCCGCACCCGCCGAGTCGAGCTCGCGGACTTCCTCTTCCGTCGCCGTTCCGAAGCCGCGAAGCACCGCCGGGACGTCCGTGAGGATCACGAGCCTGCTCGCGCCGAGCTCGCGCGCGAGCAACGATGACGCGCGGTCCTTGTCGATCACCGCGTCGATCCCGTTGAGCCGGCCGTTCCGCGCCGCGACAGGGATCCCGCCACCGCCGCAGGCGACGACGCACGTCCCCGTCTCGAGGAGCGCCCGGATCGCGGGTAGCTCGACGACCTCGAGCGGAGCGGGGGAGGGCACGACGCGGCGGAAACCGCGGCCTGCGTCTGACCTGAGCTCCCAGCCCCGCTCGCGCTCGAGCTCCTGCGCCCGCTCGCCGCCGTAGAACGGGCCAACGGGCTTCGTCGGTTCGGCGAACGCCACGTCGTCCTCGTCGACGCGCACGTGCGTGAGCACGCAGACGACGGGTCGTCCTGCGACCGGCCGAAGCTCGGCCTCGATCAGCGCTCCGATCTCCGCCTGCGTCTGCGCGACCGCGACGTAGAGGGGGAGCGGCGGAACCTCGTCGGCCGCGCGCTCCTGCCGGACGAGCTCGTTGCCCACCTGCGGGCCGTTTCCGTGCGTGACGACTACCTGTGCTTCCTCGAGCAGCGGGACGATGCTGGCGCAGGCCTCGCGCAGGTTCGCCAGCTGCTCGGCGGCCGTTCCACGCTCGCCGGGGCGCATCAGCGCGTTGCCGCCGAGCGCTATGACGGTTGCCATGCCTCGCGTTCCTGGGGCGAAGCTGGCAAGGGAGGCAAGCGCGCCGGGCGCAGGACAGTACAACCAGTACGGACAAGGCCGGCGCGCGCCGCATCCCGCAGTCCAGCTTCGTCAGGCGGTCGCGGAGCCGGGCTCTGCCCGGCGTGAGCGGCCGCCGGCCAGGGGCGCGAGGTCACACTAGGGTGGGCTGCTTCAGTAAACCGCGCTCGCCGAGAATGTCCGCCAGCGTCGGCTCGCCGATCTCCTGCAGTCGGTACGTCACCCGCATCGCGGGCTTGTCGAGCTCGATCAGGCGACGCAGGTCGATTGGCGTCCCGATCAGGACGAGCTCGGCGTCTGAGCGCGAGATCGTCTCCCGCAGCTCCTCCATCTGCCCGCGGCCGTAGCCCATGGCGGGCAGGAGCTCCCCGACGTGCGGGTACTCCTCGAAGGTTCGCTGGATCGATCCGACGGCGAACGGCCGGGGATCGACGAGCACCGACGCGCCGTTTGCCTTCGCTGCGAGCACGGCGGCGCCGTAGGTCATCTCGCCATGCGTGAGCGTGGGGCCGTCTTCGACGGCGAGCACGCGCTTGCCGGCGATCGCCTCGAGGTCGCCCTCGACGTGGAAGGGCGAGGCCGCGAGCACGATCTTCGCCTCCGGGTTGTGCATCCGGATCGAGTCGAGCACTGCGTCGATGCCGTCTTGCGTCGCGCTGTCGACCTTGTTCACGACGCAGACGTCGGCCATGCGCAGGTTGGTCTCACCCGGGTGATAGCGCAGCTCGTGGCCCGCCCGGTGCGGGTCGACGACGACGATGTGGACGTCGGGGCGGATGAACGGCGTGTCGTTGTTACCGCCGTCCCAGAGGATGACGTCGGCCTCTTGCTCGGCGGCATCGAGAATGGCCGCGTAGTCGATGCCGGCGAACACGAGATTGCCTTCGCTCAGGTGCGGCTCGTACTCCTCGCGCTCCTCGATCGTGCAATCGGCGGCATCGAGGTCCTCGTACCGCGCGAATCGCTGGACCGCCTGCTTCGTCAGGTCGCCGTACGGCATTGGATGACGCAGCACAGCGACTCGCTTTCCGGCCTCGCGCAGGATCGCGGCCACATGCCGCGTCGTCTGGCTCTTCCCTGAGCCGGTGCGGACGGCGCAAACCGCGACGACAGGCTTGGTCGAAGAGAGCTCCGTCTCGCGCGGTGACAAGAGCCGGAAGCTCGCGCCGGCCGCGAGCGCTCGCGAGCCGACGTGCATGACGTGCTCGTGCGTGACGTCGGAGTACGAGAACACGACCTCGTCGATGCCCTCGCCGACAAGCGATTCGAGCTGGCTCTCCGGCCGGATCGGAATCCCTTCCGGATAGAGGCTGCCTGCGAGCGCCGGCGGGTACACGCGCCCGTCGATGTTCGGGATCTGCGTGGCCGTGAAAGCCACGACCTCGTAGTCGTCACGGCCGCGGTAGACGAGGTTGAAGTTGTGGAAGTCGCGGCCGGCTGCGCCGACTATCAAGACTCGCTTCCGCGCCACGAAAGAAGTCTATGCAGCGGCGGCGGACGGATCAGTGCAGGTGCTCGCGCACCCGCTCGGCGACGGCCGAGAGCTCGATCTCCGAATCGGCGACGTCGCGGAGGAGCTCGTCGGCGGTGTAACCCTGTCCCTCCGACCAGAGCTCGCGCAGGAGCGAGCCCGCCTTGCGGTTCGCGAACCAGGTGTTGCCGTACTGCTCACGCAAGTACGAGCGCAGTTGGGCTTCGAAAGCCCAGGCGCGGAGATAGGCGGAAGCGTAGAAGCCCGAGTCGACGTCGGCCAGGTAGTCCGCGGCCATCGGCTCGATCTTGAGTGCGTCGGCGAGGAGCTCGACGTAACGCGACCGCGCGGCCTCGAGGTCGAGCCCGCTGTGCAGCTCGAGCTCGTACGTCAGCTTCGCGCAGTAGCGGCGAACGATGTAGAGCAGGAGCGTCGCGCCTTCGGCCGCGAACTCGCGCGCCCGCGGCATGCTCAGCGCTCGCTCCTGCCATGCCGGCTCGTCGACCAGGTGCTCGAGCAGCATCGCCCAGCCCTCGGTGACGGCGTTGTCGCCCAAGCGCCTCGCCTCCATCGAGAGGCTGCTCGACGTGTGCGCGAAGTGCTCCGCATGCCCCGCTTCGTGAAAGAGCGAGTGCCAGTCGTCCGCGCCTCCGCTCGGCTTGATCACGAGCATCACGCGGCCCGGCACCTCAATCGGCGAGCAGAAGGCGCGCGGGCTCTTCAGCGGCCGCTCCTCTACGTCCAGATGGATGTTCCGCTGCGAACGCAGGTCGATCCCGAAGTCCGTCAACGTCGCCTCGAGCGCCGGGAGCATGGCGTCCTTCGGGAACGAGTTATCCCACTTCGGCGCGCGGAAAAGCCGCGCGACGTCCCAGTTCCTAGCCTCCTCGAGCGGGAGTCCGACGCGGTTCCGAAAGAGGCGATCCGCGGCTTCCTCGTAGAGCCGCTCCGTCTCGTCGAGGAACGCTCGGCACTGCTCGGCGAGGGGGTCGAGTGGGAAGTCGAACCGGCGGTAGAGCGCGGCGTATGACTCGGAGCCGAGAGCCGGTGCGAGCTCATGCATCGTCTGCAGAGCGTCCTCGTAGATCGGGTTCAGGTGCTCCTGAGTCAGGTCCGCGCGGGCCGAGTTCAGCCGTCTGCGCTTGTCTCTATCGGGCTCGTTGCCGAGCGCCGACCGGATCATCCGAAATGGAATCGTCTCGCCGTCGAGCTCCACCTCGAGCTCGGCCTCGAGGCGCGCGACCCGCTCCTCGGTCTCTCGCGTGTGGTCTCCGATGTGGCCTTCGCAGGCGAACCGCCAGAGCTCCCGAACGCGAGAATCACCCTCGACGGCCCTCCCGATCGCCTGCGCCTTTTCGAGGCGCGTCAGGTCGCGGTGGCGCGCATAGATCTCCTCGAGATCGAGCGACTCCTTCAGGCCGGCGTAGTGGAGGTAGTACTCCTCGTCGACCTCGGCGATGAACCGGTCGGCCTCGTCCCGGTACGCGTCGAGTTCCGCAGGGCTCGCCGGGCCGCCGGCAGCGAATGGCCCCTCCATCGGCCGTAGGATATTCCGCATGCGCGAAATTCAGGTCAGAAGCGAACGCCACACGCAGCTGCTCGACATAACGCAGGAGATCGAGTCCATCTTGAACGGTTCGAACGGCGCTTCCGCGGTTCTCGTTTACGTCCCCCATACGACCGCGGGCGTAACGATCCAGGAGCATGCCGACCCCGCGGTCGCGCGTGACCTGGAGGCCGCGCTCGAGCGGATGGTCAGCGATGACTGGGGCTGGGAGCACGTGGAGGCGGGCGAGGAAAACGCTGCGTCGCACGTGCGTGCGTCGCTGATGAGCCCGCAGGTCCTCGTCCCCGTAGAAGACGGGAAGCTCGCGCTCGGGACCTGGCAGGGCATCTTCTTCTGCGAATTCGATGGTCCGCGCGAGCGCAAGGTGCTCGTGACACCCCTTCATTGAGGAGGCCGAGATGCCGATTGTGATGACAGCGACTATTCCGGGGGCGACGCCCGAGCTCTACGACTCTCTCAACCAGGAGATGGGGTTTCCTGATCGGGTTCCGGACGGGTTGATCTCCCACCACGCCGCCTCGATCGGCGACTCGATGATCATCTTCGACGTGTGGGAGTCGAAGGATCAGTTCGAGGACTTCGCAGCCGGCACGCTCGCTCCCGCGATGGAGAAGGTGACCGGTGGCGCGGGTGCGGGGGTCAAGCCGACGTTCGCCGAGCTGCACAACGAGTTCCATCGCTGACGCGCGTCCCGCGACTACGCTCCTCGCGTGGCCGCGCCGGTTCGTAGGGATCAAGAGCTCGAGCTGAAGATCGACTCGCTCGCCTACGGCGGGAACGGTGTTGCGCGGTTGAACGGGTTCGTCGTGTTCGTCCGCCGGGGACTTCCGGGCGACACGGTTCGCGCCCGCGTCACCCAGGTGAAGCGGAACCACGCGGAGGCGCTCGCCGTCGAGGTCGTGGAGCCGGGGGCGGAGCGCGTGGAGGCGCCGTGTGCGCACTATCCGGCGTGCGGCGGCTGCCGCTTTCAGGATCTCGCCTACGAATCACAGGTCGCCGCGAAAGAACAGCAGGTGCACGAAGCATTACGGCGGATCGGCGGTCTGGCCGAGCCTCCGCTCGAGCCGATCCTGCCCGCGGACGCCGTCTTCCATTACCGGAACAAGCTCGAGTACTCGTTCACGCCCGCGGCGAGTGGAGTGGCTCTCGGCTTTCACAAGGCAGGGCGCTGGGACGAGGTCCTCGACATCGAGCGCTGCTGGCTAACGACGGATCTCGGGAACGCGATCCGGCTGGCGGTGCGGGAGTGGGCACGGGCAGAACGGCTTCCGGCGTACGACCAAGCGGAGCAGACGGGTTACCTGCGCCACCTCGTCGTTCGCGAGGGCAGGAATACCGCCCAGGCGCTCGTCCAGCTCGTCACGGCTCCGGGCGAGCTCATGTCCGCGCGCGAGACGTTCGTGTCGACCTTGCGACAGTTCCCGGAGGTCCGATCGATCCACTGGGCAGTGAACGACCGGCCGGCCGAGGTGACGAATCTGCCGACGAAGCTGCTCTGGGGGGAGGAGGCGATCGAGGAGGAGCTGTGCGGGCTGCGGTTTCGCGTCCGACCGAACGCGTTCCTGCAGACGAACACGGCGATGGCGGAGCGGCTGTACGGGCTCGCGCTCGAGCTTGCGGCGCTCACGGGTGAGGAGACGGTCTACGACCTGTATTGCGGAATCGGCACGATCGGGCTGACGTTCGCCCGCGAGGCGCTGACGGTGTGGGGGGTCGAAGTCTCCGAGGAATCGGTCGCGTGCGCGCTCGAGAACGCGCAGCTGAACTCGATCCATAACGCGGCTTTCTTTGCCGGCGAGGTGGGAGAGGCGCTCGCGGAGCTGCGTGAGCGCGCGGGTGAGCCGGACGTCGTCGTCGTCGACCCGCCCCGCGCCGGCCTCTCTGGGAAGGCGTTGCGCCGGATCGCGCGGCTCGAGCCGCCCCGGATCGTCTACGTCTCGTGCAACCCGACGACTTTGGCGGCGAACGTCAAGACGCTGGCGGCGGATTGGGGTTATCGGCTGGAGCGCGTGCGGCCGGTCGACATGTTCCCGCACACGCCGCACGTCGAGGCGGTCGCGCTCCTGACGCGCGCGTGACGTTCTGACGATGCCCGTTCGGTTCGACTGCCACAGCTGCCGGGAGCCTTGGTGGGCGCCGCCGGGGAACGGCTGCCCACGCTGTGGCTACGCCGCGAGGGCGACCCCCGATCCGATCGTCTGGGAGGTGGGGCGGGTTCCGAACACGCCGATTCTCGTCTCAGGGCAGATGCGAGACTCAGAGCGTTTTGCTGCGTTCGTGCGCCGAGGTATCGGGTCGTTCATCGATGTCGCGGGCGACGCTTCGTACGTCTGGCGGCCGGACGATTCGGCTATTCAAGCCGCCGGGGTCGCATACACGCGGATCCCACTCGAAGACACGAACGTGGAGCTTGCGCGTGAGGCATTCACGGCCGTTGCCGAAGCGCTCGAGCAGGCTGACGGCAACGCGCTCGTCTTTTGCGCCGCCGGTCTGAAACGCGCGCCGCACTTGGTCTACGGCGTCCTTCGGTTACGCGGCGACGACCGATCAGAAGCGTGGGCAAAGGTCGCAGCGGCGCGTCCGATGACCGAGCCGTTCCAGCCGTACATCGATTCGGCGGAGCGGTGGCTAGCCTCTGCGGGCGAGCTCCTCCTCGATCGCCCGTTGTAGTTCTTCATGAGCCTGCCGTAACTCCTCGATCCGCCGCTTTCCGAGGGTCGTCTCCACGGCTTCCGCGTACGCGCGAAACCGTGGCCTCGCCTCGGCCAGGAGGTGCTGACCGGCGGGCGTCAGCCGGATGAGGTACGAGCGCTGGTCCTCCGGATTCGAAATGCGCTCGGCGTGTCCGCGACGTTCGAGTCGACGAAGGCGGAAGAGCACCGTCGAGAGCGGCATCTGGGTTCGCCCCGCCAGCGCCGTCGGCGTCCACGGTCCCTCTGCGCCGACGAGCACGTACATCGGATAGTCGTCCGGCGGTAGCTCGGTGGGTGCGAGTGCGGCGGCAATCAGGCGCTCGCGGAGCTGGTTCGTCCGGAACACGTCGAGCAGGATCGTGTCGCGACCGGACTTGGTCATTACCGCAATGTTGTGGTAGTTTGCTGCAACGTTGTGCTAACCCTAGCCCGTCCGACCATCGCCGTCGTCCTCGCGGCGACACTGTGTTCTGCGGCCGCCGGCAGCTCCGAGCCGCTCAAGCTCCATGTCGCGATCCGGGCCGAGTTCGCGGTTGCTGCGGCAGGGTCCGTATGGACGACGGACTCGCTCGACAAGCGCGTGGTGCGAATCGACGTCGCGTCCAACCGCGTCGTCGCGCGGATCAAGACGAAGGGGAGCTCGCCGCTCGGGATCGCCTTCGGCGCCGGCAGCATCTGGGTCGCCAACCGCAACAGCGCCTCGGTCGTGCGGATCAATCCGAAGACGAACAAGCCGCGCAAGGGCAAGACGATCCGCGTCGGGAGCGGCCCGTACGCCATAGCGTCCGGCGCGGGAAGCATGTGGGTCACCAACGAGGGCAGCGGCACCCTCAGCCGGATCAATCCTGCGCGCAACCGGGTCACGAAGACGATTCGGGTCGGCGGTGGGCCGAACGGCATCGTGGTGGCGTTCGGCTCCGTTTGGATCGCCGACTACGGTGGCGGTCAGGTCATTCGGCTCGACCCGCGCACGAATCGCGTAACGGGACGCGTGCCGCTCGAGCATGCCGACTGGATCACGCCGACGGCCGACGCGCTGTGGGTCTCGAGCGAGACGAACAAGGTCTACCGGCTCGACCCCGCGACCCTCGCCATCACCGCGTCGGTCGACGTGGGCGCGAACCCGCTCGCGTCCACTCTCATCGGCGGCGAGCTGTGGGTTCCGAACCTCGACTCCAACACCGTCACCGTCGTCGACGTAGTGGCTGCGGCGACGAAGCGTACGATCGCCGTCGGCGGATCTCCGGTCGCCGTCGTGCAAGCGGCCGGCGATGCGTGGGTCACCTCGGAAGCCGACGGCGACGTCTGGCGATTCCTCCTCAGTAGTTGATCAACGGCTCGCCCGGATACGGGTGCTCCGGAAGCGTCTTCGCCTCTCCGGCGGCGATGCGGCCCGCGCTCCACGCGACCACGGCGGCATCGAGCACGTCGTCGGCGGGGGCGAGCCCCGCGTCCAGAGTTGGAGGCAGCTCGATCCCGGCCGCGTGGAGCAGCCCAAGGCGATGCTGCTGGCCGTTCCAGGACCGCTTTCGATAAGGCAGCTCCGCGTCGTTGAGCGCGCGGAACGAGACTTCCGGATGCACCTCGCAGACACGCGAGTCGGTGGTGTGGTCCTCGACCTCGAGAATCGCCCGCTTCAAAGCCCACGCCTGGGCGGAGATGCCGCGGTAGCGAACACGAGCAGCGGCATAGGTCTCCTCCTCGAAGACACGCCGAACGGGCGCGAAGAAGACGCTCGACCGGCGGACGCCGACGAAGCGGCGCGCTTCGAGATCGGCTCGGCGCTGGCCCTCCGCCGGAAGTCCGATCGGGATATCGACGCCGATCACGCGCGCGTCGGCGAGTGCGTCGAGCACCGCGCCGAAATCGCCGAACAGGCGCGCGTCGGCGAAGGCACCATCGTCGGGGATGACCGCGATCCAGCCGCCGAGAGCCACATCGACGCCCGCAACGACCGGCCTCAGACCCCGCGAGGCCACGGGCGCGTCCTCTCAGGCCGAGGCGTCAGACCCCGCCCTCGTGCGGTCCAGCTGGATCCGCCGCCACAGCAGGTCGGCGTTCGGGGCCACGAACGCGAGCGAGAGCAGCGGCAGAGCGGGAAGCCCGGAGACGTCGAAGGCGACGGCGAGCGCCATCGTCGCACCGAAAGAAACTGTCATGCACAGCCACGTCAGCTTCGGACGCAGCCCGAACCGGACGGTTGCCGCCAGGAACACGGCGAAGAAGAGCAGGTCGGGGAGCCCGAGGTTCGCCGACCCG
>Ga0126311_10001985_pt1 | contig 10114 bp, 9 predicted proteins | sample Plot61_FD_92539 | JGI IMG/M metagenome (GOLD analysis project Ga0126311, IMG submission 92539) | Serpentine soil microbial communities from UC McLaughlin Reserve, CA, USA - Plot61 | ecosystem: Environmental > Terrestrial > Soil > Grasslands | place: USA: UC McLaughlin Reserve, Lake County... | reverse complement strand
TTGTTTCGATCTCAGGATGACGATGCAGGTAATCTTTCAGGCTTTCTGCAACAATTTCTCCTTGCGATAAAAGCATTACATGTGACGGTAATTGTTTTGCAATTTTTCTTTTTAGCAAAGGGTAGTGCGTGCATGCCAGCAGCAACGTATCAATATCTTTATCCTTTGATAGAATGTTATTGATATGTTTTTTAATGAAGTAATCTGCACCTTCTGTCCCATGTTCATTGTTCTCCACCAGTGGTACCCACATAGGACAGGCTTCCTGCTCAATTTTTGCTTCCGGAAAAAATTTTTGAATCTCTATCGGGTAAGACCTTGATTGAACGGTACCATTCGTAGCTAATATCCCGATGCTGCCGGTTTTGGTATACGTTCCAATGACTTCAGTGGTAGGACGAATAACTCCCAGTATTCTGGCGTCAGGATTTAGACGTTGCAGATCATTTTGTTGAATAGTTCTAAGTGCTTTTGCGGAAGCAGTGTTACAAGCCAAAATAACTAAGGGACAGTTCTGCCTAAGCAACCACTCAACACACTGCAAGGTATATCGATAGACGGTTTCAAAACTCCTGGTTCCGTAAGGAGCACGGGCGTTATCACCCAGGTACAAATAATTGTACACAGGAAGTTTTTTTACAAACTCGTTGAGAACAGTTAATCCACCATAACCAGAATCAAAAACACCAATAGGGCCCATGGCGACAAGATAAAAGTTTAAGTGCGAAGGTAGAAGTAAAGAAGTTGGCGGGTTAGTGAGGACAAATCGAAGATGGCATTAAATGGTAACGTCATCATCGAAAAGCTAAAATATAAATCCCGCTTCTTTTGAAAGCGGGACCATGAAATCATTACATAAATTTATTATTGTTTTTTCCCTGAAGGCGGATTTCCTACAGGACCTGCTGTTTTACCAGAACCACCACCAGCAGGAATAGTCAGGTTTAGTTTTTTAGCCACTAATGGTAACAAGTCGTCCGCGGGGGGCGCAACTAATAAGGCATCTTTAGTATATACATATGAATAGCCATTGTCTTTTGCTACCTGTTGTACGGCCGTAATAGCCTTAGCATAAATTGGCTCCAATAACTGGTCCTGCTTGCCCTGCGTTAGCTGTTGAGAAATTTGCTGCCAGTTCTGCAACTCATACATATCCTGCTGCATTTCTTCACGCATTTTAGCACGTGCCGCAGCCGGAGTTCTTAAAGAATCCTTTCCATTAACAAGGCTGTCCTTGCGTTGAAATTCAGCTAATGTATAATTGAACCTTGGTTGTAAAGAATCGGATTGATATTTTTCCAGCGTGCCCTGAATTTTTGCAGTTTCAGGCATTAACCGAACTACGTCATCTACCCTGATGTAACCGGTTTTCTGCGCTGCAGCACTTCCTGCAGTAACAAAAATAATTGCAGCCACTAAAAATAATTTGATCTTGCTCATGAAATTGTTTTGTGATGTTTAGTTATGATTCTTTTTTATTGGTTATGGTTGTCTAAAAAATGTCTTTTTACAAATTTTTTTATTTGACTCCCAGTTCTTTCAAAATGTCATCGCTCTTTTCGAGTTTAGGGTCGGCAAATATAACCGTAATTCCTTCACTTTTATCCAGTATAAAGTCATATCCCCTTTGCACGGCTAATTTTTGCACCGCGTTATAAACTTTGTCCTGCACGGGCTTGATCAGTTCCTGTCTTTTCTTAAAAAGATCTCCTTCAAAACCGAAGTGTTTGCGTTGGAGATCTCTTACTGTTTTTTCTTTAGAAAAAAGTTGGTCTTCTCTTTTCTTTTTCAGTTCGTCGCTTAACATAACTTGTTCTGCCTCAAAATCTTTATACATTTTATCAAGGTCCTGTTGCATAGCATCTATATCTTTTTGCCACACGGCGGCCATGTCATCAAGGCTCTTTTGAGCTGTTTTATATTCCGGCATTTTATCCAGAATATATTTAGTATCAATAATGGCATATCGTTGCCCCTGGGAAAAAGCCACCAGCAAAAAGGTACAGGTTGCAAGAAGAAAAAACTTTTTCATTTGATGAGTTTAATCGTTGAAATTATTTGATTATTAGTAATGGTTTATTCAGGCTCAAAACCTAGCATAAAGGTAAAGCGGGTTGCATTTTTCCAACGGTTCTCGCCTGGCAGCAAACGATCAAGTCCTATTCCATAATCAAATCCAAGTAATCCAAACATAGGGAGGAAGAAACGCATACCTACACCTACACTGCGGCGTAAACGGAAAGGATTGTATTCTTTAAAATTATACCAGCCGTTTGCCGCATCAAAGAAAGTTAGCCCGTAAATAGTGCTGCCCGGATTAGTAACCAAGGGGTAACGTAACTCTAATGAATATTTATTGAATATTGTAAAGAACCGGTTCGTGCTCGTTTGGTCTGGGTTGTTTATAGAAGGATTTGAGCTTTCAAACACAGGATAACCGCGTAAGGAAATTACGTCATATCCCAACAGGCCATAACTATTTGTTAACCCATCTCCACCTAACTGAAATCTTTCAAACGGTGAAACGGCTAATTTACTGTTATACTTGCCCATAAAGCCAAACTTAGCTGCCAGCTTTAATACAAACTGACGGTTCTTATCAGCACCTGTTGGCTTGCCAATCGGTACAAACCATTCCGAAGTGAAGCGCCATTTATGATATTCAGGATGTTCGTAAGGATTGTCAGATTTAACAAGGTCAGGGTTTAGTGCAGAATAAGGAGGTGTCAATTGTACACTCGCTACAAAATTAGACCCGCTCCGGGGAAAAGTTGGGTCGAAAACAGACGACCGCTGTAAGGCTATTTTTAAACTTACATTGTTGGATATTCCATTGTCAAAGCCAGCAAATATTGGATAATTCCGCATGGTGTACTTTGTGTAGTTCACCGAATAAACCAGACTGAAAAAATCATCCGGCCATTTTAATTGCTTACCTAGTGATACAGATACGCCAAATGTTTTCAAATAATTTGTATCCGATTTTGCTTTATCAAACTGACCGGTACCATAGTTATAAGCGTTTGAGAACTTGCTGCGGTATAAAGCAAACGTAAAAGAGTTACGCTTTTTACCGCCGAGCCAGGGCTCTGTAAAAGAAAAGTTATACGAGTTATACGCTCTGCCATTTGACTGATAGCGTAAGCTTAACTTTTGACCATCTCCCTGTGGCAACGGATCCCATGCTGATTTTTTAAAAATATTTTTAATAGAAAAGTTGTTGAAAGTAACGCCAAGCGTACCTGTCAAACCAACACCCCCGCCCCAACCGGCAGAAAGTTCTAACTGGTCGGATGATTTTTCTTCCAGTTCCCAGTTAATATCCACGGTTCCATCTTCCTGGTTAGGAACTACGTTCGGATTAATTTTTTCCTGGTTAAAGTATTGAAGGTTGGCTAATTCGCGTTGAGAACGAATAAGATCGGCCCTGCTGAACAAATCACCAGGCTGCGTTCTCAATTCACGTCGGATAACATAATCCTTTGTTTTTTCATTACCACTTATTGTGATGTTTCTGTACCTGGCCTGCGGACCTTCTACAATGCGAATTTCGTAATTGATGGTATCATTGTATACAGATGTTTCAACCGCATCTGCACGGAAAAATAAATAACCATCATCCTGGTACAAACTTCCAATATCGCCACCTTCCATGGTTAGCTGCTTGCCCAAACGTTTGTTGAGAATGTCGATATTATATATGTCACCCTTGCGTATACCCAAAATAGTGGTCAATAAAGAATCAGGGTATTTTGTGTTTCCTCTCCAACCAATATCTCCAAAATAATACTTATTACCCTCGCTAACTTTTACATCTACCTGCAGGTTTCCATCTGCGCCTTGATACAAAGCTGTATCAACAACCTGTGCATCACGATAACCTAAAGAATTGTAATAATTTATTACGCTTTGCAGGTCATCTTCAAACTTCTTTCTGTCAAACTTGGCACTACTGAATAATTTAAACCGGAAGTAAGGATCAATTAAAGTTTTGGTTTTAGATACGGATAAAAAGCCATAATCTTTTAAATATTCACTAAACGTGAGTGATTGGTTCTCTCCAAACGGACTTTCTGTTTTAGAAGATTTTAAAGTGAACTTACTTCTTTCTTTTGTGCCTTTTAATTGCTTTTTCAATTGCAGATCACCTACTGTTTCATTGCCATAGAAATCAATTTCATTTACTTTTACCTTGTTGTTTTTATCAACATAAAAGGTTAAGGAGCTTGAATTTTTGAAAGTAGGATCAGGTTTTTCTTCAATACGCACCTGCACGTTCATGAAACCTTTTTCTGTATAATATTTTCGTATGGCATCTATAGCATTACGACGGGTGTTTTCTGTAATGATGGTTTGCTTAACAAGGCCTGCCTTACCTTGTAATTCCTCAGCTTCAGATTTCTTAACACCAACAAATTTAAAATTACCCAGCTTTGCTCTTTCCTGCACGTTAATCTCCAGGCCTATCCTATCGTCACTAACATCCGTAATATAAATCTGCACATTGCTAAAAAAACGTTGACGCCAAAGGTTAGCAATAGCTTTCGAAAAAACGTCACCGCCAGGTAAGGTCACTTTATCTCCTTTTTGTATTCCTGAAATGGACAATACAATAGCTGTATCCAGTGTGGTAAGACCAGTCACTCTCACCGAATTAATTGTATATTCTTTTGGCACTTTTGCATTTTGTAAAGCCAGAAGGTCAGGGTCTACAGAAGTTACCGTTGTATCCTGAGAATATGATGCACTTGCCAGCAAAGCAAAAAAACATAAAGAAAAAAATCTGGATAAATATCGTTGCATGGATAAAAAGTTCAGTCGTAATGCAATTAGTACTCGCAGTTTGGGTGGCAAATTAACGGTAAATTTCAATCGGTTTTGTTAAAACAGAAGGTAGATTAGACCCTCATCTGTAGACCTTCTCAAAATGTTTTGTCCGCCATTTGGCGGTTTGGATAGAAACCTTGACGAAGTAAACAACTATGCAATATGGAAATTTTTAACAAAGGCGATTAACTCTCTACCACTTGTTCACTTGTCTTACCAAACCTTCGCTCCCTGTTTTGGTAATTTATGAGGGCCTCATATAAATTATGTTTTCTGAAATCAGGCCACCGAACGTTAGTAAAATAAAGTTCGGCGTATGCTAATTGGTAAAGAAGGAAATTACTAATGCGATATTCTCCACTGGTACGGATCATCAATTCGGGATCGGGAAAACCGCTGGTACAAAGATATTGCTGCATGATATCCTGGTCTATTTCCTCAATATTAAGTTTCCCATTTTTGACTTCCCAGGCTATATTTTTTACCGCATTTAAAAGTTCCCACCGCCCGCTGTAGCTTAAAGCCATAATAAGGTTAAGTCCTGTATTTTCTTTTGTAATTTCTAAAGCTTCATTTAGCTCATTGCGGGCATATTCGGGAAGCATGTTCAGGTCACCAATCACATGCAGCCTGATATTGTTCTTGTCCAAACTTTCTACTTCATTTCTTACAGTACTTACCAGCAATTCCATTAAACCTACAACTTCATATTGCGGACGGTCCCAGTTTTCCGTAGAAAAAGCATAAAGTGTTAGAAACTCTACTCCCAATTCCGCACAACCTTCTACTATATTGCGAACACTTTCTACGCCGTGATAATGGCCAAATAGTCTGTCCTGACCTTGTTCTTTTGCCCAACGGCCATTACCATCCATAATAATGGCTATGTGTCGCGGCAGGCGGCTTTTATCAATCTGTGCCAACAATTCAGACATTGGTCAAAAGTAGATAAATAAGAAATATTTATGGCTTAACGTTTGTTGGATTCGTTTTGTGACATCAAAAAAATAAGAAAGCACAGAACAATCTGTGCTAATATTTGAATGTATCAACGGGGTGCTTTAGTTGGCCGAAGGACACTTATAAGACTGCAGGTTAAAGCTGACATAAAACATAGCCGTAACAAACTGGTCCTTATTCTCGCTGTTTCCTCTTTGTCTTCCCTTGACGCCAATACGATCACCGGTTTCATAAGACCTGTCTGAAAGCAGGTAAGCAGGATTGGGTGATCCATCCGGGTTCGGAGGGAAAGAGGAAATGTCTGCATAAGTTGTACTAACGTCGTCAAGGTAATCAGTCTTCGTGAAACGGTATACCACTTCAAACCCTATATTGATTCTATCGTTAATAGAATATTTTACGCCGACACCAAATGGAATGGCAAAAGCCATGGAGCTGTAAGGCTTGCGATCCTTGTAAGAGGTATCATTCTGTCCTTCTGTACCTGCCTGGCGAAGATTATATTTCTGCCCACCTAAATAAGCATAGGGATCATAGTTAAAGGCGCTAACTCCGAAGGTTATATAAGGTGTGAACCTGAATTCCGGGTCGCCAGGCATAAAACGATAGAAATTAAAATCGCCTTGCAGACCCAATTCCCAAATGTTGGTATTAAAGCTCAGGTTTCTGCGGTGCATAAATTCGTTATGTGTGTTGTAAACATCGGAATAGCCCAGTTGTGCAAAAGTTCCACTAACACGTAAGGCTATATAGTTCCCAAAATTTTTGCGAAAAAAAATGCCTGCAGCCAACTTCGGACGGTTTAATTTGGCTTTCGTATTAAGGTCTCCAAAATAATGTGCGGCTCCAATGCCAACACCAAATTCCCCTTCCTGTACAATAGAGTTTTGGGCAAAAACAAACAAGGGTAGGGAAAGAATAACTGCAGCCAGTAGTTTTCTCATGACTATATAATAAGGTTTACTTCGATTTTAACGCAAAATAGGATGCTTTGGTATCAATGGCAAGAATTAATTGCGCTTATCTAATCCCCACGAAAGCTTATTTCGCAAAGTCTGAAGAAAATTGTTTTCATTAAGTCTTACCAAATTAAGCATAAAGTTTTCCTTTCGAACGGCCAGCAAAACATTTTTATCTACAATCTCTCTTCTTGAATCAAGGGCGCAAATAATATCATCAGCACGGCTTTCTATCTCAAAAGAGATAATCGTATTGTCCGGAATCACAATGGGACGTACGTTCAAATTGTGGGGAGCAATAGGTGTTAATATCAAACTACAGGCATCAGGAAAAACTACTGGTCCCGCACAACTCAATGAATAACCGGTAGAACCTGTAGGTGTTGCCAGAATTAACCCGTCTGCCCAATAAGTATTTAATAATTCCCCATTCAGGTAGGTATGGATCTTAACCATGGGAGATGTGTCTCGTTTATGAATAGCAAATTCATTTAAAGCATAGGGGACGTCGTTAAATAAAGGAATGTTGGAATCGAGGTGAATTAGTGTTCGACGGTCTATAACGTAGGAACGTCTTGCCAAAGCTTTGACCGCATCAACCAGCTCCTCGCGGCCAATGCTGGCTAAAAACCCAAGGCGGCCAAAATTGATCCCTACTACGGGAATATTTTTATCCCTGACAAGGGTTACAGTGTCAAGGAGTGTACCGTCACCACCGAGACTAATTACGAAGTCAATTTCGTCTGTCAGGTCGTTATGCGTTAAAAAAGTTTGGGAAACATCAGGTAAGGACAGGTGCGCCTTAACTTCATTAAAAAAAGGTTGAAAAATAACAGGAATAATGCCTTCCTTGCGAAGTTCATCGAAAAATAACTGAATATATTGCTGCTGTGTCGATTCCAGCACCCTGCTATAAATGGCTACCTTCAAAACTTTTTTTTTGCTGTAAGAGGCCGCAAGTTTTGAGTTTACCTTGGCAATTAATCAAATCGTGCACCCCGAATTTTGAAACTTGTGAACCTGCTTCTGAAGTTATTGTGTACCTGTAAATATATACTGTTTTACTCTAAAACAGCATAGGCACTTCTTAGTCTGAAATGAGAAAAGATGCATAAAAACTCGAAACAGAAATCTTAAATCTTAAGGTAATTCATGAGGTTATCATAATTGGTTCGGAGCTCATTTTCAAACAATTCTTCACCAAAATAATATTTTACATTGTACTCATAACGTTGGAAAGTGCCGATGATATCAGAAACCTCCAGTTTACTCACTCTGATAGTAATTTGACTTATGCCCGTTTCAGGATCTGTGAACGTATTAAGTTGAGTAATCTGCGCATCATTAGATTCTACAATGCGATTTATTTCCGTAAAAGAATAATTCTTGCTATCCATTTCTAACACGATCAAAGCACCAGGTTCATTGAGGCTCATAAAGTTTGAAGCGTTACGTAACAGATCGGTATAGGTAACAATGCCAAGCAATTGTTTTTCTTCCACCACAGGTACTACGCTTAATTTATTAACCACCGCTGTTTGAATTGCCTTTAGAAAATGATCATTGGCCTGAACAGAAGTAGTACCATTAGTTATAGCTAATTGATTTAAGGTGGTTTCATCATCGCTTTGCAATAATTGTTCTTCGCTGATAATTCCAAGATAACTATCATTTTCAACTACAGGCAAATGTGCTACATGATAATCATTCATTAGCTGCAACGCATGACATACTTTATCTTCTTTGTGCAGGTAAGGTATAGAGTTTGATATAAGTTCGCGGGTTAACATAGCTAACGGTTATAGTATAAAGACAACCAACCTTATGCAACTGTTGCAGGCTCGCTCAGCTTTTTCAAAAATTTGTCTAAAATAACATTGAACTCTCCAGGTTGCTCCATCATAGGTGCATGGCCGCATTGATCAATAATATGGAGTTCGCTGTTTGGTATAAGCTTATGAAATTCCTGTGCCACAAAAGGAGGCGTGATGGTGTCGTTGTTGCCCCACACTAATAACGTGGGTTGTTTAATGTTATTGAGCTCTTCTCCCAGGTTATTGCGAATAGCACTTTTTGCTAAAGCGATAATCTTGATAACCTTCAACCGATTGCGGGTAATTTCAAACACTTCGTCTACTAATTGCTTGGTAGCCATTTTAGGATCGTAAAAAGTAACCTCCGTTTTCTTTTTTATATATTCATAATCACCACGACGGGGATAAGTGTCTCCCATTCCGTTCTCAAACAAACCGGAGCTGCCTGTGAGGATCAATGATTTCACGCGTTCAGGATGTTTTAGAACATAAACCAACCCAACATGTCCACCCAAAGAATTACCTAAAAGGTGAACATTTTTATAATCTCTTGTATCCAGGAATTTGTGAACATGTTTGGCTAAGCCGCCCACAGTTGTATGTAGAATATCCAGGTCAAATAACGGCAGTATAGGCACTACCACTTTGTACTGGTGACGAAAATGTTCGATTAAGTCTTTAAAGTTGCTTAGGGCGCCAAACAGTCCATGCAGTAGCACAAGCGGCTCCCCCGCACCTTCTTCAATATACCTAAACTTGCCTTGCTCTTTGATCGGATACTGCATCGGCTAAATAGTTCTAATTTTTGCTAAAATAATTGTTTTAACTCAAACGACTAAGCTTCTGCCATTAATACAAAAAGGAATAGTGTGTCGAAGAATTTTTCTTAGAAATGTTTTGAAAGAATTGTAAAAGTTGCTCAAACATATCTTTAAAAAATGGAATAATTGCACCCAGCATGGTCATCAATTTCGGGGCTATGGGTTGAATATAGCGAAACGTAGTTGAAGCATGTGTGGTTTCTGATTTTATCAAATGCAGTTGGTTTGCATAAAATAAAATGATACTAAAAATGAAAAAATAAATCAGAATGTAGAAAACAACCCCTCCCAACCTGTTCAGCCATCCAAGCATGGCCACTTTCACTACCCCTTCCACCATTTTTGCGCCTAGACGAACTAACAATACAACAATAAAAAACACAACCAGGAAAGCAATCACGGGCGACCAGCGCCCCGAAATATTTGCAGTATCACCAATATATGTTGCTGCTATTGCTGATAATTTTAAAGCAGCTGCCAAACCTATAAAAAAGGCAAGAAAAGAAAATATAGCTACAATCAGTCCTTTACGAAAACCTTTATAGACAGAAATAATTAAAAGCACTACGGCAACAATGTCTATAAGCATAAAGGCTTTTATTTTGCCAGCAACTCTTTTACAGCGGCAGAAATTGTTTTACCATCAGCACGGCCGGCCAACTTTTTTGTAGCGGCCCCCATAACCTTTCCCATATCAGCAGCAGAAACAGCCCCTGTGTCCGTGATAATCTGT
>Ga0126311_10001984_pt1 | contig 10115 bp, 4 predicted proteins | sample Plot61_FD_92539 | JGI IMG/M metagenome (GOLD analysis project Ga0126311, IMG submission 92539) | Serpentine soil microbial communities from UC McLaughlin Reserve, CA, USA - Plot61 | ecosystem: Environmental > Terrestrial > Soil > Grasslands | place: USA: UC McLaughlin Reserve, Lake County... | reverse complement strand
GCTGGCGGCGCTGGAGCGGGGCGCTCTCGCCCGTCGTGTCGAAGAAGTTGCGCGCGGCGAAGGCGTCGGAGCGGTAGTAGATGTAGCCGGCGCCGTGGAACTCGTTCGTGCCGTTCTTGGTCGCGACGTTGACGATGGCGCCCGTGTTGCGGCCGAACTCGGCGTTGAAGTTGTTGGTGATGACGCGGAACTCCTGCGTCGCGTCTATGTTGGGCGTCGAGATGCCGCCCGGTATGCCGGGAACGTCGGCGTCGTTGTTGTCTATGCCGTCGACGAGGAAGTTGTTGTTGCGCTCGCGCTGGCCGTTGACGGTGAACCCGCCGAGGCGGCTCGAAGACTGGTTCGTGCCGGGGGCGAGCAGCAGCAGCGAGTTCGGGTCGCGCGAAAGGAGCGGGAGGTCCTGAATCTTCTGCTGCGTGATGAGCGTCGAGAGCTGCTGGTCGGTTGTGTTAACCGTGGTCTGCGCGTCGCCGCTGGCGACCGTGACCGTCTCGCTCGCGCCCGCGAGGCCGAGCTGCACGTCCTGCGTCAGCGTGAACGAGACCGACACCTGCACGCCCTTGACGGTGGCGGGGGCGAAGCCCGTGCCGTTGACCGAGAGCGTGTAGGCGCCGACGTCGAGGTTCGTGAGGGTGTAGTTGCCCTCGTCGCTGGTCGTCGCCGTGCGCTTCTCGCCGGTGGCGTCGTTCGTGGCCTCGACGGTCGCGCCAACTACTGCCGCGCCGTTCGGGTCCTTGACGGTGCCCTGAATGGTGCCCTTGGCGCTCTGGGCGAATGTGAGCGAAGTCGCGAAGAGGACGAGGCAGACGGCGGCGGCGAGCTTTGCGAAGAAGCCGTCGCGGCGCGCGCCCGAGTCCGGGGTCGCGTTTGAGTTCGATGAACGCATTAAACTCCTCCTTGAGTCTTTAACTGAACGGGCATGCGGCGGCTGAAAAATTTGAGCGCGACATGCGTGTGTGTTTAGTGGGCTTTTTAACTCAAAGCAAAAATTGTACCCGCTTAACTCAAAGCAAAAATTGTACCCGCGTCCCGCGGGGTAGATTTTGAACGGTTTGCGCGACTTAACGGCCAAGACCGGGACGGAAATTCATATATCTAAATGCGGGCGTCCGAATTTCTGAAGATGGGCCGAATCTTTGGAAAAACGTGCGGTCGTGCGGGCGACCCGTCGAGTCCAAAGCGTCGTACCCGAGTCCAAAAAAGTGGCCCGCGGGGCGGCCGAAAAGTCGTCCCGCGGGCGCTCGCCTTTAGAGCCCCCCGCGCCGGATTTTCAGGTCTTCGCGCGGACGGCCGCGGGCGCTTGGAGGCGAAGGGCGCGCTAAGGCTGCTGCCAGACCGAGCCGTCGGCGTATACGACGCGCGTGAGAATCACATGCTCGATAAACGGAGTCGTCTCTTTCTGCTTCCCCTGTGCGCTGACGGTGCGCACGGGCGGCGAAAGGATGAATACTTCCAAGTCCCTGGCATCGCCCGGACGCACCTTCTCCTCACTGGTGAAGAGTTGACGCCCGACCTCCTTCCGCGTGTCGGGGTCGAGAAAGACGTAGTCCCAGTCAACCAGCTTGATGGCCTTCGCGCCGTCATTCCTGACCCGCACTTTGTAGCGGTAGCCGTCGCGCGGCCTCTCCGTCTTCGGAGAGTCTTTCGGGTGTTTGGCGTCTTCGACCAACTTCGCGGCGCTCTCGCGCCTCGCCACCTCGGCCTTGTTCCCCGTGTTGCGCGCCTGCTGGATTCGCCTCTCGTTATCGATGCGGTCGCGCATGGCGTCGTAGTTTTCGGGCGGGCTGCCGATGCGGTTGTTCTCCCAGCCGGGGATGCGCTCCTTGCGCCACGTGAACTTCACGACCGCCACGCCCGGCGGCCCCTCGGGGACGGACGCCGCCTGCTGCGCCTGTAGAGCGACGGACGTGAGCGTGACCAGAAGCAGAATGACTGTTGCCCTCATGGCCTCTCTCCTCCACTAGTCGGAAGCCGCCGCCGCACGGTTGCGGCCATTGTGCGGCGGCCGAGAATATCACAGCCGCGCGCGCGGCCGACGGGTAAAAAAAGGCACCCCCTTTGGCGGGGGTGCCTTGCCAACCGCCGAAGTCCGGCCGCGGGTGGTCGCCCACCCTAGAAGCTGAACTTCGCGCCGAGAGTGATGCTGCGGTTACCCCAGTTGTTCAGGTTGCGCCCGAAGCTGGCGCTGTTCAGGTTGCTCACAGGGTTGCCGTAGGTGTCCTGATTGAAGGCGTTGAGGAAGTCGGCGCTGATGCGGATGCGCCTGTCCTCGCCGAACCTGAAGTTCTTCGCCACGCTCAGGTTGGTGTTCCAGAAGCCGGGGCCGCGGAAGGTGTTGCGGCCGAGGTTTCCGTTGCCGAGCGAGTTGGCCTGAATCGTCCCAGCGCCCGTGAACACGAGCGGGCCGGCGGCGTTGGGCGCCGCGGCGAGTCTCGGGACGAGGAACGCGGGGTTGCTCGGGTCTTGGCTGAAGGTGCGGAAGTTGTTGGTCACCGGGTCGAGGATGATCGTCCCGTTGGGGTTGAAGTTCGGGCGGTCGCCGACGGCGCTGCCGTTGCCGTTCGTGTCAACGCCGGTGAAGACCGTGAAGGGCTGCCCCGACTGGCCCGAGGTGATGCCGGAAAGCTGCCAGCCGCCGAAGATTTGGCGGAGCACGGCGTTGTTCCTCGCGAACCATGGGGCCGGCGCCTCGTAGAGGTAGTTCGCCACGAAGCGGTGCGTGCGGTCGAAGACCGACAGGCTCTTCTCGGAGTCTATCCCGAAGGTGTCCTGCGGGGCCTGCGGCGACGAGTTGGTGATGGCGGCGACGCCGAGCGACTCGTCGTTGTTGCTCATGTTCCTGCTGAAGGTGTAGGAGATGCCGAACTGGAGGTTGTCTGCCAACCGCTTGTTCAGCGAGGCGTACGCGGAGTTGTACGTGGACTGCGCGCCGGGGCCGATGAGCACGCGCCCGCCCGCCGCCGTGTTGATGCGGCGGTTCTGGATGGACGGGATCGCCTGGCGCGCGCGAACCGCGGCGGCCTGTGCGCTCGACAGGAGCGACGGGTTCATCTGGAGCTGCCTGACCTGGTCGAGCGCGCGGCTGCCCGAGTAGCCGACCTCCAACTGGAAGTCGCGGAACAGTTCGCGCTGGAAGGAGAGGCTGTAGAGCTGCGAGTAGGGCGTCCGCGCGTCCTCCTGCGTGTTGACGAACTGGGCGAGCGGGTTGAAGGTCGGCGCGCTGACCGGCACGCGCGCCGGGAACTGGTCTACGACGTTGTTAACGGCGTTGACGCTCGTGAACGGGAAGTTGCCGGCGTTGACGACCAGTATGTTGTAGAACAGCAGGTCGTAGCTGACGCGGTAGCCGCCGCGTAGGACGCCCCTGCCGTCGCCGAAGATCGCATGCCAGAACGAGCCCTCGGACGGGCGCGGGCTGTAGGCGAAGCCGAAGGCGGGCGCGAAGTTGTTGTTGTCGCGCTGCGTGGGGCCGGGGATGGCGAAGGCCGCGCGCGTGCGGTCGGGGTCACCGAAGAAGCCGAGCGGGACTCCCGCCGTCTCGTAGCGGAGGCCGAGGTTGATGGTCAGGTTCGGCGTCGCGCGCCAGTCGTCCTGGACGAAGTAGAACTGCTGAATCTGCTCGGCCAGGAAGTTCGTCGCCGAGACGGCCTGCTGGAACGAGAACGCGTTGTTGTTCAGGTAGTCGGAGAAGTTGTTGAAGCTGTAGGTGCCCTTCAGGTCAAAGCCCGACTTGTTGAAGAGCTGGTTGTCGCGGATGTCGGCGCCGAACTTCAGGCCGTGGTTGCCGGCCGTCCACGAGAGCGTGTCGGAGAGCTGGTAGTAGTTCGTGATGCGGCTCTGCGGGAAATTGCTGAGGCCGCCGAAGGTGAAGAAGCCCGAGACGTTGGTCGTCAGCGTCTGGGTGTCGTTCTCGGGGAAGTCGAGGTTGCGGCGGATGTAGGAGGCGCGGAACTCGTTGAGCACGTTGTTGCTGAAGACGTGCGTCTCGCTGACCGCGACGTTCTGGTCGAAGAGCGTCTGCGCCGCCGCGAACCTCTCGCCGAAGGTCAGGTTGCTCGTCACGTTCGGGTCGTTCGCCTTGTTCGAGATGTAGCGGAACGTGAAGTTGTCCTTGCTGCCGATGATGTGGTCTATGCGCGTGATGAAGGTGTTCGTGTCGTCGGGCTGCGCCACGCCGAGGTTGGTCGTGCCGAACTGGATGGGCACGCCGTTGACGGTGATGTTCTGGAGGTTCCTGAAGACGGGGCCCTGCCCGTAGACGCCGTTCAGGAAGCCGAGCTGGCTGAGCACGGACTGGCGGCTGCCCGCCGACTGCCCGGCGCGCAGGGGCACACTGTTGAGCGCGGCGAAGCCGGCCGCGGTCGGGATCGTGATGGCCGCCTGGAGCACGTTGGACGAGCGCGTCTTGTCGCCCTGATAGCCGAAGAAGAAGTGCGTGCGGTCGCGGCCGTCGATTATCGAGCGGCCGCCCTCGCCGAAGCGCGGCAGGTGGAGCGGGCCGCCGATGGTGAAGCCGTACTGGTTACGGTTGAAGCGTGACGGGCGCGTCAGGCCGTTGCTCTTCTCGATGTTGTCGAGCGCGTTGAGGCGGCTGCCGCGGTAGTACTCCCACACGTCGCCGTGGAAATCGTTCGTTCCCGACCGCGTGATGACGTTGATCTGCGCGCCGGAGTTGCGGCCGAACTCGACGCTGTAGGGGTTGGTCTGAATCTGGAACTGGCCGACCGCCTCGGGGAAGACCGGGGTGGTCGCGAGCGTCACGGTGATGTCGTTGTTGTCCGAGCCGTCGATGGTGAAGTTGTTGTTGCGCGCGCGCTGGCCGTTGGCCGAGATGCCGGTCGAGCCGGGCGCGACGAAGACGTTCGGCGACAGCAGGGCGAGGTTGTTGACGTTGCGGCCCGTCGAGAGGGGCAGCTCCTCGGCTTGGCGCGCCGTGAGAGTCAGGCCGATGGTCGCGTTCGTCTTGTTGAGGGTGATGCCCTCCGAGGTGGCCGTCACGTTGACGACCTCGGTCACGGCCCCGACCTTGAGCTGCGTGTCGAAGGTGGAGTCCAGCGAGGGCCGGACTTCGACCCGCGTGTTTTCGACCTTGGCGAAGCCGGTCTTCTCGATGGTCACGATGTAGATGCCGGGGTCGAGCGCGCCGACCCTGTAGAAGCCTTCGTCGTTCGTGGTCGCGTTCCTGGTGACGTTCGTGGCCGGGTTAGTCACCCTCACCTCGGCGGCCGGGACGGCCGCGCCCGACTCGTCACGAACCGTGCCCACGACGGAGCCGCGTGTTATCTGCGCGTTCGTGGCCGCGGGCGTAAAGAAGACGGCCAGCAGCGCGAGCAGGGCGACGAGCGGAAGCAGTCTGTTTCTCATCATGGTACTCACTCTACACTCTCCCTCCTAACAAAACGTGTTGAGAGTTACCCTTCGGTTGATTCGGATTTCTGGATTGATTGGAGTGGAAGGGGAACAGGCGACATGCCGCACCTCTCCCACACATACGGGTCTGACGGGGCCGAACGAGCAAGCTTTGTGCCGTTTGGGGCCGCCGCCGCGCGCGCGCGCAAAGGCTTTGATTTGTCGAAACTTGAAGGCGTGAGGGCGTCGGCGTCGGCCGATTAAACCGGAGATTTAGTCCAAGTTTTTGGATAGATACGGAAATTTGGTTTCACGTACGCGACGCCGTACGGCAGACTCGTAGCCCGAAAGGAAGCGCCGCGCGGCCTTTCGGCGTGCGCGGCGCTTCGGTCCGGGACTGCGTTTCGGGGGCGTGCTACTTCTTAGAGCGAAACTCTTTGACGGTCGCGCGCAGGCGGGGCGCGTCGGGCGCGTCGGGCATGAGCTTGAGGTAGGTCTCCAGCTCGTCGGCCGCCTCCTTGTACGCGTGCCTGTTCCAGTAGAGCCCGCCGAGGTAGCGGTGCGCGTAGGGCACTTCGTCGCCGCCGACCTCGACGGCCGTCTTCAACTCGCGCTCGGCCTCCTCGAACCCTCGGCGGCGTATGAGTATGAGCCCGAGGTAGTAGTGCGGCAGCGGCGCGGAGGCGTTCTTCTGCGCGGCCTTGCGGAACTGCGTCTCGGCCTCCGCGAACTGCTGGCTGTCGTGGAGCGCGACGGCGTAAGTGAAGAGCGTCGGGTAGTCTTCGGGCGAGAGCCTGTTCGACTCGCGCAGCGCCTCCGCGGCCTTCGCGGGCTCCTTGAGCTTCATGTAGAGCATGCCCATCTCTGTGAGCGCGAGCGGGAAGTTCGGGTGCGCGGCGACCGCGGCCTTGATGAACTCGACGGCCTTCGCGTGCTCGTTGTTGCGGGCCGCGTCGAGCGCCTTGTTGTAGAGGTCGAGCGCGGGCTTGGGGACTGAGGCGAGCGACGCGTTGAGCGTGCCGGGCCGCGATTGTGCCGGGCCGTTGTCCCTGCGCTTCGGCTGTAGGTAGACCTGCATCGTGTAGGGGCGCGTGGAGGGCGCCGCGGAGGGGGCGCCGCGAATCAGGCGGTTGACGTCGGTCTCGATGTAGATAGACTCCCTCACGGTCTCGAAGTCGTTGCCGCCCTCGATGATGACTGTGTAGGAGCCCGACTCAAGGGAACGGAAGCCGAAGTAGCCGTTCGAGTCCGTGTAGACCGAGAGCTCGCCCGACGACTGGGTCTGAAGTCTGACCTTGAGCCGCGAGTCCGAGCGCCGGCCCGAGGGGAAGACGATGCGCCCTTGTATGACGTGCCTCCCGCCCGTGCCCGTGTCGTCAACGCCAATCTGCGCGCGCGCCGCCGTCGCGCAGAGCGCGGCCAGCATTAACGCGGAGAGCGCGCGTCCCGTCTGCCCGCGCAAGCGCACGCGGGCCCTCAGGCTTCCGCTGAGAAACATCTCGACGACTCCTTTTTCAAAAACTCAAAAGGCCCTTGGGGAGAGAAGTTGTTTGCGAAGAAGGGAAAGAATATCACAGAAAAACAAAGGGGAGGGACATGAAATTTCACGTCCCTCCCCACTAACCTTTCGCGCAGGGCGCGAAAGCAGCCAGCTTAGAACTGGAACTTGATGCCGAGGCGGAGGGCCGACGGGAACTGGAAGATCGTGCCCTGGCCGTAGAACGGGTTGTCAACCGCCGGGATGCCCGACGCGCCGCTGTTGAGGCGGAAGGTCGTGTCCTGGCGGATGGCCCGCTGCGAGTTCGTCACGTTGAACCAGTCGAGCTGGAACCTGAGCTGGCGGTTCTCACCGACCTGAATCGGGTAGTAAGCGCCGATGTCCATGTTCCAGGTCGTGGGCGTGCGGTTGCGGCCCGTCACCGGGTTGATGGCCGTGCCGCGCGGCACCGCGAAGCCCTCGTTGTTGCCGTACACGGGGTGCGGGATCAGCTGGTCGAACGGGATGCCCGACTGGGCACGGAACGACGTGCTGAGCAGCAGCTTGAACGGCGTGCGGTACGTGCCGTCAACCTTGAACTGGTGCGGCCTGTCGTTAGGCAGACGCCCGTAGGTGTTCGCCAGAAGGCTGACCAAGTCGAAGAGCGACGTGATGTTCGGGTCGCTCTGGCCGTTGTCGTTGCGGAACAGGCCCTCGTAGTTGCCGATCAGGCTAGAGTAAACGTACGACGAGATGAGCTGCCAGTTGTTGGTGAAGCGCTTCGTCGCAGTGAACTCCAGCGCGCGGTAGTAGCGGCGCGCGCGGCCGAAGCAGCCTATACCGGGAGTGGTGCAGGCGATGTCTTCGGTCGTCTCGCCGTTGCCGCGGCGGCCGGGGTTGAAGATGAAGTAGTGGTCGCCGTCGTCGAACGACCCGTCCTCGATTACGTCGCGCTGGGCGCGGTAGATGCCGCGCATGCCGAGGGCGAAGTCCTTGAAGGGCGAGTACTCGATGCCGGCCGTCCACTCGTTAACGGTCTGCGGCTTCAGGCCCACGTCGATGGGCGTGCGGTCGCCGCCGAGGTTGCCGAAGTCGGTAACCGCCACGGAACCGGCGGGGGCGTTGACGCGGTTGACGCGGATGTTGAAGTCGATCTGCTGCGAGTCGCCGCCCGCGCGGACGTTCAGGTCGAGCGGGATCGGGGTCTCGACGAACTTCGCGAAGTTGGCGAAGATCTTGCCGCGGCCCTCACCGGTGAAGTCCCAGATGAAGCCGAGGCGAGGCTGCGCGTTGTCGACGAAGTTGTTAAGCGAGAAGTACTTCGTGTCGGAGCCGTAGGTCTGCTGGTAGTCCCAGCGCAGGCCCAGGTTGAACTGGATGTTCTTCGAAGCCTTCCAGTCGTCCTGCACGTAGAAGCTCTCGGTGTTGGTGTGCGTGAACTCGCCGTGCGTGGTCAGGCGGAAGTCGCGCACGCTGTAGGTGTTCGCGATCAGGATCGGGTTGACGACGGTCGCCAGCGAGACCGCACCGAACGCCGTGTTCGTGTACTGCGTGCCGAATGCGCCGGCGGTCACGAGCGCCTGAGCGCGGCCCTGAATGGTCGCGTTCGGGCAGGTGATGGTCGCCGTCGTCGTGTTGCCCTGGCAGATGGCGAAGCTGTTGGTGACGCGGAAGCCGTCGAAGACGCCGCTGTCGGTCGCGCCGAAGTCGCGGGTCGGGCCCGTCGAGCGCGTGTTGATGCGGTAGCGATTCTGGTTCAGCTCAAACCCGTACTTGAAGGTGTGGTTGCCCCAGATGTTCTGCAACCTCGCGGCGCCCTCGTAGCGGTCGCGATCCTGCTCGGAGAACAGGCCGAAACCCTGGCGGACGAAGTTGCGGGTGACCGAGCCGCCCGTGCCGTTGACGAACGACAGGAAGATGCCGCCCGTGGCCGCCGCGACGTTCGTGCCAACGACGGGAAGGACGCCGCCGCTGCGGAGAATCGCGAAGTTGTCGGTCACGAGTTCCGTGTCGGCCACGCTCGGGTCGGGCAGGGTGTTGGCGCGCTGGAAGTGGAAGCCGCCCGAGAACTCGCCGATGAAGCTCGGCGTGAACGTCGAGTTGAGACGAAGCGCGTAGTTGCTGCCGCCCGTCTCGGTCGTCCCCCTAAAGCTCGCATCGTTCTGGCCGTAGCCGCTGCCGCCGAAGAGGAACCCTTCCTGCTTCGTGAAGTCGCCGAAGGTCGAGAAGTTGAAGACGTGGTTCTGCGAAGGCTGCCACGTGATCTTGCCCGCGTAGAACGGGGTCGTGATCTTGTTCTGCACGTTGTTGAGCGTGGTCTGCGCCAGGAAGAAATTCCTGCGGCGCTGCGGGTTGAACGCGCCGAAGAACCAGAGCTTGTCCTTCATGATCGGGCCGCCGATGTCGAAGCCCGCGTCAACCTCGTTGAAGCCGTTCGCGGCCGAGCCGGTGAACGGGATGGCCTCGGCCTTCACCTCGCGCACGAAGCTCGTGGGCGTGAAGTAGACGAACGCGTCGCCGCGAATCTCGTTGGTGCCGCTCTTCGTGATGACGTTGAAGATGCCGCCCGTGGCCTTGCCGAACTCGGCGCCGTAGGCGCCGGTCTTGACCTCGACCTCCTGGACGAACTCGAACGGGAGGTTCGCGCCCGAGCCGCCGAAGGCGGGGTCGGAGACGGTCACGCCGTCGAGGATGTAGTTGTTCTCGGGGCCCGAGGAGCCGGCGACCGACGGGTCGCGGTCACGGCCCGAGGCGTCGCGCAGGCCCGAGCGCGACACGGTCGGCGCTATCGAGTAGAGCGACTGGACGGTGCGCTGCGTCGGGAAGTTGGAAAACTGCTCGGTCGAGACGTTGGTGCCCGTGGTGTTGGCGGTCACGTCGATGGCCGCGCCGGAGCTGGCCGTGACCTCGACCACCTCGGTCGCGCCCTGCGGGCGGAGCGAGACGGTGACGTTGGAGGTGCGGCCGAGGCTGACCTCGACATCCGTCTGCTCGAAGCGGGCGAAGCCCTTGGCGGCCTCGACCGTGACGACGTAGCGGCCGGGCTCAAGCTGCGGCAGGCGGTAGATGCCCTCGTCGTTGGAGACTGCGACCGCCGAGCGGCCGCCCTGGCGGGTGGCCGTAACGGTAACGCCGGGAACCGACGCGCCGTTAACGTCGGTCACGGTTCCATCGATGGAACCCGTCGTGGACGTCTGGGCCGACGCGCTCGCGAAAAGCGAGAGCACGACGGCCAACGTAAAGACCACGAGACGTATGGGAGTTCTCATGCTAACCATTCCTTTCGTTC
>Ga0126311_10001983_pt1 | contig 10115 bp, 8 predicted proteins | sample Plot61_FD_92539 | JGI IMG/M metagenome (GOLD analysis project Ga0126311, IMG submission 92539) | Serpentine soil microbial communities from UC McLaughlin Reserve, CA, USA - Plot61 | ecosystem: Environmental > Terrestrial > Soil > Grasslands | place: USA: UC McLaughlin Reserve, Lake County... | reverse complement strand
GCGCACCGCCATCTCGTCGGCGATCACGTGCGCGACCGCGTTGATCAGCGCCAGGTGCGTGAAGGCCTGGGGGAAGTTGCCGAGGTGCGCCCCGCTGGCGGGCTCGATCTCCTCGGCATACAGGCGCAGGTGGCCGGCGAAGTTGAGAAGCCGCTCGCACAGCTCCCGCGCCCTCGCCGGCTCGCCGATCTCCGAGAGCGCCGACACCAGCCAGAACGAGCAGATCGTGAACGTCCCCTCCACGCCCTCGAGGCCGTCGTCGGTCTCGTCGACGCGGTAGCGCAGCACCAGCCCGTGCTCGGTGAGGTCCTCGGCGACCGCCAGCACCGTATTGCGCACGCGATCGTCGTCGGGCGGCAAAAAGCGCACCAGCGGGATCAGCAGGGTCGAGGCGTCGAGCGCGTCGGTGTCGTAGTGCTGGCGGAAGACGCCCTTGTCGGAGACGCCGTGCTCGAGGATGTCGGCGCGAATCTCGTGCGCGATCCCCTGCCACCGCTCGGCGCGGTCGTCGTTGCGGTGGCGGGCCATGCGCGAGGCACGGTCGGCCGCGACCCAGCACATCAGCTTCGAAGAGACGTAGTGCTTGGGCTCGCCGCGCGCCTCCCAGATGCCCTGGTCGGGCTCGCTCCAGGCCTCGCACGCCTGTTGCACCTGTGCGGCGATGAACTCCCACGCCCGGTCGGGAATGCGGTGCCCGGCCTTGGCGTGGATGTAGAGCGAGTCCAGCAGCGCGCCCCAGACGTCGTTCTGGCGCTGGGAGTGCGCCGCGTTGCCGATCCGCACCGGCCGCGCCCCGCCGTAGCCCGTGAGGTGGTCGAGCGTGGACTCCGGGAGGTCGGCCTCGCCGCCGATGCCATACATGATCTGGACGCGATCGCTGCCCTCGCGCGCGATGTCGGCGATGAAGCGCGCGTAGTCGCGGGCCTCCTCGTCGAAGCCCAGCACGTGCATCGACCACAGCGTGAAGGTGGAATCGCGGATCCAGCTGAAGCGGTAGTCCCAGTTGCGCTCACCGCCCGGGGTCTCGGGCAGCGAGGTCGTCGGGGCGGCCACCGCCGCCCCCGTCGGCGCGTACATCAGTCCCTTCAGCGTCAACGCCGAGCGCTGGAGGTGGATCCGCCACGGGTGGTCGGGAAACTCGCCGTGCGCCAGCCACCGCCGCCAGAAGTCGTTGGTGCGCTCGATCCGCTCCAGCGCTTCCTCGCTCGAGGAGGGCGCGTCGAGGGCCTCCGACCAGGTGAGCGCGCAGAAGGCCGTCTCACCGTCGGCGAGGCGGTGACGCGCCAGCGCCAGCGGCCCCTCCACCCCGAGGTTCATGTCGCTGACCAGCCGGACGGGCAACCCCTCGGTGCCGGTGTCGGCGGAGTGGCGGTCGCGCAGCTCCCAGCCCGGCCGCTCGCTTCCGTAGGCGAAGGCGGGATCGCACTCCATCACCACTTCGACCTCGCCCTGGACGCACGTCACCGTCCGGACCAGGCAGTGCTCGGCCTCGTGATCGGTCGGCGGCCGCGCGTGCGGCTCGGTCTCGTCCTCGTGCCAGGGGCCGATCGTCAGCGAGTCGCGGACCACGATCCAGCCGGTCCGTGTGGCCCAGGTGGTCTCCAGGGTCATCGTCCCCGGCTCGTAGCGGCGTGCGACGGGAACGCGCTCGTCGTCGGGGCCGAGGCGGAAGCTGCCCGCCCCGCGGTCGAGGATCGCGGCGAACACGCTGGGCGAATCGAAGCGCGGCAGGCACAGCCACTCGATCGAGCCGTCGGGCGCCACCAGCGCCCCGCGGTGGCAGTCCGAGAGGAAGGCGTAGTCGGCGATCCGCGGGAACTCGTCGGCCCGGGGCGCGGCCGCTCCCAGCCCCGCCGCCATCCCGTCGGCGGCGCGCGGCTCCTGCGAGGATGAGAGCCCGGTCAACGCCGACTTCCGAGGAGACCGTGAACGACTTCAGCTTCACCCAGAGGCCCGCCGACACCCGCCGCCTGGAGGGCCGCCGGGCCCTGGTGACCGGCGCCGACTCGGGGATCGGCCAGGCCATCGCCTTCGAGCTGGCGGCTCACGGGGCGGCGGTCGCGATCAACCACGTCGCCGACTCTAGCGTCGCCGCCGCGATGGCCGAGGCCATCGCGGCGGGCGGCGGCCGGGCGAAGCCCGTCTACGCCGACGTCTCCAAGGAGGACGACGTGGCGGACGCGTTCGCGTCCGCGAAGGAGGAGTTCGGTGGCATCGACCTGCTGGTCAACAACGCCGGCATCGAAAAGCCCTTCGAGCTGGTCGAGATGCCGCTGGAGGAGTGGCAGAAGGTGATCGACGTCAACCTCACCGGCGCGTTCCTCTGCGCGCGCGAGGCGGCGCGGATGATGGTCGCCGAGGGCTGCGAGGGAACGATCGTGAACATCACGAGCGTGCACGAGCAGATCCCGTGGCGCCACTTCTCGCATTACTCCGCCTCCAAGGGCGGCGAGAAGCTGTTTGCGCAGTCGATCGCCCGCGAGCTGGCGCCGAAGGGGATCCGCGTCGTCAGCGTGGCCCCCGGCGCGATCGCGACCCCGATCAACGCCGACGTCCTCGCCGACCCCGAGAAGAAGGCGCTGGTCGAGAGCGAGGTTCCGCTCGGGCGCTGGGGCGAGGTCTCCGACGTCGCCAAGGCGGTCAGCTGGGTGGCCTCCGACGAGGCCTCCTACGTCGTCGGATCGACGATCTTCATCGACGGCGGCATGACGCTCTACCCGAGGTTCGTGTGAGCGCGGGGGGCGCGGGCTGGATCGACGTCAGCGTCCCCGTCCGCGACGGAATGGTGCACTGGCCCGGCGACCCGTCGGTGGAGATCGGGCTGCGACAGAGCATCGCCGGCGGCGACACCGCGAACCTCACCAAGCTCTCGATGAGCGCCCACACCGGCACGCACATGGACGCCCCACGCCACTTCATCGACGACGGCGCTGGAATCGACTCGATGCCCTTCGACGCGACGGTCGGCCCGGCCCGGCTGATCGAGATCGAGGACCCGGCGGTAGTCACCGCCGCCGAGCTCGAGCGCCACGGCCTCGACGGGGTCGAGCGGCTGCTGCTTCGCACGCGAAACTCCGAGCGGAGGTGGTGGGAGGAGGACTTCGATGCCGGCTTCGTGCACATCGAGCCGCAGGCGGCGGAGCTGATCGCCGACGGCGGGGTCCGCACCGTGGGCGTCGACTACATCTCCGTCGGCGGGATGGAGTCGGGGGCCCAAACGCACCTGGCCCTGCTGGGCGCCGGCGTCTGGATCATCGAGGGGCTGGACCTCAGCGGCGTCAGCGCCGGTGACTACGAGCTGGTCTGCCTGCCGCTGCGCCTTGCCGGCGCCGACGGAGCGCCTGCGCGGGCGATGCTGCGAGCAAGAGACGAAGGGAGCGAGACATGACGGACGCCAAGCGGGAGATAGGCATCGTGGGCCTGGGAAAGATGGGCGCGAACCTCGCGCTTCAGGCGCTCGACAAGGGGATCGCCGTGGCCGGTACCGACCGCGTTAAACCCTCCGCCGAGCTCACCGGAGCCGGGCTGGCCGCCGTCGACGACCTCGACGGCTTCCGCGCGGCGCTCGAGGCGCCCCGCGCCGTGTTCCTCTACATCCCGGCCGGCCCGGCCGTCGACGAGCTGATCGACTCCCTGGCGGCGGTGCTGGAGCCGGGCGATCTGATCGTCGACGCCGGCAACTCCTACTGGGGCGACTCGATCCGCCGCCACCGCCGCCTCGCCGAGCGCGGCCTGCGCTTCTGCGACCTGGGTACCAGCGGCGGCGTCTCCGGCGCGCGTCACGGCGCGTGCTTCATGGTCGGGGGCGAGCGCGACGCCGTGAAGCGGATCGAGGCGATGCTGATCGAGCTCGCGGTCGAGGACGGGTACGTGCACGCGGGGCCACCGGGCGCAGGGCACTTCACCAAGCTCGTCCACAACGGCATCGAGTTCGGGATGCTCCAGGCGATCGGCGAGGGGGTCGACCTGCTCGAGCACTATCGCGACGAGCTGCCGGTGGCCGACGTCCTGCGCTGCTGGCGCCACGGCTCGGTGATCCGCTCCTGGCTGGTCGACCTGATGGAGGCGCAGTACCGCGAGCGCGGCGGGCTCGCCGACACCCCCTCCCACGTCGAGGACACGGGCGAGGTCAACTGGCTGGTCGACGACGCGATGCAGATGGAGGTCCCCACGCCGGTGATCGCCCAGGCCGTGATGCAGCTGATCGCCTCGCGCGACGACGAGCATTTGGGGCCTCGCGCGATCGCGCAGATGCGCCACGGCTTCGGTGGCCATCCGTTCGGCCCCGACGAGGGCATCCGCCATGAGCGCCGCCACGGACGGGTCGGCGGCTTCGACGCCGGCGAGGACTCGCCGGGCTAGAGGCTGGCCAGCAGGTCGGCGTTCGAGGGCGAGCCCTCGATCCGCTCGCGCAGCAGGTCGGCGGCCTCGCGGGCCCCCAGGTCGCCCAGCAGCGAGCGCAGCCGGCGCACGGCATCGAGCTCGTCGGGCGTGCGCAGGTCCTCCTCGTTGGAGACGCGGCACTCGCCCGGCATGATCGCCGGCCGGACCCCGGCGCCCGCCAGCTCGGGGTCGAGCGCGACCAGCGAGCTCTCGGTGGTGGTCACCGCTCGCTCGGCCTCCCCCTCGTCGTCGGCGTCGGCGAGCGTGGTCGCGACCACGGTCAGCGAGCCGCCTCCGGCGAGGTTGCGGCCCGACCCGAACAGCTTCTTGACGGCGGCGACGTCACCGTCGGCGTAGGCGAGGCGAGAAAGCGAGTCGACCACGAGGACGGCGTCGCCCCCAGTCTCGGCCACCCGCTGGGCGCGCCCCAGGGCGAGGTCGGCGACTCGGACCTGGTCCCTCGGTGAGATCTCGGCGGTGGCGATCGCGAAGTCGGCGCCGGGGAGCGACTCGCGCCAGGCTGTCGCCTCCTCGGGGCGCTCGTCGATCAGCAGCACGATCACGCGCGTTTCGGCGGCGACCGCAGCCCGCGCCACCGAGCGCAGCAGCGTGGTGCGCCCGGATCGAGGCGCCGACCGAATCAACACCCGCTGGCCCAGGGCCATGGGCGCCAGGAGGTCCACCGCCCGGGCCAGCACGTCGGCGGGATCGCCGTCAAGCGGGATCCGCTTCTCCGGCAGCACCGGCGGCAGCGAGTCGAAGCCCGGCCGCTCGGACTCCTGCGGCTCGGCGCCGTTGACCTGGTCGACGTGGACTAGCGCGCGATGGCGCTCGCCCCGCCGGGGCGCGCGCGAGGGCCCCTCGACCTCGTCGCCGGACCGGAGCTCGCAGCGCCGGATCTGCGATGCCGAGATGTAGACGTCGTCCGGGTGTGCCTCGAGCCCATGGGTGCGGATGAACCCGTAGCGCTGCGGAAGCACCTCGAGCACGCCGGTGATCTCCTCGGTCGGCTCGTCGGCGTCTCGTGGGCCCTCGGCGTCGACGTCCACTGCCGTGTCGAAGTCGTCCTCGACGACAGTGCCCTCGACGACGACCTCGTCGCGCTCAGGCTCGGGCTCGGCGACCGCGACGGTTTCGCCCCGATCCTCGATCTCACGGGTCAGCTCGTCGCGGCCGAGCTTGCGGTATCCCTCGATCCCGAGCTCGGCGGCCTGTGCGTGCAGGTCGGCCAGATGCGGCTTAGCCATCGGCGGCGCAGGATAGCCGCGGGCCGCGGTTGACCTCCCCACCCGGTGAGCGTACGATGGTGCCGTGGCGGGGCGACGGGCCATCCCATACTCCTTCAGGGTGCTCGCGTTCCTGGCGGCGGCGGCGCTGGCGGTCCTCCTGTCGGTTCAGCCGGCCAGCGGGCGAATCGGCAGCTCTTGCGACCACGCGGCAAACACGGCGACCTTCACCTACGCCGACTCCGGCTTTGAGGGCCGCGTCTCGGCCTCATACAACGAGGACTTCATGGGAAAGGACCTGGCTGCGGGCTCATACAAAGGCGAGACGAACGGGTTTTCGACCTTCGGTGCCTCGGTCTGCGACGATCCTGACCCCTTCGCCAGCATCCACATCGAGCTGGGAAACCACGACGAGGAGGCCCGGCTCGACGGGCGCAAACCCAACTTCGCCTCCCAGGCGCCCGACCCGATCCCCGCCTTCGTCACGGCGACCATCGACGGGAACCGAGGCGCGGACGTGCTGCGCGGGCATTCGGGCCCGGACGGCATGACCGGCGGCAAGGGAGCCGACCTGATCAGGGTGAAAGGCGGGGGCAGTGACGAGATCAACTGCGGCGGCGGCCACGACAAGGCCGTCGTCGACAACAACGACCTCCTCGTCAACTGCGAGGACGTCGTCAGCGGCTAGCGGCCGGCAGGGCGCGTAGCGCGTGCCTGGACGAGGCCGCCGAGCCACTCGGCGAACTCGGGGCGCGACTCCCAGTCGGCCTTGAACTTGGCCGCGCCCGCCGTCGTCAGCGGGTGGTCGAGCATCTGCCGCAGGACCTTGGCCGGAACCGTGGCGATCTCGCAGCCGAGCTGCGCGGAGGTGATCACGTGCTCCGGGTGGCGGATGGAGGCGGAGATGATCTGCGACGTGACGCCGCCGGCACGGAAGCACTCAACGATCTCGGAGAGGACCTGGCCGGAGTCGACGGAGATGTCGTCGAGGCGGCCCATGAAGCACGAGACGTAGGTGGCGCCGGCGCCCGCCGCCAGCAGCGCCTGGTTGGCCGAGAAGACGAGCGTCATGTTCACCGGGATGCCGTCGGCGGTCAGCTCGTGCGTGGCGGCGAGGCCCTCCTTGCAGAAGGGCACCTTCACGGTGACGTGCTCGTGCAGCTCGCGCAGCGCCCGCCCCTCGGCGACCATCCCGGCCGGGTCCTCAGAGACGACCTCGGCGGAGACGGGGCCGTTGACGAGCTCGCAGATGCGCTTGATGATGTCGCCGGGGTCGCCGTCCTCCTTCGCAAGCAGCGAGGGGTTCGTGGTCGCGCCGGCGAGGATGCCCCAGCCCGCGATCTCCTCGACCTCGGCGACCGACCCGGTGTCGATGAAGAGCCTCATGCGCCCAGCTTAGATCAGCCTCCGGTCGCAGTCGAGATGGCGGGGTCGATGCCCTCGGCGGCCGCGTCGGCGACCCAGCGATCGGCCTCCTCCTCTACGCGCTTTCGCTCCCACCCCAGCTCGCCGCCGAGCGTCTCGGCGACCGCCAGGACCGACTCGGCGGTCCGCAGCTGCGGCGCAGCGAGCAGGCCGAGCCGGGTGCGGCGCAGCAGGACGTCGGCGACCGAGCGCGCCTGCTCGAGCCGGGCGGCCACCACGGCCTCCGCCAGCAGGTCGGGCTGGCCCTCGACGAGTGGCCGCGCCAGCTCGGGGCGCTCGGCGGCGATCTGGAGCACCCTCCGCCCGGCGTGGCCGTAGCGGAGGGCGAGCAGGTCGCGGTAGCCGGTCGGGAGGTCGTCCTCGCCGAGGCCGTCGGGCGGATCGAGCTCCCCCTCCCCCGCCGGCATCCCCAGCGGGATGTCGTCGGTGCGGCACGGCGCTACCCGGCCGGCGCGCTCGACCATGCGATCCACCACCTGCTTGGCCATTCGCCGGAAGGTGGTGAGCTTGCCGCCGGTGATCGTCAAGAGACCGGACGAGGTCTCGTACAGCTCGGCCTTTCGGGAGATGTCCACTGACTTGCGAGGGTCGCCAGTCGAGATCAGGGGCCTCACCCCCGCGTAGGCGCCGGTGACGTCGGCGGCGCCGAGGCTGGTGCCGAAGTAGTCGTTCAGGGCGCCCAGCAGATACTCGATGTCGTCCCCGGGGGGCGCCGGGTAATCGATGTCGCCGTCATAGTCGTTGTCGGTGGTGCCGATCAGCGGCTGCCCGTACCAGGGCAGGGCGAAGATCGTGCGGTCGCTCCCGGCCGGGACGATGCATGCGGCGCGCGTCAGTGCGAGCCGGTCCGGCGAGAGCGTCACGTGCGTGCCCCGGCTGGGGGCGATCCGCGGCACCTCGGCCTCGTCGTGGATCTCCTCGGGCCGGATCCGGTCGGCCCACACGCCGGTGGCGTTGATGACGTTGTCGGCCTCGATCTCGAACTCGTCGCCAGACTCGGTGTCGCAGCAGCGCACGCCGGCGGCGACCCCGCTCTCATCGCGCAGGCCGGTGACCTCCGCGCGGTTGAGGCACACCGCCCCGAAGCGCTCGGCCTCGCCCAGGATCGTCAGCACCAGCCGCGCGTCGTCGGTCTGGCAGTCGTAGAAGAGGTACGCCTCGCTGGGGTCCAGCGGCTCGAGCGCCGGGATCAGCTCGAGCGCCTCATCGCCGGGGATCGTGCGATGGCGGTCGGGCGCCCAGTAGTCGCCCGCTCGCTCGCGCTCCTCGCGGTCGCGCCGGGCCTGGCCGACCCGTGTGGTCGCCATCACGTCGTACATGTTGAGCCCGAGCCCGAGCATCCGCGACGGCTTTCCCTCTCCCACCGTCGGCACCAGGAAGGGCGTCGGGTAGACGAGGTGCGGGGCCAGCTGAACCAGGAGCTGCCGCTCGAGAACGGCCTCGCGCACCAACCCGAGATCGAAGTTCTGCAGATAGCGAAGGCCGCCGTGCACCATCTTCGACGAGCGGCTGGAGGTGCCGATCGCCCAGTCGGTGCGCTCGACGATCGCCACCGAGTACCCGCGCGAGGCCGCGTCGAGCGCGGCGCCCGCGCCCGTGACCCCGCCGCCTATGACGACGACGTCGAAGCGCTCGCCCTGGACGGCCTCCAGCGCCCGCTCCCGGGTCAGCACGGGCGACTCACTCGAGGTACTCCACAACGGATGCGGCGGGCTCGCGCTCGGGCGGGCGCCGCTCCTGGATCGGTGCGCCGAGGTGCAGGAGGCCGACAAAGCGCTCCTCCGGGGCGAGGTCCACGGCCTCCCGGCCCTCGGGCTCGCGCAGCACGGCCGGGGTGCGCCAGTAGCCCGCGAGGCCGCGGGCGTGGGCGGCGAGCAGGACGATGAAGGCCGCCACCGCGGTCGCGTGCAGGTCCTCCTCGTCCTGCACGGGATCGCCGCCGAGCGCGCAGGAGCAGACGATCAGGGTCGGCGCCCTGTCAAGCTTCGCGGCCGCCTCGGGGCCGGCCGCCTGCTTCAGCCGGTCGAGCGCCGCCGCGCCGAGCACGCGAAAGCGCCACGGGTTGGTGAGGTTGTGGTTCGGCGCCCACCGCGCGAGCTCGAACAGCTCGTCGAGCGTCTCGCGCGGCACGGGCTCGGGCCGGTACGCCTTGTGCGTGCGGCGGCCGCGAATCGCCTCGTCGACGTCCATTCGGGAAACGTAGCGGCGGGCCGGGCTAGGGCAGGCGGCGCCGGTACCACAGGAAACCGCCGGCGAGTGCGAGCGCGAGGGCGCCCAGGCCACCCAGCACATAGGCCGTCGGGTCGTCGCGGCCCTCGGCCTCGGCCCCGGCCGGGTCGGCGACGGCGGCCGCGAGCTCGGCGTTCTCCTTGCCCGGCACGTCGGCACCCGGCCTGTCCTTCGCCTCGGACTTTCCGGCCTTCTTGTCGCCCCCGGCATTGCCGTGGCCGTGCTTGCCGTTGCCATCGCCCGAGCCCCCGGCCTTCCCGGTGCCGCCACCGGACCCGCCGCCGGGCGTCGCAGGCGGCGGCAGTCCGCCCGGCTCGCTGGTGCGGGCCACCGTGGCGATCGGGAAGGCGTCGCGGTCGATCGCCACCAGCGCCTGGCTGGTCACCCAGATCGGCGTCTGGTCCGAGCTCGCCGAGTAGCGGTAGTGGCCGTCGCCGGCCTGTCGCGCGGCGAGATAGGAGAACGGCGAGCGGCCCCCGCTGGTGACCGACTCCGGGTCGGTGCCGGCGGCGACGAGGCCCTGCACCGCCCACGCGGTCGACTGCGAATTCGTCCCTCCGCTGTAAAGCGCCCACCCCCCGTCCGAGCTCTGCGCGCGTCGCAGGAAGCCCACCCCCTTCGACATCGCGCTGCCGCCGCCCGCGAGCGCCACCGCCTGGAGGGCCGAGCCGGTGCTGTCCGGCGTGCTCGGCTGGCCGGGCTTGATGCCCCAGCCGCCGTCGGAGCCCTGGGCGTCGCGAAGCCACCGGCCGGAGCGCTGGAGGTCGGAGCCGCTGGCCCCGGCCGCCTTCAGAGCGAACACCCCGAAGGCGGTGAGGTCCACGTATCCCGAATAAGAGCCGTTGCGATCGC
>Ga0126311_10001982_pt1 | contig 10117 bp, 11 predicted proteins | sample Plot61_FD_92539 | JGI IMG/M metagenome (GOLD analysis project Ga0126311, IMG submission 92539) | Serpentine soil microbial communities from UC McLaughlin Reserve, CA, USA - Plot61 | ecosystem: Environmental > Terrestrial > Soil > Grasslands | place: USA: UC McLaughlin Reserve, Lake County... | reverse complement strand
GGATAGGCGCGGTCATCGGCCACGAGATGACGCACGGCTTCGACGACTCGGGCGCGAAGTTCGACGCCGACGGCAACCTCGTCATGTGGTGGACGCCCGACGACTTCAAGAAGTTTAACGAGCGCACGGACTGCGTCGTCCGTCAGTTCGACGACTTCGAGGTCGAGCCCGGCCTGCACCAGATAGGCAAGCGCGTCGTGGGCGAGTCCGTCGCAGACCTCGGCGGGCTGACGGTCGCGTACGCCGCCTACAGGAAGTCGCTCGAAGGCAGGCCGCGCCCGAAGACCATCGCGGGCTTCACGCCCGAGCAGCGATTCTTCCTCGGCTGGGCGCAGGTCTGGGCGCAGAACATACGCCCCGAGGCCGCGCGCCTCCGCGTGCAGACAGACCCGCACCCGCTCGGCCGCTTCAGAGTCAACGGCCCGCTCTCGAACATGCCCGCCTTCGCGGAGGCTTACCAGTGCAAGCTCGGCGACAAGATGGTTCGCCCCGCCGACAAGCGCTGCCAGATTTGGTAAAACAGAACCGGGAGCGGCACTGCTCACCCCTCCACGTCGTCGCCGACGATTATCACTCCGTCGCGTATCTCTTTGACGGACGACCACGGGAGCGTCGTGGCGTCGGCTTCGTCGAGGCCGAGGCGGGCGAAGAGGCCCATGCGGCCGTAGACGAGCTCGCCGACGACGCGCGCGTCGTGCGTGATGCCGTGCTCGGGCTCGCCGCGGCTGCGCAGGTCGAAGACGTGGCCGAGGAACGTGCCGTCCTCGCGCCAGACCTCCGCGTACTGCAATTCGCTCAACTTCATCTTCATTCCGCTCATCCGGAGCCGGGAAGCTTCTCGACGAGCTTCGAAGCCTTCCTGTCAGCGTGCCCCAGCTTCACCTCGCTCGCGCGCGACTTAAGCTTGATTCTCTCCCCGACTATCCAGACCTCCCCCCACGGAACGCGCGTCCTCTGCCCGCCGAAGACCTTCTTCGCCGCCGCGCCGAAGACACGCGGCAGCCTCTCGGCCCACGCGCCCACGCCGACGAGCAGCGCCGTGACTTTAAGCTCGCCGCCCGGCCCGCCTTCCAGCTCAACGTCGTCCACCATGCCGCAGGGCACGTCGTTCACGTCCACGACCTCGTGGTCTAAGACTTTGCGTACGATGTCGAGGTAGTCTTCCATCAGCCCTGACCCCCGCGCGTGATTATCAGCAGCGGTATCGCCAGGAGCGCCGCGAGCGTCACGACCGCAAGGTAGAACCAGCCGACCGCGTTCGCGAGCCTGCCGTTAACGAACTCGCCCATGAAGTCCCTGTCGTTCGCGATGAGCATGACGGGGAAGTACGTGAACGGCAGCAGCACGACCGCGAAGATTATCGAGTACTCGACGACGCTCACCGGGTCAACGCCCGTGACGATGACGAGCGTTGACAGCAGCAGAATAATCATCCACGACAACGTGAACCGCGCGGCCTTTCGCGCGGGCCTCCATTTGCCCCACGGCCACCCCAAAAACTGCGCGAGGTTGTACGCGCCCGTGAGCGCGTTCTCAATCGCCGCGCCCGCGAAGGCGAAGAACATCCCGCCGAGCGCCGCGACGAGTCCCGCCTTGCCGAACAACATCGCGGGGCCGAGCGCCGCCGCGCCCGGAAGCTGCGGCTCTATCTCGCGCGGCATGAAGAGCTGCGCGCCTATGATTACGAGCGCGGCCGCGAGCGCCGAGCCGAGCACCATTCCGACGACGCAGATGATTCGGTTGAGGTTTATGTCCGAGGGAGTCCACCCGTCCTCTACCGCGCCCGACGCGTAGAAGTAGGTCTCGTAAGGCAGCATCACCGAGCTTAAGAGTGCCACGGCGAAGTATGCGAAGACGAAGTACTCCTTCGTCGAAGAGAGCGCAGGCACCTGCGGGACGAGCCCCCACGCCACCTGCCCCCAGTCCGGCCGCATGTAGACGGCCGTCAGCAGGAAGACGACCATCAGGAGCCCGAGCAGCCCGTAGACGCGCTCTATCCACTGGAAGGACAAGACCCAGATGGAGAGCAGCAGCAACAGGAACGCGCCGAGTATGAGCCAGCGGTAAGGCCAGCCCGAGAGCAACTGCCAGATGAGCGCGATGCCGCCTATCTCCGCCGAGCAGGTGAGGAGGCTGACCATCGTCGCCGCCACGAGCGTGACGAGTCCGGCGTCGAGCCCCGCGCGCTCGCGCACGAGGTTGAAGACGGGCTGCGCCTTGACGGCCGCGATGCGGCCCGCCATCTCGCAGTACGCGATGATGCCGACGGTGCCGAGCGCCAGAACCCACAGCAGCGCGAAGCGGAACTTCGCGCCCGCGTTGACGGAGAAGACCAGCTCGCCGACTTCGACGAAGCCGCCCATCGCGGTCAGTATGCCGAGGAAGAGTTCGAGTGGCTTCTTCATGCGCTACTCGCCGAGCCCGCCTTCGAGCGACTTGAGTTCTTTGAAGAGCGCGTCGAACTCACGCCCGAGCGCGGAGGCCGCGTCCGCGTCGCCGTAGGAGCGAGGCAGCGCGGCGTAGTCGTCGTCCAGCCGCCGCGCGAGCGTGGACGCGCGCATCGAAGGGCCGACGACTTCGGGCGCGACGCTCGAAGACTTCAACTCCTCGCGCTCTGAGTCGATGTTCTTGCGCGACTGCTCGACTTGAGTTTCGAGGAACGTGCGCGTGAGCGTCCCGCGCGCCGACTGCTCGGCGAGCAGACGCCCGACGGCCGCCTGCGAACGCAGCTCGCCCACGGCCGACTTCAAAGCCTCCCGGTCGAGCGAACCGCTCCCCGCGTTCGCGAGCCAGTACGACGCCCCCGCCAGAATTGACAGCAGGACGCCCGCCTGCAACCAGACGCTCCAACCCCTCGCGCGCTTGTGCATAAGCCGACCGCCCCCCTCTACGCCGCGCACGCGCCACCGCGCTGCAAATTTTTAGTTCATTGCTTGACGCACATTCTATCCGCGTCCGTACCTACGCGCCAGACGATTTCGGAATGCGGATTTCGGATTGAAGATTGACGAAGGGTGAAGGGGGCTGTTTTGACTCTGTGACCTTCGCGTCTTATTAGCGTTCTTTGCGGTCGAGTAAGTTCCATAATCGCAAAGTGCGCAAAGTAGTCGCCGGGGTCGCGAAGTCCAATCCGCAATCCGAAATCCGCATTCCGTAATCAACGAGACTGTACCGGAACTTAAACATGCGACGCCGGTCGTGGCAGGTATCCATACATCGCGGGGGCGGGCGCGGGGCGGTCATTTCGCTTGAACGGCGCGTTTTGGGCGTTTTTCGGGTTCGGAGGTGACGGGACGGCTGCTGGCATGAACGTTGCCGTGTTAGAGAGCGACCGGGTGGGTCGGGATAGTTTTGACTGAAAACTTCTAAACTGTAAGGGAGGGTTTGACGGATGCTTTGGACGATTCTTGTGATTCTGCTCGTGCTTTGGCTGCTCGGGCTGGTCGCGAACATCGGCGGCGGGCTCATTCACCTGCTGCTCGTGGTCGCGCTCGTGATCTTCGTGATCAACCTCTTAACGGGCCGTCGCACCGTCTAGCCCCGCGCGCGACTCTCGTAAAACTACGAACGCCGCACGAAGAAGCCCGGAGGCACAAAGCCTCCGGCTCTTCGTGCGGCGTTTCGGCGTTCGACGCCGCGCGCGTTACACCGCGCGACTCCTTGAGTTACTATCTCGGCGTAAGCTCCAACGAAAACCTTTATGGGAAAGCGTGAGCGGCGCGACTTCGTACGCGCGTCGGGCATGAGCGAGTACACTTTCTGCGCGCGCGCGTGGTGGCTGAGGCGCGAGGGCGTGCAGCCCACGCTCGGCGGCGAGGCGCGCGCGGCCGGGAAGCATTGGCACGAAGAGCACGGGCGCTCGGTCGAGCGCGCGCGACGCTTGCGCCTCGTCTCCGCGCTCTGCATCTACACGGCGCTAGCGGTCGCGGTTCTTCTCCTACTGCTCGCGTGGCGCGGATGGTGACGCTCGCACTCACGACGCTTCTCTGCCTGCTCGTGTTCGCGGCATGGTTCGCGGGCCGGGCGGCGCGGCGCGAGTCGCAGCGCTCGGGGCTGCCGAAGGGCTCCGTCATCTACAGCGACACGAACAAGCCCGTCGGCCGTCTCGCGCCCGCGGAGATGGGTCACGAAGGCGTCTTGCAGGAGAGGCCGCTGCGCTCAGAGGCCCTCGGGCTCGTAGGCCGCCCCGACTATTTGATTGAGACCGACGGGGGCGTCGTCCCCGTCGAGGCCAAGTCAGCGGCCGCGCCGCCCGGCGGGCGGCCCCGCGACTCGCACGTCGCGCAGCTCGCCGCATACTGCCTGCTCGTCGAAGACGTGCTCGGATTGTCAGTGCCCTACGGCCTCGTCAAGTACCGCGACGGGGACGTGCGCGTCGAGTACACGCCCGAACTCAGGGAGAGCGCGCTCGCCTTGATCGAGGAGATGAACGACGCGGCCCGCGCCGACGAAGTCCACCGAAGCCACGAAGACCCGCGCCGCTGCGCCGGCTGCTCGCTGCGCGACGTTTGCACCGAATCGCTCGCCTGAACGGAACGGAGAGATTCCCTATGAGACAACTGACAGCCCCTTCCCTTACCTTCTTCGCGCTGACGCTCGGGCTCCTGCTCGGCCACGCGCGGGCGCAGTCGCCCGACGCCGCGAAGTATCAAAGCCCGAGCGGCGCTCAGGCGGCTACGGGTGCGCGCGCGTCCGACGTTGTCTCAATCGACAGCATCATCGACGCGGTCTACGACGTTATCTCCGGCCCCGCCGGCCGGAAGCGCGACTGGGAGAGGATGCGCTCGCTCTTCGTCCCCGGCGCGCGTCTCATGCCGACCTCGCCCGTGCGCCCGCAGGGCACCGCGCCCGACGCGCCTCTGAAGGGCGACGAGCCTCTGAAGACGAACGTCCTCGACGTTGAAGGCTACATCACGCGCGGCGGCCCGTACCTCGAAGAGCACGGCTTCTTCGAGCGCGAGTCGGCGCGTCGCGTCGAGACCTACGGCCACATCGCTCACGTCTGGAGCACCTACGAGAGCCGCCACGAGGCCGAAGACCCGAAGCCCTTCGCGCGCGGCATCAACAGCATTCAGCTCATGAACGACGGCGCGCGCTGGTGGGTCGTCAGCATCTTCTGGGAGCAGGAGACGCCGCGCACGCAGATTCCCAAGAAGTACCTTAAGAGCGCCCGCTGACACGGATTTGATAAATAGGCGCGCTCCGGTAAAATCTCCCTTTCAACAAAAAGCATTCGAGGGGTCGTTCGCACGTTCATGGCAGACAAGGACGTTCTCGCAATCATCGTCGGCGGCGGGCCGGCGCCCGGCATCAACGCCGTCATCTCGGCCGCGGCCATCGAGGCCGTCAACGAAGGCTTCCGAGTGCTCGGCGTGCAGGACGGCTTCAAGTGGCTGATACGCGAAGACGCCACGCACGTCCGCGAGCTACAGATTTCCGACGTGTCGCGCATACACCTACAGGGCGGCTCCTTCCTCGGCACCGCGCGCGACAACCCGACCAAGTCCGAGAAGGCCACGCGCGCGGTCGTCGAGACCCTTCGCGGTCTGGGCGTCACGCACCTCGTCACCATCGGCGGCGACGACACGGCCCTCTCTTCGAGCTTCGTCGCCGAGCGCTCGGGCCACGAGATAAAAGTCGTACACGTACCCAAAACCATCGACAACGACCTGCCGCTTCCCTCGCACATCCCGACCTTCGGCTACCAGACCGCGCGCCACGTCGGCGTCGAGCTGGTGCGGAACCTTATGGAGGACGCGAAGTCCACGAAGCGCTGGTTCGTCGTCGTCGCGATGGGGCGAAAGGCGGGCTTCCTCGCGCTCGGCATAGGCAAGGCCGCGGGCGCGACGCTCACGGTCATCGGCGAGGAGTTCGTAGACCGCGAGACGGTCGCCTTCTCCGACATCTGCGACATCGTCGAGGGCGCGGTCATCAAGCGCCGCGCGATGGGCAAGCACTTCGGCGTCGCGGTATTGGCGGAAGGTCTCATAGAGAAGCTCGACCCGGCCGAGCTGGCGGAGCTTCAGGACGTTGAGCGCGACGAGCACGGCCACATACGCTTCGCCGAGGTAGACCTCGCGCGCCGCGTCAAGGTCGAAGTTCAGGGGCGCCTCAACGCGCGCGGCATACGCGTGACTTTGGTCAACAAGAACATCGGCTACGAGCTACGCTGCGCAGACCCGATTCCGTTCGACGCGGCCTACTGCCGAGACCTCGGCTACGCGGCCATACGCTTCCTGCTCTCGGGCGGCTCGGACGCGATGGTCAGCGTGCAGGGCGGGCGAATGGTTCCCATCCCCTTCACGGAGATACGCGAGCCCGGCACGGGCCGCACGCGCGTACGAATGGTCGGCGTCGAGAGCAACGGCTACCGCGTCGCGCGCGAGTACATGATTCGCTTAGAGCCCGAAGACTTCGAAGACCCCGCGTGGGTCGAGAAGCTCGCGCGCGCGGGCAACATGACCGCCGAAGAGTTCCTCGACCGCTTCGGCTACCTGACGGGCCATGTGCCCGCATAAAGATTATGGCGATTAAGAGAGTCGGTATTCTTGTCGGCGGCGGGCCGGCGCCGGGGACGAACGGCGTCATCAGCGCGGTCGTCATCGAGGCGATCAAGGCGGGCTGCACGCCCGTCGGCTTCCACGACGGCTTCCAGTGGCTCGCGGAGCGCTACACGGACGAGCAGCACGAGATGTCGATTGACGAAGTCTCGCGCATACACCTCGACGGCGGCGTCGTACTCGGCACCGCGCGCACGGACATCACGCGCGACGAGGCGACGCTTGAGAACACGGTCGCTGCCCTTCGCAAGCTCAACATCGAAGCGCTCGTCACCATCGGCGGCGACGACCTCGTGCGAAGCTCCGCCGCGGTCGAGCGCGCGACGGGCGGCGCGATACGCGTCGTGCAGGTTCCGAAATCAATCGACAACGACCTCTGGCTCCCGCTCTCGGTCGCGACGCTCGGCTTCGAGACCGCGCGCCACGTCGGCGTCGAGGTGGTCAAGCGCCTGATGGAGGACGCGAAGACGACGGGCCGCTGGTACCTCGGCGTCACGATGGGGCGGCCCACGGGCCACCTCACGCTCGGCATCGGCAAGGCCGCGAGCGCCACCTGCACCATCATCCCCGAAGAGTTTCGTAGCGACCGCATCTCGCTCTCCGACATCTGCGACATCGTCGAGGGGACTATCATCAAGCGGCGCGCGATGAACCGCCCGCACGGCGTCGTGCTCCTGTCGGAGGCTCTGGTCGAGCGCTTCGACCCCGCGGAGGTCGCAGAGCTTCAGGACGTTGACCGCGACGCGCAGGGCAACATACGCGTCGCGGAGATCGACCTGGGCCGGAAGGTCAAGAGCGAGGTGCAGGCGCGTCTCGAACGGCGCGGCATCAAGGCGACGATTGTAGACAAGACCATCGGCTACGAGTTGCGCTGCGCGCCGCCGATTCCTTACGACGCGGAGTACGCGCGCGACCTCGGCTACGCCGCCTTCAATCATCTCTACCACGGCGGCACGGGCGCGGTCATAACGCTACAGGGCGGCGAGTTCCTCGCGGTTCCCTTCGCGGAGGTCGTAGAGGCTTCGACGGGCGGCGGACGACAGCGCCACGTGGACGTTGACACAGAGAGCTATCAGGTCGCGCGCGACTACATGGTTCGCGTCGGCCCGAAGGATTTCAGGGACGACGCGTGGGTCGCACGCCTCGCGGAATGCGCGGGGCTGACCACCGCCGAGTTCGTCTCCCGCTTCGGCCCGAGGGCTTAAAACGAGGCGGCCCCCATGCCGGGAGCGCGGGCATCCCTGCCCGCCTAAGCGTGCCAGAGCACGCTTAAGAAAGAACCGCCGACACTCAACACTTGAGTGTCGGCGGTTCTTAGTCTTCGCGCTCTCGCGCTCATGGCGGGCTAGTGTGCCCGCGCTCCCGGCGACATAGCGCGCCCTTGTAGATGCCGCCATGAAAATCATTCGACGCGGGAAGCCGGAGTCCGTCGAGGAAGTCCACCCCCTATAGCGTCCTCCCGCCGCGCCCCTCGGCCCCCGCGTCGAATCCTGTGCGCTCTCGCGCGAGTTAAACTTTAATCCCCCGCCGCGCCCTCGAAGGCGACCCCGCCCGCGTAGTCGGGCGCGAAGTCCTCAGCGGCCGACGCGCCGCCCTCGAACGCGAACGCGGCTTCGAGCCCGAAGTCGTAGCCCTCTTCGCCGTGCAACGAAGCGTCGAGTCCTGTCACTTCCGCGCTCTCGCTCACGCGCAGGCCGATGAACAGGTCAACGAGCTTGAGTATGACGAGCGAGCCCGCGAGCGCGACGCCGATTGTCACGCCGACTGCGGCGAGTTGGTTTAGAACCTGCGCGCCGTTGCCGTCCACGAGCCCGACGGGCAGCGCGCCGCCCGCGGCGTTCTTGAAGATGGGGTTGACTGCGCTCGTGGCGAAGACTCCCGTGAGGAGCGCGCCCACAGTCCCGCCCGTGCCGTGTACGCCGAACACGTCGAGCGAGTCGTCGTAGCCGAGGCGCTTCTTCACCTCCGTCACCGCGACGAAGCAGACGAGGCCCGTCACGAACCCGATTGCGAGCGCGGACATCGGGCTGACGAACCCGGACGCGGGCGTAACGCCTACGAGCCCCGCGACCGCCCCCGAGATGGCGCCGAGCACTGTCGGCTTGCCCGTCCGAACCCACTCGGCCGCAGTCCAACCGAGCGTCGCCGCGGCCGCGGCGAAGTGCGTCGCGACGAACGCGCTCGTCGCCAGGCCCCCCGCCGAGAGCGCGCTGCCCGCGTTGAAGCCGAACCAACCGACCCAGAGCATGCACGCGCCTATGAAGCTCAGCACGAGGCTGTGCGGCTTCATGGGCTCAGTCCCGTGGCCGACGCGTCGGCCTACGTAGAGCGCGCACGCGAGCGCCGAGAAGCCGGAAGAGATGTGAACGACAGTCCCGCCCGCGAAGTCGAGCGCGGGGATTGTGCCGCCGAGCGCCGCGTTCATCAGCCCGCCCTTGCCCCAGACCATGTGCGCGAGCGGGAAGTAGACGACGCTCGTCCACAGTACAGTGAACGCGAGCATCGCGCTGAACTTCATCCGCTCGGCGAACGCGCCCGTGATGAGCGCGGGCGTGATGATGGCGAACATGAGCTGGTAGACCATGAAGGTCTGCTGCGGGATGGTCGCCGCGTAGGTCTCGTTCGGCGCGGAGCCGACGCCGCGCAGGAAGGCGTAGGAGAGATTGCCCGCGAACGGACTCCCCTCGGCGAACGCGATGCTGTAGCCGAACGCGGCCCAGAGCACGGTCACGACCGCCATCAGTATGAAGCTCTGCATCATCGTCGCGAGCACGTTCTTGCGGCGCACGAGCCCGCCGTAGAAGAGCGCGAGCCCCGGCCCCGTCATCATCAGCACGAGCGCCGCGCACACGAGCACCCACGCGTTGTCGCCCGCTCCTTGCGCCGACGCGGCCGCGCTCTCGACCCTCGACAGCCGCTCCTCGACGCCCGCGGCCTGCGCCTGCGCGACGAGCGGCATTAGAGACAACGACAGCAGAGACAAGACAGACCGCGACACCCTACGAGACACACCCATAGACACTAGCTCCTCCCGAATTTTTCGACACTGTTTCCGCCCGGCGGGCGGCGCAGGATTTGGTGAACGAGTAAGGGCCGTCACGCGCCGAAGCAGTAACAACGCGCGTGCCAACACGCACACGCGCCGCGTTTCCTCGCGCTTCTCTACCTGAACCGCAGAGAAGCGCGGCTTTCACTGCGACTCGAACGACGAAGACGGCGGGTCTCGTCTCCGCCGGACTTCGTGAACGAAGACAATTTTGTCGCAGACGCCGACGCGCCCGACAATTTTGTCGCTAATGCCACGCGTTCTTGGCTAAGAAGGTGGATGGACAGCATCCCATTCGGAGCTTTTAAAGCGGCATTCATTCAGGCGCGACCTCTCCCTGGGAGCGCGGGCATCCCTGCCCGCCTTGAGCGCTTTAGCGCGAAGACTAAGAGCTGGTTGCAAAATTAAAAGGCACTAAGGCCGACAACGCATAAGATAGAGGGTCGAACCAGACGAAGGGGCAAGCCGTATGTCGGACTCGATCCTCTCTGACAACTTATGGCGGCGCGTT
>Ga0126311_10001981_pt1 | contig 10120 bp, 12 predicted proteins | sample Plot61_FD_92539 | JGI IMG/M metagenome (GOLD analysis project Ga0126311, IMG submission 92539) | Serpentine soil microbial communities from UC McLaughlin Reserve, CA, USA - Plot61 | ecosystem: Environmental > Terrestrial > Soil > Grasslands | place: USA: UC McLaughlin Reserve, Lake County... | reverse complement strand
GGGTCGGCGATGCGGTCGACGATCATCTTGTCGAGCTGCGTCTCGCGGCCCGACACTTCTACGGAGACCGACTTGCCCAGGTCGCGCGCGAGTCTCCCGGCGAGGCGGGCCGCCCGCGTGAAGGTCTGCGCCATCGAAACCATTCTGAGCTCGACCAGACGCTCTTCAAGCTCCAGGAACTCCCGCTCCAGACGCCTTGCGCTGAGCCTCAAGTCGAATCGTTCCCGGGCGCCGAAGCCGGCGGCTATCAGAAAGCGGTCGGCCATCGAAGAGAGGTGTTGCGTCTCGATGGCCAGTTCGTGAGCGAGCCCCGAGAGTTCGTCGACCTGCGAGAGCTCTACGCGGACGCTCGACGAGACGGGGTGGAGCGATTCCTGGGCGAAGGTGGTCGGGAGCACGGTCGAAGCGTTCGCTTCGGCCTCCCTCTTTTCCGACGACTGTTTCGTGCGCTGCTTTCTGCCGACGACCTTCAAGGCCTCGCCCGCGCGTCGCCACGGCGACCGGCCGATGCGGGACACCCGCCCCCCGAAGGGCTCGACGAGTCTCTTCACGTCGGCCTCTTTGAGCAGTGTGGCGAACAGAAGCTTGAAGCCTATGAGGGCCGGCTCTTTCGTCCTTTCGGAAAACGTGGTGATGCGCTCTCCGCTGCTTTCGAGCTTGGCGGCGAGCGCGTTGTATTTCGTCGTCAGGCTCTCTAGATCAAATTGCACGGAGACCGAGTAGAATAGCCGGCCGGCTTTCAGGTTCACGCTGATGCGGTACTTCTCGTCCTCGCGCAACTGGTCGCGTTCCTGGGCGGAGAGGCCGAGCGAGTCGATCTCGTTTTCAGAGTCCCTGGCTCGCGCTCGGGACTTTCCGGCGACAGAGGCCAGCAGCTCCCTGAAACGGTCGTAGTCCTCATAGGCTGCCGAGCCGCGGGCCGCGCCTCCGACGAGCGCGGCAAGCCCCGAGCCGACTTCCTGGAAAATCGCCATATTGTCGCGGTCGAGCGAGATCTGGCCGAGCCTGAGGTCTTCGAGTATGTCTTCGAATTCGTGCGCGAGGGATTGAACCTCGACGAGCCCCATCATTCCGGAAAGACCTTTAAGGGAATGGACGGTCCGAAAGATGCGGTTGATCAGGTTTATATCGGGGTCGTGGTCTGGCTGCGCGCCGAGTGAGTCGAGGTCCGCAAGGAGTGACTCCAGCAATTCCTCGGATTCAGAAAGATACTCACTCAATAGCGCCTTGTCGTCAATCATTAGGAAATATCAACTGTTTGACCTGGCGTAAAAGTGAAGTCCGAACCGAAGCTTCGTTCTAACGCGGAGAATCGGGTACTGGCGACAGCCAGAGGTCAGCCGGATTTTGTAGTCGTGGCGATCGAAGCGTTCTGGTTTGTTTCGAGATCGCGCTTAATGGCATCGAGGATTCCATTGATGAATTGTGTCGCCTCGTATGTGGAAAAGCGGCGAGCTATCTCCAGCGCCTCATTTATCACGACTGTCTTCGGCGTTTCGGTTTCGTATTTGAACTCGTAGATGGCGAGCCTCAGTATGTTTCTGTCGACGACCGCCATCCGGGATATGCGCCAGTTCTCCGCCCTCTGCTTGATCAACTCGTCGATCTCTTCGAGGTGAGCGATGGCGCCTAGAGCGAGTTGATTCGAGAAATCCTGCGCGACATCGCCGACTTCCTCGCCGAACTCGTTCCAGTAGATACTCACCAGCTCATCGATTCGCGGTCGGGCGACGTCGTATTGAAAGAGCATTTGTAAGGCGCAAATGCGGGCCTTACGCCTGGCACCCATAATTAAACCCATTATAAATAGCTATAGACTTCTCGAAGCGTCCAATCCTAAATCTGGCGGAAAAGGTTCGCAAGCTCGACGGCCGACATGGCGGCTTCGAACCCCTTATTGCCAGCCTTCGCGCCCGCACGGTCGATTGCCTGCTCCAGGCTATCTGCCGTTACCACTCCAAGCGCGATGGGGAGGTTAGTTTCAAGCGACACCTGCGCGATTCCCTTGAAGACTTCCGACGCAATGTGCTCGTTGTGGGAGGTCTCTCCCCGAATAATCGCGCCGACGCAGATAACCGCGTCGAAATTCCCGCTGAGAGCAACCCGACGCGCGGCCATCGGGATTTCAAAAGAGCCGGGGACCCGGATGACAGTGATGGCTTCCGGGGAAGCGCCCAGACGCTCTAACCCATCAAGAGCGCCGCTGACGAGCCGGCTGACCACGAAATCATTCCATCGGCTAGCAATGATTGCGACGCGAAGGCCTTCCGCGTTAAGCCGACCCTGAACCGTCTTTGTCAAATCTTCCAGACTCCCTCTTCTTTCGACCCGTTATCGGTTGCCACGTCTCGACCCGAATCAATACCGGAGAGCTCAATGGCAAGCACCCGGATCGAACCGGGCTTCACACCCTCGAACCTGATCGCAACTGAGTTGCAGTATAGGGTGGGCCTGTTGGTATGTCAAGCAAGCGACTTTTTCGTAGCAGCGGGGCGAATCGAGAGAGAAGAGAGGCGAGGCGCTTCGCTCGAAACGACGCGTCTCTCGCCTCCTAACGGGGCCCGAGACGAGATAATACCGAGCCCGTTGCCGTAACCCGTCTAGGCGATTAGCTCAGTTGCACAACTGGAATGGCCGCAATCGCACGCCAGCTCTACAGTGTCTCCGGCGGTCTCGCAGTACGCGCTGCAATAGGCGCTGTCTTCCCCCCTGCTGCAGGTGCAGATCACGTGCGCGCACTCGGAATCATCCTTTTCTCTATCAGCCATGGCAACTCCTCCATCTGTCATAGGTTCTCCGGCAAGTTCACGGCAAGCGTCCGTTCGGACCATTATAACCGTTGCTTCGCGAGATGAAAGACTCGATTCGGCGATCCGAGTCTCGGGCCGCGCTCGAAGGAGCTTTTAATGCCGGCGAGGTGGTAAAATCTGGCGGGGCTGAAGGGAGCTGAAAAGGAATGCTGAAAAGGAATATTGAATTTATTTTCGGTCGGAGGTATGATTGCCAGCGAGTTTGCAGCTCTGCCCCAACGCCGGCGCGAACTCAAGCACGCCCTCTTAATCGTCCCGTATCATCCGACCTCACGATCATTCTATGAATGCGAGCGCAATTATGTTTAAGACCGTCATGGTTGTTGAGGATGACTTCGATACCCTGAATCCACTCGCCGAATTGCTGCGCATAAAGGGATACGCGGTCATCACGGCGTCGAATGCGGAGGAGGCGTTGAACGTCGCGCGGAAACGCCGCCCCGATCTCGTAATCACGGACATCGTGCTCCCCGGCAGGAGCGGGCTGCACTTCATATCGAGTATTCGGAAGGATGACGTGATCAAGTCGACGCCGATCATCGTCATCAGCGGGTGCGGCCCCATGATCCTCGTCGAAGCGGAGTCGGCCGGGGCAAATATCTGCCTCGAAAAGCCGATTCACATCGAACTCTTCTGGTCGGCCATAGAGCAGGTCCTCGGGGATGGGCGTATTGTCGATACCGTGCAGGCCTCCCGGGCGGCGGGAGCGCCCAATGGTACCGCAGGCGAGATTGACACGCTCGTGGAAAAATTGCGCCATTGCGCTTCGAAGGGCGAGCGCGAGGACATCTTAAAGCAACTCAAGGAACAGATCCTAAAATTGCACGCCAGGCCCTCAGCCCGTTTCTAACGACTGACTCTGAGAGATTTCCCGGCCTTGATATCTCTTCCGGCGCCGAGCCCAAAATATCGGGCTTCACCCCCACGCGCCAGACGGCGAAGATTACCCCGTCACGAAAGCCGGTCTTGGAGTGTCAAATCTCATTCCCACGCCAATCTTTGGATTGGCCTCAACGACACGAACGATCTCGGCCGAGTATTTCATCCAGTTTTCGCGCTTGAATGGGATCTTGATCAGTATGTCTACTCTCTCTCCGACCTGGAGCCTCCTCGTTAGAAAGAGGAAGGCCCCGGTAGAGCTGAGGTTTTCGAGCGACCCGGCCTCATTGAAGGCCAATCCCGTCGAGTCCGTCCCCCTGACCGTGACCTCCCACGTCGCGTCAAATCGCCGGGCTTTTCGCCTCTCCTGCCGAGTCGCTTCTTCTGTTCTGTTGCTGAGTCTCTTTGACATTGAGATCCTGTATTTTATCTTCCTTCGAGTAGAAATAATAAATCTCTTTGTTCTTCCTTGATGCTTGAATAAATTTACCCCTTCGAGTATCCTGCCGAGGTCTCTGGGTACACTCAGGCTAGTAATGCATCGAATAATCGGTATTTGGCCCTCTCAACCGGCTGGATAGAATAAATAAAACAGGAGTGGCGCTATGGCAACGAAAGCCCTCACCAATGTTGCCCCGCGCGCCGGCCGCGATCAGGTGTCTCCGAAAGCGCCCCCGGAACACGTGCGAGGCTGGCGAGAAATATTAATCGAAGAGGATGCGGACGCCATCTGGCGAAAGCTATCCCACCTCATGCACACGGGTCAGTCAGAAGGTCGGCCGATACCCGATCGGACGGTCCAGGAACTCTTCCTGCACATGCTATCGTCGGGCCGCTTCCGCGCCTATGTCGAGCTCGGGTATTCCGAAGAAGAGATAAACCAGGACGTACTGGCGTGCATGCCCGATTAGACCCGGCACATGACCTGTAACATAACCTTTAACATGGCTTCGCGATCACCAGTCGAGCGACTAGAATTCACGGGGATGAATATCGCTTCATGGAGCCGTGATTATGCCGCCTTCAGCTCGGGCGAGACGCGATGCATGGATCCCGCCAATGATAGCGGCGAGGCTCTCCGCATCGCGCGCGAAATCGACCGGCAAATCACGGGGGATAGTGCCTCGTCGCATCAGCCTCTCTCGAATCTCGCGGGAGTCCTCGCCCGTACCGTCCATGCTCGCGATGTAGACGGCGTCAACTTTCGAGATTACGCGAGCCGCCGAAGACTTGATCTCGTGCGATTGCGTTCGGGCGACCATGATCGAGTAGTGGACCGGAAAGTATCTCAGCAGGCTCGTGCCTTCGATGAAGACGCCCTCGCTCCGGACCCGCGACAGGGCGGAACCGACCCCATCCTCGACCTGACCCGAAGTGCATACGACCCAATGCGCGTTGCTAGCCCCCGCGTCCCAGTACCGGCCCGTATCCTTACCCTCCGCATAGGTGCTCTCCCGGCCGCTTAATACCAGGGGCTTCTCGCCGAGCAACGGGCTGATGCAACATGCCGAGGGAGACTTGCCGCACGAGCGGTAATGACCTCTCGATACCTTGATTGCTTCCCAGCCGGGAAAGAGCTTGAGCAGGTCACAAAGAAGCGTCGTCTTTCCCACATTCGAAGAAAAACCGGAGACTGAAATCATAGTCGGTCGCATACGGGTACTCTCGCAATGGCATGGCTTAATCGATGGCCCCTGTTTTCGGCATAGACCATTGCGAGTATACCATACGCGTCACGAGCCTTGTCCCGCGGCCCGAGGGTGCGCACCTTCGAGAGGAACACGCGGTCAGGTTAGCTGATAAGGTCTGATTGCTGGGAATTTCCGGGATTGAAATCGTTGATCGACCCGCCGCCGTAGTCGGAGAGCTGGAGCATCAGGTTCTGGCGATTCGTCGCAAAGGCAAGGCCGTCGTTCATAGTGACGGTGCCCGTTCGGATCATCTTTTCGATCTCCGAGTCGAAGACCTGCATGCCTTCCAGGTTCCCGTCGCGCATTGCGTCGTATAGCGACTTCCCTTCGCGCTCGCCCTTCTCGATGTAGTCGCGCGTGCGGGCTGTGGACCGCAGCACTTCAATCGCCGCGACGCGGCCCAGTGCGGACGCCCGGGGCAAGAGCCTCTGGGAGAGTATGAACCTGAAGGCGCCCGCAAGTCTCATGCGAATGATGTGTTCCTGGCTCTTCGGAAACATGCCGATGATTCGCTCGACCGTCTTCGCCGAGTCGGTCGTATGGAGGGTAGAAAAGACGAGGTGGCCCGTCTCCGAGGCTTCGAGCGCGACTTCTATTGTCTCAAGGTCGCGGATCTCTCCGACGAGAATGACCTTGGGCGCCTGGCGCAGGGCCGCCCTGAGGGCGTAGGCGAAATTAGGTGTGTCGGCGTGGAGCTCCCTCTGGTGAACCGTCGAGTTCTTATGCCTGTGCATGAACTCGATGGGGTCTTCTATGGTGACGATGTGATAGTACTTGGACTCGTTTATCAGGTCTATTATCGCGGCCAGAGTGGATGATTTGCCCGAGCCTGTAGGCCCGGTGACGAGGACTATGCCGTTCTTCAGTTCGGCGATCTCTTTTAGGACCGGCGGCAATCCGAGATCGGAGAACGATGGAATCTCGTTCGGCACTACTCGCATGACTATGGCGTGCGTGCCCCTCTGCCTGAATATGTTCACGCGGAAGCGTGACAATCCGGGAAGGCTGAAGGAGAGGTCCGCCGACCCGTTCTTCTCCAATGATTCCTCGGCGCCCTTGTTCGTACCTATGAGGGCTCTCGCGATCCCCGCCGTATGGGCGGGCGTAAGATTCTCCATCCCCGGTATCTGAACCGGAGCCAGCTTGCCTATGAGTTCGACCTGAGGCGGACGGCCGGGCGAGAAGATCAAGTCCGAGATTTTGGAGGAGACGGCAAGCATCTGCTGTACTACCTGAGAAAAGTTGATAGTCGACATCTGAAGGGATCCCCGCATCGGCCTCTTACGGGCCTGTCATCGGCTCGCGGACACAAAGGGAGCAGAAATGATCTGAAGAAAACCGGGAGGGGCAGGCAAACCGGATTTTAATGTGGCGACCGGCTGTCTTCGTCGATATTACTTACAAAATCATCATTGTCAACAGTAGAAGTATTCCCGAAGCAAATAGTATTATTTCGTTATCCGTTCGAAGACGTAAAAGAGCTCGCCCCGCGTCACCTCGGCTACCAGCTTCCACTTTTCATTCAAGACCGCGCCGGGCTTTGCGCCTTTAAGCGCCCTGGTTCCATTCTCGATCAGCTGGTCCACTTCCGACGCGGCGACGACGTGCAGCTCGGGTACAACGTCCTCGCCGCTCTTCTTAACTATGTCGAGCACTACCTGGCGATGGATGGCGAGGCGCCGCTTCGACCGCACGTAGTCTCTTCGGGTAATTTCGTTGCGCCTTATCTGAAACTCCAGCTCTTCTTCTTCATCCTTCGTGAGACTCAAGAAGGCCGATACTTCGGGGCCGTGATCGGAAGGGGCATTCTGGAGCGGCCCGCAGAAACACCGAGCCGGGTGGGCCAGCAGGAGCAAAATCAAGAAATAGAATTGTGTCTTTTCCCCTTTTCGCATCAGTGCCGTGAAGTGCAATCCCCGACGATCAATCTATTCAGGGTCGTACGCCACATCGAGCAACTGGACCGGATGAGCCACGGCGAGCTCCTCGCCTGCGAGCATCAGGCCCGCGCCAATCTGCATTATACAACCGGGATTGGACGAGGCAACAGCACCGGCCCCGCTGGCTCTTATACTCTCGATCTTCTCTCTCAAAATATCCCGGCTCATCTCGAAATGCTGAAGATTGTAAATGCCCGCGCCTCCACAGCAGGTTTCAGACCCTCGAAGCGGCACAAGCTCGACCCCCGAGATCCTGCTCATCAGCTCGACCGGGGCGCTCGCGATCTTTTGCGCGTGAAGCAGGTGGCACGGCGCGTCGTACGCAACGCGGATCTCGCGAAGGGCTGCGGGCGGGCTGATCCCTGAGTCCGCCAGAAGCTCGGAAATGTCTCTCACCCTCGCGCTGAACTGTGCGGCCCGGTCCTTGAATTTCGGGTCATTCGAGAGTAGTGACCCATACTCTTTCATCGCCGCCCCGCACCCGGCGGCATTTACCGCGATGAAGTCGCAACCGGTTCGCGAAAAGGCCTCGATATTGCGCCTCGCCAGCTCCCGCGCAGACTCGACCTCTCCCGCGTGAGAGTGCAATGCGCCGCAACAGAACTGCCCTGCCGTCTCTACCACGTGGAAGCCGTTCCGCGAGAGCACGCGTTCCGTCGCCCGGTTCACCTCTTTAAAAAGCCCTTCCATCACACATCCTTTGAGGATCGTGACGACCGGACCCTGAGTCCGCTTTTGGTCTCTCGTCGTATCCGGGGAAGAATCGGCACGCGGCCGTGGCCGCTCAAATTTAAGAGACGACCGGCTTGAAATGAGGAGGGCGAGAGCGAACCTCGACCGCGAGTCGGCCGCGCCGGCGTCGAAGATCATTCGCGCGAAGCCGCTGTCCCTGAACCACCTCGCAAGAGTGAGCGCCGCTCCGAGAAGCGAGGGCCGCATGAGCAGGTGATTCAAGGCGAGGCGCAGCAGAAGGCCCCGTGCCCTCCCCTCAACCGGCCTTGCCCGTGCGATGTCCGCCCGCGCCGCCTCAAGCAAATGGCCGTAGGGCACACCCGAAGGGCAAGCCGATTCACACGCCCTGCACCCGAGGCACAGGTTTATGTGCGACGTGAAGGAGCCCGGCACCTCCAGCCTTCCTTCGACTACCGCACGCATAAGAAAGAGGCGGCCTCTCGGCGAGTCGTTCTCGTTTCCAAGCTGAACGTAGGTCGGGCACGAGGGCAAACAGAGTCCGCAATGGACGCATGTAAGTAGCCTCTCGCCATTCGCTTCGAGGGTCGCCGCGAGATTGCCGCCCGCTATTTGTACCTGTTCGGTGCCTGCCATTTTTATCGTCCGCGAGCCATTACGATCCCGAGCCATGCTAACAGGGCGAAAAGACTCAGATCCCTCCGGCGAACCGCCCCGGATTGAGCAGCCCCCGGGGGTCGAACTTCGCCTTGATCGAAGACATCAGCCCGGCGGTCGCTCCGAGATCGTCCCAGGCGCTCGCGCGCTCGCGGACGGACGGGTCGGCCCGCTCGATGAAGAGGGCCCCTCCAAGCTTATGGGCGTTCGAACGCAGCCTCTCGATACATTCCGCCGCAAGATTATCTTCGACCTGCAAGGCGACCCTGATTATACCAGTAGCAAGGTCAGCCTCGACGAACCGAGTCGAGCCTGTGGCGATTGTAGCTTCCAGGAGGGCGCGCGTCTTTGATATGGGAGAGCTGATACGGACTAAAGTCTTCCCGAAACGCTCAAGATCGGCAAGGCCCTTCCACACCCTTTCCTGATCCGCCTCCGATAGAATTGAGGCATTGCGCCCCGACAGCTCCAGAGCCCGGGCTACCTGGTGCCTCACCGCCGCCTCGCCGTCGATGAATCGAACAAAGAGAGCGTGCCCGAACCTGTACTCTGCTTTCGATCCGTCCTCCTGCTCGACCGTAAGAATTAAAGAGGCGGGCTGAAGGCCTTCGGCGAGCAGCGTTCCGGCGAGCGTTTCGAGGCGCTCGCGGCGCTCGTCTTCTATCACCAGAGTGGTAAACGTATCGGGCCTCGGCCGCAGCTTGAATGTAGCTTCAGCAATTACCCCGAGCGTGCCGAAGCTTCCGACGTATAGCTTGTTCATGTCGTAACCGGCCACGTTCTTGACGACCCTGCCGCCCGACTTGCTGAGAGCACCCTCGATGTGCGCGAGGCGCAGCCCGATCACATAATCGCGTGGAGTTCCGAAGCCGAAGCGGAGCGCGCCGCTCGACGCGCACGCGACTATCGCTCCCATCGACGCGTCGGAGTAGCCCGGAGGATCGAGCGGGAGCCACTGGCCTTCTTCGAGCGCGGCCGAATTCAACTCGGCAAGCGACGTTCCCGCCTCCACCGAGACCGTCAAGTCGGGCGGGCTGTAGTCGATGATTCGCGCCATTCTTCGGAGGCTGATCAGGATATCGGCTCGCCGCAAGGGATTCCCGCCGTCGAGCCAGGTCATCGAGCCCGCCGGTATCACGGAGAGTTGTCCTTCGGAACAAACGCGCAGGCAATGGGCCACCTCCTGCGCGGAGCCGGGTAAGACCAGCACCGAAGGCTCGTGATTATCGATACGGACGCCGGGATTCTCCCGCACGTTCTCAGCGCCAACGATGGACCCGAGCGTTCCTGCAATCTTTTCGATCGGTTCAGTCATTCTTCAAAAAGAAGGACGAGACGCCCGAGCTTCTATGAAAGGCCGGGCGCGTACCTTCACGCCCCTTCGGCCCGGTCGTCCAGTAGCATGATCGAGGGCCGGTGCTCGGCGACCGGGAGTGGGCCCTCCGCTTCGCTT
>Ga0126311_10001980_pt1 | contig 10120 bp, 10 predicted proteins | sample Plot61_FD_92539 | JGI IMG/M metagenome (GOLD analysis project Ga0126311, IMG submission 92539) | Serpentine soil microbial communities from UC McLaughlin Reserve, CA, USA - Plot61 | ecosystem: Environmental > Terrestrial > Soil > Grasslands | place: USA: UC McLaughlin Reserve, Lake County... | reverse complement strand
CGCTCTCGCTCGTGGAGATGAGGACCGTGCTGCGCACGGCGATCGGCATGCTGGAGCTCCTGCCCGCGCCCAACCGCGAGGAGCGCATGCGCCTCACCGGCATCACGCTCACGCCCTCGCGCGGCGGGCGCGTGGTGCTGCGGCGGCGCCAGACACATCGAGGAACGATTCTGGCCTGAATCTGCGCGACGATGCGTCTCGTCACCCGATCCGGAGGAATCGCGCCATGGACATGAAGCTCGAGCTGATCGCCGTCCCCGTCTCCGACGTCGACCGCGCGAAGCGCTTCTACACGGAGAGCGTCGGCTTCAACGCAGACCACGACCACGCCGTCAGCGAGGACGTCCGCTTCGTCCAGCTGACGCCGCCGGGCTCGGCCTGCTCGATCGCGATCGGGAGAGGCGTGACGCCGTCGGAGCCCGGCTCGCTGCAGGGATTGCAGGTAGTCGTGGCCGACATCGAGGCCGCACGCGAGCAGCTCATTGCGGGTGGCGTCGAGGCGAGCGAGATTCAGGACTTCCCGTGGGGGTCGTTCGTCTTCTTCAGCGACCCCGACGGCAACGGCTGGGCCGTGCAGCAGATCCAGCCGCGCGCCTAAGAACCTGTTCTAAGCGGCGAGGATGCGCGCCGCCAGCGCGGCGGCGTTCTTCGGGTTGTCGACCCCGACGCAGGCGACTGGGACGCCCGGCGGCATCTGCGCGACCGACAGCAGCGCGTCGAGTCCGCCCGCGACGGTCATGCCGCTCGTGAGCGGGACGCCGATCACCGGCAGGTCCGTGTGCGCGGCGACGACGCCTGGCAGCGCGGCCGACAGGCCCGCGCCGGCGATGATCACCTTCAGCCCGCGCGAGCGCGCGCTCTTCGCGTACGCGGCGACCTTATCGGGATCGCGATGCGCGGACATGACGTTGATCTCGTTTGCGATGCCGCGGTCGGTCAGCTCCTTCGCCGCCTTCTGCATCGTCTCCATGTCGCTCTGCGAGCCCATCACGATGCCGACGAGGACGCCCTCGGCTGAGAGCTCTTGCTCGAGCGCCTGCACGGTCGGATCGGTCACGGGCGCCGCCACGGCGGCTTCGCTCAGCTGGTCATCGGTCATCGGGCCTCCCCGGTTGTCGTCGCCGCGACCGCCCGAAGAGCGATGTCCTGGCGCATCTGTCGTCCGTCGAACTGGATCACGTCGGTGGCAGCATAAGCAGCCGCCCGCGCGGCCGCGGCGTCGGCGCCGAGCGCCGTGACGTTCAGCACGCGGCCCCCAGCGGTCACGATCGCGCCGTCCTCACTGCGCTTCGTGCCGGCGTGGGTGACCTCGATCCCGTGCGGGACGCGATCGAGACCGGCGATCGGATCGCCGGTGCGCGGCGAGTCCGGGTAGCCGGCGCTCGCGAGCACGAGCGTGACCGCCGTGTTCGGCAGCCACTCCAGCGCGACGTCCGCGAGCCCGCCCGGCTCGCACGCACGCGTGAGCACGTCGAGCAGGTCGGAGCGCAGCCGCGGCAGCACCGCTTGCGTCTCGGGGTCGCCGAAGCGCACGTTGAACTCCAAGACCCGGACGCCGTCGGCGGTGAGCATCAGACCGGCGTAGAGGATCCCGTGGAAGGGCGTGCCGCGGCGGCGCAGCTCGTCGACGACCGGCTGGTGAACCTGCGCGCACAGCTCCTGCACGCGCGCGGGGTCGAAGCCGGGCACGGGAGAGTAGGAGCCCATGCCGCCGGTGTTCGGCCCCTCGTCGCCGTCGAAGATGCGCTTGTAGTCCTGCGCGGGCGCCATCGGGATCGCGCGCTCGCCGTCGCACAGCGCGAGCAGCGACAACTCCTCGCCGTCGAGGAATTCCTCCACGACGACCTGCTCGGTGCCGTACTGGCGCTCGACGAGGAACGCCTCGAGCGCCGCCCGCGCCTCGCCCTCGTCAGCAGCGATCACGACGCCCTTGCCGGCGGCGAGCCCGTCGGCCTTCACGACGACCGGGTAGCGCTCGATCGCGGCCATCCCCTGCTCGACGGTCGTGACGACCTCGTAGGCGGCGGTCGGCACACTCGCCGCCTCCATCACCGACTTCGAGAACGCCTTCGAGCCCTCCAGCTCGGCGACTGCGGCGCGCGGGCCGAAGCAGCGCAGACCGGCCGCCTCGAACGCATCCACGACGCCGGCCACGAGCGGGACCTCCGGCCCCACGACGGTCAGCGTCACCCCCTCAGCCTGCGCGGCCGCGACCAGGCCGGCGACGTCGTCGACCTTGACGTCGAGCAGACGCGCGTCCTCGGAGATCCCGGCGTTGCCCGGCGCGCACAACAGCTCGGGCGCCTGTGGCGAGCGCGCGAGCGCGCGCACGATCGCGTGCTCGCGCCCGCCGGCGCCGATGACGAGGACCTTCTGCGGCACGAGCCGTCCGGCTAGAGCGACGAGATGAAGTCGTCGATCGGTATCGCGGTCAGCGTCTCGTACTGGACGGTGCCGCGCGAGCCGAGCTCGAGCGAGACGCGCGCGATCGTCTTCTCGTCCGGCGCCTCGACGACGTTCACGAAGTCGAAGCGGCCGAGCACGGCCCACTGCGCCTTCACGGTCGCGCCAAGCTGCTCGATCTCTCTGTTCACCTCGCGAATGCGCTGCGGGTTGGTCTTGATCGTCTGCGTGCCCTCGGGTGTGAGCTTCGAGAGCATGATGTAGGTCGGCATGGCGCTCCCATCGTCGCGGTCGTCGCGGTAGCTGCGAACTGGGTTCTATCCCACCCGGCGGCGACGGTGCGCCCCGGTCGGCTGACGTCCGCGCGACTCGCGGCGCATCGACCGGCCCGCTCGACTGTTCTTTGAAGCGATGATGCCCTGCGTGTGGTCGCGCCATCCATCCTTCCGCCGCGCCGCGATCGGCGCTGCACTCGCGTGCGCGCTCACGTGCGCGAGCGCGTCCGCTGCCGCCGCACCGGCGACGCTGACGACTGACGCCCGCTGCTACCTGCAAGGCGCGCCGCTGCGCATGACCGCGAACGGGCTCACGCCGGATGCCCCGTTGACGGTCTCGCTCGACAGACAGACGCTCAGCTACGGGGATGGCTCGAAGCCGGTCGCCGACGCGGCCGGATCGTTCGTCAGCTCATTCGCGACGCCGGCGCTCGCGCCAGGCGCCGTTCAGCAACGCCATGTGCTCGCCGTCGGCGACGGGAGACAGCGTCCGAAGGCGCGCTTCACCGTCACTCGCCCGACCGGCGCCGACCTCCAGCCGTCGAGCGGCAACCCGAGAACGTTGCGCGCGCGCTTCAAGGTGTGGGACTTCGCGCTGGTCGACGGCGCCAGCCGCGTGCCGGTGTGGCTGCACTGGGTGAGTCCTGCCGGGAGAGTCCGTCAGAGCGCCGCGCTCGGGACGACCGGCGGCGACTGCGGCACGCTCACGACGGCGCCGCGGAGGGTCTTCCCGTTCGACGCGGAAGCCGGCCGCTGGGTGCTCGTGCTCGACACGCAGCGCCGGTACCGCGTGCAGACGAGCGGCCCACGCGCGAAGATCCCTGTCCACGTCCGTTCGATCCCGCTCTGATCCCGATGCGCCGTCTCCTTCCCGTCACGCTCCTCGCTTCCGCAGCCGCTGCCGTACTCGCGCTCGTGCCTGCCGCGATCGGCGCCTCCACCAAGGCGAAGATCGTGCTCGATCCGGGCTGCTATCTGAGCAGCGGCAGCGGCCTGCTCAGCGGCAGCGGCTTCAGACCGAACAGCGCCTGGACCGCGAAGCTCGCCGGTACGAAGCAGATCGGCACCGGCAGAATCGACGCGAGAGGCAAGATCCGCGCACGCTTCACCGCGCCGCGCTACCACGGTACGGCCGGCACGCGCGAGATGACGCTGTCGGTCACCGACGGCCCGCACGTCGCCTCGACGACGTTCCTGATGTCCCCGCTGAGCGCCGGCTTCAGCCCGAGGACCGGCGACCCCGCGACCCTGCGCGTGCGCTGGCGCGTGCTCGGGCTGGGCGAGCGGCACGGCGTGTACGTGCACTATGTCCAGCCGAACGGCAAGCTCAAGCGGACGCTGCGGATCGGCACGACGCGCAGCCCGTGCGGCTCGCTCAAGACCGGCCCAATCGCACTCTTCCCGTTCAGATACACGTACGGGACGTGGACCTTCCAGGTCGACACGAGCAGTGCCTACAGAGCAACGACGGCGCCCCGCCTGCTGATCGGGTTCGAGATCAGACGACCGAGAGCCGGCAGAAGACCGAGCGGCGGGCAGACCGGGGACTAAGCCTGGGCCGGCTCGTGACACTCGACCGACTCTGACGCGAGTCAAGCCGCGGCGGCTGCCGCCGCGGCCTTCGTGAACACCAACTCGCCCTCGACCGCGTCGACCTCCACCACATCGCCGGCGGAGAACTCGCCCTCGAGGATCGCCAACGCCAATCTGTCGACCAGGCGCTTCTGGATCACCCGCTTCAACGGCCGCGCACCGTACGTCGGGTCGTAGCCCAGGTTCCCCAAGAGCGTCCGCGCCGTGTCGGTCAGCTCGACCGAGATCTCGCGCTCCTGCACGCGCTTGATCAAGCGCGTCACCTGGAGATCGACGATCGCGCCGATCTGCTCGCGCGACAGCGGCTCGAACTCGACGATGTCATCCAGGCGGTTGATGAACTCCGGGCGGAAGTGCTGCTCCGCCCCGACTCTCCCGCCCGGGATGTTCGAGGTCATGATCAGCACGACGTTCTTGAAGTCGACCGTGCGGCCCTGGCCGTCGGTCAGGCGGCCGTCGTCCATCACCTGCAGGAGGATGTTGAAGACGTCGGAGTGGGCCTTCTCGACCTCGTCGAGCAGGACGACGGAGTACGGACGGCGGCGGACCGCCTCCGTCAGCTGGCCGCCCTCCTCGTAGCCGACGTAGCCGGGAGGCGCGCCGACCAGGCGAGACACGGCGTGTCTCTCCATGTACTCCGACATGTCGATGCGAATCATCGCGTCCTGCGAGTCGAACATGAACTCCGCCAAAGCGCGGGCGAGCTCGGTCTTGCCGACGCCGGTCGGGCCGAGGAACAGGAACGTGCCGATCGGCCGGTCCGGATCCTGGAGCCCGGCGCGCGAGCGCCGCAGCGCGTTGGCGACGGCCTCGACCGCCTCGTGCTGGCCGATCACCCGCTGGTGCAGCCGCTCCTCCATGTGCACGAGCTTCTCGACCTCGCCCTCCATCAGCCGTGAGACGGGGATCCCGGTCCACTTGCCGACGACCTCGGCGATGTCCTCGGCGTCAACGCGCTCCTTGAGGAACTGCGGCTGGCCGTCGTCCGACCCGCCGCCGGCCTCGGCCTCGGCGAGCTGCTTCTCCAGCTGCGGGATCTCCCCGTAGCGCAACTCCGCAGCGCGCTGCAGGTCGGCCTCGCGCTCGGCCTTCTCGGCCTCCACGCGGGCCTGCTCCAGTCGCTCGCGCACGACGGTGACGGCGCCGATCGCGTCCTTCTCGCGCTGCCACTGCGCCTTCATGCCGTCAGACCGCTCCTGCAGGTCCGCGATCTCGCGCTCGATCGCCTCGCGCCGCGCGACGGAGGATTCGTCGGTCTCCTTCTCCAACGCCTGCAGCTCGATCTGCAGCTGCATGATGCGACGGTCGATCTCGTCGATCTCCGTTGGCTTCGAGTCGATCTCGATCCGCAGCTTCGACGCCGCCTCGTCGATCAGGTCGATCGCCTTGTCGGGCAGGAAGCGGTCGGCGATGTAGCGATCGCTCAGGGTCGCGGCGGCGATGATCGCCGAGTCCTGGATGTCGACGCCGTGGTGGACCTCGTAGCGCTCCTTCAGCCCGCGCAGGATCGCGATCGTGTCCTCGACCGACGGCTCGCCGACCAGCACCGGCTGGAAGCGGCGCTCCAGCGCCGCGTCTCTCTCGATGTGCTTGCGGTACTCGTCGAGCGTCGTGGCGCCGACGGCGCGCAGCTCCCCGCGCGCGAGCATCGGCTTCAAGAGGTTGGCGGCATCCACAGAGCCCTCAGCCGAGCCGGCGCCGACGATCGTGTGCAACTCGTCGATGAACAGGATGATCGTGCCGTCCGCGTCGGCGATCTCCTTCAGGACGGCCTTCAGACGGTCCTCGAACTCGCCGCGGTACTTGGCGCCGGCGATCAGCGCGCCGACGTCCAGAGCGACCACGCGGCGGTCGCGCAGGCCCTCCGGCACGTCGCCCGAGACGATCCGCTGCGCAAGCCCCTCCGCGATCGCGGTCTTGCCGACGCCCGGCTCGCCGATCAGCACCGGGTTGTTCTTCGTACGGCGCGAGAGCACCTGGATCACGCGGCGGATCTCGTCATCGCGGCCGATGACCGGGTCGAGCTTGCCGTCGCGCGCGGCCGCCGTGAGGTCGCGGCCGTACTTCTCGAGCGCCTGGAACTTGTCCTCCGGGTTCATGTCGGTGACCTTGTGGGGACCCCGCACCTCCCCGATCGCCTGCAGCAGCACTTCTCTGCGCGCGCCTGCGTCGCGCAGCAGCTCGCCGGCCTTCGAGTTGTGGCCCGCGAGCGACAGCAGCAGGTGCTCTGCTGACACGTACTGGTCGCCGAGCCCGCGCATCTCTGCCTCGGCCGCGCGCAGCACCTGGATCAGCTCCTCGGAGGGTCCGCTGCCGCCGCTCGGGCCGGTCATTCTCGGCAGCGCGTCGAGCGCGCCGTTCACGGCCGAGCGGATCGCGGCCGGGTCGGCGCCGACCTTGCGCAGGACGGGGACGACGATGCCCTCCGACTGCTCCAGCAGCACCGCGAGCAGGTGCTCGGGCGTCGCCTGCGGGTTCGAGCGGTCCTCGGCCAGCCGGAGGGCGGCCTGGATCGCCTCCTGGGACTTGATCGTGAAGCGGTCGAGCTGCATGGGCGGTCCTCTGGGACGAAGTATCTAAGTCGAAGTGACTTAGATTGTAACCGGCGTCAGCCGATCTGCACAGGGGCGGATCAGGCGGATGTACCGTCCGTGGAAGGCGCGGAGCCGCCGGGACCGCGGCGCTCCACAGGAATGCGGAAGGCCGGCGGACCCGCCTGCTGGGCGCGCACGAGCGCCCCGCCGCCCACGTAGGGGACGATCTCCGCCCGCAGCGACCGGCGCAGCTCCTCCAGCCGCTCGACCTCGCGCGCCAGCTCGCCGGCACGCTTCTCCAGCCGGCGCACCTTCGCCGACATCGCCGACAGCTGCTCTTCCAGCTCGAAGACGCGCTCGACGCCGGCGAGGTTCATGCCCATCTCTGCCGTCATCTGCTGGATGCGCCGCAGCCGCTCGACGTCGGCCTGCGAGTAGAGGCGTGTGCCCTTGGGCGAGCGCTTCGGCTCGATCAGCCCGCGCTGCTCGTACATGCGCAGCGTCTGCGGATGCATCTCCGCCAGCTCGGCGGCGACGGAGATCATGAACACGCCGCGGTCGTCGCTCAGCTCGATGCGGGTGGTCGTGCGGATGCGGCGCGTGCCGCCCATGCCGTCTGCTCCGGTGCTCATGCCGTCGCCTCCGTCCGTCCGCCGTTGAAGAGCCGCTCGCGCGGGTTGCCGTTCATCACCTGCGCGAGCCGGTCGACCGCCTCGCGCTGCTCGGCGTTGAGCGATCTCGGCAGCTCGATCGTGAAGCGGTAGTGGATGTCGCCGCGGCCCTTGTTGCCGAGCCGCGGAGCGCCCTCGCCTCTGAGGCGCTGAACCGTCCCGTGCTTCGTGCCGGGTGCGACGCGCAGTCGCTTTCTGCCGTTCAGCGTCGGCACCTCGACGGTCGCGCCCTGCAGCGCCTCGACGACCGTCAGCGGCACCTCGACCTCGAGCTGATCGCCGGTCTGTCTGAAGACGGGCGACGGCGCGACGCGCGTCACGACGAACAGGTCGCCTGGCGGGCCGCCGTTCGCGCCCGGCTCGCCCTTGCCGGCGATGCGAACCCGGCTGCCCTCCTTGACCCCCGCGGGGATGTTCACGCGCAGGCGCTTGATCGTGCGGCGCGCACCCGAGCCGCCGCACGTCGGGCACGGCGACTCGACGACCGAGCCGCTGCCGCCGCAGCGCGAGCACGGCTGCGTGATCGAGAAGAAGCCCTGACCCTGCGACTCGACGCCGCGGCCCTGGCAGACGGGACAGACGACCGGCGCGGTGCCCGGTCTGGCGCCGGTGCCGTGACATGTCTCGCACGGAGTCGACGTGGGAATCGCGAGCGAGGACTGCGCGCCTTCGACGGCCTCCTTGAAGGACAGCGAGACCTCCGTCTCGAGATCGCGGCCGCGCTGTGGCCGCGCACGCCCGCCCGCGCCCGGTCCAGCCCCGCCGCCGCGTCCGCGTCCGCCGGCCGGCCCACCGGCTCCGCCACCGCCTCCGAACAGATTGGAGAGGATGTCGCTGAACGATCCGAACGCGTTCGGATCGAAACCCGCGCCGCCGCCGGCCGCGAACGGGCCGGTGCCCTGGTCGTAGGCCTTGCGCTTGTCCGGGTCGGACAGCACGTCGTGCGCCGCAGAGATCTCCTTGAAGCGCTCCTCGGCTCTCGCGTCACCCTGGTTGGTGTCCGGGTGGTACTTGCGCGCGAGCTTGCGGTACGCCTTCTTGATCTCCTCGTCGGAGGCGTTTCTGCCGACGCCGAGGACCTTGTAGAGATCGGGCTTCGTGGCGGCCATGGCCTGGACGCTCCCCTACGCAGCGACGACGACGCGAGCAGGACGCAGAACGCTCTCGCCGTGGCGGAAGCCCTGCTGGTAGACCTCGACGACCGTCCCCGACTCGGCGCCCTCGACCGGCTGCTGCACCATCGCCTCGTGCTGCGTCGGGTCAAAGCGCTCGCCCTCGGGCGAGAACGGCTCTATCCCGACGCGCCCGAGCGCGGCCAGCAGCTCGTCGTGGACGAGTTTGATGCCGGACGTCAGGTGGTACTCCGGCGTGCCGTGTTCACCGCCGGCCTCGGCAGCCGCAAGCGCACGCCCGAGGTTGTCGAGCGCCGGCAGCAGCTCCTTCGCCAATCGGCTGACCCCGCGCGTCTCCGCAGCGGCGACGTCGCGCGTCATCCGCTTGCGGAAGTTCTCGAAGTCGGCCTGCGTGCGCTGTGCGAGTGCGAGGTACTCGTCGGCCTTGCCGGCGCGCGCGAGCAGCTCGTCGAGGTCGTGCTCGACCTCGCCCGCGGGATCCAGCTCCACGGGCTCGGTCGTGTCGTGCACGCCGTCGACCTGCTCGTCGACCACGGCGCGGGGCTCGGCGCCGGTCTCCTCGACCGGCGCCTCCGACGCCACCTGCGGATCGTGCTCCGCGGTCATCGTCAGCTGCCCTCGTCCACGACCTCGGCGTCGACGACGTCCTCCTCCGCGGAGTCACCGCCGGTGCCCGCGCCGTTGGCGCCGGCACCCTGGCCGTCGGCGCCGCTCTGCGCCTGAGCCTTCTCGTACATCGCCTCGGAGACCTTGTGGAACGCGGACTGCAGCGCCTCGGCCTTGGCGTTGATCTCGTCCGGGTCCTCGGAGGTGAGCGCCTCGCGGACCGTCTTGATCGCGGCCTCGATCTCCGTTCTCGACGCCTCATCGACGCCGTCGCCCAGATCCTTCAGCTGACGCTCCGCCTGGTAGGCGGCGTTCTCAGCGTTGTTGCGCGCCTCGGCGAGCTCGCGCGCCTTGCGGTCCTCCTCGGCGTGCGTCTCGGCGTCGCCGACCATCTGTCTGATCTCGTCGTCGGACAGGCCCGAGCCCGCCTTGATCTCGATCTTCTGCTCCTTGCCGGTGCCGAGATCTCTTGCAGAGACGGACAGGATCCCGTTCGCATCGATGTCGAAGGCGACCTCGATCTGCGGGATGCCACGCGGCGCCGGCGGGATGCCGGTGAGCTGGAACTTGCCGAGCGACTTGTTGTACTGCGCCATCTCGCGCTCGCCCTGCAGCACGTGGATCTCGACGGACGGCTGGTTGTCGTCGGCGGTCGAGAAGACCTCGCCCTTGCGCGTCGGGATCGTCGTGTTGCGCTCGATCAGCTTCGTCATCACTCCCCCCTTGGTCTCGATGCCGAGGGTGAGAGGCGTCACGTCGAGCAGCAGGACGTCCTTCACGTCGCCGGCGAGCACGCCCGCCTGGATCGCCGCGCCGACGGCCACGACCTCGTCCGGGTTGACGCCGCGGTGCGGATCCTTGCCGGTGAGCTCCTTGACCTTCTCCTGCACGGCCGGCATGCGCGT
>Ga0126311_10001978_pt1 | contig 10124 bp, 9 predicted proteins | sample Plot61_FD_92539 | JGI IMG/M metagenome (GOLD analysis project Ga0126311, IMG submission 92539) | Serpentine soil microbial communities from UC McLaughlin Reserve, CA, USA - Plot61 | ecosystem: Environmental > Terrestrial > Soil > Grasslands | place: USA: UC McLaughlin Reserve, Lake County... | reverse complement strand
CGCCTCCAGGAGGCGTCCCCCGGGTTCTCGTTCAAGCTGGGCTTCCTTTTGCTGGGGATCTTCCCGACCGACATCGTCACCTCGGTGGCGGTGGGGTCGTTTCTCGCGAACGAAGGCGATCCGTGGTGGCATTGCCTGCCCTTCATCGCCCTCACGATTCTCCTGCTCGCCCTGCCCTCGATCGCCCTCCTGCTCCTACGCCAGCGCGGTGAGGCGCTGTTGCCGAAGGTCCGCGACTGGATGAACGACAACTCCTGGGTCGTGAACGAGCTGGTGCTCGGGCTGTTCGTCCTGCTCACCCTCAACAATCTCCTGTAGGAGTGGCAAGCGAGCGTCCAACAATCAGGGGTCGGCTTCGTTTCCGCCGCCGTGCGGACGCGGACGGGCCTAGCCCCGACGAGTACCTCGAGGTCGATACGTCGGAACTGAGCGGGCTGTTCGCGGCGCCGGCCTGGCTGCGCGACATCGGGATCTCGGCGTGGCTGCTGGTCGGGATCACATTGTTCGTGTTCGGCGCCGTCTGGCTGCTGGCGCTGACGAGCGTGATCGTGCTCCCGGTGATCACCGCCTCGATCATCGCCGCGGTGGGATCGCCGATCGTCCGCTGGCTGAACGGCCACCGCGTGCCGCGCGCTCTCGGCGCCATCGTCGTGATGCTCGGCATCGTCGCGGTGGGGACCGGTGCCTTCCTGCTGATCCTCGGCGGCATCACCGGCGAGCTCGACTCGCTGAAGTCCTACGTGCAGGGCGCCGCCGACACGATCTCGGGGTGGCTCCAGGACGCGGGTGTGGACCCCGGCAGCGCCGAGGCGGCGAAACACGACGCCAGCAGCTCGGTGAGCGCGTTCGTGCCGGCGCTGCTCGACGGTGTCCGCATCGGGATCAAGCAGTTCTCGTCGCTCGCCTTCTTTCTCGCGCTCACGATCCTCAGCCTCTTCTTCCTGCTGAAGGACGGCCCTCAGCTGCGTGAGTGGGGCGAGCGGCATATGGGCGTGCCGGTGGACGTCGCAAAGGTTGTGAGCTCGCGGACGACCGGCGCGCTTCGCGGCTACTTCCTCGGCGTCACGATCGTCGCGGCCTTCAGCGCCACCGTGGTCGGGCTCGGGGCCCTGCTGCTCGACGTGCCTCTGGCCGGCACGATCGCGGTCGTCACGTTCATCGGCGGCTACATCCCCTACCTGGGGGCGTGGGCGGCAGGCGCCTTCGCGGTGCTGCTGGCGCTCGGCGGCGGGGGGGTCGACGCCGCCGGCGGGATGATCGTGCTCCAGCTCCTCGCCAATGGAATCCTCCAGCAGATGGTCCAGCCGTTCGCGATGGGAACGGCCCTCGGCATCCACCCGCTGGCGGTCCTGATCGTGACGATCGCGGGTGGCGCCCTGTTCGGCGCGATCGGGCTGATACTCGCTGCGCCCGTGGTCTCGGCGGTGACGCGGATCGTGGCGGATCTCTCCCGGGCGCGCGCCGAGCAGGAGGAGAAGGCCGTGGCGACTGCCACCCCCGCTCCGGCCACCGGATAGTCACGCCCGCCCGCGGCGAGACGATAGGGTCGGCCAACGACGCTCGGGACGGATCCCCGGGGAAGAGCTGTCAAATGATCGGAGACGAACTGTGAGCGAGATCGGGCCGGTGCAACTGGTCGCGGTCGGCTTCGGACCCGACGCGAACTACGAGGGCGCCGTGATGGCCGAGCTGGTGCGCCTCGAGCGATCGGGGACGGTCCGGCTGCTGGACCTGCTGTTCGTGCAGAAGGAAGAGGACGGCGACCTGGCGGCACTCGACTATCAGGGAGAGGACCTCGGGGCCATCATCGGTGCCCTGTTGGGCTTCGAGTTCGAGGGCGACGACGGGCCGGCCCCGGCCGATGCCCCCGAGCAGGCGCACGCCTTCGGGCTGACCCAGGATCAGATCCAGGGCATCGCTGCGTCGCTGGAGCCGGGCCACGCGGCCGGGCTGATGCTGATCGAGCACGTCTGGGCACGTGATCTGAAGCGGGTGATCCGCGACGCGGGCGGCATTCCGCTGGGCGAGGGCTTCCTGACGCCGGAGACGGCCGCGATGGTCGCCGCCGAGCTGCTGGCCATGTCGACGGCCGTCGAAGAGGTCGAGGCCGAGGACGCCGCGGCGGCGCCCGCGACCTGATCGAGAAAGGACGAGGAGATGGAACTTGGTGGAGGAGGGCTGATCGCGGCCCGTGCCGGGATGCGGATGCGAGGCCGGCAGCAGTACCGGACGATGGCGCGGATGCAGCGACGGCGCTCGTACGTGCAGGACCGGATGGGTGCGCGCCAGGATTTCCAGCCGGCGGGCGGCGAGCCGGTGGAGGAGGCCCCCGCGGCAGCGGCTTCGGCGGGTGGCGACTACACGGCGGAGCTCGAGAAGCTCGCGAAGCTGCGCGACGACGGCGTGATCACGGCCGAGGACTTCGAGGCCAAGAAGCAGCAGTTGCTCGGGATTTAGCCGATGGCGCCACCCGCCAAGCGCAAGCACCGGTTCGCGGTCAAGATCCTCATCCCGCTGGGGGTCGTCCTCACCGTGCTCGCGATCTTCGCCGTGTGGACCGAGCGCCAGGCGCTCGACACCGACGAGTGGGTGGACACCTCGGGCGCGCTGCTTGGGGACGAGGACATCCGGACGGCGCTCAACGAGTACCTCACCGACCAGCTGTTCACCAACGTCGACGTCCAGTCGGAGCTGGAGAGCAAGCTGCCGTCGCAGGTGGCGCCGCTGGCCGGCCCACTCACGGGGGCGCTGCGCCAGCTGGCGACCGAGGCCGGGCAGCGCGCGCTCGAGTCGTCGCAGGTGCAGGACGCGTGGGCATCCGCCAACCGCACCGCGCACGAGCTGCTGCTCAACCTGATCGAGGGCAACGGGGAGCGCGTGGATGCGAACGGGGGTGTGGTCACGCTCCAGCTGAAGCCGCTCGTGGAGAACCTGGCGAGCCGCCTGGGCATCAGCGCGGACGTGGCGTCGAAGATCCCCGACGACGTCGCCAACCTCGAGATCATCAAGGCGGACGAGATCGAGACGGCCCAGAAGATCGCGAAGGCGATCAAGGGCCTGGCGATCATCCTCTCGATACTGGGGCTCGGATCGTTCGCGCTGGCGATCGTCCTCGCCAGCGACCGCCGACAGACGGCCGTGCTCTGGTGCGGGGTCGGCCTGATCGTCGCCGGAGTGCTGGTGCTGGTCCTGCGTGAGGCGGCGGGCGACGCGATCGTCAGCGCGCTGGCGCCGGCGGAGAGCGCCAACGCGGCGGCCGCGGCGGCATGGTCGATCAGCACCTCGCTGATGGTGAGCATCGCTCGGACGGTGATCGTCTACGGGGCGTTGTTCATCCTTGCCTCTTGGGTGGCATCGCCGACGGCGAGCGGCGCAGCGATCCGCCGGACGCTGACGCCGACGCTCCGGGACCAGCCGGTCCTCACCTACGGCCTGCTGGTCACCGCGGCGCTCATCTACTTCGCGCTCGCTCCGACTCACGGCACTCGCGCGCTCGTGACCCTCGCGCTGTTGCTCGCCCTCGCGCTCTTCGGGCTGACGGCGCTGCGCCGGCAGGCGATCGCGGAGTTCCCGGATGCACAACACGGCGACACGTGGAACAGGCTCCGCGCTGGGGCTTCTCGGTGGGGCACCCGGGAGGGAGCGCCCGCGCCGGCCGCAGCCGCCGCGGACGATGAGCGCATCAACCAGCTCGAGCGCCTGAGCAGCCTGCACGCCGCCGGCACCCTCACCGACGAGGAGCTCGCCGCCGAGAAGGCCCGGATCCTGGGCTGAGGCCTAGAGCAGCCCGGAGAATTCGCCACGGCAGAATCTATCCCGTGGGCGACACCATCACCTTCGCGGGCCATTCGACCGTGCGCCTGGACCTGGACGGCACGACTCTGCTGACCGACCCGCTGCTGCGGTCGCGCTTCCTGCATGTCCGCCGCCACGCCGAGCCCGCCGCCGAGGAGCTGCTCCACGACGTCGACGCGGTCCTCGTCTCGCACCTGCACCCGGACCATCTCGACTTCCCCTCGATCCGCGCGCTCGACCGCGGCGTGGAGATGGTGGTCCCCGCCGGAGGCGGCCGGATACCGGCGCGGCGCGGATTCGCCAACGTCACCGAGCTGTGCCCGGGCGAGGCGACGCGCATCGGCGACGTCGACGTGCTCGCGACGACGGCCGCGCACGACGGCCGGCGCTACCCCGTCGGTCCGCCGATCGAGGCCCTGGGGTTCGATCTGCGCTCGCCCGGCTCACACGTGTACTTCGCGGGCGACACCGACCTGTTCGACGAGATGGCGCAGCTCGGTCCCGGGATCGACGTTGCGTTGCTACCTGTCGCCGGCTGGGGGCCGAAGCTGGGCAGGGGCCACCTCAACGCGCGGAGCGCGGCCGAAGCCGCGGCGATGATCGCGCCCCGGATCGTGGTGCCCATCCACTGGGGCACCTACCTGCGCGCCGGGCTCGAGCGCCGGCGCGGCGAGCTGCTCGACGACCCGCCGCACCGGCTGATCGAGCACGCCCGCGAGCTCGCGCCCGAGGTCGAGGTGCGCGTGCTGGAGCCCGGGGAGGAGATGACCCTCGCCTAGCTGGTCTTCGCTGGGATCTGGTCGCTGATGAAGGGCGTCACCGACATCATCCGCGCCTTCCAGATACGCAAGCTCGGCGAGATGGTCTGAGGGCCCTCGGGCTGCGCCTCCGCGCTACCGCGCGACCCGCAGCTCCACGGCTTGGATCTGGCGCTGACCGTATGAGCCCCGGAGCACGGGGCCGGCGGCGCTGAGCTCGGCGCCGACGCCCGGCAGCGGGTGCGGGCGCAGCTCGCGCTCGACGTCGATCACGCTGAGGCCGGGGCCCGTTATCTCCTCGGCGCTCGCCAGCACGAAGTGGGCGTCGCCGTCGCCGTCGGGGTCGACCCGCTCGACGTAGACCACCCTTCCTGACGCGACCTCGCAGTTGGCGAGGTCCGGCGGGCAGGTCGCCGGGCGCGGCTTCGGCTCTGGCGCTGGGTCTTTGTGGGCCTGGGTGCTCTCGGCCTTCGTGGTCGCCCCCGGAGCACCGTGATCGGCGCCGCCGCAGCCCGCGATCACCGCGGCCAGGGCCAGCGCGGCGAGGGAGGGAGGGCTCTTGGGGGACTGCGACATTTCCCGGCGAGGCCTTCTATCGTCGCAGCGGATGAGGGGGTCTTCGCAACTTCGACGGCGTCCCGATCGACGTCAACTGCGGCGCTAGGGCCCCTCGTCCTCGCGCCGCTCGAAGTACTCCTCGCCCTCGATGCCGAGGCGCGGCATGTGCCGCTGCAGGACGCCCGGCAGCCACCAGACCCTTCCACCGACCAGCAGCATCAGCCCGGGCAGGATGAGGCAGACGACGACGGCGTCGACGGCCACCGCGACGGCCAGCCCCACGCCGAACTGCTTCACCGTCGGATCGCCGCTGATGATGAAGCTGGAGAACACCAGGACCATGATCAGCGCCGCGGCGACGATCACACGGAGCGCACGGCCCAGCCCGTCGATGATCGCCCGGCGGTGGTCGCCCTCGAGCTCGTACTCCTCGGAGACCCGCGTGAGCAGGAACACGGTGTAGTCGGTCGACAGGCCGAACAGGATCGCGAACATCATCAGCGGCACGAAGCTGACGATCGGGATCGCGTGGTCGAGGCCGATCTGCTCGACGCCCCAGCCCTTCTGGAAGATCGCGACGAGCACGCCGTAGGCGGCGGCGACCGCCAGCAGGTTGAGCAGTGCTGCGAGCGCCGGCACCACCATCGTGCGGAAGGCGAGCGTCAGCAGCAGGAAGCTCAGCAGGACGATGATCCCGATCACCAGCGGCAGCTCCTCGCCGATCTTCGTCGCGAGGTCGATGTTCGCCGCCGTGGTGCCGCCGATGTAGGCGGCCAGCTCCGTCCCCTTCAACGCCTTCGGGATGACGTCGTCGCGGAGATCGTTCACGAGCTCGCGGGTTCGCTCGGCCGACGGAGCCGAGTCGGGGATCACCGTGAAGGACGCCGCCGTGCCCTCCTTGTTGAGGTCGATGGGTGAGACGCCGTCGACGTCGGGCGCCTTCGAGACCTGATTCTGGAGCTTGACCAGGCGCGGGTCCGACTCGGGGGAGGAGTAGTAGGCCTTGCCCTGCTTGTACTTGGCCTCCTGCTTTTGCTGTTGCTTCTGCTGCTGCGGGGTGAGCGGCTGGGACTCGACCTCCTCGGTGGCCTGCTGCTGGGCCTCCTCCGGCGGCAGGCCGGCCTCTTCGAACTGAACCGTCGCCTGCTCGATCGCCTGCTGCTCCTGGGCCTGTTGCTGTTGCTTGGCCTGCTGCTTCTGCCGATTGATCTGGTCGAGCGACGTCTGGTCGTTGTGCGCCGGCGGCCGGACGTCCACGGCGATCAGCAGCCCCCCGTTGTAGCCGACGCCGAAGCCCTTGGTGAGTGTGTCGTAGGACTGACGGATCGTCGTCGAAGTCGGCATCTGCCCGTTGTCCTGGGCGCCCAGCTCGATCTCGGTCACCGGCAGCGCGAGGGTGACGAGGACGGCAATGCCGATCGCGGCGCCGATCAGCGGATGACGTCCCACCGAGCCCGACCAGCGGGTCCAGATCGAGGGGTGGTCGGCGTCACCGGTGTCGTCCTCGGCGGCGACATCGCGGACTCTCAGGGAATTGATCCGGTCGCCGAGCATCGTCAGGCCCGCGGGGAGGAACGTCAGCGCCGCCAAGATCACGACGGCCACGGCGATGGCCGAGGCATAGCCGAGGTCCCGGACCTGCGGGATGTCGCCGAAGTAGAGGCAGAGCAGGGAGAGGATCACGGTGCTGCCGGCGAAGACGACGGCGCCTCCCGACGTCGCGATTGCCCGCGCGACCGCCTCCTGCGTCGGGTGGCCGTCCTCGAGCAGGCGTCTGTAGCGGGTGACGATGAAGAGCGAGTAGTCGACGCCGACGCCCAGCCCGAGCATGATCGCCAGGGTCGGCGCAATCGAGGGGACGACCAGGACGGCGCCGATGGCGCCGATGACGGCCAGCCCCGAGAAGACGCCGAGCAGGGCCGTGCCGATCGGCATCACCATCGCCATCACCGTCCCGAACACGAAGACCAGCACGATCATCGCCGCGCCGATGCCGACGATCTCGCTCAGCCTCGTGCTCGGCTCGGAGAGCTGGGATCCAAGGTAACCGCCCTCGGAGACGTCGAGGCCGGCATCGCGCGCCGGGTCGGCCGAGTCGGAGATCGACTGCGCCTCCTCGTCGTCGATGTCCGATTGGCCCACCGTCAGATAGAGCGAGATGAACCCGGTGGTCTTGTCCTTGCTGAGGGCGTTCGAGCCGTCCTGCGACAGGGGATCGATCAGGTCCCGGACGTTGGGGTTGGCCCGCAGCGACTTGACCGTCTTCTGCACCGCCGTGCGGTTGCCGCCCTCGGTGAGCTTGCCCGAGGTCGTCTCGAGCACCACCGGGACGGTGCCGTTCGCCTGCTTCGGCAGCTCGGCCTCCAACAGGTCGGTGGCCCGGGTCGAGTCGGAGCCGGGGATGGTCGTGTCGTCGCTGGTGGGGCGCCCGGTGGCGTTCGCCCCCATCACGATCGCGATCGCGAACACGAGCCATCCGAGGACCACCCACTTCGCATGGCGACTGACGAAGCCACCAAGGCGGTACAGAGGGCCCGTCACTGGTCGAGCACCCGGCGAGGCATCGGAGCGAACCCTACCCGCCGGTGGGGCGGTCCTGAGCGAGCTCCTCGCGTGAGACCGACTCCAGCAGCAGCCGTGCCCGCGGTGGCCCCTCGTCCTCCACCTCGACGACGGTCCCCGGCCAGTAGGCCGCCCGTGCCGCAGGCGCTGTGCCCAGCAGGCCTGGGGCGTGGACCCAGCTCCCGCAGTTCACCAGGGCGGCGCCCCCAGGGGTCACCCATCCCGGCTCGCCGTCGAGCGGCCCGCGGCGGTGCGTGTGGCCGAAGACGATGTGGTCGGCCTCGATCCCCAGGCGCTCTGCCACGGTGCCCATCGCGGCGAGCCCCGCGCGCGTGATCGCGCCCGGCGAGAGGTCGGGCTTCACCGGCCCGAGCCCCAGGCGGTTGGCGACGCCGACGGCGCCGGGGAGCGCCACCGAGCCCAGCAGCCAGCCGCGCACCTTCTGCGCCCGCGTCGCGCCGCCGCTCATCGCCGCCCATATCCGAGCCGACGGCCCGGGCGAGCGGCGCTCGGCGCTGGCCCCCTGAGCGAGCGCGAACAGGAACGCGTAGACCGGCGCCTGGGCGCGCTCGTACTCGTCGGGGTCGGTCGGCCCCGAGGGGGCGTCCAGCGGGTCGGTGGACGCATCGGGGGCCGGCCCCAGCGCGCGCTCCACCGCCGCCAGCGCCAGCCGCTCGAAGGTGGGGATCGTGAGGTGGCGGTCGAGGTAGTGCCCGTGAGTCGCGTAGACGTCCGGCCGCACCCAGACGCCGGGGTAGGCGAGCTCGAGGCGGGCGCCCATCGCCTCGGCCACCGCCTTCAGCGGGCCGCTCTCGCCGACGTTCGCGCGCTCCTCCAGGCGAAGTGGCTCCGCCCCGTCGAGTCGGCGCCGGACGAGCCAGTCCTCGAGGAGGTGGTGGTCGTGGTTCCCGGGCACGACCAAGGCCTCGGCGTCGCCGGCTGCTTCGGCCAGCGCGTCGAAGAAGGGGCGGGCAAGCTCGAGCGCGTCGCCAAGCGGGCGGTCGCGCAGCTCGATGACGTCGCCCAGCAGGATCACCCGGTCGGCCTCAGACGCCGCCTCCAGCAACGGCGCCTGGTAGCGCTGCCAGCGCAGCAGGTCGGAGTCGGTCCCGGCGCCGAGGTGCAGATCGGAGACGATCAGGGTGCGCACGCGCGAATCCTCGCATTCGCCGCGCGCGGCGCAGCCGCAGGGGCCGCTGCGGGGTACGACGGCCGCGCGGAGGTGCTGCTCGAAGCGCGGAACCCGATGGCGACGATCATGGCGCTGGCACGGCGCACGGCGCACGCGATTTCGGCAAGCTGATCCGATGGAAGCGAGCGCACGGCCGCAGGAGCGGTTCGCGAAGGTGGGGGAGATCGAGCTCTGCTACGACGAGCTCGGCGACCCCAACGGCGAGCCGATGCTCATGGTCATGGGCCTCGGCACGCAGCTCATCCACTGGCACCCGGCATTCTGCGCAGAGCTGGGCGAGCGCGGCTTTCGGGTGATCCGCTTCGACAATCGCGACGCCGGCCGTTCGAGCGGTGTCAAGGGCCCGCCCCCGAACACCCTGTCCATGCTGCTCGGGATTCCCCGCGGTCGCGCTTACACGCTCGGCGACATGGCCGACGACGCCGCCGGGTTGCTCGACGCGCTCGACGTCGAAACCGCCCACGTCACCGGGATCTCGATGGGCGGCATGATCGCCCAGGTCGTGGGCTATCGCCATCCGGACCGAGTGCGCTCGCTGGCGCTGATCTCCACCGGCAGCGGCAAGCGGACGACCTCGCTGCCACGGCTGCGGGCGCTGGGCACGCTGCTCGCGAAGCCGCCGCGCTCGAGAGACCAGTTCACGGACCTGATGACAAACACCTTCGAGGTGATCGGCTCGCCGGCCTATCCCATGGACGAGAAGCGCGAGGCGGAGTTCCGCGCCATGCTGGAGGAGACCTGGCGGCGCGGCCACAACCCCGCCGGGTCGGCGCGCCAGCTGCACGCGATCACGTCGTCCGGCGATCGCAGCCGCAAGCTGCGAGGGGTGCGGGCCCCGACCGTCGTCATCCATGGCGACAGCGACCCGCTGGTCCGCCCGTCCGCCGGCAGGTCGGTGGCCAAGGCGATCCCGGGCGCCGAGTTCATCGAGATCGAGGGCCTCGGCCACGACATGCCGCCGCCGCTGTTCGAGGAGATCGCCGACGCGATCGCCGCCAACGCCACGCGTGCGGACACCGCCGCCGACGCGCCGCAGGAGCACGCGGGGCGCGCGAGTGCGGGCGCCCAGCGCGCCCCCGCCGGCTAGCCGTCGCCGCGGTTCAGCTCGTCGGCGACCTCGAGCAGGTCGCCTTGGCGGTAGAAGTCGACCGCGAGCACGTTCGGCACCAGGCCGCGCTTGCGGGCGCAGCGCTCGGCCCGCGCGAGCAGGAAGTCGTGTGAGTTCACCTTCGCTGCGTTCGAGGGCAGGGCGGCGGGGT
>Ga0126311_10001976_pt1 | contig 10126 bp, 9 predicted proteins | sample Plot61_FD_92539 | JGI IMG/M metagenome (GOLD analysis project Ga0126311, IMG submission 92539) | Serpentine soil microbial communities from UC McLaughlin Reserve, CA, USA - Plot61 | ecosystem: Environmental > Terrestrial > Soil > Grasslands | place: USA: UC McLaughlin Reserve, Lake County... | reverse complement strand
GGTCGCGGAGAGGCTGGCGCGCGAGATGCCGGGGGGCTTCAAGCCGGGCCAGTACGAGAACCCTGCTAACCCTCTAGCCCACTACGAGACGACGGGGCCCGAGGTGTGGGAGCAGACGCACGGGCGCATCACCCACTTCGTCGCTGGGATGGGCACCTGCGGCACCATCACCGGCACCGGACGCTACCTCAAGGAGCGGAATCCCGAGGTGAAGGTGGTAGGCGCCGACCCGGAGGGCTCCATCTTCTCCGACCCGAAAGACGTCCACAACTACGCGGTCGAGGGCGTCGGCGAGGATTTCTACCCCGGCAACTACGACCCCGAGGTGGTGGACGAGGTGATCCAGGTGGACGATCGCGAGTCCTTCCTCATGACGCGACAGCTAATGCGGGAGGAGGGCCTCTTCGTCGGCGGCTCGTGCGGGATGGCGGTGGTCGCGGCGGTCCGGGCGGCCAAGGGGTTGTCGAGCGACGCCGTGGTCGTGGTGCTGCTGCCCGACACGGGGCGCAACTACGTTTCGAAGGTCTTCGACGACGAGTGGATCCTCGAGAACTCGGAGGCGACCCCGGAGGACCTGAGCAGACCTTACCGCGTCTTCGAGGAGGGATAGATGAGGTTCGCCACGAGGGCCATCCACGTCGGCCAGGAGCCAGATCCGGCGACGGGTGCCACGATAGTCCCGATCTACCAGACCTCCACCTACACCCAGGAGGCGCCAGGACAGCACAAAGGCTACGAATACAGCCGCACGAGTAATCCGACCCGCACGGCCCTCGAAGAGTGCGTCGCCGCGCTCGAGGGCGGCGAACACGGCCTCGCCTTCGCCTCGGGCCTCGCCGCTACCGTCGCGACGATGAGCCTCCTCTCGCCCGGGCACCACGTGGTAGCCGGCGACGATCTCTACGGTGGCACCTACCGCCTCTTTGACAAGGTGCTCCCCCGCACAGGCGGCCTCGACTTCACCTACGCCGACACCGCGGACCCAGCCTCCGTCGAGAAAGCCCTCAGGCCCGGGACGAAGCTGCTCTGGATCGAGACGCCCACTAACCCGATGCTTACCCTCTCGGACATAGCCGAGCTCTCCAGCATGGCGCACGAGCGGGGCGCGGTCGTCGCGGTAGACAACACCTTCGCCTCGCCCTTTTTCCAGAACCCGCTCGCGCTCGGGGCGGACGTAGTGGTCCACTCGACGACCAAGTACATGGGTGGCCACTCCGACGTGGTCGGCGGGGCCGTCGTCACGTCGAACCCGGACTTCTACGATGAGATGAAGTTCTACCAGAACGCGGCCGGCGGGGTGCCGGGGCCGTTCGACTCCTGGATCGTGCTCCGCGGCCTCAAAACCCTGGCCGTCCGCATGCGCCAGCACGAGGAGAACGCCCTCGCGGTGGCCGAGTTCCTGCGAGACCACCCCCAGGTCGAGACCGTAAATTATCCCGGGCTACCGAGCCACCCTCAGCACGAGCTCGCCAAGAGGCAGATGAGCGGGTTCTCCGGGATGGTCTCTTTCACCCTGAGGGGCGGAGCGGAGGCGGCTCATGCGGCGGTGCAGAAGACCAGGGTGTTCCACTTCGCCGAGTCTTTGGGGGGCGTGGAGTCCCTGGTCACGCACCCCGCCACCATGACCCACGCGGCCATACCGCGCGAGCAACGCGAGGCGCGCGGCGTGACCGACGGCCTCATGCGTCTCTCCGTCGGCATCGAGGATAAGGAGGATCTCATCGCCGACCTCGACCGTGCGATAAGTTCCGGCTGACCGAAGCTTAGCTGGCCGCGGCCTCCCCATTGCGCTCGTGGTACCCGTCGCGCCAGCGGATGAGCTCCTTCAGCGGGCTCAGGTCGTAGTCCGGGCCGCTGACCCCGATTATCAGGTGGGTGATACCGTTCTCGACGTAGCGGTCGAGGTTCCGGATCTGGTTAGGCCTGACGCTGATTGAGCGCTCTATCTCCCTCGGATCGCGCCGACCCTCTCGCACCAATCGTCCAGTATCCTGCTCTTGCGGCCCGCCTGATCGGGGTCCCCGAAACCGTTCCAGGGGTGCGCGTGCTGGGCGACGATGCGTAGGGTAACATTCTCCCCGCCGCCCCCGATCAGGATCGGCAGCGGGTCCCGCAAGGGCAGCGGGTTGAGCTTACGCAGACGTTCCTCGATGACCGGCATCGAGCGTTGAGTGCCCGCAGACGGTCGCCCGCCGTCCCGAACTCGTAGCCGTACTCGTCGTAGTCTCTCTGGAACCAGCCCGCGCCGATCCCGAGGATGAGCCTGCCGCCCGAGATGTGATCCACCGTGCGCGCCATGTCCGCCAGCAGGTTGGCGTTCCGGTACGAGTTGCAGGTGACTAACGCCCCGAACTCCACCCTCTCGGTGCCCTCTGCCATCGCCCCCAAAAGAGTCCAGCACTCGAAGTGATCGACGTCTCTGTCGCCGTAGAGCGGGAAAAAGTGGTCCCAGTTAAAGAGCGTGTCGGCCCCCATCTCCTCCACCCTAAGCCACGCGTCGCGTATCTGAGCGTAGCTTGCCTGCTGGGGGTGGATCTGGGCCCCAACCCGTACCTCCATAAACCGGCTCCTCTCAAACACCTTCGCCAAAAAGGCCACTATCTGGCGGTGTCGAGGACCCGAAATCCGTACGGTCTCCGGTTTTAGGGCAAGAGAGGTGCAGATCGGGTATAGATGGTGTCGAGCAGTCGATCCTTAGAAGGAGGTCAGCGAGATGTTCGGGGGACTCATGCCTGCGATGGTCACGCCCTTTGACGAGCGGGGGGAGGTGGACCTCGGGGCCACCGAGGCAGCGATCGAACGCTTTATAGAGGCGGGGGTAAGCGGGATCTCTCCTTTAGGGAGCACCGGCGAAGCCTCGCACCTTACCGCAGACGAGCGTAAACGCTTCGCCGAGGAGATCGTGCGGATCGTCGGCGGGCGGGTGCCGCTCGTGGTCGGGGTCGGCGCGACCGGCACGCGGGAGACGGTCGAGCTTGCCCGCCACGCAGAGGAAGTGGGCACCGACGCCGTGCTCGTCGTCTCGCCCTTCTACTGGAAGGTCGGGGAGGAAGGTCTCTTCCAACACTTCGCGACCGTGGCGGAGTCGGTCGACATCCCGGTCGTGGTCTACAACCTCCCGATGCTAACCGGGATAGATCTGTCGCCATCCTTGATAGGGAGGCTGGCCAGCGAGTACCCGAACGTCGTCGGCATCAAAGACACCGTCACCGAATTTCCAAGTTACTACGCGGCCTGAACTGCGCTTCCGCGCCCTGCTGTCTAACGATGCACAAGAGGTGCGTTTAACACACTACCTCAGATAGAGGACGAGCCATAAAAAGGCCATGGGCTCCTCTCCATCGTGCTGAGCGAGATCCGGCAACCTTCCCCTCTTCCTTGCAAAGTCATGGGGTAGGGAGCTGCCGGACCTGGATTCGAACCTTCACTAACTGATCCAGAGTCACTTATACTAGCCGACTTCCTGCGCCGTCAGTAAACCCGCTTCGCGGAGCACGCCTTCGACCTTCTCGTGCGCCTCCTCCGGGATGGGCAGCGCGGGCCCGCGCACCGCCGGGGAGATGGGCACGCCGAGCATCCTCATCGCCAGCTTTACGGCGCTTATGGGCGGGTCGCTGGCCGCGCCGAGGGTCAGGAGAAAGAGGACGCGCCGGTGCAGCTCCGCTGCCCTCTGGAGGTCGCCCTCCCGCGCGGCCTTTACCAGACCCACGAACAGCTCAGGGGCGACGTTGGCGAAGGCGCAAATGGAGCCGTCGGCCCCGGCGAGCATGGAGGGCAGTATCAAGGGCTCGAACCCCGCCAGGACCGTGAAGTCGGGCCTTACGGGTTTGACCTCCTGCAGCACCTCCACCGTATGGGTGTACTGGGCGGTTGTGTCCTTGATTCCAGCCACGTTCGGGTACTCGGCCGCTATCCGCGCGATCAGCGAGGCAGAGAGGTCTGTGTTGATTAGCAGGGGAAGGTTGTAGATGAAAACCGGGATATCGACCGCCTCGGCCACCGCCGCAAAGTGCCTGAAGAGCGCCTCCTCCCCCACCGTCCAGTAGAACGGTGAGACGACGAGTACGGCGTCCACACCCGCGCTCTGCGCGTGGCGGGCGAGGTCGACGGCCTCCCTCGTGCCGGCCGAGCCGACCCCTGCCACCAGCGGCACGCGCCCGGCGACGATCCTCACCACCTCCTCGGTGAAGCGCCTGCGCTCGTCCGCGGCGAGGTGCGTGGACTCACCTGTGCTTCCCAGGGGCGAGATGCCGTCCACCCCGGCCTCAACGAATCGTTCCACAACCGCTTCGGTGGCCTCGAGGTCCACCTCTCCCCTCTCGTCGAAGGGCGTGACCATCGCTGGCATCAAACCAGAGAACATGAAGCTCTCCTCTCTCGTTCTGGTCTACATCGCAAGCACAGATCTGGTTACTGCTCTACCGCCACGTATCTTACAAGAACCCACCGGACTCCTTTCGAGTAGTCCTTCTAGAACGTCTCCTGCAGTTTGACAAGGTGCATTGGCAACCCCAGACCGGGCTTAAGATGTTACGCGGCAAGCGCGTACCTGTAGAAGGCAGCATGTGACTCTACGGATCAAACCATTCGCCGTTTACTTAAGGGCCTCGCTATTTTACTGGCCGGTAGCTAGATACGCAGCACGAAAGCCTCACCTCGCCCTTGCGGCCCTTACGGGCGGGGATGTATCTTTGCCCGTGATCTAGAATGCCGAGAAACCGGCAGAGAGGAGGCGCGGCGCGGTCTCTGCTCCGGGAAGAGTCCAGAGGCCGTGCCGCAGTTCGGATGCAGAGCTTACCAACACCAGATGAAAGCGTGTACGACGAGCTTGGCGCGCTCCTAGAGCTGCCAGAGGGCGCGTCCTACAAAGAGTTCGCGAGAAGAATACGGCGGTTGTATACCAGCTGGGAAGCGCTCAATTGGATCAGGGTACGCTTTCGCCGTGGCGATTATCCCGCCCTCAGCGAGTATCTGTCCGGGCTAACCGACGAAGAGGAGGAGACATTCTTCAGGAACGGAGGCCTGCAGTCCGTACTGCCGCTCGAGGAGCGCACGGCGAAACCGTGGGATCACGACCCGTATGATGGCGACTCGGAGTGGTACAGGAACGACCTGCATGATGGCATCTACGTCTCCGGCGTCCCTGAGGACCTGCGCGGCCTGGCCGTAGAATGGCTTGAAGAGATAGCGCGTATGGGCTATCGGGGTAAGGTGACTTGCCACTATGGCGGCGGAGTGCTCGTGGAGCTACCAGCGAGGCAGAAAACCACCTCGGAGGCTGTGCCGCAACCGTTGCGCCTGAGCAGGAAGGCGGGGCCCGTGTTCTTCAACGAGGGTCGTCAGGTTCTGTGGCTAGAGCTGGACGTTGGTAGGTCTGAGCGCGGTTACCGGGAGATTAAGCTGAACGACGAGCCTCTACGTACCGATAGAGCGATCCTCGCTGCACTGACGGTTTTGGAGGGCCGTCCAGTGGACGTGGAGCGGTTGCATAAAGAGCTGCCTAAGCTCGAGCGTCCATTCGAGGAGCCCTTCTGGAAGCAGTTCGCCGTGCTGCGCGAAGTGGGCTGGAGAAGTGGGCGCACGTTGGACCTCGTGACGATGCTCCTCCGATATCACAACCCAGAGTTCGATCGGCTTACGCAAGATGAGCAACTCGAACTGGTCGAGCGCGCGTCTTCCCACGTCAATGAGCTCCTCGAAGCTCTAAGCAGGCTGGCGGCGTTCCTCGACTACGGCACGCCCAACAAGGAGCTCCGCTCTGCGAAGGGCGAGGCCGAGAAGCACGTAAGAGCCGCGATACTCAGGCACGTCGACGGACTGACCTACATGCAGATTGCCGAAGAGATGAACGAGCCCATACCCAAGAAGTTCAAGGATTCTGGAGACCACGTGACTGTGCGTAAGTGGGTAAGGCTCGGAACGGAGCTCTTACGAGCGGCCATGGGAGAAAAGGCTTGGCAGGCGCGAATTGATGCCATGAAGGCGGAGGCTGAGCGTTGGAACAACCTTAGCGAAGTGGAGCAGGAAGCCGAGGAAGCCTTGGAAGTGTACGCCGAGGCTAGGGGTGTCCGTCTGGAGTGGGCTCGAGAGGACATCGATGAAGATGGCTACCCACCCAAGCTTTCCTATTGGCAGAAGATCTGCTTCGAGAAGGCCAAGGAGGCTCGCCAACGCCTCGAAGAAAGCCGTGATCAACTGAGCACGGAGGACCAAGGCGCAAAGGCGTAGCCCAAGCAAGCCCACCCGTACTTCTTTCACCTAAACTCGTACGGTACCGGGACGGTCCTATGCCTCATACCCTGTGGGCGTGGATACCGCACCGCGCATGTACACCATCTCGGAGGCGGCCCGTGCCCTAGGGATCTCGGCCGACTGGCTGAGGCGTGGCGAGAGGCGAGGCAGCTTTCCCCCGGCAAGGCGCGACCGCAACGGCTACCGCTATTACACAGCCGAAGACATAGAACGTCTGCGCAACCGCCGGCTCTTGGAGGCCGGTGGATAAGCAGCGCCCATCCGTCTCCTCCGACCACGCTCGCAATGTACGCGCCCGCGCCTGGCGCTACATCTTCGACTGCCATGAAGTCAAGAAAAAAGCTGGCGAGAGGGACGCCGGCGACGGGATGAAAGGACCCCAGCATGACCACCCCGCAAGACGAATCTTACCGCGCTAACGAAGACCCGACATCACCTTCTTCTCTTGGCACCCAGTGTAGTGAACCGGCCCCTTACGAACCGGGGGCAAATAAGCGCAACGGCTGCCGCGAGGAATCGGACCGTACTGCGCCACACGAGGCCCCGCTCCCCGACCTTGCGTCCTGGCCCACGCTGGCGGAAGAGGCCTACTACGGTCTCCCCGGCGAGATCGTCCGTGCTGTCGAGCCCCACACCGAGGCTGACCAGGCGGCGGTTCTCGCCAGCCTGCTCGCTGCGTTCGGCAACGCCATCGGGCGTGGGGCCTTCTTTAGAGTGGGGGCAGACATCCATCACTTGAAGCTCAACATCGGGCTGGTTGGCGACACCTCGAAGGGGCGCAAGGGCATGAGCTGGGGATACGTGCGGGTACTCATGCACGCCTCAGACAAGCGGTGGACCGAAGAGAGGGTGCTCCACGGGCTCTCAAGCGGAGAGGGTCTCATCTACGCCGTCAGAGACCGCATCGAGGGCGAGGACAAGAAGGGCGAGACGGTGGTCCTGGACGAGGGCGTGGAGGACAAGCGGCTCATGGTCCTGGAGGCGGAGCTTGCGGGGGTGCTGAAGGTCATGAGCCGGGAGGGGAACACGCTCTCGCCGGTCATCCGCCAGGCGTGGGATGATGGCGCCTTGCAGACGCTCACCAAGAACAGCCCCATGAAGGCCACCGAGGCCCACGTCTCCATAATCGGGCACATAACAAAGGCCGAGCTCTTGAGGTACCTCACCGAGACCGAGGCCGCCAACGGCTTCGCCAACCGCTTCATATGGCTACTGGTGAGGCGCTCCAAGGAGCTGCCTTTCGGCGGGGAGTGGCACAAGGTGGATGCAGCTTCGCTCGTGAGGCGCCTCTCTTCGGCCCTCCAGTTCGCCTCGGCGCCGGTCGAGGTTATCTGGGCGGACAGCGCTCGAGACATCTGGGCCGCGGTCTACGGTCCCCTCTCCGAGGGCAAGCCTGGCCTTTTCGGCGCCGTAGTGGGCAGGGCCGAAGCCCAGGTGGCGCGCCTGGCGACCATTTACGCCGTCATGGACAAGTCCCACAGCATCGAGCAGGAGCATCTCGAGGCGGCCCTTGCCCTCTGGGATTACTCCGAAGCGAGCTCCCGTTACGTCTTTGGGGACGCCACAGGGGACCCGATTGCAGACCAGATCGTCGAAGCGCTAAAAGCTGCGAGCCAGGTGGGGATGACCAGGACCGAAATATCTCATCACTTCGGACGTCACAAGAGCGCCGAGGGCATCAACGGGGCGCTGACGCTTTTGCTTAAGGCTGGGCGCGTCCGCCGAGAGCGAGAGGCAACTAAGGGACGGGTAGCCGAGAGATGGTACGCGAAGTGAAGCTTTGCGAATTATGCGAAAGATGCGAAAAAAGTCCCGCAGGGCGCGCCCTTAGTTCGCCTAATTCGCTTCTTTCGCGCCACATGCTGTCGAGAGGAAACGTGACGTGAGCGAGTACCTGAAGCTGGCAAAGAAGGCAAGAGAGGTGACAAAGGCTGCCAACTCGACCGAAGAACTCGAGCGCCGGCGACAACGCAAGCTGGAGGAAGCGTCTCGACGGGGCTTGATCATCTGCTGGTCGGAGCACACCGAGTGGATAAAGATCCACGACCCGCTAACCGGCGAGTGGCACGAGGTTAGGGCCTCTGAGTGCCCGCCGGGAGTAGTAGAAGCTGCTGATCCGCGCCTCAAGAAAGGAGCCGTATCGTGGAGCGCGAAAAGAGAGAGCATCTAAGCTGGAGGAGTCGTTGATTCATTGCTCGGCATCATGAGTTGCGGCGGCGCTTAAGAAGCCGCACCCGGCGAGTCGCCCGCCGCCACGAGAGCCTGGCCAACCGCTCCTGGTGAACGGCCTCCTGCTCCTGCAGTGCCCACAAGTAAGCTCGGATGACCTTTTGAAAGGTAGCGTGGTGCATCCCCTTAGGTCTAGTCCCAGATGGAGGCAGGCGCGCTTCGGCCTTCTCGACGCGCAACTCTGCCCGCCCCAGCTCTCCCACTAGCTGACTCTCATAGGTGAGGTCGCAGCAGTGGCGGCAAAGCAGCTGCCCCGGCTCTAGACGGTACAGAATCGCCACACGCCTGCCGCACCCCACGCCCGGGCAGATAAACCATGGCCGGGCTCCGCCAAAGTTGCAGGGCGTCCACGCGAGGTGCGCGATGCCTTCCACCAACTCCTGTCCCGGGTCTATCAGGCCCGCACGCTTGAGTTCCCGCACGTCCAGGGCAGCGACCTCGTCTGTGGTCATCTTTCCACTCTCTTCTGGCCATCTGTCAGATCCGAATCCATCCACGGTCGGGCCTCCTCTGTCAAAGCGTCTTGGTTCGTTTCTAGCCTAAAATCTGCCTAATGATTTCGAAGCTCCATGGGGTTGTTTCCGAGCTCTATTGGGTTGTTTGCGAGAGACGGCTCCCGTATGCAAGGTACAGAGTCTGTGCCCGCTCGGTTAGGGTTCTTCCGTCTCGCCCTGGTCACGCCACCATGATACCGGGAGATCTCTTGCGACCGCGAGCGTGCGTCAAGCCGCATCTTTATCCAGCATCGCTACATGTTGTGTTGAGTTCTATCCTTCACAAGCCCGTAACGGTGTTCTATGAATTCGCTGGGGCTCATTCTATTCGGGATCCGGTATACGGACTTCCGGGAACTCCCCTTCTAGGCACTTCGGTGAATAAAAAGAGCCGGTGCTGTTGAACACCGGCTCCCGGTAATTACTTGCTCTAGCTATGCTAGTTTTAGCAACTAACGTCGCTCTGTGAGTTGGGGCCACCGCGGTTGCTATCGACGACCGGCGAATTCGTCGAATTCCCCTGGTGCGTTTCGGTACAGCCGGTCCCCTGAGGGCCCTCCTGTGCTTGCTTGGCGAAAGCAACTCCACCAAACGACATCGTCAGCGCCAACATCAGCGCCGCAATCAACAACGTAATGCGCTTGCGCATTAGGTTCCTTTCTTCCTCAGTACGTCAGGATATGTGAATGTGTGGTAGTTCTCTGCTGCGTCCCTGCCAGAGGCTCCTCTCCCCCGACCCCCGCAGCAAAAGCAAACCGGCTTAGACCTCCCGCTCTGCTGCGGAGGGTGTAGCCGGTTGCGCTACTGGCTCTGCCCGTCCCTAAGCGCCCACGTTAACGGGAGCGAGCGTCAAAGCCTCTACACTTTCGGGTTGTTGGGTACTCTTCCTAAGAGTCACCATACATAAGGGGCGATGGCGAGGCTAGCCCAAAGAGAGCGTTCTATACGAGTTGAAACCAATCCGTAACGAAACTTAAGTAACGTAACCTAAAAAAGGGCTCAACTGCCTACCTAAGCTGAATCCCTGAGAGCATCTCTTCTAACCCGTGGGTAACCCGGGGGGTGCATACCGCATACGACCGGGGCCGGGGCTATACGGACTTCCGAGAAGACCCCTTCTAGGCACTTCGGTGAATAGGGGCAACAGAAAG
>Ga0126311_10001975_pt1 | contig 10128 bp, 14 predicted proteins | sample Plot61_FD_92539 | JGI IMG/M metagenome (GOLD analysis project Ga0126311, IMG submission 92539) | Serpentine soil microbial communities from UC McLaughlin Reserve, CA, USA - Plot61 | ecosystem: Environmental > Terrestrial > Soil > Grasslands | place: USA: UC McLaughlin Reserve, Lake County... | reverse complement strand
TTCCAGGTCTCCGTGCTGTTGATCTTGTAGCCATAGGGCAGCGACTGCAGGTCGACTTTCGTCCGCTCGTCGCCGGAGGCGAAGAAGCGTTCACCCAGCAGGCCGGGGCCGCTGCTGCCGCAGGTGACGTCTGACTTGCCGCTCGACTGGGCGGCGAACATCGCGTGGTGGAGCATCGGGCCCTGACTGACCGTCGCCCTGGTCCCGTCGGTGTAGACGAGGTCGGGGGTGACGCCGATCAGCGTGCAGCCGGTGCACGGCTTGGCGATGTTGTTGACGATCATGTTGCTGATCATCCCCGCGTTTTCGTGGTCGTGAGGATCACCGTTGCCGGCCGGGATCGTGTACGGGCCGTAGTCGATCGTTTTGCTGGTGATCGTCGCGTTCGCGGTCGCCGGGACGGCAAACAGCGCGAGTGCGCAGACGAGCATGGTCAAGCGTTTAAGCGCTTGCATCAAAATTTCTCCCCTTCGAGTGGACGAGCCCCCCCTGCGAGAGTGCTCTTGAACGTTCAACGAACCTAGAGCACTAGTCGGAGTGCGTCAACCAGGTACTCCTGGATTCGCTGACAGGAGTAAGGGACGAGGCTTCTGGCTTGACAGGTGACTCTTTAGGGCATGTATCCCTTCTTAGGGGGTAGGAAATCCGCGCTGTGAAGCGCGAAAAGTCCGTCCTGACATAGCCCTACGTTCCCCGGCTGTACGAGACAACCGGCCGGGGGCGCGCTGCGGATACAGGCACCCCCGGCCTAAGCACAAAGGGACGGTGCCCCTCTATGCCTGACGAGAACCGTAATGACCCGCCGCCGTATGGCTTCGAGAACGAGCCGCAACTGCAACGGGCCGTGCTGGAACACCTGCTCGATATCTGCCCCGAGCGGGTCTCCTTCCACAACCTGATCCGAGAGAACCAGTTCCGCGGCTTCGACCGCAGGGCGCTTATTGGAGCGGTGAAATCGCTGCACATCGACCTCCTGGTGATGGTCGATGGAATGGGCGATCTGGTCGCCAGTTCCACGGCCGAGCATTTCCATTGGTTGATGACCAAGGTCGAGCCGCTCGATGCATAGCCCGGCCAGTGAAGACTGCCAAGTCGAGCGAGCGGTCCTCTCCCATGTACTCGACGCCCACCCGTCCACGCTCTTGCTCTCGGACCTGATCCGCGAACTGGGCGACCCCAGCGACTTCAGCGAGCGGGATGGAATCGAACGGGCGGTGCGGCAACTCGTCAAAGGCGGGTTGCTGTTCCGCTGCGAGGGGACGGTGCTGCCGACCCGAGCGGCGCTCTACGCCTGCGAGGTCCTGGAGATTTGATCAAGGCAGTGGCGGCTCGGATCGCGTGGTTCGAGCCGCCCCAATTACGGGTTGCCGCTAGTTGTCTTTAGGAACCGATAGGTTCTCGCCGGATGCGTGCCCTCTGGGAATCAGTGAAGGGAGTCGGCAGATTCATATGGAAGAACGCCGATGCGTTCTTCGTGATCGCCATCGCCTTCGGCGTGGTTGTCGCTGAGGTTGTCGGCCACCCCTCGCCAGAGGTTGTCGACGGTGCGACCCTCGGTCTCCTGGGCGTGACGGCGATTGTTCTCCTCCGTGACCGCGTGGGACGGGATGATCTGGATGGCTTGCGTCGCTTGGCTAGCGATGCTCTGAGCGAGCGCCCGTACGAGGTGGTCTGGCAGTGCAATGAGTGGGATTTGAAAGATCGCGATTGCGCGACGATCCGAAAGACCCAACAGATCCGATTTACCCGAGATCTAGTTTCGTCAATGGATCACTGGAGCGCCGGCCCGGGGAAGATCGAGCGTTACGAAGCTAAATGGAAACGCCCAAGCGGGAAGCAGTGGATTCCGGCCGAGAAGATCCATGAGTTTGCCGCACGCCGAGGCCAAAAGGTGACCTACTCGCTCGACGAGGAGCACTCGCGCGGCGACATGCTGGATTGGTGCATTGAGCGCGATGCTGTAGGACGGTTTCCAGACAATCACGAGGGAGTTTCGCTCGAAGCTGGGACCAAGGCCGAACACCCCCGAATCATGCGAGTGACCTGGCCCCAAGGGATCACGCCTAGCAACATCGAGCTTCGCTACGAGGGTCAGCCCAGCCGGCCGATTTCGTCAAAGAGGAGAGCGGGTAGAGCTGTCGTAGAGGAGCACATCAACGGCCTCAAAGTTGGCCAGAGCGTTGAAATCGGGTGGATCTGGTGATGGACATGAAATTGTTTATGCAACTTTTGTCTATTGATTCTGTACCCAATGCCGATAGATTGCGTATCTAGAGTTGTTGGAGAAGCTGAAAGGAGCTCTCATGAAACTCGGCGATAAGACGAGCGACTAGAACCGTCAATCCCCGTCCCGTGCCTCCCAGTCGGCAGGACGGACCTCAAATTGGGAATGAGTAGGAGCCTCAACCTTGGCCAAGATTCCGCAGCCTCATCCCAGCCGCCCGAACACGACCCACAAGGGCCTTAAGGTGCCCGGTCGCTTGCGTGATGCTGTCTTGCGCGACTTCGAGAAAGTCTCCGGCCCGCTGCGGGGCCAGAACCCGGACCGGAAACCCAAGGCTTAGGTCGCCGCTCCGGTCCCTTTCACAGGGCCGCCCGCTCGGCAAGCTGCAAGAACATCGGCCGGTCGTCTTCGCGGCGGTTGTAGCGCCAGGTGACTCGTTCAAGTAGCCCTGTAGCCACTTGCGGGAGACCGCGTGATAGGTGCCGGCGATCCCCCGCTTCAGGTTCCCGAAGAAGCCCTCAATCGTGTTCGTGTGAACGTCGCCTTCGACATAGATTTTCTCCGCGTGGCGGATGCGCCGATGAGAGGCGAAGTGCTGATCAAGCTTGCGGTACCCGGCCCAGTCGTCGGTGAAGACCATCGAGGACGGCAAGACGAACTGCTCCACGATTGAGCGCACCGGCAACTGCTCGCGGTTCTCAGCCAGCGTGGCGTGAATGCGCCCGCCGCGCTCGACCATGCCGACCACCGTCGTCTTCTTTCGTTTCGCCCACTTGACCGCTTCCTGCCGGGTCATCTTCCCGTCGCTGGCGCGGGGCTTGCCGCCCATCGCAGTCTCATCGACCTCCACTTCGCCAGAGAGCTGCGGCCCGTCCGCCTCGTCCATCAACTGATTGCGGATCTTGTTCAGCATCCTCCAGGCCGTCTTGTAGGTCACGCCAAGCTCGCGCTCGAGCTGCTTGCCAGAGATCCCGCAACGGGTCTGTGAGACCAAGAACATCGCGTAGAACCACAAGTGCAGCGAGGTCGAGGACTTGTGAAAGATCGTGTCTGCGGTGGGGTGCATGTGGTAACCGCAGTAATCGCAGTCCCAGGCCGGTCGACCGCTCACCCGATGGAAGGGCCGGTCCAGTTCGCACTTCGGGCAGAAAACTTTCTTGCCTTCGGCGTCAACCGCGCAGCGGGTCCTCCAGAGCCATTGCAAGCAAGCCTCGTCGTCAGGAAACTCGCGCATGAACTCCATGACCGAGTAGCGCGAGTCGGACGACTTGGCGCGGACAGGATTCGTGCGGTCAACGGGTGGCATGCCCGCTATTCAAGCAGAATCTTTACCCCCTGTCAAGGGATACTTACCCTCTTTAGTCACCTATAATTCCCACTCATGGACGAGGTCTTCAAGGCGCTGGCGGATCCAACCCGCCGCGAGCTGCTCGACCGGCTGCGTGAGCGGGACGGGCAGTCGCTGAGTGCCCTGGAAGAGGGATTGCCTATGTCTCGCTTCGGCGTGATGAAGCACCTAAGGGTGCTCGAGGAGGCAGGGCTGGTGACCACGCAGAAGCGCGGCCGCGAGAAGCTGCACTTCCTCAACCCCGTCCCGATCAGGCTGATCCACGACCGCTGGGTGAGCAAGTACGCGGAGCCCTGGGGCTCGGCGCTCAGCGAGCTCAAGAAAGACATCGAGAAAGAGGAGAACAAGTGATGAGCGACCAGGCATACGCAGTGGTTGGCGGACGCGGTTCGATGACCGTGTTCGAGATCTACATCAAGACCACGCCGGAGCGCCTCTGGGAGGCGATCACGAGCGAGGAGATGCGCGCCCGCTACAGCTTCGGGGTCGGCGCCGCCTCCGATTGGACCCCGGGCTCGGCGTACAAGGCCGCGGTCCCCGGCGTGATCGAGATCGCCTCGGGTGAGAACCTCGAGGTCGACCCGCCCCGGCGCCTGGTCCAGAGCTTCAACGCGCTCTGGAGCGAGGACGTGCAGAAGGAGGGGACCTCGCGGGTGACCTGGGAGATCGAGCCGGTCGGCAGCTCCTGCCGGCTGCGGCGGGTGACCCACGACCAGCTCGGCGAGAGCGCCAACAACGAACTCTACGGCGGCTGGCCGATGATCCTCTCCGGCCTGAAGACGCTGCTGGAGACCGGCGAGGACCTCGACACCCCGGGCTCCCTGCGCTACGCAGGCGCCTAGTTTCCCGGGGCCATCTGCCGGGGTAGCCGGAGCCAACCCGAACGAGGAGGAGGCCAGTCGATGACGCAACCAACCCTGGAGGACGCTCGCGCGTTGTGCGGATGGCAGCCGCCGCTTGGCGTTCTTTCCGTATATCTCGGCTTCGATCCCGCCGACCGCGGCGGCGCTTGGCGGACCGAGCTGCGCAACGGCCTCGACGGGATCCTCGACCTCCATGCCGAAGACGAGCACGAGCGCCGCATCGCCCTGCGGGCGACCGCGAAGCGGCTGCTCGGGCGCTTCGAAGACGGCGACCTGCGCCCGCCTCCCCGCGGCGAAGTCGGCTTCGTCGAGGTGGCGGAGAAGGAGGCCGCCGAGCACTGGTTCGGGACCGGCGCCGCCCCCGTCGCCACCGCCTGCGTCGAGTTCGGTCCGGAGCCGGTGGTGGCGCCCCTGCTCGACCTCTGCTCCCGCAACGGCGCCCGTGGGGTGGTCCTGCTCTCCTCCGAGCGGGTGCGACTGCTGCGCTGCGCCGACGGGGCGCTCGACGACCTCGAGGACTGGGAGCTCAGCATCACCAGCCTCGACTGGCGCGAGCGCAAATCGCAGAGCACCAACAACCCCGCCCGCGCCCAGGGCGTCAGCTCCTCCGGGCACGACCAGTTCGGGGAACGGCTCGACCACAACCGCCAGCGCTTCCTCTCCGAGTGCGGCGGCCTCGCCGCCCGCGCCCTGGAGGAGAACGGGCTGGGGGAGCTGATCGCCTTCGGTCCCGCCAAAGACGTCGAGGGCTTCAGGTCGGGATTCGGCTCCCAACGGGAGCGGCTGACGGTCGGCGGCGACCAGGAGCTGATCTCGTTGCCCAAGGGCAAGCTGAGCGAAGTCGTCTCCGAGGTCGTCGACCGCCTCGACGAGGAACGAAGTCGCGCCGTCGTCGAGCGCGCCCTGGCAGAGGTGAAGGGCGGCAGCCGGGGAGCTTCCGGCCGGCAGGAGACGAAGGAGGCGCTGGCCGAAGGCCGTGTCGACCACCTCGTCTTCGACGCGGCGATCGGCGAGGAGGCCGAGTCGTTGATTCGGGCCGCCCTCGCCGGCAGCGCTCGTGTCACGGTTGTGCACGACGAGGCCGCCGCGCCGCTGGCCGAGGGCGAAGGGGTGGCCGCGATCCTGCGCTACTAGCTGAATGTGACCTCCGTCCGGTTCGCCGATCCCCGTGCGGGGGTAGAGGAGTACGAGGAAGGCCGGAGGAAGAATCGACGAGGAGGAACGAACTTGAGCGAGCAGGAGAAAGTCGCCGGAGGCCCGCTGGGCAAGGTATTCGGGCGGGCCAAGCAGATGGCCGGATCGGCACTGGGCCGTGAAGACCTACACCGCGAGGGGCAGCTGCAGGAGGTCCAGGCCGATGCGCAGGGCGAGGCAGCCGCGAAGGCCGCTGAGGCCGAGCGCAAGGAAGGGGAAGCCGAGATCGAGGCAGAGCGCTCCGAGACCCAGGCCGAGCGGCACGAGGTCGAACTGGAGGCCGCCGAGATCGAGGCCGAAGAGCAGGCCGAGCGCAAACGCGCCGAAGAGGAGCGCGAGGCAGCCAGCCGCGCCCAGGTCGAGAAGGCCGCCGCCGAGCGCCAGCGCCTGGCGGGCGAAGAGCAGGCCGCGGCCAAACGCCGTGAGGCCGCAGCGGCGGAGCGCGAGGCCGCCGACCTGCAGCGCAAAGCCGAGCGGGCCGAAGAGGCCTCCGCAACGATCGACCCGAAGGAGCAGAGCTGATGGCGCTGACCACGATTCCCCGGACGCTGCTCGGCGCATCGCTGAAGCTGGCGCGGACGCCCTTCGACATCGCCCACGGCGTGCTCGGCAGCTCCGATCCTCGCGCCGAGGTGGCGGCGGAGGAACGCGAACGCGCCGCGCATCTGCGCGAGGAAGCCGCGGAGGCCGCCGCCGAGGCGCGGCGCAAAGCCGAGCAGGACAAGCGCAACGCCGAGAAACGCCGCCGCGAACGCGAGGCACGGGCGAAAAAAGCCGAGGCGCAGAAAAAGGAGAAAGCCGCCAAAGCCGCGGCAAAAGTCAAACGCACCAACACCAAAGCCGAGAAGACCGCGCAGCTGCAGAAGCTCGAGGCCAAAGAAGAGAGCATCAAGGCCAAAGAGCAGGCGGCGGCAACCGAGCGGAAGGCGGAGAAGCTCGAGGACGCCGCCGAGGCCGCCAAGGAGGCGCGCAAAAACGGCGGCGGCGCCTAGCTGAGGAGTGAGCGGCTTGCTCGGGCTGGCCGCGCTGCAGGGGGTGGGGGAGGCGCTGCTGCGCCCGGCGACCCTGCTCTCCGACGCCTACCACCAGCGCTCGGTCCTCGCCCGTTGCGATCACCGCCCCTGGCCGCTGCCGCAGGGCTCGTGGCTGATGGGGCAGACCTGGGTCGACCTCCTCTTCGCCCACTGGCCCGTCCCCGAAGAGGCGCTGCGCGAGGTCGTGCCGCCGCAGCTGCCGCTCGACACCTACGACGGCTCGGCCTGGATTGGCGTCACGCCCTTCTGCGTCCGCGGCCTGCGACTGCGGGGGACGCCGCCGGCACCTGTCCTCTCCAGCTTCCCGGAGCTCAATGTCCGCACCTACGTCAGCGTCGAAGGCAAGCCCGGGATCTACTTCCTCAGCCTCGACGCCGGCAGCCGCGCCGCCGTGCACGCGGCCCGGCGCTCCTACCGGCTTCCGTACTTTCACTCCCAAATCGAGGTCGAGCCCAACGGGAAAGGGATCAGCTACGACCTGCGGCGCACCTCCGGCGACGGCCCGCCCGCCTGCTTCACCGCCAGGTACGGCCCGCAGGGAGGGGAGCTGCCGGTGCGGGAGGGTTCGCTGGAGCGCTGGCTGACCGAGCGCTACTGCCTCTACACGCTCGACGACGAGCGACGGGTCCAGCGCGGCGAGATCCACCACCCGCCCTGGCCGCTACACGACGCCTGGGCCGAGATCCCGCTCAACACGATGGCGACGCCTTTCGGGATCGAGCTCGACGGAGAGCCACTGCTCCACTTCTCGCCACGCCAGGACGTCGTCGTCTGGCCCTTGCAGCGAGTTTGAGATCTGCCCGTCTGGGTGATCCCGCTCTTCGTCGCCCAGACCTGCCGCTGAGCGTGGTTCCTTTCGGACGGTACGGGTCCGAAAGGAACCACGCGGTTCGGGTCAGCCCCCCTTGATGCCCTTCAGGTCCTCGTCCTCGGGTTCGTAGGCGGGGTCCTGGGAGAGATCGTCGGGGGGCGGGGTTCGGCCGTCCTCCTGGTCCTCGGGGTTGGCGTCGGGCGGGGCGGTCGGGGTCTGCTTGTCGGACTCCTTGCCCTGCTTCTCGGCCTGCTCTGCCTGGTCCTGTTTCTCCTGCTCGCCGGTCATGGGGTCACCGCGTCCTTTGCTTTGCGGAGGAACCCGCCGTTGGCGGGGATCGGGGTGTTGTGGAGCTCCGGCCGCGCCTCGGGCGGGGCCAGTTTCGGCACCTCGCCCATTGGCTCCGCCTCCCGCACTCCGAACTTGCCGTGCGAGTCGATCGAGGGGCCGCTGGTCCAGCGCGCGTCTTTGGGCACCTCGCCGTCGGAGTGGACGAAGAACTCGTAGGCGAACTCCTGTTTTTCCTGCTCCTGCGGAAAGTCCGGCGGCACCGGCATTCCCATGTCCTTCTGCTCCTCGAGCACCGCCATCCACTGGTTCTGGTGCATCGTGTCGCGGGCGATCAGGAACGAGAGCATCTCTTTCATGCCCGGGTCGTCGGTCATCTCGTAGAGGCGGGTGGCGAGCAGGCGCCCGCTGGCCTCGGCGTGGACGTTGGCGTGCATGTCGGAGCCGACGTTGCCGGTCGCCACCACCCAGGAGCCGTTGAACGGGTTGCCGTTGGCGTCGGCCGGCATCGCGCCGAGGCCGGAGGAGAGCACGTGCCGCGGATCCTCACCGCCGAGCACGGCCTCGACCATGCCGTTTTTGCCGGCGATCTCCTCCTGCAGCTTCGCCGGCGCCCCCTCGAGGTTCAGCGCCACCGCGGTGGCGAGCATCTCGATGTGGCCGATCTCCTCGGTGCCGGTGTTGAGGAGCATGTCTTTGTAGCGGTCGGGACCGCGGAAGCCCCAGCCCTGGAAGAGGTACTGGAGGCAGACCCGGATCTCGCCCTCAACCCCACCGATCGCCTGCTGCAGCATCTTGGCGAAGATCGGGTTTGGCTCGTCGACCCGGACTTTGTAGGCCAGTTGTTTCGTGTGTCTGAACATGAATTCCCTTTCGACTGGTCGTCCTGCCGCACGGTTGGAGCCCTCGAAGGGGGAGGACTCCAGCCGTGCGGCGGGGACGTGTGTTGGTGGCTGGTGTGGCTAGTGCGCGGTGGTGCGGTGCTCGCGCGTGTAGTTCGGCTCGGCTTCGGTCCGGTCCCAGCGGGTCATCAGCGCCGTCATCACCTCGAGCACGCCGGCGATCACCATGAAGCGGGTCGGGCCGCCCTCGTCGGCGAAGCCGAAGACGAGGGGGGAGAGCAGAAGCACTGCCCCGAGCGTCAGGTCGCCGGCCATGTGCATCCGCAGCGGGATCACCCGGGCCAGCGACATCCGCCAGTCGGTCATGCTGCCGACGAGCAGCATCACGACGCCGACGATGACGCAGATTGCGGTGGCGCTGTCGGTCTCGCTGAATCCGAAGATCCAGGGGGCGGCGATGATGATCACCGCGATGAAAGGCTCGAGAGCCGCGTGCATGTTGAGCGGAATCGGTCCGCGGTCCATTGGCAATCCTCCTACTAAGGGTTTGTCAGGACCCGGCGATCCACTCTCCGACCGATGCTGGGAAGGAGACGTTTCGTGGGTGGAATAGCACCGGAACTGCCCTTCCGGCGTCAGTCTCCATCTACCCGTGAGGGCAAATCGGAATCATCCCCGGGCGATCTGCTCCGCTCGAGGTAGAAGATCTCCGCGCAGACGTCGTTGCCGGCGTCGAGGCCGCTGATGAAGGCGCGAACCTTGCGCCCCAGCGCCCGTTCGACCACTTCACGGAACCGACCGGACGTGGCGGCCTGGAAGTACATCCGGGTGTCGCGCAGCCGCTGGTGCTCACCCATTTCGGCGAGGCTGCGCTCGGCCGGGGTAAAGGTGTTCTCCAGCGTGCAGATGACGGTGTCGGGACCGGCGAACTCGGTCCGGGCTTTGGTCGGGCCGCGCCCGAACAGCTCCTTATAGAGGCGGACCATCTCGCGGGAGATCTCGGCGCGGATCGAATCGGCGCGCCCGCTCTCGTCGTTGAGGATCTGCTCTTGCTGCTCTTGCTCGGCCACGTTCCGCTGGTACCCAGATACCGGACGAGCTATGCGAACCAGCCCCTTTCGCACGCGCTGCCGACCCGCTACTCTGAACCGCGAGGCCGGGACACAGCGCTACGGACTCAAGCCGACAATCACGGAGGCACGCGCATCGGGCGACGCTCGTCTCGCGGACTTCTCCCACACACCTAACACGGGAGCGTCCATGCTGAACGTCCACCCGCCGTCCCCTACGGCAACGCCGTTATCGACCCAGTCGCGACCCGCGATCAGACCCCCAGTCGCCCCCTTCAACCTCTCCGAGCGGGAGATCTGGCCCGGCTGCCACGAGATCATCGTCGAGGGCGAGCTCGACCTCGCCGTCGTTGACCAGCTCGAGGCGGCTCTCGCCCGCGCCGCCGAGCGTCAAGTCCACGCCCTCCTCGACCTCGGCGCCTGCTCTTTCCTCGACGCCGGCTGCCTCGGCGCG
>Ga0126311_10001974_pt1 | contig 10139 bp, 10 predicted proteins | sample Plot61_FD_92539 | JGI IMG/M metagenome (GOLD analysis project Ga0126311, IMG submission 92539) | Serpentine soil microbial communities from UC McLaughlin Reserve, CA, USA - Plot61 | ecosystem: Environmental > Terrestrial > Soil > Grasslands | place: USA: UC McLaughlin Reserve, Lake County... | reverse complement strand
GGCGTGTTCGGCTTCAAGTGCTTCCTGCTCCACTCCGGCGTGGACGAGTTCCCCCCGCTGCACCCGGCGAACCTCGACGCCTACCTGGCCACGCTGGGCGCCTTCGACGGGTTGATGATCGTGCACGCCGAGGACTCCACCGCCATCGACCGCGCCCCCAGCGCCCACGGCCGGCGCTACCGGGACTTCCTCGCCTCCCGCCCCCGGACGGCCGAGAACCTGGCCGTCGCCCACGTCATCGAGGCCGCCCGGTCGACCGGGGCGCGGGCCCACATCCTCCACCTGTCCTCGAGCGACGCCCTTCCCATGCTGGCCAGCGCCCGGCGCGACGGGGTCCGGGTCACGGCCGAGACCTGCCCCCACTACCTGGCCCTCAGCGCCGAGGAGGTGCCCGACGGGGCCACCCAGTTCAAGTGCTGCCCGCCGGTCCGCGAGGCGTCCAACCGGGAGCTGCTCTGGCGGGGCGTGGCCGCGGGCACCATTGCCTGCGTCGTCTCGGACCACTCGCCGTGCCCGCCCGAGCTCAAGCGCCTCGACAGCGGTGACTTCGGGATGGCCTGGGGCGGGATCTCCTCCCTCGAGGTCGGCCTGCCGGTGATGTGGACCGAGGCCCGACGGCGCGGCTTCACCCTGGCCGACGTCGTCCGCTGGATGGCCGAGGGCCCGGCCCGGCTGGTCGGGCTGGAGGGCAAGGGCCGGATCGCTCCTGGCTGCGACGCCGACTTCTGCGTCCTGGCCCCCGACGACACCTTCGTGGTCGACCCCGGGCGGTTGCGCCACCGGCACCCCATCACCCCCTACAGCGGGCGAACGCTGGCCGGGGTCGTTCGCGGCACCTGGCTGCGTGGTCAGGAGCTGACCGGCGACCAGCCGCGCGGCCGCCTGCTCACCAGAGGAGGAACCTGACCATGGGCGACGACGACTTCACCCGGCTGCCCGACCTGGCGTCGCGGCGCCTCGGCGGGAGCGTGGTCCACGCCAACGACGAGCTGTTCGCCGAGCGGGAGAACCTCATCAAGCCCGAGGCCCCCGCCTACTCGACCTACACCTTCGGGCACAAGGGCCAGGTCTACGACGGCTGGGAGACGCGGCGGCGGCGCGAGCCCGGCCACGACCACGCGATCGTGCGCCTCGGGGCGGCCGGAGTGGTCCGGGGCGTGGTCGTCGACACCGCCTTCTTCAAAGGCAACTACCCGCCCGAGGTGTCGGTCGAAGGGACCGGGGTCGAGGGCTACCCGTCGGCGGCCGAGCTCCAGGAGGCCGAGTGGGTGCCCCTGGTGCCGCGCTCGCCCGTGAAGGGCGACGCCCAGAACCCGTTCCCGGTCAGCACGCCGCAGCGCTGGACCCACGTGCGGTTGTCGATCTATCCCGACGGCGGGGTGGCGCGGCTGCGCGTCCACGGCGAGGTGGTGCCCGACCCGCGCTTCCTGCCCACCGGAGCCCTCGACCTGGCCGCGCTGGTCAACGGGGGCGTGGTCACGGGCTGCAGCAACATGTTCTACTCCTCGCCGACCAACCTCATCTCCCCCGGCGAGGCCAGGGTGATGGGGGAGGGCTGGGAGACGGCCCGGCGGCGCGACGACGGCAACGACTGGGTCGAGCTGGCGCTGGCCGGGCCCGGGGTCGTGCGGCTGGCCGAGATCGACACCCGCTACTTCGTCGGCAACGCCCCCGGGTGGGCGTCGCTGCGCGGCCGCGACGGCCGGGCGGGGACCGACAGCCCGGACGCCTGGGCCGAGCTGCTGCCGCGGACCCGGCTGCAACCCGACACGCGGCACCTGTTCCGGGTGCCGGACGGTCCCCAGGTGACGGCGGCGCGGCTGGACGTGTTCCCCGACGGCGGCCTTGCCCGGGTCCGGCTGTACGGGGAGCTCAGCGCCGAGGGCCTGGCCAGCCTGGGGCTCCGCTGGCTCGACAGCCTGCCCGAGGCCCAGGCCGGCCAGGTGCTCTCGACCTGCTGCGCGTCGCGGGCCTGGGTCGGGCGGGTCGCCGCCGGGCGGCCCTACGCCGGCCTGGACGCCCTGCTGGACGCCAGCGACGACGCCGTCCGGGCGCTCGGCCGCGACGACCTGGCCGAGGCGCTGGCGGCACATCCGCGGATCGGCCAGCGGGCCGCCGGCGCCTCGACCGAGGCCGCCTGGTCGCGGCGGGAGCAGGCCGGGGCCGGCAGCGCCGGCGCCGAGGCCCGGGCGGCGCTCCAGGAGGGCAACCGCGCGTACGAGGAGCGCTTCGGCCACGTGTTCCTCGTCTCGGCCAGTGGACGGTCGGCCGAGGAGCTGCTGGCGGCGCTGCGCGAGCGGCTCGGCAACGACCCGGCCACCGAATGGCGCGTGGTCGCCGAGGAGCTGGCGGCGATCAACCGGCTACGACTACGGAGGCTGCTGCAACCATGACCACCCTGTCCACCCACGTCCTGGACGCCGCCTCCGGGCGGCCGGCCAGCGGCGTCCGCGTCACCCTGGCCCGCCGCGACGGCGACCGCTGGCAGTCGCTCGGCGAGGCGGTCACCGACGACGACGGCCGGGCCCGCGACCTGGCCCCTGGCGGCCTGGGCGCCGGCGTGCACCGGCTGGTCTTCGCCACCGGCGAGTACTTCGCCGCCACCGGCCAGACCGGCTTCTACCCGGAGGTCCCGGTGGTCTTCGAGGTCACCGACACCGATCGCCACCACCACGTCCCGCTCCTGCTCAGCCCGTTCGCGTTCTCCACCTACAGAGGCTCCTAGCCGGGAGGTGCTCGCATGTCCTTCGTGCTCGGTCACAACCAGTACGGCAAGGCGGAGAACCGGGTCGTCCGGGTCTTCCGCGACCGCGACCCCCACGAGCTGGTCGACTACAACGTCAGCGTTGCCCTCTCCGGCGGCCAGGAGCCGCCCCACCTGACGGGCGACAACAGCCCGACGCTGCCCACCGACACCCAGAAGAACACCGTCTACGCCTTCGCCACCGAGGACGACGTGGTCGCCCAGCCGGAGTCGTTCGGCATCCGGCTGGCCCGCCACTTCGTCGACAGTGCCGAGCCCATCACCCGGGCCCGGGTGAAGCTGGAGATGTACCCCTGGTCGCGCCTGAACAACCCGCACGCCTTCGTCCGCGACGGCCGCTACGTGCGCACGGCCACCGTCACCTACGACGGGTCGGCCACCTGGGTCGTCTCCGGGGTCAAGGACCTGGTGCTGCTCAAGACCACCGACTCGGAGTTCTGGGGCTACCTCAAGGACAACTACACCACCCTGGCGCCCACCAACGACCGGGTCATGGCCACCTCGCTGGTCGCCCAGTGGTGGCACACCGGCGAGGACGTCGACTGGGGCAAGTCCTACGATGGCGTCCTGGCCACCCTCCAGGACACCTTCGCCGGTCACCACAGCCTGGCCCTCCAGCACACCCTGTACGAGATGGGGTCGGCCGCGCTGGCCGCCCAGCCACAGATCGCCGAGGTCCGCTTCTCGGCCCCGAACAAGCACCACTTCGTCTACGACCTGGCCCGCTTCGGCCTGGACAACGACAACGAGGTGTTCCACGCCGACGACCGCCCCTACGGCCTGATCGAGGCCACCGTCCGCCGCGACGACGCCTCCGACCCCGGCCTGGCCTTCGACCCCGGCCAGGGCTGGTAGCGACGCAAGGAGCAACGCCTGGGCCGGCTACGGCCCTGACCGCGACTGGGGGAGCCGGGCCGCGCCCCGCTTGGCGGCCGGTGCCGAGGGTGGCGGGACGACCGGCCCGATGTCGCCGTCCGGCGCCTCGTCCAGGTCGACGATCACCGGGGCGTGGTCGCTCGGCCCGCTGCCCTTGCGGGCCTGGCGGTCCACCCAGGCCGCCCGCACCCGGCCGGCCACCGGCGCCGAGGCCAGCACCAGGTCGATCCGCATCCCCAGGTCGCGGTGGAACATGCCGGCCCGGTAGTCCCAGTAGGTGAACACCCGCTCGGCCGGCCAGCGGTCCCGCACGACGTCGCGCAGCCCGAGCGCCGCCAGCTCGGCCAGGGCCGCCCGCTCCGGCGGGGTGACGTGGGTCTGGCCGACGTAGGCCTCGGGGTCGAACACGTCGGCGTCGGTGGGCGCGATGTTCATGTCCCCGCAGACGACCGCCGCCTCCGGGCCGGCGGCCAGCTGGTCCCGCAACGCGGCCAGCCAGGCCAGCTTGTAGCGGTAGTGGTCGGAGTCCGGCACCCGCCCGTTCGGCACGTACACCGAGTGCACACGGATCCCGGCGCAGGTCGCGGACACCGCACGCGCCTCCGGGTGCGGGAAGCCGGGCGCGCCGGCGAGGCCGGGCACGACGTCGTCCAGCCCCACCTTGGACAGGATGGCCACGCCGTTCCACTGCCCCTCGCCGTGCCGGGCCACCATGTAGCCGCGACCGCCGAGCTCCTCACCGAGCAGCTCGGTGAACGCGGCGTCGCCGAGCTTGGTCTCCTGCAGGCAGACGACGTCGGGTCGCCGCTGGTCCAGCCACGGCAGCAGCCGGGGCACCCGCTGCTTGACCGAGTTCACGTTCCAGGTCGCCACTCGCACCCGACCACGGTAGCCGCTGACGGACCGCTCGGCGAACCTGCTCCAGGCGCGGCCGCGGCCGGCTCAGCCGGCTCCCTCGGCCATGCGACGGACGGCCTGACCGATGCCCTCGCCGGCGGCCTCGACGTTCTCCAGGTAGAGCCGGCCCCAGACGATGCGGTCGTCGCGGATCCCGAAGATGGTGACCCCGCGGATGTCGAGCAGCGTCCCGTCCTCCCGGGTGCCGTGCCAGTGCCACTCCGCCCAGCCGGTGCCGGCCGTCCGGGCCGACCGGAGCAGGTCGGCCTGGAAGTCGGGGACGCCGGCGAACACCTCGGCCCAGTTCGTGCGCACCTGCTCGCTGCCGGCGAACGCGCGGTCGGGATGCGCCGGCTGCTCGCTGTGGTAGCCGGGGTCGAAGCAGGCGACAAAGGCGTCCAGGTCGTGGCGGTTCTGGGCGGCCTTGAGCCGCTCCAGCACATCGGTCGTCAAGGCTGCCGCCTCCTTCACGAGCATCCCGGCCAGGTCCAGGCGGTCGCGCGCTCGCCAGCGCGGAACAGCTCGACGGCGTCGGCGGTCGTGGTCCGCTCCTCGGCGACGGCGGTCGTGGCGGCCAGGCTCATGACCACCAGTATGGCCCCCAGCACGAGGACCCGGACGAGCTTGGACATGGTGCGTCTCCCTTCTCCTGCCGCCTGCCCGGATGGTCGGCGACACCAGCGACGCTAGGTGGAGAGGTGGGGGGCGATCATCGGGGAGGTCCCTCGACCTTGGCCAGGGCCCCGGCCAGCTCGGTCCGGTTCCGGAGGCCGAGCTTGGCCAGGATGTTGGAGACGTGGCGCTCGACGGTCTTGCGGGACAGGAACAGCGCGGCCGCGATCTCGGGGTTGCTGGCACCGGAGGCGACCCGGCGGGCGATCTCCCGTTCCCGGTCGCTGAGGCCGGCCAGCGGGTCGGTCCCACCGGCCTTGCGGCCCCGCCGCCACGTCCGCACCCCAAGGGCCCGGAGCCGCTGGGAGGCCAGGCCCATCTCGGTCCCGGCGCCCATCCGCTCGGCCAGGGCGCCGGCTTCACGCAGCACCCGGCCGGCCTCCCCGGGGTCGACCCGGGCGAGCACGGCGCCGAGGTCCAGGCGGACCCAGACCGCCTCCAGCAGCAGCCCCTGGCGGTCGGCCTGGACGACCAGCGCCGCAAGGGCGGAGGCGGCCGCCGCCGGGTCGCCCTCCAGCTCGGTCGCGGCGACGGCCAGCGACCTCGACCAGGCGACGAACCCCCCGGCGCCCTGGCTCGTCGGCGCCGAGCCGGCCAGGAGCCGCTCGGCCTCCTCGGGCCGCCCGACGCGGGCCAGCGCCTCGGCGCCCCGGACGGTCGTCTCGGTCTGGCAGCGGCGGCAGCCGGCCCGGCCGGCGTCCGACAGCGCCTCGCGGACCCCTTCGGCCACCTCGGGGGCCGCCCGCCGGGGGTCGAGGCGGGCCAGGGCGCTCGCCCGCTCTAGGTGGGCGTGGAGGCGGTAGTGGGGCTCGGGCTCCTGGTCGGCGGCCGCCCGGAGGCCGTCCACGGCGGCGCGCCAGTCCCCGGTGGACAGCGCGACCAGGTGCCGGACGACGACGCCGTGGGCCCGGGCCGGGCTGAACTCCTCGAGGCGCTGGCCCAGCTCGAGGCATTCATCGACCACCGCCTCGGCCTCCTCCAGCCGGCCAAGGGACCGCAGCACCATGGCGTAGACGGCCCCGACCTCCAGCCGGGCCCGGGGCAGGACGAGGCGGCGGGTCTCGTCCCAGGCCTGCCGGGCCCGGGCCTCGGCCTCCTGGTTCCTCCCGAGGAGGCGCAGGGCCAGGGCGCCCTCGCCGAGGGCCCGGGCCCGGATCCGGTCGTCGACCCGGGCGGCGGCCGCGGCCAGCTCCTCGGACAGCGAGCGCATCTCCTCCAGGTCGTCGGCCTCCAGGGCGGCCTCGGTGCCGGCCAGCAGGGCGAGGACGTAGGCGTGCCGCTCCGGCCCGGCCATGGCCTCGACCCCGCCGGCCCGGGTCGAGGCGGCCCGGGCGGCGTCCACCGCCCGCCGGGCCGCCACCCTGGACGCCCCGGTCCGATGCTCCAGGTAGCGGTGGAGGGCGGCCTCCTGGGCGTCGAGCTCAATCCGGAGCGCGGGCCCGCCCGCCTCGCTGTCGCGTGCCCGGGCCAGCCACCGCCACGCGTCGGGTGCCCGGCCGAGCTGCAACCCGGCCTGGGAGGCGGCCAGCGCCGCCCGGGCCGTCTCGACCGGCTCGCCCGGCCCCAGCGCCAGGGACGACCATCGGGCCAGGGCCATCTCGTGCTCGCCCAGCTCGGCCGCCAGGGTGGCGACGTGACGGTGCAGCTCCCGCGCGGCCGGGTCCGAGGGGCCGGCCGTGTCCGCCACCTCGGCCAGCCCCCGGAGCCCGTCCACGCCGATCAGCCGCCGGCGCGGGGACCGCGCCACCCGCAGAGCGAGGTCGAGGGCCGGCTCCCCGGCGCCGCGCCGGTGCTCCAGCGCCTCCAGCAGCAGCCGTTCGTCGTCGCCGGCCAGGTCCTCGAGCCAGCCGGCCAGGCGCCGGTGCAGCCGGCGGGCCACCTCGGGGGGAACCGACGCGGCGACCGGTTCCCGGATGAGGTCGTGCGCCACCCGAAAGGACCCGGCCTCCTCGACGGCGACCTCGCCGGCCACCAGGTCGGCGGCGGCCGCCTCCACCCGCGCCACCGGCCAGCGCTGGAGCGCGGCGGCCTCCCCGGGCGCCAGTGGCCGGCCGGTCAGGGCGAGCGTCCGCAGCAGCGCGGCGGCGTCCGAGCCGACCCTGGCCACCCGGTCGGCGACCAGGGCGTCCAGCCCGGCGGCGGGCCGGTCGCGGGTCGCCAGCTGGTGCAGCCAGAACGGCGAGCCGTCGGCCCGGCGCCACACCTCGGCCGCGCCGGTGACGTCCAGTACTGGCGACAGCTCCATGGCCAGCCGGACGCCGGCCTCCCGGCCCAGGGGTGGCAACGCCATCCGCGCGAACCGGCGAGGGTCGGCCACGACCCGGCCGAGCGACCCGGCGAGCGACCTGGCCGCCGCCGAGGGGCGCGAGGCGGCCACGAAGGCCAATGGGAGGCCGCCCATCTCGGCGGCGCGGACGAGATAGTGCAGTAGGCCGAGGGAGACCTCGTCCACCCATTGGAGGTCGTCAAGGGCGACCAGCACGGGACCGAGCGCGGCCAGGGCGCGGTAGGCAGCCTCGAAGAGCCGGACGGGCTCGACCGGGCCGGCGTCGGGGGCCGGGTCGAACACCAGGGTGGCGACGGTCTCGCCGGGCCCGGGGACCTCGGCCAGCCGCCGGAGCAGGCCCCTGGCCATGGCCAGCGGGATCGCCGCCTCGGGGGCGTACCCGGCGAGCAGGATCCGCTCCGGGAGGACGATCCTCGAGCACGCCTCGGTCAGGAGCCGGCTCTTGCCGCTCCCCGGGTCGCCGAGGACAAGGGCCACCACCGGCCCCCCTCCGTCCGCGACCCCGCCGGCCAGGCCGAGAACGGTGGCGAGCTCGTCCTCCCGCCCAACAAAGGTCCCCGGCACCGCACCAGCTCTTCAGAGAAGGGGATGATCCGACACCCTAACCCTGGCAGCTCGGTGACGACATGTCGTGGTGAGGGCCGGGGCTAGCGGCCGATCTCGGCCAGCACCGCACGGAAGGTCGCCCACCGCTCGGGCCCGACCTCGGCCGCCCAGCGCCGCTCGATCTCGGCGATGGCCGACTCGATGACCCGCTGGAGCTCCTGGCCGGCCGGGGTGGGGCGGATCAGGCGGACCCGCCGGTCCCGCTGGTCGACGGTCACCTCGACCAGGCCGGCGTCCTGGAGGGTGGCGACGAACTCCCCGAGGGCCTGCTTGGTCATCCCGACCCGGGCGGCCAGGTCGGTGACGCGCAGGCCGTCGGCCGGGGTCAGCGACAGCAGCCGCAGCTGCGACGGGCGCAGCTGCAGGCCGGCCACCCGGGGCCTGACCTCCTCGTCCATCCGGCGCCGGAAGGCCCGCCAGGCCAGGTCCATCAGCACGGCGAAGCGCAGCGGGTTGTCGCCGCCGGTCAGCGGCCGCGGATGCTGGTTGACAGAGGTCATAAGGTTGCCTTACCTTTACGGTAGTCAGGTTACTTTACCGTTTTCGGCAAGGATGGGCCATGGCCGCCGCGGCACCGGTCGCGCTCGACTGCTGGGGCGCCTTGGAGGAGCCCGGGCTGACCGAGGTCGTCTCGACCGCGCTGGGCCGGCCCGTGCGGCTGGCCGGGTTCCAGACCACGGCGGTCGCCTACGAGCCGGGGTCGCCGGCCACCGGGGCGCTGCTGCGGGTCGCCGGCACGACCGCCGACCGGCAGCCCTGGTCGGTGTTCCTCAAGGTGCTCCAGCACCCTCGGCACTGGCCGAGGCTGGGGGAGCTGCCGGCCGAGATCCGCCAGCCGTTCCTGGACAGGTTCCCCTGGCGGGGGGAGCTGGTGGCCTGGGAGCCCGGGTTCGCCGACCGGCTCCCGGCCGGCATGCGCCTGCCCCGCCTGTACCGTCTGGCCGACCTGGGCGACGACCGCGTGGCCGTGTGGATGGAGAACGTCCGCACCCTGGACGACCCCTGGGACCCGCCCCGCTTCGCCCGGGCCGCCCGCGCCCTTGGCCGGCTCGCCGGCCGCCGCTCCGACCCGGCCCTGCTGGCCGCCAGCGGGCTGCCGGTGGGCACCGGGCTGCGCTACTACAGCCAGTCACGGGTCGAGCTGAGCGGGCTGCCGCTGCTGGAGCGGGACGAGGTCTGGGCCCACCCGCTGGTCGCCGGGGCGGTCGACGACCAGCTCCGGGCCGACCTGCGCACCCTTGGCGCCCGGGTGCCGGAGCTCCTCGACGGTATGGACGCCCTGCCCCAGGCGCTGCCCCACGGCGACGCCAGCCCCCAGAACCTGCTGGTCCCGGCGGACGACCCCGGCACCTTCGTGGCCATCGACGTGTCGTTCCAGAACCCCCAGGCGGTCGGCTTCGACCTCGGCCAGCTGCTGGTCGGCCTGACCCACGCCGGCCTGCTGCCGGCCGCCGCCCTGGCCGAGGTCCACGCCGTGCTCGTCCCGGCCTTCACCGACGGCCTGCACGCCGAGGGCGGCCGGGCCACCACCGAGGAGGTCACCTGGGGCTATCTGGCCAGCCTGGCCGTGCGGGCCGGCTTCACCTCGCTGCCGTTCGAGCGCCTGGCCGAGCCGCCGACCCCGGCCCTGGCCGCCACCTTCGGTGAGCGCGCCGCCCTGACCCGGGTCGTCGCCGACCTGGCCCTGGCCCTGCCGCCGGCCTAGCGGCCCCGGAAGGCGTCCTTGAGCTTCTCGCCGGCCTGCTTGAGGCTGGCCTTGGTCTTGTCGGCCCGGCCCTCGGCCTCGAGGCGCTCGTTGCCGGTGACGGCCCCGGTCGCCTCTTTGAACTGGCCCTTGACCTTCTGGGCGGTGTTCCGGGACTTGTTGCGGGCCGCGTTGCGCGACCGGTCGTCGGCTGCCATCGCCTGCTCCTCCCGTGTGGCTGCCCTGCTACGGCTGCCCATCGACCCGGGGGGTCAAACCGCGGTGGTCAGTGGGACTCGCGGGTGACCTCGTGGCCGCGGCGGCCGACCAGGAAGTCGAGGTCGGCGCCGCGG
>Ga0126311_10001973_pt1 | contig 10139 bp, 7 predicted proteins | sample Plot61_FD_92539 | JGI IMG/M metagenome (GOLD analysis project Ga0126311, IMG submission 92539) | Serpentine soil microbial communities from UC McLaughlin Reserve, CA, USA - Plot61 | ecosystem: Environmental > Terrestrial > Soil > Grasslands | place: USA: UC McLaughlin Reserve, Lake County... | reverse complement strand
GAGCGCGAGCGTATCCTCACCTCCCTCGAGGAGGGTATGGTCGTAAAGGGCACCGTCTCTAACCTCGTCGATTTCGGGGCTTTTGTAGACCTCGAGGGGATAGACGGCCTTATCCACATCTCCGAGCTCTCCTGGAACCACGTCGACCATCCGAGCGAGGTAGTCGATGTTGGCGAGGAGGTCGAGGTCAAGGTACTCGAGGTAGATAGGGAGCGGGAGAGAATCTCGCTCGGCCTCAAGCAGACCCGCAAGGACCCATGGCAGGAGATCGTCGAGCGGGTCAACGTCGGCGAGACCATAAAAGGCCGCGTCACCAAGCTAGTCTCCTTCGGGGCCTTTGTCGAGGTCGCAGACGGGGTGGAGGGTCTGATCCACATCTCCGAGCTGGCCGACCACCACGTCGAGACGCCGGACGAGATAGTCCGCAGCGGCGATGAGGTCGAGGCCCGCATCATCGACGTGGACGCCCGCAGGCGGCGCCTCTCTTTGAGCCTGCGCCCCAAGAAAGAAGAGCGCGAGGAACGTCCCCGCCGCGAGGAGCGCCCTCGCCGCGAGCGCGAGCCGCGCAGCACCGACCGTGGCGGTGACGGCGGCCTCCGCTCGGGCGCCTTCGACGCGCTCTCCGACCTTGACCTAGAGGAGAGTTAGCTCAAGACCCCAAGGGAAGGCAAGCAAATGCAAGGGCCGGTGATCGTCGCAGTCACCGGCTCTTTTGCGTCGGGGAAGAGCGCCTTCGTGGAGATGCTAGGCGCTCTCGGCGCGGAGACGGTCTCCGCGGACGAGATCGTCCACGACCTCCTCACCAACGACGACGAGACCATCGCAAGGGTAGTGGAGCGCTTCGGGAGGGGCGTCATGGGCGAGCGGGGCGTGGACCGCAGGGCACTCGGCCGCGAGGTCTTCGGGGACGAAGATACACTGCGGGACCTCGAAGACATACTCCACCCCCTCGTGCGCCGCGAGACCGACCGGCGCCGACAGAGCTCCGGTGCCGGTCTCTTCGTCGCCGAGATACCGCTCCTCTTCGAGGGCGGGCGTAGCGGCGCCTTCGACTACACCGTCGCAGTCGTGGCGCCTGAGGAGCGCCGGCGGGCGTGGGCTGCTGAGAGGGGCGTTGAGGAGGCCGCGCTGCGAGCGATAGAGAGAAGGCAGCTCGGACAGGAGGAGAAGGCCAGGAGGGCCGATGTGGTGGTACAAAACGACGGAGACCTGGATAAACTAAGAGGGCAGGCAGAGAAGCTCCTCGCGAGGATCTCGCGGGAGAGGAGTCCGGGCGGTAGAGTACGTAACGAAGAACCGTAGATACGGCGCGTTGCAGGCCAGGCGTAGGCGCCTGGGTATTGCGATTCTGGCGCTGGCGACCTTGCTCGCCGCGCTACCTTTCATCATGAAGGCCCCCGAGACCGTGAGGCAGAAGCTCTATCCTCTCGAGTACGAGGACACCATCAGGAGGGTGAGCGCCGAGCACGACCTCGAGCCGACTTTCGTCGCTGCGGTTGTCTACACCGAGAGCCGCTTCCGGCCCGAGGCCAGGTCCCACCGCAGCGCCTATGGGCTCATGCAGCTCTTGCCCCAGACGGCGAAGTTCATCCAGAAGCGGAGCGGCATCGAGGGCGACTGGCGAGATCCCGAGACGAACCTGAAGATAGGGGCCTGGTATCTGGGCTATCTCGATGACCGCTACATGGGCGATGAGAGGCTCATGCTCGCGGCGTATAATTCGGGGGAGAGCAGGGTGGACGCCTGGATCTCGGATAAGGGCTTCGACGTAGGGGAGGATATCCCCTACGAGGAGACCCGCGAGTACGTGGACAACGTGCTCGAGGCAAGACAGACTTACGAAGAGCTCTACGGGAGGAACCTGTATCGAAACTCGCGGTAGATTTCAGGTTAGCAGCGAATACATGCCCACGGGCGACCAGCCGCAGGCCATCCGGAAGCTCGCCTCCGGCCTCGAGACGGGGATGCGCGCCCAGACCCTGCTCGGCGTCACCGGAAGCGGCAAGACCTACACGATGGCCCGCGTTATCGAGGAGGCGGGCCGCCCCGCGCTCGTCATAGCGCACAACAAGACGCTCGCGGCCCAGCTCGCAAGCGAGTTCTCCGAGTTCTTCCCCAACAACGCAGTAGAGTACTTCGTCTCCTACTACGACTACTACCAGCCCGAGGCCTACGTCCCGCACACCGACACCTTTATCGAGAAGGACGCCCAGATCAACGAGGACATAGACAGGCTCAGGCACTCGACGACGAGCAGCCTCTTTACAAGAAGAGACGTAATAGTGGTCGCGAGCGTCTCGGCGATCTACGGCCTCGGTAGCCCTGAGGAGTACCGCTCTAAGATGGTCCTGCTCGAGAAGGGCGGCTTCTACGACCTCGACGACGTGCTGAGGGACCTCGTCCACATCCAGTACGCGCGCAACGACTACCAGCTGGCCCGCGGCACCTTCAGGGTGCGCGGCGACGTCCTCGAGGTACACCCTGCCTACCAGGACACCGTCTACCGCATCTCCCTCTTCGGCGACGAGGTCGAGAGCATGACCGAGGTCGACCCTCTTACAGGTGAGATCCTGCGCGAGCTCGACACCCTTACGGTCTATCCGGCTACCCACTTCGTCACAAACGAGGACAGGCTGACCTTCGCCCTCAAGAACATCGAGGCCGAGCTCGAGGGGCGCCTTGCCGAGCTTGAGGGAGAGGGCAAGGTCCTCGAGGCTTACAGGCTGCGCCAGCGCACGCAGTACGACCTGGAGATGATGCGCGAGCTCGGCTTCTGCTCTGGCATCGAGAACTACTCGCGCCACCTCGACGGGCGTGCGGCTGGCTCGACGCCCTACACGCTCCTCGACTACTTCCCCGACGACTACGTTACGTTCGTAGATGAGTCGCACATCACCCTACCCCAGGTGCGCGGCATGTACAACGGCGACCGCTCGCGCAAGACCACTCTCGTCGAGCACGGCTTCCGCCTGCCTTCGGCCCTGGACAACAGGCCGCTCATGTGGGATGAGTTCCTGCTCAAGACCAACCAGATGATCTGCGTCTCCGCGACGCCGGGTCCGTGGGAGCTCGAGCACTCTGAGCAGATAGTGGAGCAGATCATCCGCCCCACCGGTCTCGTCGACCCCGAGGTCGAGGTCCGCCCGACGAAGAACCAGATCGACGACCTCCTGAACGAGGTGGCAAGGCGCGTCGAGAGACAGGAACGCGTCCTCATAACCACGCTCACCATAAAGATGGCGGAGGATCTCACGGATTACCTCCTCGAACACGGCGTCAAGGCGCGCTACATGCACGCCAACATCGAGACGCTCGACCGCATCCAGATCATCCGCGGCCTGCGCACCGGCGAGTTCGACGTCCTGGTCGGCATCAATCTTCTGCGCGAGGGCCTGGACCTGCCGGAGGTTACCCTCGTCGCCATCCTCGATGCGGACAAAGAGGGTTTTCTGCGTGGGGAGCGGGCGCTCATCCAGACTATAGGCCGCGCTGCCAGGAACGTCGAGGGTCGGGTCATCATGTACGCGGACAAAGAGACCGAGGCGATGCGGATAGCCATAGGAGAGACCAACCGCAGGCGGGAGATCCAGGTCTCCTACAACGAGCGCAACGACATCGAGCCGCGCACGATAGTCAAGGGCATCTCCGACATCCTGATCGCCGCCGAGGCTAAGGGCCTCTACAAATCCCAGCGCCAGAAGGCCGCCCGCGAGGCGCCGCGCGATCCCGAGGAGCTACAGACTCTGATCGCCGACCTCCAGGCCGAGATGCTGGAGGCCGCAGAGGAGCTCAAGTTCGAGTACGCCGCCAGGCTGAGGGACGAGATAAGGGACCTCGAGAGGCAGCTGCAGGAGGTGGCCTCGTAGTGGGTGGTGGGCCTGCAGCCCCTGTGGCAACTACCGGCCCGAATACTCTTCGAAAGTATCGAGCACGAGCTCGAAGCTATCCGGTTGGACCCGCGTGACCCCGCTGAAGGGCTTATCCAGGGCGTAGATCGTAAAGAGTACGAGGGCGATGATCGCAGCCAGGGACCCGATTATCAGGGTGTGAGAGCGGGTGTTCTCCAGGCCGAAGAGGTAGGTGAAGCCGACTACGATGATCCCGCCGACAACGAGTACTTCCCAGAGGACGCGAGGTATTCCCTGCTCGGATTCGAGCAGCCGGAGCCGCCTCTGATCCACCAGGTCGTGCACCAGCGTCATCCCCCGCCCGTAGATCACCTCCTCCCTGCCTGTTTCGGGCTGGAAACCGTAGACCACTAGCCGCATCTCTTCAACGATCGCCCAGGCCCGCTCGCTCGCCTCTCCCTCCTCCATCTTTGCCCATTCCTCGTCTACGACGACCTCGGCGTAAGAATGGGCGAGCTTCTGTACCCGCTCTCCCTGGGAGTCGGGGAGCTCCCTGGCGAGCCAGAAGAGCTCGGCCAGCTCGTTGGCTTCGCTCTCCGTGGTGCTCCTTGCCAGATCGAAGTTCTCCCACACGACGATGGTAGTGAAGCCGAGCAACACCGCGTACACGACGCCGAGCACCGCGTAGATGAAACCGGCGACGTCGTTGTGCTGCTGGCGCAGGCGCCAGGGCACGAGGTACTGGACGAGGGCAACTCCTCCGACCGCCACTAAAATGGCCAGGATAGTCACCAGGGCTCCGTACACTGCTGCTCCCAAGATGGGACACATTCTACCCTCGGGCTTCGAGGCTCGTCTGCGCGTTGACAGGCTGGTTGGCGCTCTGTACCATCCTTTTGCGGGGAAAGAGTGCAAGAGGAGCGGCCGCTCCACGCGAAACCGACCTCGGTCGAGGGGTCTAGATCACGGGAGGAATGGGTGGAGGGAAAGGTCTGGGGTTCGGGTGGGTCTTACCCACCTATAGAGGACTACGGCATTATCGGCTCCATGTGCACGTGCGCGCTGGTCTCCAAGGCTGGCTCTATCGACTGGTTGTGCATGCCGGACTTCGACAGCACCGCCGTCTTTGGCCGCATCCTCGACTGGCGCAAGGGCGGCCATTTTCAGATCGTTCCCAAGGATGTAGTGTCCGTCGAAAGGCGGTACCTGCCCGGGACCAACGTCATCGAGACTACGTTCAAGACCGAGAACGGGACGGCAAAGCTCACCGACTTCATGGTCATGGATCTGCCCGACCAGACTACCGCTGAGGGGAACCGGCTGCAGCTCTCCGGCAGCTTCGACGTCGTTTTGCCCACCAAGAAGCAGCAGGTGCCCCCTATAGAGAAGCTGCTCATACCCCTCCACGCAAGGTACCACCAGAAGGTGGCGCGCATCCTCGAGTGCACAGAGGGCAGCATCAGCTTCGTAGTGGAGTGCAGGCCGCGCTTCAACTACGGCACGGTCACCCCCCACGCCGTGCTCATCGAAGAAGAGGGAGGGGCCTCGAACCACGCATTCGCCCGCGGAGGCGCCAGCGCTATCTCCATCTACTGTTCCGTGCCGTTGAGCATAATCGATCACGGCTTCCACGCCGAAGGATTGTTGAGGGCGGGGAATAAAGCGTACTCGGTAGTGACCAGCCAGCCCTACTTCCTGCCGATCGCAGAAGAGTTCGACGAGGAGAAGGTAGAGCGGATTCTCCAAGAGACGGTCCAGTACTGGGAGGGGTGGTCGGGGCGCTGCAGCTACGAAGGGGAGTACAAAGAGGACATCCTGCGCAGTGCGCTGGCGCTCAAGGCACTCACCTTCGAGCCCTCGGGCGCCATCCTGGCTGCGGCAACCACCTCGCTCCCAGAGTCCCCCGCAGGCGAGAGGAACTGGGACTACCGTTACACTTGGATCCGCGACGCGACGCTTTCTCTCGGGGCCCTCTCCAAGATCGGTTACAGGGAGGAGGCGCGTGCGTTCAAGCGCTGGATGGAGTGGACGGCAGCGTATCCAGAGGACCTCCAGATCATGTACGGGCTGCGCGGGGAGCGGTGGCTCACCGAGGTCGAGCTCGAGGAGCTGGAGGGATACAAGTGGTCTACCCCCGTGCGCATAGGAAACGGCGCGCACGAGCAGTTCCAGCTCGACATCTACGGCGAGATACTCGACTCGGCCTACATCTACAGGGACGTGGTGCTCCCCAAGAGGGAGGATGCGGATAACTGGGAGTTCGAGACCGAGATGGGTCTAGACCCCGAGGAGTACGAGACCGAGCCGGATTACTGGGAGTTCCTTAGCTCCGTCGTCGAGTTCGTAGTCGAGAACTGGCGGAGGCCCGATGCCGGCCTTTGGGAGTCCAGGGGCGGCTACCGGCACTTCGTCTACTCCAAGGTCATGTGCTGGGTAGCGCTGGACAGGGGTATCAAGATTGCCGAGTCGCTGATAATCGAAGAGGGCGGGCGCGACTACTACACGATCACGGACGAGCAGCTCGAGCGCTGGGCGAGGGTGCGCGACCAGATAAAGGAGGACGTCCTAACCAACGGCTACGACCCGAACTACAAGACCGACCGCGGGGCTTTCATCCAGTATTACGGCAGCAAGAACCTCGACGCGAGCAACCTCAAGCTCCCCATGCTCGGCTTTATCGAGGCGGACGACCCGAGGATGCGCTCGACGATCGAGATGACCCAGCAAGATCTGGTCTCGCCGCAGGGGTTTGTGTACCGCTACAAGGACTTCAACGACGGCCTCTCTGGGGGGGAGGGGACGTTCTCCATCTGCACCTTCTGGCTCATAAGCAACCTGATCGCCCTCGGAGAGGTACGCGAGGCCAGGGTCCTCTTCGAGACGGTAAGGGCCTACGCCAACGACCTCGGGTTGTTCAGCGAGGAGATCAACTCCGAGAGCGGAGAGATGCTCGGCAACTTCCCCCAGGCGTTCTCCCACCTCGCGTTCATCGACGCCGCGGTGGAGCTCTCGAGGGCGATGGGATTCTCGCCCGAGGGAGCAGAGTGAGCTCGTAGCGCCCGCAGTGAACCGTTCCTACCGGAAGGAGATCGCCGTTTATGAGCGCCACACCTACCCAGAACCTCGAGGTTGATGTCCTGATCGTCGGGTCAGGCCCCGTCGGCTGCACGTTCGCCCGCAAGCTCGTCGAGGCCGGTCGCTCGGTGTACATGGTAGACATGGGGGCCCAGCTCTCGCGGCGTCCAGGCGAGCATCTCAAGAACGCGTTCATATACCAGCGCAACATCGACCTGTTTGCGTCGGTGATCCGCGGCCACCTCCACGTGCTCTCGATCCCAACCAACAACATGCCGGTCATGACCCTTGATCCTGGCGCGTTCCAGATCGAGAGCGAGAGGTTCCGCGGCTTTATCCTCAACAACCAGAATCCGGAACAGGACCCGGCCAGGAACCTTCCCGGGGCGGCCGTCACCTACGCCGTGGGCGGGATGACGACCCACTGGACGTGCGCGACGCCGCGTCACCATCCCACCCTGGAGCGCAGCGACATCTACTCCGAGGCAGAGTGGGACCGGCTCTACACGGAGGGCGAGAGGCTCCTCAACACCCACAAGAACGAGTTCGACGACTCGATCCGCCACATGGTGGTGCGCGACGCGCTCCAGGAGGAGTTCTCGGAGCTTCCGGAGCCATACGGGGTTCAGAACCTTCCGCTCGGGGTCCAGCGCCGCGAGGACAACCCCAAGCTGGTGTACTGGACCGGCACGGACACGGTGCTCGGTCCGCTCGCAGAGGGCACCCAGGAGGAGGAGCCCTTCATCCTCAAAGAGCAGCACCGCTGCACCCGTCTGGTACCGAACCGGGACGGCTCGCGCATAGAGTACGCCGAGATCGAGGACCTCGAGCAGTGGAACACCTTCAACGTCAAGGCCAACACCTACATTGTCTGCTGCAACGCCTACCTGACCCCGCAGGTCCTCTACAACTCCGGCATCAGGCCCGACCCGCTCGGTCGCTACCTCACAGAGCAACCGATGGCCTTCTGCCAGATCGTCCTGAACCAGCACCTCATCGACAGGATCTCTGGGGACTTGCGCTTCGCCGAGCGGGTAAGAGCGCACCAGGAGGGGCGCCCGAACGACCCGGTTCCGATCCCTCGTGACGAGCCAGAGCCGAACGTTTGGATCCCGGTCTCCGAGGACCGTCCCTGGCACTGCCAGATCCACCGCGACGCCTTCCACTACGGCGACGTCGCCCCCAACGTCGACAGCCGCCTCATAGTGGACCTGCGCTGGTTCGGGATCGTCGAGCCCCGCTACGAGAGCCGCATCACCTTCTCCGACACCTACGACGACTTCTTCGGCATGCCGCAGCCTACCTTCGAGTGGATCCTGAGCGAGGACGACAGGAGAAAGCAGCACAGGATGATGTCCGACATGCTGCGTGCGGCCAACGCCCTCGGGGGCTTTTTGCCTGGGGCAGAGCCGCAGTTCGTCGCGCCGGGGCTGCCGATCCACGTAACGGGCACGACACGCATGGGCTCGAGCCCCGACGACAGCGTCGTTGACGATAACTCGCAGGTCTGGGGCATAGATAACCTCTACCTCGGCGGCAACGGCCTCATCTCGCGCGGCTCGGCGAGCAACCCTACCCTGACGAGCATAGCGATGGCCGTGAAGTCGGCCGAGCACATAGTCCGCAAGGAGGGGTCGAAGGCCGACGAGACGAAGGGAGCGGGCGCGCCCGCTTCGACCCCCGATGGGGGGGGCTGATGGCCTTGTTCGACAGGGACAAGGTGTTTCTGGGGATCACCCCAACTGGCTGGACCAACGACGACATGCCAGGGCTCGGGGATGACATCCCGTTCGAGCAGTGCGTGAGCGAGATGGCCCTCGCAGGCTTCGAGGGCTGCAGCGTCGGCCACAAGTTCCCTACCGACACCGAGGTCCTCAAGGCCGAGTTGGAGCTGCGGGGCTTGAGGGTCTCGGAGCCGTGGGCTAGCACCTTCTTCACGGCGAACGAGATGGAGCGGCAGACCTACGACCTCTTCGAGAGGCAGATGCGCTTCATAAAGGAGATGGGCGGCACCGACATAGTCCTCGCCGAGCTTGGGCAGGCAGTTCACCAGCAGCCTGTCGCGGTGCTGTCCAACAAGCCGGTGTTTACCGAGGAGCAGTGGGACGCCCTGATCGAGGGCCTGCACGCCCTGGGTAGGAGGGCAGTAGAGAACGGCATGAGGATCTGCTACCACCACCACATGGGCACGGGGGTCCAGTGCAGGAGCGAGGTGGACCGGCTTATGTCCTCGACCGACCCCGAGCTGGTGAACCTCCTGCTGGACACTGGACACCTTTACTGGGCCGGCGACGACCCGCTGGACATGGCGCGGGCCTACGCAGACAGGATCAAACACGTCCACCTCAAGGATATTCGCCAGGAGATCCTCGAAGAGTCGACTAGGCGCGGCCGCAGCTTCCTCGAGTCCGTCGTTGCCGGTGTCTTCACCGTCCCCGGCGACGGCGTGATCGACTTCGAGCCGATCTTCCGGACGCTGGCAGACAGCGGCTACGAGGGGTGGCTCGTCGTCGAGGCCGAGCAGGACGCCGCCAAGGCCAAGCCGCTGCTCTACGCCAAGAAGGCGCGGGCGTACCTGCGGGAAGTGATAGGGTTCTAGCCGATGTCCTCGCCCGAGCGAGTGGAGCTCTCCACGCCTGGATTGACAGCGGCCGTCGCCACGCACGGCGCGCAGCTTATGTCGCTCGAGACCGCAGAGGGACATGAATTGCTCTGGCAGGGGGACCCCGCTTACTGGGCAGACCGCGCGCCGATCCTGTTCCCCGTAATAGGACCGATGGTCGGCGGCACGATACACCACGGCGGGCGCAGCTACCCAATGCCGCCGCACGGGTTCGCCCGCGAGCGGGACTTCGCCGTATCGCAACAATCTCAAGCGGGCTGCGTGCTGGAGCTGCACGACGACGGAGAGACGCGCGAACACTACCCTTTCGCCTTCGCCCTGCGCGTCGGGTTCGAGCTCTCGGACCAAGGCTTGCTCGGCACCATAACTGTAGAGAATCCCAACCGGGAGCCGCTCCCCGCCGACGTAGGCTTCCACCCCGGGTTCAACTGGCCGCTGACGCCGGGCGGGGCGAAGGAAGACTACGCCGTCATCTTCGCCGAAGACGAGCCGGCGCAGATCCGGCGTGGTGTCGATGACCCTATCCTGCTCCTGCCCCAGGGGTATCCGACCCCTGTCGAGGGGAACGTCTTGCGGCTGCGCGACGATCTCTT
>Ga0126311_10001971_pt1 | contig 10141 bp, 14 predicted proteins | sample Plot61_FD_92539 | JGI IMG/M metagenome (GOLD analysis project Ga0126311, IMG submission 92539) | Serpentine soil microbial communities from UC McLaughlin Reserve, CA, USA - Plot61 | ecosystem: Environmental > Terrestrial > Soil > Grasslands | place: USA: UC McLaughlin Reserve, Lake County... | reverse complement strand
GGGTGGGCGCAGTCGCCCTCGGGCCATCGCCACTCCAGCCCGTGGCGGCCGAGGTCGAGTGACTGGAGGAAAGGCGACGCGGCCGCCATCGGGTGGATCGCCGAGCACACGTCGTGGATCACCCCGGGAACGGTCAGCTCGGCGCTGCGAGTGCCGCCGCCGATCTCGGCCTCGGCCTCGAGCACGGTGACGCCGAGCCCCTCGCGGGCCAGGGCGACGGCGCATGCGAGCCCACCCGGCCCCGAGCCGACGACGACCGCTTCGCTCAAGGCGCCGACGCTGCGGCCATGTCCGCCACCGGCGGCCGGCGGCCGCCGACGACCTCGACGGGAAAATCGAACGACTCGTCGAGCCACGGCTGGCGTCTCACCATGTCGGCGACCCGCACGTAGCCCTCCTCCACGACGCCGGTCGCCGCGTCGTAGATCGCGTAGCGCTGCTTGCCGCGCGTCGGCGCGCCGGCCATCGGCTCCGACTCCAGCGTCACGACGCGCACGTCTCCCTCGGCAAAGCCGCAGCGGTCCTGAACCGCGTCCAGCAGCTGCGGCCCGTGGAAGTGCCCGTCGCCGAAGTTCCAGCCGTTGACCACGTTCGAGACCAGCTCGCCCTCGCGGACGTCGTAGGCCTCGACGTCGTCGACCGCGCGCGCCAGCAGCGCGTTCAGGGCCCGGCCATGCGAGTGCATCGAGCGGAAGCTCAGCCCCTTGTTGAGCAGGAGCTCCGCCAGCTCGCGGTCGTAGAGAGCGGCGACCTGGTCGACCACCAGCGGAGCCGCCTTGACGATGCCGGTGTCGAGTCGCTCCTCCGCCCCGCTCTCCTTGCAGAACAGCCACCAGGTCGTGGCCCAGTTGCCTGCGTAGTAGCGCATCGAGGGCAGGAAGGAGAACTTGTCGGGCCGCAGGCTGCCCGCGATCGGCAGGCCTATTCCCCACAGCGCGATCAGCGCTATCAGCAGCGGGTTGTCGAGTGTGTCGAGCGGGACGTCGCCGTGGTGCCCGAAGAGGAACGCGATGCCGAAGATCATGAAGATGTTCCACTCGAGCGGGACCGCCAGCGGGAACATCGTCGTGATGTTCACGTGGAACAGGATCATCCCGACGATCGCGATCGCCCGGATGACGTCGTTGTCCACCGTGATCAGCAGCAACGGCCAGAAAAGCTCCTGAAGAGTCCCGAGATGGGCGAAGACCGCCAGTTCGCGGGACGGCAGCATGTCGTCGGGATATCTGCGCCACAGGCGGCGTTTGATCGCCTTCACCCGGATCAGCGGCGCGTTGCTCACCATGGCCGAGACGACGAAGGGGAAGTGGCTGTTGAACTTCGACGTCGCGGCGCCCCACCAGATGAACAGCAGGACGAACTGCCAGCCCACGATCCACTGGCTGGGCGCGAACAGCGAGATGACCAGGATGGGGCCGTAGATCTCGGGACGGGCGGCGAGGAAGGCGAGCTTGTCCCGCAGGCCCAGCAGCGCCAGCAGGCCCAGGAGGACAGCGATCCCGGCCGTCGGCAGGCGCCCCGCGGCGGTGCCTGTGACCTCGGTCCCGCTCGCCAGCAAAACGAAGACCGCGGCGGCGAGCACGCCGGCGTAGAGCGCGTTGTCGAAGAGCGTCCGGTAGCTGCCGGCCGTCAGCGGGACCCTGCCGGGCCACGGCGGCAGGCGCACCGTCTGCGGCCGCAGCCAGTACAGCGGGCCGCCGATGGGCGGGGTGAAGCGAAAGCTGAGCGGCATGGAGCCGGCGCCGAGGCCGAGGATCTCCCAAAGCAGCGTCCAGACCGCGAGCTTCTGGAAGACGATCGGCTCGAACCACCAATCGGAGAAGTCGGCGAGCGAGCCCAGCCCCGGCGTCAGCGAGATGACGGCCATCGCGCCGCCGAAGTAGACGACGAGCTTGAAGGCGTAGAGGAGGTACACGAAGCTGGGCGAGCCGAAGCCGTTGAGCCCCCAGTCCTGCACCAGCGGCTTGATGCGGGTGAGGTGCGGCTCGCGCTTCCACGCCTCGACGTCAAAGGGCGGCGGAGACGGGCGGAGGAAGCTCACGGCCGCAATCCTCTCACCCGGCGTGCCGCTTCCGAAAAACCGAAACCGGGTATCCGCTCGACGGCGTGATCACCGAGGCCCGACACGCAGTGGGCGAGTGGCTCGCCAAGCCAGGGGAAGCGCTCTCCCGGTCCCAACGTCAGGGCGCGGTCCTCGAGGAGGACGACCACAGGCCGTGGCCTCTCCCCGACCGCCACTGGATCATGGGACAGACGTGGGAGGCGCTCATGTTCTGTCACTGGCGAGTCGACCGGGAGGCGATCCAGCGGGTCATGCCGCCGCAGTTCGAGCCCGAACGCTACGACGGAGACGTCTGGCTGGGCGTGACGCCGTTCGTGGTGCGGGCCCTGCGGCTGCGCGGGATCCCGCCGCTGCCGGTGCTCTCGAGCTTTCCCGAGATCAACGTCCGCACCTACGTGACCGTGGGCGGCAAACCGGGGATCTACTTCTTCAGCCTCGACGCCGCCAGTCGACCGGCTGTGGCGGCCGCAAGGCGCGCGTACCGGCTTCCCTACTTCCGCTCGGCGATCACGGCGACTCAACTGGGCGACACCGTCTCCTACCGGGCGAGGCGGCTCTCCGATGATGGCCCCGCCGCCGCGTTTGAGGCGACCTACGGTCCCGTGGGGCCTCGGTTCACCGCCTCCCCGGGGACCCTCGAGCATTTCCTCACCGAGCGCTACTGCCTCTACACGCTCGATGAAAAGCAGACGATCTACCGCGGGGACATCCACCATCCCCCGTGGCCCCTTCAGCCCGCGGAGGCTGAGATCGAGACCAACACCATGGCCTCGGGCCTGGGCCTGGCCCTCGATGGGGACCCGGTCCTTCACTTCGCCGCCCGTCAGGACGTCGCACTGTGGCGGATCCAGGCGCTGGACTGAGATCGGCTAGAGGGATACTGCGGGGGCGATGTCGCCGGAGAACGTGGAGAAGCTGCGCCGGGCCTATCTGGCGTTCAATCGCGGCGACTTCGATGCGGCGATCGAGATCGCCCATCCCGAGATCGAGTTCGCGCGCGCGGGAGGACAAGGCCCAGTCAGGGGCGCTGAAGCGTTCCGGGAGTGGATGGAGCCGGACGCCCTTGAGGATCTACGGATGGAGCCGCTTGAGTTCCGCACCAACGGCAACAAAGTCCTGGTCCGCCAACGATCGCGGGCTCGTGGCGTCGGGAGCGGGATTGAGTTGGATATCGAAGCTTGGGCGGTCTGGACCTTGAACGAGAACGGCCTCGCCACCCGGCTTGAGGGTTTCCTCGCTCACGAGAGGAGCGAAGCCCTTGAAGCCGCCGGACTGCGGGACTAGCGCCCGTCGTCTGGCCCGACTGAGGGCGGACCGCCCATCCGCCGCTCAGTGGGTCTGCGGTTACTTCTTGCGGGCCCCCGCGCGGCTGGCAGCCGACTTGCCGGCCGACTTCGCCGCACCGCCGGCCGACTTCGCCGCCTTCTTCACGCCACCGACAGCCGAGCCGGCTGCGCGCTTGGCCTGGTCGGCAGCCGCGCGGCCCTGCCGTGTCGAAGCCGCCCTTTTGCCTCTCGATTGCGACTGAGTCTTGACCTTGTTGCGCTGCCGCGTGGCGGCGCCCTTCTTCGCCGCCGCCTGGCGGTCGGCCTTCGTCTGTGCCATGGGGTCGATCCTTCCGGTTTGCCCACGCGGGCGAAGGACTCGCCCGCACCCCGGAACCTTCCCCGCGGCCCCGAGGAATAATCCGAGCCTGGCCCGCAACGCGGTGTCGCGTTGCAGCCGGACTGGCAAATAGTGGTCGGGTCCCCTGTCAGTAGGCGCCGCTCAGGCCTCGACGACCGGGCTCTTGTCCGCCTCGCAGTCCTCGGTCGCGCGAGCCTTGGCATAGATCTTCCCGTTCACACCAGGGTTCCCGATCGACCAGTCCGCCGCGCCGCCGTGCTCCTTGCTGGCCTCATCACTGCCGATCAGCTCGTCAGGGCCCGTCTTTTGCTTGAAGACCTTGATGAGGCGGTGGCTCGCGCACTTCTTCGGCTCGGTGCTGGACACGGTGCCATCGACATCGCCGCCAGCGTTGATGGTGACGGTCGTGGGGGCAAGTCCGCGGGTTTTCGTCCGGGGTGGTGGGCCGCCGACCCTCTCACGCGCGTGGCGGCTCGTCAAGGCGCATGCTTTCCATGCAGAGCAGGCATTCGGTCACAGCTTCCACGGCGAGCGGCCATCGTTGGACGCCCAGGCCGGCGCACGCTGCGGCCAACTGGGCCGCGATCCTATGTCGTGAACGGCGTACTTCGGTACGAGCACGACCTAGACTCCGGCGCCGGAATGGCCCCACCCCGCCTCACCCGTTCGCGCGATGATGCATCGCAGGTGATCGATCAGCAGATCGCCCGCGGGGTCGACCTGCTGGACGGGGTCGACGAGGTCACCGGGGATGCGTCATATCGGCAGTGGACCGAGGACGTCGAGCTGTGGCATGCGGTTGCAGCCGAAGCGCGCGTACACGGGCCCCGCAACCAACACTGGGCTAACGCTGGAAGGCCTGACGAAGGCGCCTGTAGAGCCGCCCGTCGGCAGGCCTTGCCGAACCCAGACCGCCTCGGGTCGTGGCTTCGTGATCGCGAACTGCGTGAGCGACCTCGGCAAGACGCCCAGCCGCCTGATCGTGGCGAGAGCGTCGTGGGTCAGGAGCACCTTGCTCGCCTTCAGCCGCGTCCGCGTCATGGACGGCCCATCCGACCCGTCCGATCAGCTGATCGGAATGCTGTTCAGCTCCCAACTCGGAGGACGCGATGTACTCGTCGAGGGTGATCGCACTCTCGCCCTCGCTGTTCGGTGCGCTCGTCACGATGATTCTCGGCATGGCTGTATTCCTTCCGGTCGTGGGACCCCTGGGGTACCGCCGGAGGGCCGATTAAGACATCAAGGGCGATTGAGGCTCTGGTCCACGGTACAGGCTTGGCCGCGCGGATCCCGCCTGCGGGGCGCTATCGCGGTGCCGCCCCCGGCTCAGGTCGGTGCGGGCGCTAGGGCTTCTGATGGATGATTCGACTCTTCGCGGCGAGATCGAACGGCTGGTCGCCGAAGAGCGTCAGCTGGGCAGCGAGGCCACCGGCCACGGGCCCGATGACGCCCGGCGCACGCGCCTCGCCGAGCTCAAGGTCGAACTCGATCGCTGCTGGGATTTGCTGCGCCAGCGCGAGGCGCACGAGGAGTTCCAGCTCGATCCCGACCAGACCTCGGTTCGCGACGCTGACCGTCGAAGGCTACGAGCAGTAGCCCGTTCGCTCGGTCTCGCGGCAACTTGCGTAGGAGGGTCTAGCGAAACTGCTAAGCGGAAGTCATTTCAGTAGATCCCGCAGCTGAGAGATCGGCAGGTCATCCGGAATGAGACCCCTCCCCCGGCAAGTGCGGCACTTCTTCGACTTGTCGCCCACGATTTTGCCCGCTTTTACCCTCTGGACGTAGCCCAGGCCCCCGCACTCTTGACACGGCACCTTGACGGAGACCATTAGCTCTCTTGAGGAATGCTCCCCGCCCTCCATCTCAGGAGCAAAGGTAGCCACTAGGGTGCGATGGGCGCGGCCTGAGCCTTAGGTTGCGCGCCACGGCATCCAGGAGTACCGTCCCTTTTCCAGAGGCTTGGCGCTGCCGCCGCTGATCGTCCGGTCCTAGGCCGAGCCGCTCGGTTATTGCTTTTCGTCCATACGGGAGCGACGAAGCACTCAGCCCTCGCCACGGTCGGCGAGCAGGAGGCCGAGACAGACCAGGCAGATCGACAGCACGATGACGCCCAGCCTGTCGACGCCAAACCTCACGAAGGTGACCACCGTGATGGCGACGACGGCCGCGAGAACTGTGAGCTCGGTGTTGCGGCTCATGTCCGCGTTCCGACTCGGATGGGGCAAGGTTGGCGAATAGGCTGAAGCTTGCGCTTTCCATGCAAAGCGCATATGTGGTCGTTGTTCCGAAGGCGCCTCGCCACAACCCGGGGGCGCAATCGTCAGACCGTGCGTGGCCCAGATCGGGCAGGACGCCGGTGGACTGGGGCGAATGCTGGGGCGCAACCGCCGAAATACGGCGAAATCCCGCTTTAAAAGGCGGGATTTTGAGGCACCGCTACGGGGATTCGAACCCCGGTTTCCGGACTGAGAATCCGGCGTCCTAGTCCCCTAGACGATAGCGGCGCGAAGGCGCAATTCTAGCGAGCGCCGTGGTGGCCGCCTGCCCGCCGATTGCGGCTCAGACCTTCGGCTGCCATAGCGCCAGCTCGGCCCCTGCGGGGGTCGCGAGCACGCTGCGCCAGCCCGCCGGGCCCTCCCTGGGCTCGAGGGCGATGCCGACTCCGAGGGCGCGTGCATGGCCGGTCACGGCCGCGATGTCGGCGACCTCGACATAGGGCAGCCACAGCGGGCGGCGGGTCGCGCACTCCACCACGCCGCCCCCGAGGCGCCCGCCGACGTCGAGGGCGTGGTAGTCGCCGGCCGCGGTCGCGACGTCCTCGTCGCGCCAGCCCAGCAGGCGCGCGTAGAGCCCGCAGGCGGCCGTGGGGTCGCCGGTGTGCAGCTCCAGGTGGACGACGGGGTTTCGGGAAGGCGCCGCCATTGCCTCTCCCCCATGTGACCGTCCCCGGCGCCGGAACTAATCGGTCGGTAGTGCGGGTGAGAGGAGTCGAACCTCCACGCCCTTTCGGACACCGCCACCTGAAGACGGCGCGTCTACCGTTCCGCCACACCCGCGTGGACGCAGCCAATGTAGCGCCTCACCTATGCCTTGAGCCCGACGTGCTGCCGCATGAGCGCGACGCTGGTGCGACGAAACCCACGCTTGGCGCACGCCGCCGCCGGGTACGAGAAGATCCCCCGTGAATCCGGCCTGCAAGGGACGCGGGGAATGATGAGCGACAACGGAACAGTCGGGCGCAAGGGCGTCGCACCTGCCGGCGCCAACGGCTCCGGCGCCACCAAGCGCATCGGCCTCGTGCTCGGGGCCGGGGGCATCCAGGGCGGCGCCTGGCTCACCGGCGGCCTCGACGCAGTCGCGGACGAGACCGGCTGGGACCCCGCGACGGCCGAGATCGTCGTCGGCACCTCCGCCGGGTCGATGATCGGATCGCTGTGCGCGAGCGGCATCCCTCCCTGGTTCATGGTCGCCCACTCCGCAGGCGAGACCTTCGAGGGAGTCGTCGACGCCGAGGGCCGCCCAGCCGCTGAGGCCGATCGCGCCGCGGGCGCGACCTTCCGCCTGCAGCGGGCGCTGCCGCCGATCGGGCCGGGGTCCTGGCAGCTGGCGCTGACCTCGCTGGTCAACGCACATCGGCGCACGCCGACCACCGTCGTCGCCGGCTGGATCCCGCGCGGGTTCATCTCGACCGAGCCGCTGAAGGACACCATCCGACGGGTCGTTCCCCACGGCTGGTCGCCGCATCCCGACCACTGGGTCGTCGCGTGCGACTACGCCACGGGCAGGCGCACCGCGTTCGGCCGCGACGACGCTCCGCCCGCCGACCTCGCCGATGCCGTCGCCGCCTCCTGCGCAATCCCCGGCTTCTACTACCCGGTGGAGATCGGAGACCGACGCTACGTCGACGGCGGCATGTACTCGACCTCGAACCTCGACGTCGTGCGCGGCCGCGGCCTCGACCTCGTGATCTGCCTCAACCCCACCTCCTCGCTGCATCCCACGCGCGCGTGGAACCCGGCCGAGTGGGTCACCCGCCTGGTCCGCGACGGAACGGGTCGCCGACTGGGCCGCGAGGCGAGAACGCTGAAGGCCGAGGGAACCGACGTCGTGCTCGTACAGCCGGTGGCCGAAGACCTGGCGGCGATGGGCCCCAACCTGATGAGCCGGCGCAACCGCCAGCGGACGATCGAGGTCGCGCGCGAGACCGTGGCCGCCCAGCTGCACAGCGCCGAAAACGAGTCGCTGCTGGCCGACCTGCCGCCCGGGCGCCCGGAGAAGATCCGCCGGCCGGACGCGCCGCCGTCGGAGTGGCCGGGGCTGCTCGAGCTCAGCAGCGCCGCCTGAGCCCGGGCGGGGCGATCCCGGTGACGCGCGACCTCGTCGCGCCGGTCGCCGCGGCGGTCGCCAGGGGCTTTCACGACAACGAGATCTGGTCGTGGGTGATCCCCGACCACCGGCGCCGCATGCGCGTGATGACGGGCATCTACCGCGCGCGCCTGCGCCACCTCTATCTGCCGCGTGGCGAGGCGTGGACCACGTCCGGCTCCGTCGGCGGAGCCCTGTGGATCCCACCGGGCGTGCCGAAGCACACCGTGCGCGACCAGGTGGCGGAGGCGGTGGCCGCGCTGCCCGGGATCGGCCTCGGCGGCGCCCGCCGCGGCGCTCGCATGGAGCAGCTGCTCGACGAGCACAAGCCCGGCGAGCCCCATTGGTATCTCGAGGTCCTCTCCATCGACCCCGCCCATCAGCGCCAGGGCCATGGCACGACGCTGCTCGAGCCGGTTCTCACCCGCTGCGACGCCGAGGGCATGCCCGCCTTCCTCGAGACCAACCGCGAGTCCAACCTCCCCTACTACCGCCGGTTCGGATTCGAGCTGACCGAGCGGATCTCGCTGTCCGACAGCCCGCCGCTGTGGCTGATGTGGCGCGACCCGCGCCCGCCCGTCTAGGCCGCGCCGGGAGGGATCTCGTAGCCCATCCGTCGCATCTGGTCCGCGAGCTGCTTGCGTTGCTGCGGGTCGGTAATGGCGTTCAGTGACGCCAGCATGGCCTGTTGCTCGGCGCCGCCGATGCTCGCCGTCGCCTGCTGCATCGACTCTCCGACCCGCTGGCCGATCGCAGTGGCCTCGTCCCGCATCTCGTCGTAGAGCAGCTCGATCTCCTCGGGATCGCCGGCGTCGACGAGGACCGGATAGCCCGCGCCGAGCACGTCGGCCCGCTTGATCGTCATCTTCGAACGGCGGAGGTCGTAGGCCTCGCGACCGGGCACGTGCACCTCGAAGACGACGTCCTTCCAGCGGTCGGTGGCCTGCGACCCCGCCTGGCCCTCGACGTGCGCCCGGATCTGCTCGCCGGCCGTGAGCTTGGCGACGCCCCGAAGCTTGCCCGGAGGCGCCGGCTGGCTCGCGGCACGCTCGAGCGACTCGGCGAAGTGATCCGGCCCGCCTGCCTGCTGCTTGGCCTCGATGTCGCTCGCCGCCGCCTGCCGGTACGCGTCCTGCGCCTCCGGCGGCAGACGCTGCGCCAGCCACTCGTTCCAGTCCTGCTGCCCGCCGCCTCCTCCACCGAGCGGGCTGTCGCCCGAACCGCGCTTGAACAGGCCCATCCCGGGCTCCTCTCATCCGCAGACCTTCGGGACGAGCCTACTCCCCGGACTATGGGCCCGGTAACTACCGGCGCACCGGAAGGGTCAGCCGCAGGTCCGTGAGCGTCGTCTCGAACTCAGCGTTCGACGGACGCGAGTAGGGCCCGTCGGCTCCCAGGAGCTCGAGCTCGATGGTGTGTCCCGGCTCGAAGCGCCAGGCTCCCGGGTGAAGCTGCCAGCGATTGCCGCCGGCGCGCGGGCGCATCAGCCCTCGGGCCACCAGGCGCTCGGTCTCGCCGCCGGGGGCGACGTCCCACAGCCGCCCGGCGATCTGCGAGTCCTCCGGCGCCGCCCCCTGGACGTCGATCCCGGCGCGCAGCCGCGGCGCTCCGATCATGGTCACCGGTCGGCCCTCGGGCACCTCGATCGCGTAACGGGCGGTGCCGGGCGCCTCCGAGCGCTGCGCCTCGACGCAGCTGTTGCCGGTGGCCACCGGGTCGAGCTGGCCCGCCACGGTGGGATCGCCGCTTCCGGAGACGACGGTCGCCGAGCCCTCGAAGGCCCGGGTGAGCTTCGACGGGGCCAGGTCCGCGAATCGCGGCGCCGAGAAGGGGCCGAGCGAGTCGGCCTCGTGCGGGCAGGTCTGGACGTAGGCGGTTGCGCCCTCGGCGGGCCCGCCCTTGCGCCCGCGCAGGTGGTGGTCGAGCCAGCCATGGATGTCGTCGAGCAGGCGCCGGCGCTCGGCCGGGTCGTTCGAGGCGCGCTGGTGACCGAAGTCGCCGAAGAGCATGGAAAGCGGCGTGTCGGGATGGCGCTGCGCCGTGCGGTTGGCAAACCGAAGCGACTCGTCGACCGGGAAGAGGTCGTCC
>Ga0126311_10001970_pt1 | contig 10143 bp, 12 predicted proteins | sample Plot61_FD_92539 | JGI IMG/M metagenome (GOLD analysis project Ga0126311, IMG submission 92539) | Serpentine soil microbial communities from UC McLaughlin Reserve, CA, USA - Plot61 | ecosystem: Environmental > Terrestrial > Soil > Grasslands | place: USA: UC McLaughlin Reserve, Lake County... | reverse complement strand
CTTGTCGTCGGCGCGAATGGGCCGGATCAGGACCGGGGCTCCGTCTGGAAGGCGTTCGATCACACCCCTAATTTTTAGTTCGATGGCTGCCGAACTGTGTGAAGTGCGTCACGCTCGTAGTCGAGTTCCGTGTAAACGCCCAAGCCGTGGAGGATGTCGTTCGCGTGTTCGAGGTCGCGCGCGTCGACGACCGCGGCCGCCAGACGCGCGGCAGAGCGGAGCGCCGCGACCGGATCGAAGTAGAACGTGAGCGCGCCGGCGGGCGACAACTCCACCGAGCGGCGGCCCTGCCGGATCGCTGCGGAGCCAATCTCGCCGTGGAAGCAGCGCAGAGCCTGGGCGCTCGCCTCGGTGGGCACGACCCTCACCGCCTCCTCGAGCCGCCCGGCGACCGCCGGCGTGAGCCCCCGCGCGCCCGCCAGGCCGCCGGCGGCCCCGACCTCGGCGAGCCGCTCGAGCACCTGCGAGGGCGTGAGCTCGCCGTCGCAGCCGATCCCGAAGACGCCGCCGAGCACCGAATGGCCGTTCTCCGCGAGCCGCGCCGCGGCGGCCAGCAGCACCGCGTCGCAGAGCGGGCTGGCGAGGCCGGGTTCGTGGCCGTGCGCCAGGGCGTCGCCGCCCACATCCACGAACACGATCAGGTCCAAGCCGAGGGCAGCGGCAGCCACGGCGAGGCCGTCCGCCAGGTGCGCCGGGCCGAGCGTGGCGTCGACGAGGGCAGTCTCCTCACCGAGCAGCTCGGCCATCCGCGACTCCGCGAACAGCACGCCGCTCTCGCGCACCCGCGTTTCGGCGCTCGCAGCCATGACCGCAGGCGCGAGCCGCCGCGCCCCCTCGATCTCCGCCTCCGCCCGCGGCCCCGGTTGGGGATCGATTGGCCTCCGCTCCCAGGTGACCCCGCCGACGAGTGGCTCGGCGCCGTGAAGCCGGCAGGCCTCCGCTGTGGCGAGCGCTCCCACCACGTCGCCACCTCCGCCGATTCCCAGCACCAGCGGGCGCCGCGAGCGGGAGAGCAGGACCTCGGCGTCGATCACCCGCGCAGGAGCCACGCGATCTGTGCCTGACGCTCGAGGGCGAGGCACGTGCCGAGTGCCGCGGCAGGAGTTTGTCCCACGGCCACCACGCCGTGCCGGGCCATCAACGCGGCGCGCCGGTCGCCCAGTGCGTTCACCACCGCGGCGGCCAGCTCATCCGTCCCGGTGGGGGCGAAGGGGGCCGTGAGCACATTGCCATCGGCGGCCGCCTCGAGCTCCTCGGTGCCGGTGTCGAGCGGCTCGCCCAGAAAGCTCCACGCGGTGGCGTGCACGCTGTGGCTGTGCACCACGGCGCCGATGTCGGGGCGCGCCGAGTAGATCGCGAGATGGACGCGCCGCTCGCTGGACGGCTCGCGCTGGCCCTCCGCCGCCTGGCCGTCCATCCCGATCGTCACCAGGTCGTCCTCGGTCATCCGCTCATATGACAGGCGGGCCGGCGTAATCAGCACCTCGTCGCCGTGGCGAGCGCTGGCGTTGCCCGAGGAGCCCGACACGAGTCCGAGCCGGAGCATCTCGCGGGCCGCTTCCACCACCGCGCTGCGCAGTTCATCCGCCGTCATGCCGCGACCGCTCGCGCGATCGATTCGCGGTAGGGCGCCTCGAGCACCCCTGCCTCCGTGACGATGGCGGTCACGAGCTCGGCCGGCGTCACGTCGAACGCCGGGTTGAACGCCTCGCCGCCCTCCAGCACCTCGGCCGGATCGCGCTCCTCGATCGGGATGGCGTCGCCGTCTGGCGTGGCGGGGTCGATCGTCGACAGCGGCGCCGCCACGTAAAACGGCACTTGGTGGCGGGCGGCGAGCACGGCGAGCGGGTAGGTGCCGACCTTGTTAGCCACATCGCCGTTGGCGGCGATCCGATCGGCGCCGACCACCACGCGGTCGACCATGCCTCGCGTCATCAGCGACCCCGCGGCCGAGTCGGCCACCACCCGGTGCGGGATGCCGGCCCGGCGCAGCTCCCAGGCCGTCAGCCGGGCGCCCTGGAGGAGCGGCCGGGTCTCGTCGACCCAGACCTCGGAGAGCAGCCCTTGCTCCCACGCCGCGCGCAGGACGCCGCACGCGGTCCCGTAGCCGCCGGTGGCGAGGGCGCCCGTGTTGCAGTGGGTGAGCGCACGTGTGTCCCTCTCGAACAGGTCGGCGCCGAGCCGAGCCAGCCGTCGGTCGGCCGCGTCCTGCTCGCGATGGAGGCGGCGGGCGGCCTCCAGCGGATCGCGCGCTTCGCGGCATTCCTCGAGCGCCCAGGCGAGATTGACAGCCGTGGGCCGCGTCGAACGGAGCAGCTCAGCGGCGTCCTCTGGGTCGTCCGTGAGCGCCATGCCGTACGCGGCGGCCAGCCCGATGGCGGGCGCGCCGCGCACCGCGAGCGTCCGAATGCACTCCGCCACCTGCTCAACCGTCTCGCAGCGGATCCAGCGCTCCGCCTCGGGCAGCGCCCGCTGATCCAGCACCAGCAGGGCGCCGCCCTCGAAGCGCAGTGGTTCTACCTCCATCAGCCGGCGATCAGCCCCGTCTCCTTGAGGTACTGGCCGGCCACTTCCTCAGGCGTCGACTTGTCGATGTCGACGCGTGCGTTCAGCTCCTGCATCACCTCATCCGTGAGGTTCTTGTTCACGAGCTCCACCGTCTTCGCGAGGTCGGGGCCCGCCTTGTCGATCACGTCGTTGCGAACGACGAGCGTCGAGTTGTAGGGCGGGAACATGCCCTTGTCGTCCTCAAGCAGAACGAAGCCCTCGCGCTTGTTCTGCGGGTCGGTCGTGAAGACGATCGAGACGTCGGCCTGGCCCTTCTTCAGCACCTCGTGCCGCAGCGCGATGTCAACTGGGACGAACTTCTTGAACTTCAGCCCATAGACCTTCTCGAGGCCGAGCTTGCAGTCCAGGCGCTGGCGGCACTCCGGACTGCCGTACAGCGTGAGGTCCTGGGACTTGCCCTTGAGATCCGAGATCTTCGAGAGCCCGAGCTTGTCGGCGGTCTCCTTGGTTACGGCCACCTCGTTCGAGCTCACGAACGGCGTGGACGGCAGCGCGGTGAGGTTCTTCTTCTCGAAGCCCTGCTTCGCCAAGTCGAACGCCTCGCCCTCGTCGCTCGGCAGCTTGTCGGCTGTGTAGCCGAAGAACGACAGCAGTGCCGTCCCGGTGTACTCCGGGTAAGCGCTGATGTCGCCGCCCTCGAGCGCCTTGAGCGCGGTCTTCTCGTCGCCCAGGTTCAGCTCCTTCGAGACGTCGTAACCAGCGGCGGCGAGCGCCTGCGCGTAGATCTCCCCGAGCACCTTCTGCTCGGTGAAGTTCTTCGAGCCGATCTTGAGCTTGGTCGACGCGTTCTTGTCGTTCTTCTGAATCTGCGACGACGGCTGCTCGCCGGAGCTGCCGGCATTGCCGTCGCCGCTGTCGTCGTCGTCATCTCCGCAGCCGGCCACAGCAAGTGCAGCAACCAGCAACGCGAGCAGCATCAGCCAGCGATGCTTTCTCATGTGGTGGCTTCCCTCCTGTTGTTGGGCAGTGCCATTGCCAGGCGGCGCCAGCGGCTACCGCCCTCCAGCCTCAGTCCCCGCGGGGTCACGGCGCGCTGCACCGCCCCCAGGACCACTTCTGTGACGACGGCGAGGAGGGCCACGACGAGCGCCGCCGCGAGCCTCCCCTCGTCGCCGTAGGTGTTCACGTTGATGATGGGATCCCCGAGCGTGGTCACTCCGGCGAGCGGCGCGATCGTCGCCGTGGCGATGACGTTAACGGCAGAGATCCGTATGCCGCCGAAGATCAGTGGAAGCGAGAGCGGCAGCTCGACTCGCCGCACGACCTGCGCGCCCGTCATCCCCATGCCGCGCGCGGAGTCGACCGTGTCGCGGTCGACCTGGCGCACCCCGGTGTACGCGTTGGTGAGTATCGGTGGGATGGCGAGCAGCACCAGCGCGAGCGTGAGGTTCCAGAATCCGACGCCGATGAAGACGACGAAGAAGGCAATCAGCGCAAGCGTCGGCACCGCCCTTCCCACGTTGGACGCGTTGATGGCGATGAACCCGCCCTTGCCCACGTGGCCGAGCCAGAGTCCGAGCGGGATGGCGACCGCGCACGCGATAGCCATCGAGACGCCCGACAGCTGCAGGTGGGGCCACATCAGCTCCCAGAGCTCGCCCAGGCCGCCCACCTGCGATCCGCCCGCGGGCGACTCTCGCTCCGAGAAGATGAAGTCGATGGCGTCGAAGAAGTCGTTCATCGCGCCGCCGCCGCTCTCGTCCACGGGGTGATCGCGCGCTGCGTGAGCAGGATGACGGCGTCGAGCATCCCGGCGAGCGCCACGGCGAGGCCGCCGGCGACGACCACGTTCGACTTGAAGTTGATGTCCGCGAAGATCTGCTCGCCGAGCCCGCCGGCGCCCGCGAAGAAGGCCAGCGTGGCCAGGCCGACGGTAGTCGTCACGGCGATGCGCAGCCCCGCCATGATCTCCGGGAGCGCGAGCGGCACCTCCACCCGCCAGAGCAGCTGGCGGTCAGTGAGGCCCATGCCGCGTCCGGCGTCCTTCGTCTCCTCGGGCACGTTGTCGAGCCCGGTGAGGACGTTGCGGAAGATGATCAGCAGCACGTACGCCACGAGTGCGATCGTGGCGGTGACGAACCCGCGGCCGGTCAGGGGCAGGAGCAGGAAGAACGCCGCGATGCTCGGAATCGTGTAGAGGACTCCCGTGACCTGGGTGATGGGGTTGATCAGCCAGCGGCGCCGGTAGGCCACCAGGGCGAGGCTGAACGCGATCAGGAATCCGATCGCCACGGCCACGACCGTGAGCACCACGTGCTGGAAGAACGGGTCGACGTAGCGGTCGATGTGGTGCGCGATCCAATCCGGGCAGAAGCCGTTGTCCGCCACGCAGGTGTCCGATGTTCGCTCGCGGATCTCGACCTGGGCCAGCAGCGGGTTCACAGCGCGTCCGCCCCGCTGGGGACCTCATCTGGGTCCGCCTTGAGCGCGTGGCTCAGGATCTCGATCGAGAGCACGCCGGTCACGGCGCCGCGCTCGTCCACGACCGCGCCGTACTGGGCCTCCTCAGCGAGGAGGTCCGAGAGCGCGTCGCGCAGCACATCATCCATCTCGAGCACGGGATCGGGTCGCGAGCGCAGCTCGTCGCTGACCCGCTCGCCGACGAGGGCGCGCTCGGACAGCCAGCCGAGCGGCCGCCCGTGCTCATCCACCAAGAGCGGATAGGGAACCTCGAAGTCGGCGAGCTTGGCGCGCGCCTCGGCCGCCGACTCACCGGCGCGCACGAGCGGCGCCTTCCAGAGATCCACGTCGCGCACCCGCTGCAGCGCGAGCCGCTTGAGCGCCCTGTCGGCGCCCACGAAGTCCTCAACGAACGGGTTCGCGGGCTGCATCAGGAGCTCGGCCGGCGGTGCGTACTGAGCCAGGTGGCCGCCCTTCTGGAGCACCGCTATGCGGTCGCCCATCTTGATCGCCTCGTCGATGTCGTGCGTCACGAAGACGACCGTCTTGCGTATCTCACGCTGGAGGCGCAGGAACTCGTTCTGGAGGCGCTCGCGGTTGATCGGGTCGATGGCGCCGAAGGGCTCGTCCATCAGCATCAGCGGCGGGTCCACGGCGAGCGCCCGCGCCACGCCCACCCGCTGGCGCTGGCCGCCGGAGAGCTGAGCCGGGTAGCGGTCGCGCGTCTCGCTCGCGTCGAGGCTGACTAGCTCGAGCAGCTGGTCAACCCGGGTGCGGATGCGCTCGCGGTCCCAGCCGAGCAGACGCGGGACCGTGGCGATGTTGTCTGCCACGGACAGGTGCGGGAACAGGCCGACCTGCTGGATCGCGTAGCCGATGTCCCGCCGCAGCTCAGCCGGGCGGCGCTCGCGCACGCTCTGGCCGTCGAGCAGGATGTCGCCGTCCGTGATGTCGATCATGCGGTTGACCATCCGCATGGCCGTGGTCTTGCCGCAGCCGGAGGGGCCCACCAGCACGCAGATGTCGCCGGCGGGAACCGTCAGGGAGAGCTCCTTCACCGCGGGCTCGTCCTGCCCGGGGTAGCGCTTGGTCGCCCTGCGAAACTCGAGCGTGGCTGCCGAAGGGCGCGGCGACGGCCCCGAGGGCTGGGCGGAGTCGGAAGAAGTCACAGGGGGAGGAGGGTCCCGGCGGAGCCCTGATCCTACTGAGGCGGCTTGGCGCGATCGCGCCCGCTTCTCCAAGCCTTAACGTCGGCGGTGGCGAGCCGCTCCAGCTCGCGCCGGAGCTCCTCGCGCAGCTCGCGCACCTCGTCAGCATCGATCTCCGGATCGGCCTCGGCGGTCTCCACCAGAGCGGCCGCCAGTGTTTCGCTGGCAGCTCGCAGATCGGCCTGTGCCTGGCTCGGGTCGTTCGAGCCCCGAAGCGAGAGCGCCTTCTCCTTCGCATCCTCGGCAAACGAGGCGATCCGCTCCCGGTCGTCCGCCGGCAGGACACGCCAGCGCCCGTACAGCGAGCGCGCCACGCGCACACCGATGGCCGCGCCTGCGGCGGCCCCGCCGATCACGAGCTTCGCGGAGGGCATCCGACGCCATCGTGGCGGCCAGGGTGGACGGAACGCGCACTCTCGAGTTGGCTGTCCTGCCTAATGGTTGCCTACCAACCAAAGAACAGGACAGCCTCCCAAACGCTGCTCCGGCGGGCGTCGGGAATCGTTGTCGGTAGCCCGATGCCAACCTTCACTCTCGTGACGCTGGGGAGCCTGCCCCGCTGGGCCCGCGAGCTGCTCGAGAGCGAGCGGGTCGCGCGGCTGGCGTACGTCGACGAGAAGGACCATCCGAGGGTGCTGCCCGTGACCTTCGCCGTGGCCGGTGGGGCGGTGTGGAGCGCGATAGACGAGAAGCCCAAGCGGGGCCCGGAGCCCGCGCGCCTGCGCCATTTGCGCCGCAGGCCCGACGCAGCGCTGCTGGTTGACCTGTACGACGACGACTGGAGCAGGCTGGCATGGGTGCAGCTGCTCGGGAAGGTGGACGTGCTGCCCGTGGACTCCGCTCCCGAGGCCATCGAGGCGCTTGCCGGTAAGTACGCGCCCTACGCCGAGCGCACGCCGCCCGGCCCGCTGCTGCGCCTTGGAGTCGAGCGCTCGCGTCAGTGGCGCTCGACCGGGAGCCCGCGCGCGGACCACTCGCTCCACGAGCCCGGGTAGAGCCGGCCCGGTCCGAGCCCCGCCAGCTCGGCGGCGAGCAGCGTTACGCACGCGGTCACGCCCGAGCCGCAGTAGGCCACCAGCTCGCGGCCCGGCGCCGCGCCGGCGGCCTCGAAGCGGGCACGCAGCTCGTGGGGCGTGAGGAAGCCGCCGGCCGGCGCCAATTCGGCGAAGGGCAGGCTCGCCGCACCAGGCATGTGTCCGGCAACGCTGTCGATCGGCTCGACCTCGCCGCGATAGCGCTCTGGCGCGCGAGCATCCAGCAACAGGCGTTCGGCGTTCGGCGGCGCGGCGGCCAGCTCGTCCAGCTCCCGGGTGTCGCCATCGCGCGGCTGCGCCATGAAGGCGCCCGCCTCGCCGGGTCGCTCGGTGCCAGCCTCGAGCGGGCCACCCTGCTGGCGCCACCCGCGCAGCCCGCCGTCCAGGACGGCCACGCGGTCGTGGCCGAAGTGGCGCAGCAGCCACCAGAGACGGGCTGCGCCACCCTCGGCCGCCTCGTCGTACGCGATCACCAGCGTGCCGGGCCCGATGCCGGCGCGCCGCGCGACTGACTCGAAGGCCTGCGCATCGGGCAGGGGATGCCGGCCGCGCTCGCCGGGCTCGGCAGCGAGGTCGCGGTCCAGATCCATGAAGGCGGCACCCGGGATGTGGCCTTCGCGCCAGAGCGCCTCCCCGGCACCGCGCTCGCCGAGTCGGTATCGACAGTCCACCACCCGAAGGCCGCGATCGCCAAGCCGCTCGCGCAACCAGGAGACCGCCACCAGCGGCCCGCTCACGCGGCGAGGACGTTCACGCAGGAAGCCTCGATGCGGTATCCGTCTCCCTGGGCGCTGGGCCGGAGCTCCTGCTCCACGCGCTCACGCACCGCCGCCTGCTCGTCGGCCGGCAGCGATCGCAGCACCATCGCGATCGCGCCGGCCATGTCGATCACCATGTGCCAGTGGTCGTCCGGCGACTCGAACAGCCATTCCATATCGACGGTCTCCATCCGCCGGGGCTCCAGCCCGGCCGCGCCGAGCAGCTCCCGCGTCCGCTCCTCGCTCGCCATCGCGAAGATGCCCGGAGCCTGCGGATCGGGGTGCGGCGCGCCGGTGTGCTCGAGCACCAACCGCCCCGGCACGGAGGCCCACAGGTTTCGGGCAGGGTCGCCCCAAACGGAGAAGGCCACGCGGCCGCCGTCACGCAGCACGCGCTTGGTCTCGCTGAGCGCGGCCACGGGATCGGCCATCAGCATGTAGCCCCAGCGGCAGAGGACGCCGTCGATGCTCCCGTCCTCCATATCCATGCGCTCGGCGTCCATCGTCCTGAACTCGGCGTTGGAGATGCCGAGCTCGTGCGCGCGCCGGCGCGCTGCCTCAACCATCGGCTGCGAGAAGTCGGTCGTGATCAGCCTGCCGCTCGGACCCACACGTGCCGCGGCGGCGAAGCCGGTGTCGCCAACCCCAGCCGCCAATTCGAGGATCGTCTCGCCTGGCTGAGGATCGAGCGCATCCACCATCCACTCGCCGACTCCGCGGGAGGCATCCCACAGGAACGTGCGGTCGCCCTCCCAGCCCGCGGCCATCTCCTCCCAGACGCGAAGACTCGCCTGGCGATAGTCGTCATCTGACATGGCCGCAGCCTATGCCCCGAACTAGGCTGAGTCCATGCGCGCGATGGTGCTCGACGCGCCAAGGCAGCCGCTCCGGCTCGCCGAACTGCCCGCGCCGCAGGCCGGACCGGGTCAGGTAGCCCTCGAGGTCAGCGCGTGCGCCGTCTGCCGCACCGACCTGCACATCTTCGACGGCGAGCTGACCGAGCCCAAGCTACCCCTGGTGCCGGGCCACCAGATCGTCGGGCGGGTCGCGGCCGCGGGCGAGCGCTTCGAGCGCGGCCAGCGGGTCGGCGTGCCGTGGCTCGGCTGGACCGACGGCAGCTGCCGCTACTGCCGCTCCGGACGCGAGAACCTCTGCGACCGCGCTCGCTTCACGGGCTACGACCTGGACGGCGGCTATGCCGCGCAGACCGTGGTCGACGAGCGCTTCTGCTTCCCGATTCCGGACGGCTACGAGGACCTCCAGGCCGCCCCGCTGCTGTGCGCCGGGCTGATCGGCTATCGGACGCTGCGCTTCGCGGGGGACGCCGAGCGCATCGGCATCTATGGCTTCGGCGCGGCGGCGCACATCATCTGCCAGGTGGCGGTTCACCAGGGCCGGCGGGTGTTCGCGTTCACGCGCACGGGCGACGAGGCCACGCAGGCGTTCGCCCTCGAGCTCGGTGCGGAATGGGCAGGTGACGCCCTAGGCCCGCCGCCGGAGGAGCTCGATGCCGCGCTCATCTTCGCCCCCGTGGGCGAGCTGGTGCCCGCCGCCCTGAGGGCCGTTGGCAAGGGCGGCAGCGTGGTCTGCGGCGGCATCCACATGAGCGACATCCCGGCCATGCCCTACGAGTTGCTCTGGGGCGAGCGGGTCCTGCGCTCCGTGGCGAACCTCACCCGTGCCGACGCCGAGGAGTTCCTGGCGCTCGCCCCGAGGGTGCCGGTGCGCACGCGCGTGGAGCCGTTTGCCGTGGAGCAGGCCAACGAGGCACTGGCGCGGCTGCGCGAGGGCAGCTTCCGCGGCTCCGCGGTGCTGGTGCCCTGAGCCCGGCTCAGGCTGCTCGCAGGCGGCGCACCCGCGGCTCCGCGGCCGGACGCCTGCGCGACTCGGCGGCCCGGAAGGCCTCGAGCGCCTCCGCGACAGCGCGCCAGGCCGAACTCGAGACGGCCATTCCGCAGTGGGAGGCGTTGATCTCCACGAGCTGCGTGGCGTGCGGATCGAGACAGGACTGCCAGTCGACGATGCCGTCGCTCTTCGAATAGACCGACACGAGGCGGGGGCCGCGTGGCAGCGGCTCCGCGAGGTCCTCCCAGAACGACGAGCAGCAGTCGCCGTCGATGCAGGAGCGCTTGAAGAGTCCTGGGGCCCCAAGCGATCCGAGCCGACCCACCGCCT
>Ga0126311_10001969_pt1 | contig 10144 bp, 7 predicted proteins | sample Plot61_FD_92539 | JGI IMG/M metagenome (GOLD analysis project Ga0126311, IMG submission 92539) | Serpentine soil microbial communities from UC McLaughlin Reserve, CA, USA - Plot61 | ecosystem: Environmental > Terrestrial > Soil > Grasslands | place: USA: UC McLaughlin Reserve, Lake County... | reverse complement strand
GCCCAAAGCGCAACGGGCTTGTACGCGCTCATCCACCCCTCTCTACCCGGTCGATTCTCGACGACTCAACTCCTGACGGTCCGCCGCCGCGCGTCCAGCGCCTTGCGGCGGGGAGCTAGGTGCTCCTCGGGGGTGCCCGAGTCCTCGAGGAAGGAGAGCGCGGAATCGCAGAGAGCCTCGCCCTCCTCGCCTAGCTTGCTCCAGGCGTTGTGCTGCTCGCCCGGATCGCGCGCGAGGTCGTAGAGCTCGGGCTCGTCGCCGGGGCCGCCGAGGATCACGGACCGCTCGCGCGTGCTGATGGTGAGCGGCATGTAATCGGCGATCCTGCGCGCCTTGGAGTCTATGGCGGTGACGATCTCGCCCTCGGCCAGATAGAGCGGCCACGAGCTCACCACGAAGGGCCTGTGCTCGTCGCAGGAGCCGGCGAGAGACCCGAGAAAAGACTCGCCGGTCATCGTCGTGGGCTCGTCCCCGAGACCCACGATCTCCATGATGGTCGGCGCCAGATCCGGAGCCGTGGTCATCGCCTGGCGGCGGCCCGGCTCGATACCCGGCGCGCGAACCATCAGCGGCACGTTGGTGAGCTCCTTGTAGAGCGGAGACCTCTCTACGGTCAACAACCACGACTCCTGCAGCCACTCCGGCACCGAGGAGTCCTCGGTGACCGAAGCGTCCGGCTCGTGTACCCACTCGGCTTTGCCGAAGTACCCGTGCTCCCCGAAGTAGAAGCCATGGTCCGAGGTGAAGAGCACAACCGTGTTCTCCCTGAGGCCAAGAGCGTCGAGCTTGGCCAGCAGACGCCCAACCCAGAAGTCGACCATCGTCACCTCGCCGCAGTAGGTGGCGTGGGCGAGGTCCACATCATCCCTGCTGAGCCCCGCCTCCTCCCACTTCCCGTAGCAGGGGTAGAGCTGCTCACCATCGTAGCCTTCCCTGTACTGCGCGGTGTAGTAATCGGGCGCGTCCCATGGCTCGTGCGGGTCCCAGGTGTCGACGTAGAGGAAGAACCGCTCGTCGTGGTGCCGCTCCAGCCACCGCTCGGCCTCCGTCATCGTGCGCGCGACCATTCTGTCTTCCTCGGAGCGCCACAGAGTCCGCGCGTCCGCGCGCTCGTGCGGCCTCGTGTCGTCTCCCTGCCCCCTTACCCACACGAAGTCGTCGAAGCCCCTGTCGTAACCGAAGCCGTTGCGTATGTAGAAAGGCGTGTCCACTACCCCCATCGTCAGATAGCCAGCCCTCGAGAGTAGCTCCGGCAAGGTCATCAGATGCCTCGGTAGCGGCTCCCAACCCATGTGCGTGTACGAAAAGGTCCCCGTCAGCATGTCAGCCCTCGCCGGCATGGTGGGGAAGGACGAGAGCACGTGGTGGTCAAAGACCACGGAAGACCGCGCGAACTCGTCCAAGTGCGGGGTCCTTATGCGCGAGTTCCCATAAGCCCCCAGATGGTCCCTGCGGAACGTGTCGGCGACGATCATCACCACGTTGGGACGGTCATCTATCATCTTTACCCCCGTGTCGCGTTCTCCAACTCTGCTCATCACTCTTTGCCAAATTTGTCTATCAAGTTAGTAGACATTGGAGGACTCTAGAGCAAGTGGCAAGCGGCGTCAAGGGCCTGGGGAAGATTTTTCTGAGGTACGACTACATCTCGAAGAATCGGGGTTTCCGCCCCCACAGGTAGTTGACAAGGTCCCTCAGACCCTTGACGCCGCTTGCCACAACGTTCATCAATAGAATGAAAAATAGAGAAAGTGAGGTTTCGAGGATGCGGAGTGTAGTTGGATAGTGGGGCTTGCTGCGCAGCTGGTCGACGGTTCGCTGGGGATGGCCTATGGCGTGACGTCTACCGCGTTGTTGCTGGCTGTGGGGGCACGCCCGCGCTCGCGTCTGCGAGCGTGCACATTGCCGAGGTAGGGACTACGCTGGCATCGGGGGTCTCGCACTGGAGGTTTGGAAACGTAGACTGGTCCAAGGTAGGCTGGCTCGCCGTCCCGGGAGATAGGCGCCTTCCTCGGGGCCGTAGGCGTCGAAGGGGCCGCCATCCTCGTCATCTACGCCCTCATAGTCGTGGTCTGGATAGCCGCGCTTGTACACTCGGTCACGGTCAACCGCCAGGAGAGGCGTAGGGTGGCGGAGGGCCAGCCGGCCTAGAGAGCGAGGTAGCCGGATCAGAAGACTACTCTCGTGGCGGGGCCGGTGTGTAGACCGGCCCCGCCGGTTTTGTTGGCGCGGTGAGGGACTACCGACGCCTTCTACTCAGTGCGGCTGTTGATCGGCTGTTGCCCGCTCCTTAGAATGGTCCCACCCGCACGAGATGTGGGCCACGAGGGTGGGGTTTCTTTGGGAGGTAGCATGGTATTGGGGTCGGGAGCCGCGCGGTGCTCGCATCTTGTTTGTGTGGTTGTCCCTGGTGGTCGCTTTGATCGGGGCGCTGGCGATCGTGGTGGCCGTAGTCTCTCCCGTGGGGGCGCAGGAGGTGAGCAATTGCGCGAGCAAGGACCAGCCGCAGGCACCTGGTGCGGAGGCGCAGGACCCTGATTGTCTGCCGGACCTGACCACAAGGACCCTTGTGACGGACCCTGATCACACCAACCAGAGTGACTGGGAGGGGCTCCACGCTAGCGAAACCGTGAACCCGGCCGGCCCGCCCGACCAGCTCATCCCTGGTCTCCAGATCGACGGTTACGTCCCTGACGACTTCACCACCAACTGCAGCAATGTAGAGGATTTCGGTGAATGCCACGACTCGCAGTTCGTGATCCGGCTCCCCGACGAGTGGAACGGCAAGCTGGTCATCACCGGCGCCCCAGGGGTGCGGCGCCAGTTCGCTAACGACTTCATAATCAGCGACTTCGTCCTCTCGAGGGGTTACGCCTTCGCCTCTACCGACAAAGGCAACACGGGCACAGCTTTCTACGAGGACGGCGAGCAGCCCGGCGATGCGGTGGCGGAGTGGCACCGGCGCGTCGAGCAGCTTACGAAAGCGGCCAAGAGCACGGTAGAGCAGTGGTACGGCGAGGAGCCCGATTACACTTACATGACGGGCATCTCCAACGGCGGCTACCTCACTCGCTACGCCATAGAGAACAACCCGGAGCTCTACGACGGCAGCGTGGACTGGGAGGGTACGATCTTCCGCCGCAACGGACCCAACCTGTTTACGCACCTGCCGCAAGCCTTAAGGCACTACCCCGAGTGCAAGACCTCGGCCCCAGACTACGATAACCACGCTTGCGAGCTCATGTACAAGGCGGGTTACAAACGGGGCTCGGAGTTGCTCTGGGAGGAGCATTACCTCGAGTACTGGGATCTCACCCAGCGAACCTACAGGGAGGAGTTCGATCCAGGATATGACGGCGAGCAGCAGGCTGGAACCCCGTTCTGCCAGGAGGACGGTGATCCCCAGACGCGCTGCGACGCCGAGTACCGTTACAAGAAGCGCCCCGATAGGGTCAAGGAGGCCGTGGAGCGGGTCTCCTTGAACGGCGAGATCGGCAAGCCCATGCTCACCCTGTCCGGCACGCTCGACACCCTGCTGCCGATACGCCGGCACTCTGACCCCTACCGCCAACTCATCGAGAACCAGGGTAAGGGGAAGCTCCACCGCTACTTCGTAATAGAGGACGGCAACCACGTGGACTCCTGGTATGAACGCTATCGGACGGAGCTGAGGCCGATACTGCCTTGCTACTGGGCAGCCTTCGGGGAGCTCGAGGAGTGGGTCGAGCACCCGAACTCCCCCGACGGCTCGCCGCCAAACAGCAAGTTCGTACCCAAGCCCGAGGACCCAACGGCCAACCTTGCCAACCAGTGCTCCATAAGCCAGGAGGCTACTTACTCGCAACCTTGAGCCGAAGCCACGGCGGGTTTGGGACCGCCGCCAGGTCCTGGCGGCACACGAGGATAGCGTAGGGTCTGCGAGGCGGGTTGCGTGTGAACGCTGCTGGTGGGACCATTCTAGTCTGAGGAGGTTGGAAAATCGGAGCCGGTTGCGGGCTCCGGCTTACGTGGGAGGATATCTTGGAGAGAGTGGGTGGGGAACACGAGGGGCAGATTAGCTCGATCCGTCAGGTGGCTCTGGCGAGCTTTATAGGCACGGCGATCGAATGGTACGACTTCTTCCTGTACGGCACTGCGGCGGCGCTGATCTTCGGGGAACTGTTCTTCCCCGAGTTCAGCTCGACGGCGGGAACGCTCGCCGCGTTCTCTACCTACGCGGTCGGCTTCGCTGCTCGGCCACTTGGGGGCCTAGTCTTCGGCCACTACGGAGACAAGATCGGGCGCAAAGCGATGCTGATTTTGTCGCTTCTGATCATGGGTATCGCGACGGCCCTGATCGGGGTTTTGCCCACGTTCGAGAGCATCGGCGTACTGGCACCGATCCTGCTGGTGGTGCTGCGCTTCTGCCAGGGTATCGGGGTAGGCGGCGAGTGGGGTGGCGCCGTCCTGATGGCGGTCGAGCACGCCCCTGAAGGTCGGCGCGGTTTCTACGGGAGCTGGCCGCAGATGGGCGTCCCGGCAGGGCTCCTTTCCGGCAATCTGGTCTTCCTCGCGGCCACAGCGTGGCTTCCCGAGTCGTGGGGCTGGCGGGTGCCTTTCCTGTTCAGCCTCGTTCTGGTTGGCGTCGGTCTCTTTATCCGGCTCAGGATCATGGAGACCCCGGCTTTCACGCAGGTCAAAGAATCAGGTACAGAGGCTCCGATGCCGATACTGGACGTGTTGCGCACCTACCCGAAGAACGTTCTTTTGGCGATGGGGATGCGCATTGCCGAGAACGGAACCTTCTACGTCCTCACCGTCTTCGTCCTCACCTACGTGGTAGAGGAACTGAAGCTGGAACAGACGACGGGGCTCATCGGGATCCTTATCGCCGCGGCTATCGGGCTCTTCACCGTCCCGTTCTTCGGGAACCTCTCGGATCGTGTCGGTCGGCGGCCTCTTTACCTGCTCGGATCTGGGTTCTCGCTGCTCTTCGCCTTCCCGTTCTTCTGGCTCTTGAACACGGGTGTGGAGCCTTTGATCTGGCTCGCCATCATCCTCGGCGTGAACATCGGTCACGACGCTATGTACGGCCCACAGGCTGCCTTCTTCGCTGAGCTCTTCGGCACGCGGGTGCGCTACTCTGGCGCGTCCCTTGGCTACCAGCTCGCCTCGGTCTTCGCAGGCGGGTTTGCTCCGCTCATCTCCCTGGCACTGCTCACTGCCTACGGGTACACCGCCGTCGCCCTCTACATGGCCGCAATGGCGCTCATCACCGTGATCTCAGTGCTCCTGGTGACGGAGACGTTCCAGAGCGACATCAGCGAGACTCAGGCTGAGGAGCGAGAGCTCATCGCCGAGGGGCCGTAGTCCGGCCACAGAGGACGCGATAGACCTCTGACCTTCTCGAAGGGCGGCTACACCGGCCGCCCTCGCTTTTCAAGCCCGGGCCAGCCGCAGCACGTCGTCCAGGGTGTCCGCCTCGCCGGGCGCGCCCGGCGTTGGTGCGGAACTTGACCTCCGACGGTTCTGGGCAGGATCGCCGGTAAAGCCGCCTCGGGCGAGGTGAGGGGCGCGGTCGCATAGACGCCGATCGCCCACCATCAGCTATCAGCATTCGGCTAGCTCTGAGCTTGCTGAGTAGCTGAAAGCGAGAGCCCTACAGGCTCGAGCGTGCTGAGTGGCTGACTAGCGCGCTTTTCGGAATCATTAAGATTCCGAAAAGCGCTATATACTGTTTTTCCTCTGGTATTAAGGGAAAGTACGTCAAGGAGACGAGCTGTTTCTTCAGGATGAAGGAGGATCATGGGTGAAGCTTACGTGGCGTCGGGATCTTCGACGGTTGGCGTAGATCTGACCGGACACAGCGCCCTGGTGACAGGGGCGGCGAGCGGGATCGGGCGCGCGTGCGCCGAGAGGTTCGCGCTGGCGGGAGCCGCGGTGACCGTGGTCGACCTCGACGGGGAGGCAGCCAGGAAGGTTGCGGACGAAGTCGGCGGCGAGGCGACGCAGGCGGACCTCTCCGACTACGAGGCGCTGGACGGGCTCGAGGTGGACGTGGATATAGTGGTGAACAACGCTGGGCTCCAGCACGTCGCCCCCGTCGAGGAGTTCCCGCCCGAGCGGTTCTCCATGATACTGCGGGTCATGCTGGAGGCGCCGTTCAGGATCGTGCAGAAGGCGCTGCCCGGCATGTACGACAGAGGATGGGGGCGGGTGATCAACATCTCCTCTATCCACGGCTTGATCGCTTCGCCGTACAAGTCGGCTTATATCTCTGCCAAGCACGGCCTCGAGGGCTTCTCCAAGGTCGTCGCGCTGGAGGGCGGTCCGAAAGGGGTGACCTCCAACTGCATCTGTCCTGCGTACGTGCGCACGCCGCTGGTGGAGAACCAGATCGCCGACCAGGCCAGAACGCACGGGATCTCCGAGGAAGAGGTGGTCGAGAAGATAATGCTGACGGAGCCCGCGATAAAACGCCTGATCGAACCAGAGGAGGTGGCCGAGCTGGCGATCTTCCTCTGCGCGCCCGAGGCGTCGTTTATCAACGGAGCCTCCCTGACGATGGACGGCGGGGCTACTGCCCACTAATCGAGGAACCGCTAGACGGGAAGGATTACTCATGACCGAAACTACCGAGGGCACCCTGCTCTGGGAGCCTTCCGAAGATCTCAAGCAGAACTCCAGGATCTCCCATTATATGAGATGGCTGGAGGAGGAGAAGGGCCACTCCTTCGACGATTACGCGGAGCTCTGGGAGTGGTCCGTCACAGACCTCGAAGGGTTCTGGGCCAGCGTTTGGGAGTACTGCGGCGTGGAGGCCTCACGGCCATACGAGAGGGTACTCGCTCGCCGCGAGATGCCAGGGGCCGAGTGGTTCCCTGGAGCAGAGCTCAACTACGCCGAGCACCTCCTCAAGAACTCAAGAGGCGACGAGCCCGCCATCGTGCACCAGTCCGAGATCCGGCCGCTCGGTCAGTTGAGCTGGCGGGAGGTCGAGGAGAGGACCGCAGCTCTGGCCGCGGGGCTCAAAGAGATTGGCGTGGATCGCGGCGACAGGGTGGTGGCTTATCTGCCGAACATCCCGGAGGCGATCATAGCCTTGCTCGCCGTCTCCTCCATAGGTGCGGTCTGGTCGAGTAGCTCCCCTGACTTCGGCGCGGGCAGCGTCGTGGACCGCTTCAAGCAGATAGAGCCGAAGGTCCTCCTCACGGTGGACGGCTATCGCTACGGCGGCAAGGACTACGACAGGACACAGGTTGTGGCGAAGCTCCAGGAGGAGATACCCTCGCTCCAGAAGACCGTGGTCCTGCCTTACCTCGACGAGGAGCCGGACACGAGCTCCTTGCAGGACGTGATCCTCTGGGACGAGCTTCTCGGCGCCCATGAGGGCGTGGATATCCACTTCGAGCAGGTCCCCTTCGACCATCCCCTCTGGGTGCTGTATTCCTCTGGGACCACTGGGCTGCCCAAAGCGATAGTGCACAGCCAAGGCGGCATCCTCATGGAGCATATGAAGAAAGCCGTGCTACACATAGATCTCTCACCAGAAGACCGTTTCTTCTGGTTCACCACAACGGGCTGGATGATGTGGAACGTGGTGGTCGCGGGCCTGTTCACGGGGGCTACGGCGCTCCTCTACGATGGCAACCCCGGCTACCCGGACATGAACGTCCTGTGGAGGTTCGCCGAGGAGACGGGCATGACCAACTTCGGGACCAGCGCGAGCTACATCACCTCATGCGTGAAGGCAGAGATCGAGCCGGGCAAGGACTTCGACCTCTCTTCCCTCGAGGCTATGGGCTCGACCGGCTCGCCCCTGCCGCCCGAGGGCTTCGACTGGGTCTACGAGCACGTCAAGCAGGACCTGTGGCTGTACTCGACCAGCGGCGGCACGGACCTATGCACCGCGTTCGTCGGCGGGGTCCCGCTGTTGCCGGTCCGCGCCGGAGAGCTGCAGGCGCGTTCCCTCGGTGCCAAAGTCGAGGCCTTCGATGAGAGGGGTAACCCCGTGATCGACGAGGTAGGAGAGCTGGTCATAACAGAGCCGATGCCCTCCATGCCGATCTACTTCTGGAACGACCCTGACGGCGAGCGCTACAGAGAGAGCTACTTCGACGTCTACCCCGGGGTATGGCGGCACGGGGACTGGATCAAGGTCAAGGAGAACGGCGCCTGCGTGATCTACGGGCGCTCCGACTCGACGATAAACCGCGGTGGTATAAGGATGGGGACGAGCGAGATCTACTCAGCCGTCGAGAAGGTCGACGAGGTCGAGGACAGCCTGGTCGTTGACGTGCCCAAGGAGGGCGGAAGCTCCTTCATGCCGCTCTTCGTCGTGCTCGATGAAGACGCAGAGCTCGACGACGACCTGAAGGACAAGATCAAGGGGAGCATCCGCGAGAACGCCTCGCCGCGCCACGTGCCGAACGAGATCTTCGCCGTGCCCGAGATACCCAAGACCCTCAACGGCAAGAAGCTCGAGGTCCCCGTCAAGAAGATCCTCTCGGGTACTCCGCCCGAGGATGCTGCGAGCAAGGACTCTCTGAGCAACCCCGAATCGCTCGACCGCTTCGCTGAACTCGCCAGGCAGATCTGACGCACGCCCGGCGCGCACCGTCGCGCTCCAGCTTCGCCCAGATCTTCTTCCTGACCGGGTGGTCGGCGCTCTCGGACCGCATCGGACGGCGGCCTGTATGCCTGGCGGGCGCGGCGCTGCTGGGGCTCTGGGCGTTCCCGATGTTCTGGCTCGTGAACACCAAGTCGGCCGTACTCTTGCGAGGGAGGTACTTGGGGCTTGCTCCGTGAGTGAGCGACGGTGCAATCCCTCCTCCTGCTTCTGGCAGAATGGCGGGCGTGAAGATACGCGACGCCGTCGAGGCCGATCTGCCGACCATAGTGGAGATCTACAACTCTACGGTCCCTAGCCGCATGGTAACGGCCGACCCCGAGCCGGTCTCCGTCGAGAGCCGGCGCGCCTGGTTCCGCGAGCACGACCCCCTGAGCCGGCCCATCTGGGTTGCGGAGGTAGAAGGGGAGGTCGCGGGCTGGCTCAGCTTCGAGGATTTCCGCAAGAGGGCTGCCTATCACGCCACAGCCGAGGTCAGCGTCTACGTATCGGAGAGGCACCGCAGGCGGGGTATCGGGCGCCGTTTGTTGGAAGAGGCCATCGGGCGTGCGCCGGATCTCGGCCTCAGGACACTTACGGGAGGTATCTTCGGCCACAACGAGCCGAGCATCAAACTGTTCGAGGACTTCGGGTTCGAGAAGTGGGCCTATTACCCTAGGGTGGCTGAGCTCGACGGCGTCGAGCGGGACCTCGTGGTACTTGGCCTGCGCCTCGATGGCTAGCCGCCCTGTGAGCGTGTGGTCCCCCATCCGATTCTGTAAGATAGGATCGGTTCTTTTGCGAAGGACTTCCAAATGAAGCGGCTGCGGGTGCTGATGACCCGGGAGGAGATCTCGCCAGATAGGCTGGCGGGCGCGACCGCCGTCGTCGTGGACGTCTTCCTGGCTACGACCACCCTCCTTACCATCCTCGAGAACGGCGCCGACCGCGTCTTCCCTGTAGCCAGCCTGGAGGAGGCAGAGGAGATGAGGAAGAAGCTCGGCGCCTCGAACGTCCTGCGCGGCGGTGAACAGGACGCCCTGAGGATAGACGGCTACGACCACGGCCCCTTCCCCGAGGAGTACCCACCCGCCACCGTCACCGACAGAGACGTCGTCTTTATCACCACCAACGGCACGAGGGCGATCGCCGACGCGGCGCCCGCAGAGAGGGTACTCCTCGGCTGCCTCCGCAACGCCCCCGCGGTGGCCCGCTACCTGCAGGAGTCGGGGACGGACTCCATATACCTGATCTGCGCCGGCTCCGCCGGCCGCTTCACCCTCGAGGACTTCCTCGGGGCCGCGACGGTCCTCTCTTGCATGGATGCGAGAGGATGGCGCCTGAACGACGGCGCGTGGATGGCGCTTGACTTCATGCAGCGTTACCGCGGCAGAGAGCTCGAGGTCCTGCAACAGAGCCGGGCCGGGCGGTGGTTCCTGGAGCACGGCAGGATGGATGCTCTCGAGTTCGTCGGCGAGGTAGGCGCGAGCGAGCTGGTGCCCGAGGTTTCAGGCCGCAGCCTAAAGGCATCAGAAAACCTGTAACCTGATGCCTGTC
>Ga0126311_10001968_pt1 | contig 10144 bp, 9 predicted proteins | sample Plot61_FD_92539 | JGI IMG/M metagenome (GOLD analysis project Ga0126311, IMG submission 92539) | Serpentine soil microbial communities from UC McLaughlin Reserve, CA, USA - Plot61 | ecosystem: Environmental > Terrestrial > Soil > Grasslands | place: USA: UC McLaughlin Reserve, Lake County... | reverse complement strand
CTGGCGAATCGCTTTTCGGACATGCGGCATTACGGTCCGGCAATCCTCGCACTGATCGTCATCACAGGTTCGGTGATTAACTCAGTGAACGCCGCACCGCACTTTCGTCTGTTTACAAACCCGGTTGGCGGCGGCACGAATTGGGCCGGTTACTATTTTCCGCACGATGAGTTTTACGACGCGAGTATGCGCGATGTGATGGCCGAGATCGCGAAACGCGCTCGAACCGGCGCGCGCGTGGCGAGCGAGAGTCCTTCGCTGGCGTCGTACTATGCGGAGCGTGAGAATCGATCGGATCTCGTCTGCATCTCACTCTCGGATCCGGACGCAGTTAAGCAACTTGCTGTTGGCGATTACGTGATCGTCGCCCGTGGCCGCCGTTACTTCAGCAACGACGCAATCATCTCGACATTGCGCGACCACGCATCACCCGTCGCCGAATTCAAACTCGGCCCCGCACCCTCAGCAAAGATCTACGAGCTCGATCAATCTTCCCTCTCAACCCTTCAAGCCGCGATCCGTTAGCCACAAAGAAGCACAAAAAACACAAAACTCTGCCCAGTCTCTCGTGTGCTTGTGCCTCTTTGTGGCTATTTGTAAACCTCTCGTCGATGCGCAATGGCACAAACGGTAACCGTTCGTAGCTCATCATCAACTGAATAAAGAATTCGATAATTTCCGAACCTTAGGCGCAGCTCAGGCCGATGCGCGAGCTTCCTGCCGCCAGTAGGCCGCGGGTTATCTGCCAGTGATGTTATAGCCGCTAAGATCTTTTGCAGGTTCGGATTGTAAGTCTTTTGTAGCTGGTTCAGTTGTCGACGAGCTGCAGCAAGCGTGAGGATAGTGTAAGTAGCAGGCACGTGAGGTGTTGCCATTTGAAAGCTCCAGTTGTGGTGAGGTATTAAACCTAACTTATAAACAGTTCCGCAGATCCCTCCTCAGTTGCTTTTTCACAACTAAGATGATCTTCCAGTTCTTCAACAAAGGCCTCCAGCTTTCCGTCCTCAAGGACCACGCCAGCCAGGGCACGTTGTTCGTCCTCAGAAAGCTGGTGCATTTTATTAACGATGTTCTCAACTGCGGTAAGCGTGTTGACTCTAGACATATCTGCTTCCCATCCACCAGAATAAAATCGCCTTTAGTATACACCAGCAATTCACGAGCTCGATCAGCTCTGGTCCTTTTGTGCCTCTTTGTGGCTGATCAGTGTCTTAGCTCAACTTCAACCGGCCTCGCGTCTTTTGCGTCGTAACCCTCGGGCCAGTTTGAGATGTTCACACCGTAGAGCCAGTCCGATTCAGGCGTGACGGCGAAACGAATTTTCAACGGCAAGCCACGCATCGCACGCAGGCGCAGGAACATGCCTGTCAAACGCCATTCCTGAATGATTGGTTGTCGTTTTGGAGCGACGGGAATCAGTCGCGAGCCGCCATCCCATCCTTCAACCAAAAGCGTGACGCGCGTCTTCACAAACTCCGGTGACGCATCCACCGGCAACACCGGTTGAATGTGCGCGCGCACGATGATTTCACTGACCTGTCGCCGGTCTGCGCGAGCGGGCACTGTGTATTCGAGATAACCGGAGCCGGAGCCCCAAATGTAACCCGCGCCCTCACCAATCTTCTCGAAGCGCTCAGCGCTCGCCATCTGCGGCTTGAATTGATAAAGGATCGACTTGTCTTCCCTGACGATCATCTCCGGCAACGTCGCCGGATCAGCCTCAGCGCGAGTCCACGCAAACTGCCTCGGAATCAGATGTCGCTCACTCTTCTGCAAGTACGACGGCACTTCCGCTGATTGCAACGACGCAAACATCTGCGACGCCCGCGCAACTTCACGAAGCAACTGCTGATCGCGAGCGGTCGCATAAGTCAAACTGTAACCTCTACGCGGATCCGGCGTGAGTATCCAGAACATCACGCCGGCCGCTCCGGCGCGTGCGCTCCCGTCGAACAACGCCCTGTACCAGTCGAGCTGTGAGGCGCCGTTGTGGCCCTCGACTCCCATTCCAAACTCGCCGAGCACCAGCGGTTTTCGTACCGAATAAGCAGCGGCAACACGATTTTCAATAAACTCCTTCAACGCCTTTGGGGAGTCCACAAAGCTGTCGGCATCGGGACGCGGATAATTATGAACGTCGCAATAGTCGATCGTGGGAATCGCGTGGTCCGCGAGCCATTCGCGGCGCTCGGCTGCTGATCGATAGCCCCACGTTCCCGGGGCGATCAAATGATTTGGATCCATTGACTTCAGGTACGCACTCATCTCTTCGAACCACGCCCGGCGTTCGGCCCAGCGCCCGGTGATCGCCTGCCCTTCGTTTATCAACTCCCAACCAAAGATCGCCGGATCGTCGCGATAGAGCACACCGGTGATCGTGTTTCTTCGTGTCGCGAGTTTCTCCACGTGCTCGCGGTAGAGGCGGCGTGTTTCCGGATTCGAGTAGAAGAGGATTGCTTTTTCGTTGTTGATGCCGAAGTCGAAACTATCGTCGACAGCATCGTTGATCCCCGCCCAGCGCAAGTACTGAGTGACGCCGCCAGTGTCGCGCCACCAGTTCGTGAGACACAGTTGCACGTAGAGGTTGTTCTTTGCCGCCTCAGCGATGACTCTGTCGAGATGCACGAACGCGTCTTCGTTCCACTCTCCGGGCGCGCGTCGAAAGTAGTGATGACGTGGCCAGTCCTCAAAATCGGCGATTGGCTTAACGTCGTTGGGCCCGCCTTCGCCAAACGCCCAGACACGCACAACCTTGATCCCGGTCTGGGCAGCCTGGCGCAGAGTCTCGGGCATGCGTGCGCGATCTTCATCGCGATACATCACCGCGACATTCGCACCGACAAACCGAAACGGCTTTTGCCCGATGACGAAGCGTCCGCCACGCTGGCGCACAAACTGATCCTTAGGAACGTTATTGGCAGAGTTTGGTGAGGCCATTAAAAAAAGAACTGCCGCGCTTCCGGCGAGGGTAAGCGCGGCGACCGCAAACAGTTTCTTATTCATCAACGCAGTAAAGACGCAGAACTAATCGAGCTATCTCGGATTGGTCATTCTAACAAAACCCATAATGGCACAAACTGCCCCGAGCACTACAAACAGGTTGAAGAAAGCGCCGATTCCGAGCGCCATGCTGAGGTCAATCGAATTTTGTGAGATGCCGAGCACGGCAAATATGCCGAACAGCAGAAAATGCAGGTGATAGATAACCAGGCAGACCGCTGCGTACGAAAACCAGCGGGCTGACGGCCCGAACGCGGGCGACCTGGCGAAGCCGAGCACGGCAGCGATTAACCAGCCAACGCCACCTGCAATCAGCAGCAACACCACCACCGGAAAGAAATAGTTTGGCTGGGTTGCGCGAAGCTGCGGTTGCAGAAGCATCATCAGGAGTGGGAACATTTTGTGTCGAGTCTCTCCTTATTCTTTACGGCACGGTTTCCACAAAAAGAGCGCCGTCTGCGCACGTAAGCCGCTTTTGTAGGTGCACAAACGGCGTCCAGTATGGTGTCGGATAGCAGGCGCAGGTTCAGTGTAGCGGGGGGGCAATGTGTTCGACCCGCTTTTAGTAAATCATCAGCGCCGCTACTGCGTAATGTGAATCTCTTCCTCTTTGTTTACGTGGCCTAGGAAGTATACCAGACCACAAACAAAGGCTACTGCTGCCAACCCGAGCGCGATCCATCCCGACGTGTGACCGGCCGCAGGAGGCTCAGTCACAAACCTGTAAAAATAGTAGATAGCGCCGATGGCGGTCGCAATTCCCACCACTATCGCGAGAATATCTTTCAGGCTTTTCATTTTTACCTCCGGCCAGGAAATTGAATATGAAGGTTAAGGAAAAAGCCGCTTATTTGCTTCAAATTATGGCTGCATGTTAACGCCGGGGGTGAGGGAATGCAAGCTGGATATTTGCTGCTCCCGGATCCCGGAAAGGGGCAAGACCACCCACGGCAGTGGGTGGATTGTTCAAGTTCTTTCTAGTTCTTGGCTTTCGGCTCAGAGATAGGATCTGAACCATCCACCAACTTCCGTTGGTGGTTTTCTGCACCATCCACATCATCGACCAACTTCCGTCGGTGGTATTGCACGAGGCTTCAGAATCAGTCGCTTGTCGCCGGCGCGGCGGGTGACCTGGTCGCGGTCGAAGTATTCGAGGAGGGGGATGGCGTATTTGCGTGAGACGCCGGCGAGGTCTTTAAAATCGGCGACGTCGATCAGACGATCGGGTTCGTGTTGGGAGGCGTAGGTGTGCAGCTTCGTTTTCAGATCCTGAACCACTTGTGAATGCATGAACATCTCGCCCTGGATCCGCACGAGCTTTCGATCGTCGAGCAGCAGTTGCAGCAGCTTGCGCGCCTGGGCGCGTTGCGCGGCCGGCACGTTTGCCTTTGTCATGGCTTCTTCAAGAGAAGGCGCTTCGACGGCAGCTGCCAGATAGATCTGTTCGATACGCTTGCTGAGTTCAACATCCTTATCTGAGAGCCCAACGCTGTGGCCGCTCGAACGTACGATGTCCTTCTCAGAAACAACTTCGCCGCCCGCTTCGAGCCGCGCAAGCACGCCGCTGAATAACTCGGGCGCCGAGTGTGTAAACACTTTCTCGCGCAGTGTCTCACGCAACATCCCGCGCGCGAGCGGTTCGCGCTTGTGATGCCGGCTCAACTCCTCCAGAACGCCGCTGCTAAGACGATCAAAACTCTCGCGCGCGATATACAATCCAGCGATTTCGATCACCGACCCATGCTGCTGAACTTCTAACGCGAGCTTCGCGAGAACGTCGTTGGTCCAACCCGTAGCTGCCCCAACTTCAGTGAGCCTCAAACCGCGAGCACCCGAAGCGCGAACAAACCCTTCAAACTTCGGTGCCCGCTCGTCGCGCATGAGCAATCGCAAAAGTTGCAGCGCGTTCGTCATCTCTCGCGCGCGATGCTTGGTTGCAAACGGATCGACGATCATTCCGCCTGCGATCGTCTCGGCCGGCGAGTAGCTCCGCAAGATAAAACGATCGCCGTGCACTGCGACTACGGGTGCTTCGAGCCGCAACTGCGCCAGGCCGCCGCTGCCCGCATCTATCTGCGAACCTTCCTCCAGGACACGCACACGACCCAGCACCTCGGCCGCACCGATATGAAAGCGAACTCGCGAACGCGAACGCAGTGCACGCGAAGCACCGGGCAACACATCCATCCAAACATCAACAATCTGCGTCGGCCGCAAACGCCCGGCCGGAGCAAGCACCATCCCGCGCTCGATCTGCGCAGTATCAATGCCGGCGAGATTCACTGCCGTTCGCTGTCCCGCATGTGCTTCGTGAACGGGTTTGTTATGCACCTGCAAACCACGCACTCGCACGTTAACGTTCAAGGGCAACAACTCGAGCTCATCGCCTTCTGTGATCTTCCCGGAGATCAGCGTGCCGGTGACAACCGCGCCGAATCCTTTCATCGAGAATGCACGATCGATCGGCAAACGGGTTGTGAAATCCATAGACCGCGGCGGAACACGCTTTCCCAGCTCGGCCAGTCGAGACTTCAACTGGTCCAGGCCGGCGCCCGTGCGCGAGCTCACAGCAACGAGCGGTGCATTTTCGAGAAACGATCCGGCGATCAGCGCGCGCGCGTCGTCTTCAACCAGCGCGAGCATCTCTTCGTCAACGAGATCTGTTTTGGTAATCACAACGAGACCATTGCTGACTCCGAGCAAACGGCAGATGTCGAAGTGCTCGCGCGTTTGCGGCATCACGCCTTCATCAGCCGCGATCACGAGTGCCAGCAGATCGATACCATGCGCTCCGGCGAGCATGTTCTTGATGAAGCGCTCGTGGCCGGGAACGTCGACGAATCCGATGCGCAGATCGTCCAGCTCGAGATCGGCAAAGCCGAGATCGATAGTGATGCCGCGACGTTTTTCTTCAGGAAGTCGATCGGGATCGGTGCCGGTCAAAGCGCGCACGAGAGCGCTCTTACCGTGATCAATGTGACCTGCAGTGCCGACAATCAGGGAACGCATAGTCACGGATTAGGCGGGCTGTTTGGCGATAATCTCTTCGTAATACTCAATATATTGCGGGATCACGACATCGGTGCGATAGCGACTGATCGCGGATTCCCTGGCGCGACGACCCATGTCGCGGCGCAGTTTCTCGTCAGCGAGCAAGAGCGCGGCGTCCGCAGCCATCTTGTCCACGTCGCCAACAGGACTGAGACATCCAGTCTCACCGTCGGTCACGACTTCAGGCAGACCACCGACACGTGATGCAATCACCGGAACTTCACAAGCCATCGCTTCCAGCGCCGCGAGTCCAAACGACTCCTGGTCTGACGGCAACAGCAACACGTCAGACGCCGACAGGTAATCGACAATGCGCGGCTGCTTGCCGACGAACGAGCACTGCTCGTAAATTCCAAGACAGCGCGCGCGATGCTCTGCGTTCTGGCGTTCACTGCCGTCGCCAACCATGATCAAACGCGTCTTCACGCCTTTCTTTAGAACGCGCGCAAGGATCTCTACGCAGTCGACCGGTCTCTTAACAGGCCGAAAGTTAGAGACGTGGACCAGCAATGGCTCGTTTTGCGGCGCTAACGACTCCCGCAGACTTCTGACTTCGAGACGTTTGTAATCGTGCTGGCAAACAAAGTTTGGGATCACCCTGATGTCATCAAAGTGAAAGATCTCGTGCGTGGCGTCTTTCAAATAATTCGAAATCGCGGTGACGCCGTCAGACTGAACAATGCCGTAGCGCGTGATCGGCAGATACGATCGATCCGCACCGACAAGCGTGATGTCTGTGCCGTGCAGCGTGGTGACAACCGGCAATCGTCGTCTCGGCTTCAGCGACTCGCGCGCCAGAATCGCACTAATTGAGTGTGGAATCGCGTAGTGAACGTGCAGCAGATCGAGATTCTCTTCCTCAGCGACGGTCGCCATCTTCGTCGCGAGTGCGAGTGTGTAAGGCTGATGCTCAAATAGCGGGTACGACATCATCTCGACTTCGTGGAAACGCACGCGCTCGTTAAGCTCAGTCAACCTTGTTGGCAGCGCAGATGAAATGAAGTGAACTGTGTGACCGCGTGCAGCGAGTTCCTTGCCGAGCTCAGATCCAACGATGCCGCTGCCGCCGTAGGTGGGATAAACCGTTATGCCGATGTTCATTGCGCTCTCAAGGTAGCAAGCACAACATGCAAGTTCAACTCGCAAAAAAAGGTGAGGCAGGCGACCCTCGCTATCGCCTGCCTCTATCTCAACTTGACTCACCTTCGAGAGGGGGGGCAAGTGAGGGCGGGAGTATATTCCTGGTTTTCGAATTTAGCAATGATTCCTGCAACAGCAGCGCGGCTGTTGTATAAGAAGAATTTTTTCTCCCGCAAAGGCGCAAAGAAAGCCGTTAGAAAAGCAAAAAATCTCTTTGGGTTTACTTTGCGCCTTCGCGCCTTTGCGGGAGAAGCTCTTCAAAGCGTTATAATGTCCCCATGCCTAAGATTAGTGATATCGAAGAGACACCGAACCCGAATGCCGTTAAGTTTATTTTGCGCGAGCCGGTCAGCAATGGCGTCGCACGTCAATACGGTTCTGCAGACCTGGCTGAAAACGACCCACTAGCGAAATCGTTGTTCGACGTGGGCCATGTGGTCTCAGTTTTTTACATGGACCGCATGATCACGGTTGAGAAGGATGACGAAGGCGACTGGGATGACCTCCTGCCGGCGCTTGCCGTGCCGATTCGCGCCGCCGACGCGGTGAATGGCGCAGCGGCAGCAGCAGCAGCGGTTGGTGGTGCGATCGCGGCGGTGGCCAGTGATGATCCGCGATTGTTGAGAATCAACGAGATTCTGGACGAGAAAGTAAGACCCGCATTGATGGGCGATGGCGGCTATCTCGAAATCATCGGACTGAGCGACCACACTTTGAGCATTCGCTACCAGGGCGCGTGCGGCAGCTGTCCGAGTTCCCTCACTGGCACTCTCATGGCAATTGAGGGCATGTTGAAACAGGAAGTCGATCCTGAGCTCGAAGTGATCGCCGTTTAGCCACACATAATACCGGTACCGGAAAGGCGGATTTATGAGCACAAGCATGAAGCAAATTACCGTTGCAGTGTGTCTATCCTTGTCCGGAATCGCCGCCCACGCGCAGACAGCCGACACAAAGCCGGCGCCGCCCGCGAAAACTGCTGCTGCCAGGAAGAACCCGCCTATGTCCGCCGAAGCGGAGCTCGAGCTTAAAGAACGTCGCGCGAAGGCCCGCTCGCTGCTCGTCTCGCTTTCGAGCGATGCACGCAGCTTTCGCGATGAAACCCTCCGCGCACGTTCGCTCGCGCGAATTGCTGACGCACTCTGGCAGGTCGACGCCGAACAGGGCCGGCTGTTGTTTCGCAAAGCATGGGAAGCCGCCGAAGTCGCGGACATCGAAAGTGACAAAAAACTCCAGGAAGAGATTCGACAACAGAAGAGTCGCACCGGCGGTGGTTACGCGACGAACCTTCCGCCAAACGTGCGGCGTGAAGTGCTGCGTCTCGCGGCCCGGCACGATCGAGCTCTCAGTGAAGAGTTTCTCGAAAAGCTGAGAATTCAAAAACTCGAAGCTGCAAACTCGGCACCCGCGAATCCGAACCCAAACCGGCTGAGCGAGGCCATGAGCCAACGTTTATCCGTCGCGAGAGAATTACTTGAGAATGGTGAAATGGAGCGCGCAATCCAATTCGCCGAGCCGGTGCTGGCTGCCGTCACGATGGAAACGATAAACTTCCTGATTAATCTGCGCGAGAAGAACGCGACGATCGCGGACAGTCGTTATGCGGCGCTGCTGTCCAGCTCAACCAACAACGCGCAGGCTGACGCGAATACGGTATCGCTTCTCTCGTCGTACATTTTTACTCCTGGCCTGTTCATAATCTTCAGTGGCAACGGGACGTCGAACTCGCAAATGTCTTCCACGATCACGCCCGCGCCAGTCGCGCCCGAGTTGAAGAATGCATTCTTCCAGACAGCGGCGGCGATACTGTTGCGGCCATTGCCGCCTCCGGGACAACCGGACCCAAGCTCGTCAGGTATCGACGGGAAATATCTCGTCATAAAGCGGCTCTTGCCGTTCTTCGAACAGGCCGCGCCGGCGGCGATGGTCGAGTCGCTGCGCGGTCACATGAGCGCGTTGAATTCGGTCATTTCAGAGAGCGCTCGTCGTTATGATGAAGATTCGTTGAACCGCGGGATGAGGGCCGAGAAGCCCGCTGCCGAACGAGAGCAGGCTTTACTTGATCGAATCGAGCACGCGAAGACTTCCGCGGACCGCGACGGGCTCTATATACAATTGGCTTTCATGCTCGGCAACCGGGGCGAGATGCGTGCACGTGACTTCGTCAGCAAAGTCGAGGATTCCGAGTTGCGCAATCAGGCACAGGCCTATTTGGATGCCGGGCTCGCGATGTACTTCGTCGACAAGAAGTTGACGGACCAGGCTTTGGAGATTGCCCACAAGGGTGAACTAACACCTCTTCAAAAAACCTGGGCGCTCACTCAGACCGCCAAGCTGCTCGCGAAGACTGATCGAGACAAAGCGCTTGAAGTGGTGGACGAGGCGGCGACTGAAGCACGTCGCATCGATGTATCTGATCCCAATCTCCCGCGCGCGCTGGTGGCGGTGGCAAATGCGCTCCTGCTCGTCGAGCGTGGACGTGTGTGGGACGCGACGTTCGATGCAGTCAAAGCCGCTAACTCAGCGGAAGGATTTACGGGCGAAGACGGGGAGCTGGTGCTGAAGTTTCAAAGCAAAGGACAGTCGTCTGTGCACACGAATGACGTGCCTGACTTCGATCTCGAAGGGATCTTCAAACAATTGGCCACTCAAGACTACGATCGCGCCGTCGAGCTGGCGCGAGGATTTCAAGGTGAAGGTCCGCGAGCCGTGGCGACGATCGCAATCGCGCGCGCAATACTTGAGCCAAAGAAGAAATAATCTTTAGAGATTAAGAGATTAAGAATAAATATTCATCGGCCGGGTCAGCAGTGCGAGCGGATCGTCGACGTTCAGCGCCTCACGAACGTAGAACGGCTCGCCGGCCTCGACGCCAATCAGCGATCCGAAGTATCGCATCCGAAACTCAATCTCATTCAGAAATCCGCGCTGGCTGATGCGCGTCACCGGCTCT
>Ga0126311_10001964_pt1 | contig 10151 bp, 9 predicted proteins | sample Plot61_FD_92539 | JGI IMG/M metagenome (GOLD analysis project Ga0126311, IMG submission 92539) | Serpentine soil microbial communities from UC McLaughlin Reserve, CA, USA - Plot61 | ecosystem: Environmental > Terrestrial > Soil > Grasslands | place: USA: UC McLaughlin Reserve, Lake County... | reverse complement strand
TGAGTACATGGGCATCCCTCCGAGCGGTGAGGCAGTGGAGTTCACGGGCATCTCTGTGTACCGCATAGAGGGGGGCAAGATCGCCGAGTCATGGAATAGCGAGGACCAGTTAGGCTTGCTGCGGCAGATCGGTGCGGTTCCCGAGCTGGGGTAGTCGGAGGAAGCTAGTCCCACCTAGCTACACCATCTGCTCGGCTGCTCCCGCCTCCTCGCGGGCTTTGACTCTTCGGGGAACAGTTCTGAGGAGCTCATCTTTGGTGTCTCCTGAGTTCGCCTGCGGGCCATGCTTGGTGAGAGTGACGGTTAGAGCGCAACCTCAGGCCGCCTCCTCAAGCTCAACGTAGTCCAGTTCGCCGCCACTGTTCAGGCGAGCCCGGAAAATGAGCAAACCCAGGCCGGAGGCCCCCAGCGCTGTCTCGTGTAGGGTTGACCAACCTCCGTCCCCGCCCCACCCGTAGGGCAGACGAGCTTACCCGCGAGGAGATCCGGGCCGTCGCCGTCGCACTGCGCGCGAACCTCGAATACCTCGAGCCCCGCGCCGTCGCCTACACCGGCATCGGCATCTACAAGTGGTTCCGCGCGATCCCGAAGGTCTCCTGGGGCGTGCAGGAGGAGACAGCCGTTCCCTCGGTTGCGGATACCGTGGTGCCCTCTCCCTCCGGCCTCAAGCACTACCACGCCCTCACACCTTTTCTGGCGTAGGGATGGGCTCGCGTCGCGACCGTGCCCATCACCCCTCCCCTTGAAGGCCCAAGATCGACATGATACTTTCTATCTATCCAGTATGTAGTAACTTTTCCATATATTGGAACAAGAACCGAGGCCAGCAGAGGGAGGTGGGTGCGACGGGCGCGGTGAGGACTAAGGTCGGAGTCCTGGACAAAGCGATGGCGGTCTTGCACGTTCTTCCGCGAGGGGATGTTGCCCTCGGCCCGCGGGAGATCGCCGCGCGCACGGGACTTTCGCTGCCGACGGTGTACCGTCTCGCGCGGGCACTGGAGGAGCACGGCATGCTGGAGAAGGAGGGAGAGCGCTTCAAGCTCGGCCTCGCTCTGCTGCACCTTGGGGCGCGAGTGGCCGCTGGCATCGAGTTACGGCGCGAGGTAGTGCCGCACCTCGAGTGGTTGAGCGAGCGCACCGGTGAGAACGCCGAGTTGCACATCCGTCGTGAGGAGGTTCGCGTTCCGGTCGAGCTGGTGCGCAGTTCGCAGAACCTGCGGCCGTTCGTCGAGATCGGCGCCCCTCTGCCTCTGCACCTCGGCGCGGCGGGCAAGGTCTTGCTGGCGTGGTTGCCCGAGGAAGAGTGGGGCTCTCTGGCCGCCGCAAGCGCGGCGCGCTTCGGCGGTGCGGCGGCGTTAGACGCCGAGGTGTTGAGGGAGCGGCTGAGGACGGTGCGCATGGAGGGGTGGGCGGCGAGCGACGGCGAGCGGAGTCCCGGCGTGGCCGCCATTGCCGCGCCTGTATTCGGTGCGAGAGGTGAGGTTGAGGGGGCGTTGTTGTTGAGCGCGCCCTCGGTGCGGCTGCCGGCGAAGCAGCGTCGGAAGTTCGTCCCGCTCGTACGCGAGGCGGCGGCGCGAGCGGCGAGGGACCTCGGCTACGACGGTGATCCTCCGTCGAAGAGTGAGGAGACGGCGTAAGGATGCGCGGGGAAGGAACCGTACCGACGGAGTCGGGGCTGAGGGGTCCTCTCGCGGGATTGCGCGTCATGGACATCGCTACCGTATATGCTGCGCCGTTCGCGGCGGCCTTACTCGCGGATTACGGGGCTGACGTGCTCAAGGTCGAGATGCCAGGGATCGGAGACCCTCTACGCGAGCTGGAGCCCTTCGACGGTGAGGAGTCGCTGGTGTGGGCTGCGCTCGCCCGCAACAAGCGCTCTATTACGTTGGACCTGCGCAAGGAGCAGGGACAGGAGATATTCCTGCGCCTCCTTGCGGAGCAGGATGTGTTGATCGAGAACTTTCGTCCAGGGACGCTAGATAGATGGGGCCTGGACGTAGAGCGTCTACGCGAAGCAAATCCCGATGTGATCGTGGTCAGGGTCAGCGGGTACGGTCAGACGGGACCGTACAGGGGCAAGGCCGGATTCGGCACCCCTGCAACCGCGTTCTCTGGCTTTGCGTACATTACGGGATATCCTGATAGGGCCCCCATTTTGCCCCAGATCTCGCTCGCCGACTACGTCACAGGGATGTTCGCCGCCCTGGGGGCTGTGGCCGCCCTCTACCACAGGGATGCCCTCGGCGGAGAGGCGCAGGAGGTCGACGCCGCGCTCTACGAGTCCATGTTCAGGATGCTCGAGACCGTCGTCACCCAGTACGACAGGCTCGGCGTAATAAAGGAGCGCTCGGGCAACGAGCTGGGCGCCTCGGTCCCTGCCGGCATGTTCTCATCCAGAGACGGCAAGTGGATGGCTCTGACCACAAGCACCGACCGCACGTTCAGGCGCCTTGCCACGCTCATGGGGCGCGCCGACATGGTGGACGACCCCCGCTACGCGACGAACAGGGCGCGGGTCAGAGCGCGCAACGAGGTGCACGGCGCCGTCGCCGAATGGTTCGCCAGTCTCTCCGCGGAGGAGATACAGCGGTTGTGCGACGAGAATGGCGTGCCGGTCTCGGTCGCCTACAACGCGGCGGATATCTTCGAAGACCCCCAGTACGCCGCGCGCGACATGCTCGTAGAGGTAGAGCACCCCACCTTCGGCACCATCACGGTGCCCGGCGTCGTCCCGAAGTTCTCGAAGACAGAAGGGTCTGTGCGCGGCGTGGGGCCGACCCTGGGGCAGCACAACGTGGAGGTCTACGGGGGGCTGGGGCTCTCCGAGGAGGATCTGGCAAAGCTCGCCGAGGAAGGTGTGATCTGATGGTTGACCGGACGGAGCTTCCCAAAGCGGTAGAGGTCAGCGAGGTAGGCCCACGCGACGGGTTCCAGGCCGAGGACGAGTTTACACCGACGGAGCGCAAGGTTGGCTGATGCGCAGCGCTCCGGAAAGTTTGTCCGCGACCGGCTCACCTGGGGCATCTACGGGCTGGTTGGCTACTTCGCCTATCTTGAGACCGTCCTCGGCCCGCTCATGCCCTTCCTGCGCGCCGAGCACGGCTTCAACTACACCGTGGCCAGCCTGCACTTCAGCGCGTTCGCCTTCGGCGGCGTGCTCGTTGGCTTCCTCGGCGAGCGCGTGGCGGGGCGCTGGGGGCGGCGCGCGAGCCTCTGGGGAGGAGGGGCCGGCATGGCAGCGGGCGCGCTGCTCCTGGCACTGAGCCCCTTCGCATTCGGGACCATCTTCGGCGCGCTCGTCATGGGGGCCCTCGGCGCGCAGCTGCTCGTGACCACGCAGGCCATCCTCGCCGACAGGCACGAGGAGTGGAACACCGTCGCCCTCACCGAGTCGAACGCCGCGGCCAGCACCTGTGCGATCCTTGCGTCCTTCGCCGTCGGCGCCTGCGCGGGTCTCGGGCTAGGCTGGCGCGCCGCGCTCCTGCTGCCCGTCGCGGCGCTGGTGCTTCTGGCCGCGCGCTACTACACAGAGCCCCTCGGAGAGGCCAGACGTGCCGAGACGACGCCGGACGGAGCCTCACCCGCGCTCCCCGCGCGCTTCTGGGTGTACTTCGGGGTGTTGTTCCTCGGCATCTCGGCCGAATGGTGTATAGGCTACTGGGGCGCGGACTTCCTCGTCAACGGGGTGGGTCTGGAGCCCTCCGGTGCGGCTACGGCGCTTAGCGTGTTCTTCGTTGCCATGCTGGCGGGACGGCTGGTTGGCAGCCGCCTGGCGCGCAGGCTGCCTGGCGCTGCCCTGTTGACGGCGACCCTCTGTCTCACCATCGCCGGCTTCCCGCTGTTCTGGCTCTCCGGGTTGCCAGCGCCGAGCCTGGTCGGGCTCTTCGTCACAGGGCTCGGCATCGGCAGCGTCTATCCGCTCGCGATCTCGGTGGGCGTGGCGGCGGTCCCTGGTCGGACGGACGCGGCGACGGCGAGGTTCTCACTGGCCGGCGGTAGTGCGATACTCCTCGCCCCCTTCGCGCTCGGCGCCCTCGCCGACCGAATCGGCATCGAGGGGGCTTACGGCATAGTCGTCCCGCTCCTTCTAGCGGCGGTGGTGCTTACGCTCGTAGCCTGGCGCCTGGATAGGGGCGAAGCTTGAGCGCTCTCTCTATTGACTCTATCCGTAGTGAAAAGTAATCTGCGGGTGGTGTCAGGGAAGGCAGTGTTCTAGGGGAGGTCGCGCGTGTACCAGTTGATCTTGCGCGGGGCGCGGCTCGGGGACGAGGTAGTGGATGTTGGCGTCGAGAGCGGCAGGGTGGGCCGCATCGCCGCGAGGATCGAGGAGCGGGGCGAGCGTGAGATCGAGGCAGAAGGTAGGCTCCTCTCTCCACCGTTCATAGAGTCCCACGTGCACCTCGACACGACGCTCACGGCGGGAGAGCCCCGGTGGAACGAGTCGGGGACGCTCTTCGAGGGGATCCGGATCTGGTCCGAGCGCAAGCAGAGCCTCACGCGCGAGGACGTAATGGCCCGGGCTACCGACCTCCTGCGCTGGCAGGCGGCCCAGGGCGTGCTGCACGTGCGCACCCACGCCGACGTGACCGACCCCGAGTTCACCGGCCTTATGGCCCTGCTCGAGGTCAAGGAGAAGGTGCGCGATTGGGTAGACGTACAGGTAGTCGCGTTCCCGCAAGAGGGCATGATGTCTTTCCCGAAAGGCGTGGAGCTCATGGAGGAGGCTCTCACCCTCGGCGCGGACGTGGTAGGGGGCATCCCCCACTACGAGCACACTCGCGAGATGGGCGTCGAGTCCGTCAAAGAGAGCTTCCGCCTCGCCGAGAAGCACGACAGGCCCATAGACATACACTGCGACGAGACCGACGACCCGCACTCGCGCTTTCTCGAGGTCATGGCAGCCGAGGCAATACGTACCGGGATGGGGTCGCGCGTCACCGCGAGCCACACCACGGCATTCGGCTCCTACGACAACGCCTACGCCTTCAAGCTCATGGGGTTTCTGGTGAAGAGCGGCATCAACTTCGTGGCTAACCCCCTGATCAACATCACGCTGCAGGGACGCTACGACACCTACCCCAAGCGGCGCGGCATAACCCGCGTCAAGGAGCTCTGGCACAACGGCCTTAACGTCTCTCTTGGCTACGACGACATAATGGACCCTTGGTACCCCCTCGGCACCGGCGGCATGCTCCAGCCGGCCCACATGGCCGTCCACGCGTGCCACATGACGAGCCGCAAGGAGGTAACTGCCTGCTTCGACATGGTTACGCAGAACGCCGCAAGGACGTTGGGACTGAGAGACTACGGCATCGCCGAAGGGAATGGTGCGAGCTTCGTGCTCGTGGACGCGCCGGACAGGTGGGATGCGATCCGGCGCCTGGCCCCGACGACGCTCGTAGTTAAGAACGGCGAGGTGATAGCGGAGACCTGCCCGCCCGAGACAACGCTCATGGGCGAGGCCGTAGACTTTCAGAGGCGAGAGAGGGAGACGACGGACCCGGTGGTGCGAGCCACCGATAGGGGAGAGGAGCAGCCGTGAGCAGACCGCCGGATGTAGAGGAGCGAAGCGAGCGCGCGGAGCTCGAAGAGGCAGTGCACATCGAGAAGCACAACAGCATAGCGCCCGTCCCGGAGGAGTACAGGGACGCTACGCCCCTTGACCAGTTCTGGATCTGGGCCGGCGCCAACATCGCCCCTATCAACTGGGTGCTTGGGGCGCTTGGGATCGTGCTGGGCTTGGGGTTCTGGGATACCGTGCTCGTCCTCGCACTCGGGAACGCCATAGGGGTGGTGATCTTCGGCGCGTTCGTCCTGATGGGCCAGCGCACGGGCGTGACGCAGATGGTTCTCACGCGCAGCGCCTTCGGACGCAGGGGCGCGTACTTCCCCGCCTTCTTCCAGATAGTTATCGCGACGGGTTGGATCGCTATCAACACCTGGATCATCCTCGACCTCAGCGTAGCCCTGCTCGAGAAACTGGGCATCCCCGGCACACCGTCCACCAAGGTCGTCGTGGTCCTGGTGCTCATGGCGATACAGGTAGGGCTCGCAACTCTGGGCTTCTACGCCATCCGTACGTTCGAGAAGTGGACCGTGCCGATAACCCTGATCATCCTCGTCGCCATGTCAATCGTCGCGTGGAGCAGCGGGGAGATCCAGTGGGGCTATGCAGGAGAGGCGACTGGAGCCGCGCGCTTGACGGCGATGAGCCAGGTAATGACCGCCATCGGCATAGGGTGGGGAATAACCTGGCTGGCCTACGCCTCCGATTACTCCCGCTTCACCCCGCGCACGGTGCCAAGGAGCAAGCTCTTCTGGGCCGGCGCCCTGGGTCAGTTCATCCCCGTCCTCTGGCTCGGCATCCTCGGCGCGTCCATCGCGACGACGGGCACGGGCGCCGACCCTGCCGTCATAATCGTCAACACCTTCGGCGCTCTGGCCGTGCCGGTGCTCTTCCTCGTGCTGCACGGACCCATCGCAACCAACATCCTCAACGTATACTCGACCTCGGTCTCGGCGCTCGCCGTAGACATCAACTTGCGCAGGCACATCCTGACGGTTATCGTCGGGCTCTTCGCCACGGCCTTCACGCTCTATCTGGTGTTCGCCGGAAGCCTCGCCGAGCAGCTCGACGCGTGGCTCGCGAGCGTGGTCGCCTGGGCGAGCCCGTGGGCTGCGATCATGCTCGTCCACTACTACATCATCAAGCGCGAGAACATAGACGTAGAGGCTCTCTACCAGAGGCCGAGCGAGTCGCGGGTAGGCGACGTGAGCTGGGCTGCGATCATCTGCCTCGTCGTCGGCCTGATCATGACCTGGCTCTTCCTCTACGGCCTCGTCGCCCCACTCCAGGGACCGATCGCCCGTGCCCTAAACGGCCTCGACCTCTCCTGGCTAGCCGGCATGCTCACAGCTGGGCTCCTCTACTACGCCCTCTACAAACTGGGCATGGTGACCCCACGGGCCGGTGCCAGGGAAGAGGTCGGCGAGCCGTCCCGGGTCGACAGGAGTACCGAGGCGTAAATAGAATTGTCGGTAAGTAGGCTTGCGCACCAGCGTGAGCCTACGTATGTCGAGCACAGAGCACTAGCCACGGCGGTCGTTGAACGAAGCAGTGGTTTCCTGGAGAGTGCTTGAGACGCGCTGCTTACTTCGGGTCGTACTCGCGCGTGAGCTGCGGATACTCCTGCAGGATTTCTTCGAAGGGGGCAAGGCTTGGACGTCGACCGGGCCGTGGGGTTGATGGTGGGGATGGTGCGCTGCTTGTTGCGCACCTAGCTCTGCAACTTCCGAGAACTGCTACCTACCGGCAGCTCGGTAGATAGAGACGTTGGGTGCTATTGCTCGGGCTTCGACTCAGCTGAACCGTTGAGGGCTGAGGTCACCTCGCGGACCCCCGAGACCCGTCGCAGACCGTCGATCAAAGAGAGCAGCTCTTCTTCCCGGCTGCCCTTGGCCAAGACCAGCTCCGCGTCGTCCTCCTGGACACCTGTTGTGGGGCCGGGGCGCAACACGATGCGCTCCAAGGGCACCTTGGCGGCCTCGATCTCGTCCCTGAGCGCAGCTAGCGGAGTTCCCCGCCCGATGACCAGCCTCACGCGCCTGGCTTCGTTACGGTTAGGGAACATCCTCGCCTTCAGTGGCTTAGCGAGGACCAGGAGGGCAAGTGCCAAGAGGGTGGCTGCCCCCGCAGCGAGGAACATGCCCCCGCCGATCGCCAACCCCACCGCGGCCACCGCCCAGATGCTAGCCGCAGTAGTCAGCCCCTTGACGACCTCCCTGCGAAAGATGATCGTGCCCGCCCCGATAAACCCGATGCCGCTGGCTACCTGCGCAGCAACGCGGGAGGGATCGAGGATGACGTGTTGCTCGTTGAGGATGTCCGAGAACCCAAAGATCGAGACCACCATGAACAGAGCAGATCCAAGAGATACTAGGGCATGGGTTCTCATCCCTGCAGCCCACTCCAACCGCTCTCGCTCCAAGCCCACAAGGCCGCCCAGGACGGCCGCAACCGCGAGGCGCAAGATCGTCTCTTCCGGAGATATCATCCTGAGGTCACCTCCTCTTCAAGAACGTCTGCTGACCACACCGGTATTTTCTACACCAAAGTAGTGAAGAAGTCACGAGATGCGTACAGGGCCAACCTAACTTCGGAGTACATAAAAACGCAGAAGTCAGGCTATCGAGGAACCCCTGGCACACACTTCCGCGAGCAGCGCGCGAGCGCCTAACCGCTAGACCAGCCCCACCTCGACCTCCGACTCCTCTCCCACCGTGGCGGAGAGGCAGACTTTAGGGGCGTTATCACTCCGCTTTTACGCTCGGTTCCGGATGGTCCTGGGAAGCAAGAGGAGAATGCCGGTCAAGGCGAGCCAGATCGACCACAAGATGTACCCAACCACCACGATGTTTGCCGCGGGCTCGAACCCTGCCGGCTCGAGGGTGCCGACGAGTACACCGGCAGCCGACACCATTCCCAAGAGGGCGAGCCACCTTCTGAACGGCAGCGGCGATCCGAACATGGCCAGTGCGACCAACACGGTCCAGAGACCAGTGAACAGGTAGCCGAGGTTCTCACCCACGCCGACGCCAGCGTACCGGTTGAAAGCCTCGAACACGACCGCGACCGACTCCCTGGTGGCCGCGCTCGAGGCCGGATCGAGGTAGACGTCCGCCAGGTAAGGGACCAGGAACGGCCAGCGAACCAGACCCAGAAACTGCACCACCCCGGCGACGACCCCGAAGGCGGTTGCGACCGCCATGTAAGGCGTATCCTCGCGCGCCAGGACCTTGTGGACCATTATCGCTAGCGGTACGAACAGAACGGCGGTCAGCATGAACCCGTACCAGATCATGACGAGTTCGCTGCCACCCGCATCGAAACTGCGCAGGACGTAACGCGTGGGTTCACGCAGAATGTCTGGGTACTCGAAGGTCACCGACAACAAGGTAAAGAAGATATTGAAGGCAACGGGTGTCAGTATGAGCAAGATCGCGGTAAGTTTACGTGTGTGCGCGTTGCCCAGGACGTCCTCCATAAATGTGGGCGGCAGAAGCAGCGGAGCGTTCCTGCCAAGTGGCCATTAGTTGGTCGGGAGCTACCCCTGGTCTAGGAGGGGGAGGTAGCGGTCCCGCCCTCTCACGCAGCGTTCTCTAGCCACGTAATGACACCACCGTACACTTGGTTGAGGCGAAGCGCATCCCCCAAATGAGCCAGATCTGAAACATTTGGGGGCATTGAACTTCGGAGAGCGCTCCGTGCCTGCGGTCGTGTGAGCAAGGTACGAGCACGAAACCGCTAGACCAGCGGCAGTTCGACCTCCGGCTCCTGGCCCACCGTGGCGGAGAAACGAACCTTCAGACCGTCGTAAGTTCGTACAGTGCATGGGGAGATGCGTGCTGCCTACGGCTGGGGTTTGCGAGAACACTGGGCTTCCATGACGTTCGTGGGCACGTTTACCGGATAGTCCGACGCCTAGGGTACAATCGGGGGCATGACACACCATAACCGGCACGAGCACGGAGACCACGCCCACGGACTCGCTTCTCGTACGTGCAGCTATGGCTTATAGCTACATCCGACGTGCGTGTCCCTGCCTCTGTTCCTGAAGACCTTGCCCGCTCCACTCTCGCGTTACGGGGGCAGGTGGGTACCGAGTGGCTCAGGCGGCTGCCAGCGCTCATCGCCGACTGCGAGGGGCGCTGGCGGGTAAAGGCGGGCCCGCCGTTCCCGAACCTTTCGGTCAACTGGGTAGCGCCAGCGAACCGTGCAGATGGCACGGCGGCCGTCCTGAAGCTCTCCTTCCCCGAGGACGAGGAGTTCAAGACGGAGGCCGAGGCGCTGAGGCTGTTCGACGGGCGCGGGGCCGCCCGTCTGTTCCGCCTGGACCTTGGACGTGGTGCGATGCTGCTCGAACGCCTCGAGCCCGGCGTGCCCCTCGACGCCGTGCAGGACGACGAGGAAGCGATGTCCGCCGCCGCGGACGTGCTGCGGCGGCTGTGGCGCCCGCCGCCGGCGGATCACGAGTTCTCTTCGGTGTCCGATTGGGCTCGGGGCCTCGCGCGGCTGAGGCGGCACTTCGGAGGAGGGACGGGCCCACTGCCCGCCCGGATGGTCGAGGAGGCCGAGGCCCTCTTCGCCGAGC
>Ga0126311_10001961_pt1 | contig 10160 bp, 9 predicted proteins | sample Plot61_FD_92539 | JGI IMG/M metagenome (GOLD analysis project Ga0126311, IMG submission 92539) | Serpentine soil microbial communities from UC McLaughlin Reserve, CA, USA - Plot61 | ecosystem: Environmental > Terrestrial > Soil > Grasslands | place: USA: UC McLaughlin Reserve, Lake County... | reverse complement strand
TCCCGCAACGGCGCCGCCCCGGTGCCGTAGAGCACCAGGGCGCCCAGCCCCCCGACCCAGGCGCTGGCCGCCAGGACGTGCAGCACCAGGCTCAGCGAGGCCAGGTCGTGGTTCGCCGACTCGGCGGCGTGCCCGGTCAGCGTCGGTGGGACCACGGTGAGCGCGGCGAGGACCAGCAGCAGCCACGCGTCGTTCACCGTGCGCGTTCGTCGGGCGAAGGCGGCGAGGAACAGCGCGAGGCCCACCACCAGCAGTAGGGCCCGGCCTTGAGACGCCTCGATCACGAAGTCCAGCAGCAGCAGCGGGTTCAGCACCGATCCGACCGGCCGACCGGAGATGTCGGACAGCGTGAGCACGCCGGCGACCGCGGCCGAGGCGGCCCAGGCCAGGGCCCACCACGCCGCCGTGCGAACCGCGGACAGCCCTCGCCCGGCGAGGCGCTCACCCGCTGCCGGTAGCAGGAAGCCCCCGAGCAGGAGCAGCCCGATGGTCGCCAGGGCGCAGACGTCCAGGGCGAGCCGGGCCAGCGGCAGCCCCCAGCCGGTGACCGGGCCTGCCGTGCCGGACGACGTCCCGGCCCGGCCCACCGCCAGCGCGACCACGAGCATGGCCGCACCGGCGGTCAGGGCGGCCGCGACGCCGAGCACCCGTTGCGCACCCACCGGCCTGCGGCCGTCCCGGCCGGACGACGGATCCGTGGCCCGATGGGAGGTCCTGGTGCTAGCCACGCTGGGACGCCTCGACGTTACGACGGCGGCCGAGGAGGCCGGCCACAGCGGCCAGCAGCACCGCGACCACCGCAAAGCCCGCAGCGAGCGGCAACCAGCTCGTGGCGGACGCGGGCTGCGGCGCTCCCCCACCGCCTGGAGCGGCGTCGGCGGCCGGGGTGCCGTTGCCCGCACGAGTCAGCGTGAACGAGAAGGCCCCTCCCACCGGGTGGCCGTCGGCGGACACGACCCGCCAGGTCACCCGGTAGGCGCCGGCCGGCCCCAGCGTCCGCAAGGGCTGAGTCACCGTGGCGCCGAGGACCTGCGGGCCGCCGGATTGCCAGCCGCCGCCCTTGGGACCGGTCACGACCACGGTGCTGAACCGTGTGCTGACCGCCTCGTTGAAGGTCATGGTCACCCGCGCCGGGGACGTCGCGACGCTCCGCCCGTCTGCTGGGCTGGTGGAGATCAGGTAGTCGTGCGCCGACGCCGGACCGCCCGCGGCGACCTGCGCCGCGAGGAGGAGGACCAGTGCCGCGAACACCGTCGCGAACCGCGTGCGCGCGAGATCAGGTGTCGCGGGGCGTCGTCGTCGGCGCGGGGACGTGCGGGCAGACGGGAACATCTCGGAGCCTCTCCTGCAGGTGTGGGGGATGGCTGCACGCGGCCCCACCCACTCCTGCACACCGCTCGCCGCGGGCGGCCGGTGTGGTGAGTCAGGCCGCGGACACGCGCGGGGGTCCTCGCCGCGAGTGCGCCGCGGCGAAGGCGAGGCCACCCCCGAAACCGTGCGGCCACGCCGCCTCTGCCGGCGCCGCGGACCTGTGGGCCACCACCGGCAACCGGACGACGGACCGGGACAGGACGGTGCTGAGGACCCGGTACAAGGCCCACAGCGCCCGTTCACCGCGGGAGATGACCCAGATCATCGCCACGCCGGCGGCCAGGTGGCCCGCCACCATCTCGAGGTCCCCGGCCGTCGCGTGTCCAGGAAGGCCGGCGCCTGCGCACAGCCAGAACACCAGGTGAAAGGCAACCTGCGACCCGGCGGCCGCGGCGGCCAGCTGGACCGGTCCGCGCTGCCGCTCCGCCCACACGACGAACGCGGCCCCGACCGGCCCTGCAACGGCGACCATGGGTAGGACCTCGACCACCCGGCCACCGCCGAGCACGTGCCCGGACAGCGCCAGGAGCGTGCAGCACAGGGCAAGCAGGCTTCCGCGCACCACGCGCGCCGCCCCCTTGCCCGGAGACCTCATACACCTACGCTAAGACGCTTGCCTCCCGTTCGGAACGGAACGGCGGATTTCCCTCCGGTGCTGCCGATGCCGCGGGACGTGAGGGTTCCACCACTATGAGTACACGTGGATCGTGACGTTCCGCAGCGTGGCATCGCCGCCCTGAGCCGTGGACGAGCACGTGTTCGACTGCCGTGCCTGGGTCGACGCGTTCAGGTAGTTGAAGCAGTAGACGGACGCGTTGGCGTCTCCACCGCGAACGAGCACCCGCACGTTGCTGCTGGTGGTCCCGTCGGCGGCCGTCACGTCTACTGACCGCAGGTCGATGGCGCCGCCGACACCCTCGGCCAGGCAGTCGTCCCGTGCTTCCTGTCCGGCCGGCACTTTCTGACCGCACCCCGTTCGTACCCGACCGTTCGTCCCGCGGACGAACAGGCTCCTGACCTGCTTGCGGGTCTCCCCGCCTGCTTTGTGGGACACGAAGGTCACGTCCTGTAGCTCGAGCCTGCCGCCCCTGGCGCGGGACCAGCAGTGGTTCCGCACCGCCCGCGCGGCAGCGGCGGACGCCGTGGCCGCCGTCGTGACGCAGGTCGTGTCCGCCGTGGCGGCTCCACCAGCGGCCGCGAGCGTGGCGAGCGACTCATTGTCATCGCTCGCGTGCACTGCCGACGCGCGGATGACGATCTGGACGTCGTGGAGCTCGACGTCGCCACCCGTCGCCTTGGGATGACAGGCGTTGCGCTGGATCGTGAGGTGCTGAGACTCGGCGAACGCCTCCGCGTCGGCGACGTTGCCGCACACCATCTTGGCGGTGGCGTCCCCGCCCTCGATGGTGATCGGCGTGCCGACGGCGGCACGCGCAGTGGCCTGCACCGGCGGGAAGAGGCTCAGCGCGGTGACCGCCGCCGTAGCCGTGAGGGCCGCGCGGCCGCGATGGGCCAGGACAGTTGTTGTCATGGGGTTCCTCCTGGAAGGTGCAGGGGTGGGGCGTAGCCGGTCCGGGATGGGCCGGCCGCTAGCGCACTGACCGTCCGGCCACGAGGACGCGTTCGCAGCCCACGAAGACCGTGGTCGGCCGGCCGACGCAGCGGTCCACACCGGCACCGCCGGTCAGCATGTCGTCGCCCACGGGGTCGACCAGCAGGTCGTCGCCGTAGTCGCCGTCCAGTACGTCGTGATCGGGGCCGCCCATCAGGACGTCGTCGCCGGGTCCACCGAGCAGCTCGTCCCGGCCGCCGCCGCCACGCAGCAGATCGGACCCGGCGTCGCCGCGCAGCACGTCGTCCCCGTCGAAGCCGATCAGGCTGTCGTCACCGAGTAGCCCGCAGAGCACGTCGCGGCCCGGCGTACCGCGGACCGCGTCGTTCCGATCCGTTCCGGACCGCGTGCATGCGGGCACAGGGCCGGCTGCCACGGGCGTCAGCTGGGCGACAAGGATCTCGCCGGGCAGGAGTGCCGCGACGAGCAGCAGAGAAACCTTGCGGATGGTCATGTCGGGCCTCCGTTTCTGGCCGAAGCCATAGCGCGGTGGGCTCCTCGTGCCGAGCAGGTCAGCCGACCGCTCGACACGAGGAGCCCTGGCGTGGCGTGCTACGCCTGGAAGATCTTGATGTCGGTGTGGACCAGCTTCACGCTGCCGCCGGTCGCGATGGCGGTGTTGGAGCACTTGTTCGTCTGGTCCACGCTGCCGCTGCCCTGCAGCACGTTGATGCAGGCCGCGACCGCGACGGCGTCGCCGCCGGAGATCTCGACCGAGGCGTCGTTCTTGGCGGCGCGGTGCTTGCCCTTCTGGGCCACCGTGACGTCGACACCCTTCAGCGTCACGTCGCCGCCGAGGGCGTCGGCGGTGTTCTCGCACTTGTTCGCCTGCACGGCACGCACCTTGTCGTGCCGCTTCTTCTCCTCGGCGTCGTACCCGGCATAGGTCTTCGCCCAGTTCAGGCAGGTGGCCAGCGCCACCGTGTCGCCGCCGCGGATCACCACGTCCGCGTCGTTGAAGGCCTGGTCAGCGGCGAACGCAGCCGGCGCGACCGCCAGCGAGGAGGCGAGCGCGGCGGTCAGGATGCCTGCGCGCAGGCCGATCTTCGGGAAAGTGCACATGAGAGCTCCTCGGAATGTCGGCATGGCGGTGCCATTCGCAGTCGGATGACTTTTCTGACACGCGCTCATGGGGAGGGACGCCGGCAGCTTCCGGAACAGACTTTGCAGGCGAGAGGACGCCAATCTGGCTCCGGCCGTTGTGCCGAGCTGGTGGGTTTGCGGCCCAAGAAAGACCATAGGGTGAGGCGCAGTAGCGGTCAATGCGTTCTCCGACATTTGCAAGCGGGCCGGGAAGGAAGATGAGGCGACGACCCGGGAAGGTGTTGACGTTCATTGCCTACCGTTTACCGAGGATCGTCCATGCATTGCTTCTGCGAGCAACCATCAACTGTTTCGCCGATATCCTGCGCGTATTGACTGCCTAGCCAATGTCGCAGTTTCGCCCTGAATGGACCGGTGCGAAAGGTGCGGCCCGGCACTGAGCCAGCCGAACGCGACAACGCAGACACAGGGGTCCGCCGGACCGTTTCCCGCGCCGAGGTAAAACCTTTGGAGATCCGATGCGCACGCGGCGGTGACGTCGACCGCCGCACGCGCGCCGGGCAGGCGGAGCCGCCGCCGTGGGCTCGGTGGGCGGAGCCGCCGCCGTGGGCTCAGCGGGGGAGCCGCCGCTGTGGGGGCACGTGCATGGATGAGGTAGCACCGAGCCGGATCTGAGGTAGCGCGCCGATGTGCCGGGGTGAGTCCGACTTCTAACGTCTTCTCCAGCAGTATCCGAAAGTCCACACCCTCGGTTCTTTGGAGCACTACCATGCCCGCACATCTGATGGCGCCAACCGCCGTGTGCTCCGAAACTCGGCCCCGGCTGGCCGGGCCGAACTACCGCGGCCTGCACCGAGCCCCCGTTCAACGCCTGATCCAGCCGGGATCGCTCGTGCTGGAGCCGGGTAGTCGCAGCTTCAGCTCGGTGATTCGACTCATCGACGGGCACACCGCTCTGGTGCGTTCTGTGGGCAGTTTCGACGACCACTCGGTTGCGTTGTCCGCGCTGCGGCCGGCGGGCGCCGAGATACGGATCGGAGCGGACTTCGGCGACCGCGACTGAATGCTGCCGAATGCGTCGCGCAGCCCCGCCTAAAATGCGTCAACGAACCGAAAATGGTCATACCGGGATCAGTGGGTGCTTTCCGCGGGACGCCTGGTCGGCCACCACGACCGACCGGCCAGAGGCCTTGTCCCGGGAGGCACGCGGGCAGATGATCGCCAGGTCCGCGCAGAAAGGGAGACCCCCCGTGTCAGGATCTCGAACCGCCCTCGCGGCTGCCGTGGCGGCGGCCGTGACGACCCTGCTCTCCGCGGCGCCGGCGACCGCCGGTCCGACCGTCACAGCCGTCACTGCGGTCACCGCGACGACGAGCGCGACGCTGCCGCGCGCGACCCAGGACCTCCCCTGGCCCGTGGTCCGGCGCGGGTCCAAAGGTCAACCGGTACGGAGCCTGCAGTACCTGCTGCGGGCGCGCGGCCGCGCCGTCGCTGTGGACGGCGACTTCGGCCCGCGCACCGACGCGGCGGTACGGGCCTTCCAGCGCTCGCGTCGTCTCGCCGTCGACGGCGTCGTGGGTCCGGCAACCTGGAGAGCGCTCCTGGTCACGGTCCGGCGCGGCAGCACCGGTGACGCCGTTCGCGCCGTGCAGGACCAGTTCCAGTTCCGGAACCTCTCCGGGGACCCCCGGCGCGGTCCTCGGGTGGACGGCGTCTTCGGCCCGGCTACGGAGCGGTCGGTGCGGTCCTTCCAGTCTGCCGTGGGCCTAGCTTCGGACGGCGTCGTGGGGCCGCGGACCTGGAATCAGCTCATCGGTGGCGCGCTGTCCGGCTGAGGCCGGCGCGCCGAGTGCCGCCACGAGCGGCCGGCCGCGACAAGCGCCCCACGCGTTGCGGCGTCATCGTGGCAACGAGCATCGCTGGAGCGATGGCCGTTGCCACGATGACGCCGACGAAGCGCACCCCTGATGGGTGGCTGGCTCAGGGCAGCCTGATGTCCGCCACGATCATGTTGTGGTCGGACGCCCGGTTGCTGTCCGTCCGCTTCATGACGTTCTCGAAGCGCTGGGCTCCCCGGACGCCCTTGACGGCGATCGCGTCCAGGCGGGCGCCCCAGCCCCAGGTGCTGCTGGGGACGGTGCCGGCGAAGTCCGTCATCGTCGTGTACCGGATGTTGATCTGGGTGGCGGCTGCCGCGGTGTCGTAGAAGCCGGCCGCGATCAGCGCGTCGTGCGCCCGGTACCCGCCCTTGTTGTTCTGCCAGCTGTTCAGGTCACCCGCAAGGACGACCGGCACCTTCGCGGTGTTCAGCCGGTTCACGTGGGCCACGGCCGTCTTCACCTGGTTGGCGCGCAGGGTATCGAGGCTCGCTTCGGTCGTCAGGTTCTTGCTGTGCCGGGCGTCCAGGTGCGCCGCCACCACGAAGAACCGCTTGCGGGTCGCGCGGTCCTCCAGGAGCGCGTACGCCGCCCGGCGGCGCTCCTTGGCGCTGTCGCCGGCCCGCACCGGAAGCATGACGGTGCAGGACGGTGAGTAGTAGGCGCCGTCCGCGGACGTCTCGGCGCACCGGCCGGCCAGGCGGTACCGCGAGCTGTCGTACAGGATGCGCGCGCCTTGGGTGCCCTCGACCACACCGGGCTTGCCGTAGGGCGACGTCCGCACCAACCGGTACTTGCTCGCGCCTTGGGCGGCAAGGGACTTCACCAGGCTGGCGGTCTGACGCACCGCGGTCCCCGTCGGCAGCTTCTTGCCGTCCGCCCGGTACGGGCTCAGCTCCTGGACCGCGACTACGCCCGGGTTGCGCGACACGATGGTCTTGGCCACCAGAGGGGCTCGGCGCGGCCACGTCCGGCCGTCCTCCGTGGCGTTGGCGGTCCGCACGTTGAAGCTCGCGACACGCAGCGGGGTTCCAGCCGTGCTCGGCGCCGCCGGCCGCACCGCGACCGACTGCAGGAACGGCCAGTCCCGGACACCCGTCCCGTACCGGGTCTTGTTGACGGCCCGGAGCCGGTAGTACAGGTGGTTGGCGGAGCCGGCGGGGGCACCCGCAGCGGCCACCTGAGCGGCGGTGAGCGTGACCGATCGCCGCTTCGGCGAGATGGTGAAGTACTTCGCGTTGCGGCCGTGGTCCGGGAGCTTGGGGTCGTTCGCCTTGAACGACGTCAGCCCCGTCTCGATGACGAAGGCCGTCGTGTTCGACCCGTCGTGCCTCCAGGTGAAGGTGACCTGTCCCGCGCCCGGGCCGGGCTTGGCGCTGACCGAGGCGACACGCGCGGGGCGCGAGATGGCGGCTTGGGCGGGTGCGGCGAGAACGCCTGCGGGCACGGCGGCAAGGAGAGTGGCGAGCAGCAGCTTGCGGATCATGAAAAGCCTCCGGGGCACAGGCGAGGTCTCGCGCGCGCCGTGCGCGTGTGCACGGCGGTGCGTCGTTCCCCTAGGTCTTCGGCGGGACTGACCAAGATCTTTAGCCGGACGCCCGAAACGGTCAACGACCAAAATGGGCCGGGTCCGGCGCAGGATTGGGGGGGTGGCGCCCGCGGGGCCGATCCGCTAAGGGGCTTGTTGCGGGACGCCGGGGCGGCCGGCCCCGTGTCCCTGAGCGCTCACCTGGCTGGCACAGGCAGCGGGCCTTCGGTCCACGAGGGCGTCGAGCATCACGGACAAGGGTTGTGGCCGCGAGAAGAGGTAGCCCTGCCCCGTCAGGCATCCGGCGTCACTCAGCGCCCCCGCCTGCTCGGGACGCTCGATGCCCTCCGCGACGACGTCCAGGTCGAGTGCCGAGGCCATGACCAGGATCGCGTCGACGAGAGCACGCGCTCGAGGCACGGAATCGACGTCTCGGGTAAAGCTGCGGTCGATCTTCAGGATCGCGACGGGCAGGTGCTGCAGGTAGCCGATCGAGGAGAAGCCGACCCCGAAGTCGTCGATCGCGAGCGACGCACCGGCGGAGGTGAGCTGGTGCAGGGTCTCCGCGGTCGCCGCGTCGTCCTGCACCAGAACGGTCTCGGTCATCTCCAGCACCAGCCGGCTGTCGCCGAGGGCCGCGGCCGCGGAGCGCACCTGGTCGACGAACCGCGGCTCACGCAGCTGGTGGGCCGACATGTTGACCGCGAGGTCGAGCGGGCGCCCGGCCGCGGCGACGAGCGCCGGGCCGTCGTGGACGACCTGCGCCAGTACGCGGGCACCGAGCTCCACGATCAGGCCGCTCTCCTCGGCGGCCGTGATGAAGGAGTCCGGTGGGACCAGCGTGCCGCCTCGCTCCCACCGGACGAGCGCCTCCATACCGGTGATGTCGCCGGATGCAAGGTCGACGACCGGCTGGTAGTGCACGACGAGCTCGTGGTCGATTCCCTGCCGCAGCGCCTCCACCAGCTCCAGCCGGCGAATGCGCTCCTGGCCGAGCGTGGCGTCATAGCGGACGTACTGGTTCTTGCCCAGGGTCTTGGCGCGGTACATCGCCATGTCGGCGTTGCGCAGCAGGCCCGCAGCGTCGACTCCCGGGGTCGACACGGCGACCCCGATGCTGGCCCCCACGACGACCTCGTGGCCCGCGACCTGGAAGTCCTCCCGCAGCGCCTGCACCAGGCGAAGGCAGAGGGCCTCGACCCGTTCGACGTCGTCCGCCCGCTCGACGAGCACGGCGAACTCGTCACCGCTCAGGCGGGCCACGCAGTCGCCCTCGCGCACGTGCCGGCACAGCCGCTGCGCGACCGCGCGAAGGAGGTCGTCCCCACCTGCGTGGCCGAAGCGGTCGTTCACGGACTTGAAGCCGTCCAGATCGAGATACAGCACGGCGACCGGCGCACCGGCCTGCGGGTCGCCGCTGACCACCCGCCGGACCCGTTCCACGAACGCCGTCCGGTTCGGCAGGCCGGTGAGTGAGTCCTCCCGGGCCTGCCGGGTCATCTGCTCGCTGAGCCGCAGCCGCGACAGCGCCTCCCGGGCCACGCTCGCGAGCGCCTCCAGCGCCTGCTGGTCGGCCTCCACCGTGGCCCGGGCCCGGTCGCCGGCGGGCGCCACGAGCCACAGCGACGCCCCCTCCGTGACCAGCGGAGCACCGATCTGCGAGGTCGTCGGCGGCTCGTCCTGGACCTTCGCCTGGGCGCGGACGATGACGGCACGGACCTGCTCGCGCAGGACGTCGAGCGCGTGCGCCCGGCTCTCGGCCCCTTGCAGGGCGGCCGCGGCGTCGAACATCGCGGACAGCCGCCGCTGGTGCTCGGCGCCACGGGACAGCGCCCGGGTGGCGACCAGGATGGTGATGATGGGAACCCCGAGGAGCAGGCTGGCCCAGGCGGGGAGGGTCCGGGCCACGAGCGCGCCGAGGTAACCGAGGCTGTCGATGGCCACGAACACGCTCCCGGCCAACAGGCTCTGGTTGGTCGCCAGCTCGTCGCGGATCGAGGACCCGTCCTCCAGCGCGATGGACAGCCCGGACAGCACGTAGTCGGTCGCGAAGTAGAGTGCGCAGCCGACGCCGACCGCCAAGAGCTCGCGCGGCGAGTTCGCGCTCAGGTCGCTGAGGCAGCGCATCGCGGCCAGCGCCACGGCGCCACTCATCGTCGACAGGGCCACGTTGAACACCCGGACATCCAGGCGCTTTCGCGTGGTGAACTGCGAGACGACCTGTCCGATCGACCACACCGCGAGCGGCCCGGCGCCGTCCTGCAGGCAGGCCAGGAACACCAGGACTGCCGACTCGAAGCCGACCTCGATGCCACCCGTGGACCGGGTGAGGACGAGCGGGAAGCGGCTCATCACCACGATCATCGGAACCCCGATGACGACGGCGAGCAGCCATCCGCGGTCAAGCCGCCCGGCCCACAGGAACGACACCACGGCGCACACGCCGATGGCCAGCCCGACCGCGCCGACGGACGCGTCGAACAGCCAGCTGACCGTGCTCTTGCCTCGGGGTGGCGTCTGCATGTTCTCTCCAGCGGCATGTCTTCGGCCGGAGATATCGACCCGGAGCCGACGCGACTTTAGGGCACGCACCCGATTGGGTGGACCGGTGGCCGCGGACGGCCCGCAGGTGTGGCCCTAGGCCTCGTCGGGACGCCGCCGCTTCAGCCGCCGCAGTCGCCACCGCGCGGTCGGGATCAGAACCGCGCTGCCGACGAGCGACACCGCC
>Ga0126311_10001956_pt1 | contig 10168 bp, 8 predicted proteins | sample Plot61_FD_92539 | JGI IMG/M metagenome (GOLD analysis project Ga0126311, IMG submission 92539) | Serpentine soil microbial communities from UC McLaughlin Reserve, CA, USA - Plot61 | ecosystem: Environmental > Terrestrial > Soil > Grasslands | place: USA: UC McLaughlin Reserve, Lake County... | reverse complement strand
GAGGACTGTCCCCAACAGCAGAATGCCGGCGCCCAACTCCTGGGCAGTGCCGCGGGCCTGCTCCAGCTGAATCTCGCCAGACATCTCGCCATCCAGAGCAGCGAGCAAGGCGCGGGGATCCACTACCCGAAACTCCGCCACGCTGTCCAGTGTCGTGGTGAGGAGATGCACCATCCCCTCGGCCAGGTATTCGAGGCGGCTGGACCCCCGAAAGTGAAAGGGAAAAACGGCAAGCACTCGTGAGTCCGGCGTGATTGGCTCCCGGCTGGGATGGACCGGCGGCCGGTTGGGCGCGCCAGGCCGGGTACGGGTACGAATCGCCTCCACCAGCGCGCGAGTCTCCGCGGCAGGGTCGAGATCGTACTCCAGCGTGAGTCGGCGGGAAAACTCCTCGTAGACCCGAAGCGCGCCGGCGCGATCGCCGGTGCGATCCAGCACCTGCAGCAGGCGGCGGAGCGTATCCTCGTCATCCGGCGTGAGCTCGAAGCCGCGCCGGGCCCAGCTGCCGGCTTTCCTGGCGTCCCCGGTTTGTTCTGCCGCATCCGCCAGCTCCCAGGCCGCGACGGCCGCTCGATCCCTCAGCCGGGATCGTTCGCGGTCGAGCCAATCCTCAAATCCGGGTGCGCCGGAGAGATGGAACCCATCCAGCAAGTCGCCCCGATAGAACTCCAACGCCCGGGCGCGTTCCGATGTGTCGATCGCCTCGGCAAAACTTGTGGCATCGCACCAGAGTCCCTCTGCTGACACCGTGAGCTCGTCCTCGCCCCGTCCCACGATCACATCCCGTCCCAGGCCGGTGCGCAGGTAGTAAAGGGATCGTCGGAGCGCGGCCCGGGCATGTTCCTCGTCGAGCTCCGGCCAGAACATCGCCAACAGCGAATCCCGCCGGTGATGCCGGCGAGGCGAGGCCAGCGCCAGGTACGCCAGCAGTGCAAGACGCTTGGGCTGCTGCAGCACGGAGCGGATCTCGTTGCCGTTCCCGTCCCGCAGGTCCAGCACGCCAAGAGTGCGAAGCTCGATCATGGTACGCTAGAGATACGGCTCCACGGCAGTGGGGGCAACTCACCGGAGGAACGGCCAGGGGACGGCTGGAGATACAGCGAGGTCACGGGCGGTCGGCATCGTGTCCCCCGTCCGAACGGCAGAGCCCGGTTAGATGGCCAACCGCCGTTCTCCACCGGAGGCCGTCCGATGAAGCAATCCTTCCGCGTTGCAGCACTGGGCCTGCTGCTTTCCGTCCCTCCACCGATCGCTGCCCAGCAGCTCTCGTCCTTCCGCCTCATCACCGCACCCGGAGAGTCCCTTCACGTGGTGAGAGCGGGCAGTGGCCAGCCGGTGGTCTTGCTGCCTGGGCTGTTCGGCTGCGCGTTCGGGTTCCGTCATCTGCTCGCCGTGCTGCCGTCCTTGGGCAACCGGGTGAGCGTAATCGAGCCGCTCGCGATCGGCAGCTCGTCGCGTCCGGAACACGGCAACTACTCCCTCACCGCTCAGGCCGACCGCATTGCCGTTGCGCTTCACCGGCTCGAGGGGCAGCCCGTCGTGCTGGTCGCCCACTCGGTGAGCGCCTCGATCGCTCTCAGACTGGCGATCCGGCATCCCGACCTGGTCCGCGCGGTCGTGCTGCTCGACGGCGGCCCCATGGAGACGGTTGCCACCAAGGGATTTCGCCAGGCGATGAGGTATGCGCCATGGGTGAAGTGGATGGGCGGCATGAAGCGGCTGCGGCCACACATAAGGAAGGATCTCATCGCTTCGTCTGCCGACTCGACCTGGCTGACCGAACGAGTCTTGCAGGCCTACACCGCAGGGGCAGCCGCCGATCTCGACGGAACCCTCAAGGCCTACCTCCGGATGGCCAGGGCGCGGGAGCCGGAGAAGCTCGCTCCGCGGCTGCAGGAGCTCAGCGTGCCGGTGCGACTGGTCGTGGGAGGGGCGCCGCACCGCGGCGGCATCTCGGCCGAGCAGATCGAGCTGCTCGCGGCTCGAGTGCCCCGATTCACGCTCGACAGCGCTCCCAATGCAGGGCACTACCTGTTCGAGGAAGCGCCCGAAGCCGTAGTAGCCGCCATCGGTCGGGTTCAGGGAGCGTCGCTCGCGGTGCAGCCGACGGTGAGCCGGCCATGACCACCTACGATGCCCTGGTCATCGGCAGCGGCTTCGGCGGAATGATGGCCGCCCACACGCTGGTGCACGCCGGTCTTCGGGTGCTCATGCTGGAGCGGGGGGACTGGGTGGTGAGGGGCCCGCAGAGCTGGCAGGGCGACGAAGTCGGCCCGCTCAGCAAGCACTTCCACACCGAATCGCCCTACCAGGTCTACGATGAGCGGGGATGCTCGACCGCCGGGGCATTCTTCTGCGTCGGCGGGCCATCGGTGTTCTACGGCGGAGTCGCCCTGCGCTTCCGGGTAGAAGACTTCGAGAGCAACCCCGATCTCGAAGCCGGCTCCGGGGCAGGCTGGCCCTACAGCTACGCCGATCTGGAGCCCTACTACCTGCAGGCCGAACGGATCATCGGCGTCTGCGGACTGGCGGGAGCCGATCCGACCGAGCCGCCCCGCAGCGGAGGGTACGCCGAGACGCCTGCGGCTCTCGCGCCGGTGTCCGCCCGGATCGCACGGGCTGCGCGGGACCTTGGGTTTAATCCGTTTCCACTACCACTCGCCATCAATCACGGGGCTGCGCCGCAGCGGAACCGGTGCATCGGTTGCGGCACCTGCGACGGATTCGCCTGCGCGATCGGGGCCAAGAACGACCTCGCGACCAGTGTCTTGCCCGATTTGTTGGAGCGGGGGCTCGAGCTGCGACCCCGGACGGTCGTCCAGCGGATCCTGGTGGAACGCGGCCAGGTCACCGGGGTGGTGGGTCAGGATATCCGGAGCAAGGAGCAGAGTGTCTATCGGGCACGGCGGGTGGTGCTCGCCGCTGGTGCGCTTGCCTCTCCGCACCTCATCCTCACCTCAGCGCTTCAGCGGCATAACCCAGGCGGTCATGTAGTTGGACGCTATCTGATGCGGCATCTCAACCGCGTCGTGTTCGGCCTCTTCTCCAGCCCGCCCGCGCCGGACGGCCGGTTCCATAAGCAGATCGGCATTCACGATCTCTACTTTGGGGATCCCTCGGTCCGGCAGCGGGGCAAGCTCGGCGGAATCCAACAGGTAGGCACCCCGCCCGCCGCGCTGGTCCGGCAACAGCTGGCCGGCCCACTAGGCAGCATCGGGGCGCGACTCTCCGGATATACCACCGGTTTGCTGACGATCGCCGAGGACCAGCCGCAGTTCGAGAACCGAGTGACGCTCGACGCGAAGCACAGCGACGACTACGGCCTGCCACGTCTGGTCATCAGTCATCGCTACAGCAGCCGAGATGATGCGGCCAGCAAAGTCCTGCTGCGGGCAGCGCGCAACGTGCTCCGGCGCGCCGGCGCCTGGGCCTGTTATCAGCACCAGATCCGCACCTTCTCCCATGCGGTCGGCACCGTGCGGATGGGCCGCGATCCCCGAACATCGGCGCTGGATCAGTACGGCCGGTTTCGCGGCCTCGACAACCTGTACGTGCTGGACGGCTCCTTCATGCCCCGCTCCGGCGGAGTGAACCCCAGCCTCACCATCGCCGCCAATGCGCTCCGCTCGGCCGCCTTCCTGGCGACTGACACTTCTCAGCCCGAGAGATCCCGATATGCAGTCACAACTCATTAGGCCGGTCCGCCGCCCGCACAGGGTGTCCGGCTCCGATCTCAACCTGGTCTTCCTGGGGTGCGGCAGCATAGCGAAACGGCACGCGCGTCGACTTCGCTCCCTGGGCGGAGTGCGATACGGCTTTGCCAGCCGGGATGGACAGCGGGCAGCGGAGTTCCAGCAGCGCTTCGGCGGAAGCAGATGCTACGGGGCCTACGAAAGTGCCTTGCTGGACGACGGCGTCGACGCAGTCGCGATCACCACCCCCACCGCACAGCACCTTCCCCTCACGCTCGCGGCGCTCGAAGCCGGGAAGCACGTGATCGTAGAGAAACCGGCGTTCCTCCGCTCGGCAGACGTGGACCTGGTCGAAGCCGCGGCAGCCGAGAGCGGATGCAGGGTCCTGGTCGCAGAAAACTACGCCTACAAGCCACTGAGACGAGTTCTCCTCGACGTGATCACGAGCGGAGAGATCGGGGAGGTGCGATACCTCGCCGTCAACGCGCTCAAGCTGCAACGCCCCGGCGGCTGGCGCGACAACGAGTCTCTGTCCGGCGGCGGTGCGCTCTTCGAAGGCGGGATTCACTGGATTCACCTCATGGCGAGCGTGGGACTCACGATCGAATCGGTCCATGGTTTCCGCCCCGATGGAGCGGACGGGATCGAGCGCAGCATGCTCGTCGTGGTCCAGTACGAGCAGGGCGCCGTCGGCACGCTGCATCATGCCTGGGACACTGGCTCGCTCTTTGGCGGCCTCAGGCTGTCCCGGATCTACGGCAGCCGCGGATCGGTCACCTTCGAATCGAACGGGCTCTTCGTTGCGGTGAGGACCCGTAGCCCGCGGGTGATTCTCCCCGGACTCGGCGACATCGGGGGTTACCGCGCGATGTTCGCCGATTTCATCGGTTGCCTCCGGGAGAACCGGGAGGCCGAGATGACCCTCGCTTTCGCGCGGCGCGACCTCGAGCTGGTCGAAGCCGCCTACCAATCCACGCCATAGGGAGATCACCATGAGCACACTCGGAGCCGGCTTGTTGATCGGGTTACTCAGCGGGGTGCACGCCGCCAGCTGGGGGATGTACAAGGACGCACCCCATGAGGGGTTCGAGCGCAAGAAGTTTCTCCGCAGCGTCATCCTCGGCGGAGCCATAGCCCCCATCGCAGCACAGCTGATGGGGCTGGACCCTACCACCCCATCCGGGGCCGTGCTGCTCTTTGGTGTGGCGTACGTGGTCGAGCGTCTGATCGCGGAGGTCTATAAGACCTTCCTGCGCGAATCTGACCAGTCCAAGTACGCCATTCCGATGCAGCTCGCGGTCCTGGGCAGACCCATCGAGAGCCGGGCCGTCCGGGTGCTGCTGGGCGCCGCGTATTCCGTTGCGCTGCTGGGTCTGATGATTCTGGTCCACCGCTATCTGAAACAGGCGGGACCGGTGTCACCGGTCATGGTGGCGCTGGTCGGGTCGATCGGAGGCTGGGTCTCCGCGTTCGGTGGCGCCTGGAAGGATGCTCCGTTCGAAGGATTCCAGCCGCTCAAGTTCCTCCGCAGTCCACTGCTCGCTGCGGGGTGGGCACTGCTCCTGGCGCAGCTCAGCACTGATATGGTCGTGGTGGCGCTGGCCGCCATCGGCTACACCATCGCCACCACCGAGAGCTACAAGACCTTCCTTTTTCCCAGCCGGGCCCGGGGGAAGTTTGCGGGGAAGCCGGTCGAGTTTCCGGAGATCCTGCGGAAACGCAACCGGGTCGTACCGGTCTATCTCGGGATCTGGGTCGCCGTGCTGTTGATGCTGGCAGAGGGGGTACGCCGTGGATGACCTCGCCCGATGGCAGGAGTTACTCCCGCTGTTCATCGCGGCGGTGTGGTGTCATGGGCCGGCCTCCCCCTTCCTGCCGGCTACGTTCGAGCCGGTGGTCATGGCCTATGGACAGACTCACGCGCCCCTGCTGGTCGCGCTGAGTGCTGCGATGATCAGCGTGGTCATGGAGGCGATGAATTACCTGGGCTATGGGTACGTGCTCAGGAGCAACCGGCTGGGCGGTCTCCGCACCGCATCGGCGCGCCTCACCTCTCTCTTTCAGCGCTGGCCCTTTCTCACCTGTCTCCTGGTCGCGGCGACACCGCTGCCGGATTGGAGCGCCCGGATTCTCGGAGCAATCGCTCGCTATTCCATCAGCCGGTATCTCGCTGCCTTTCTGCTGGGAAGAACGACGAGCTTCTGGCTGCTTGCCACAATAGGGCAACAGTTCCAGCCGCCGCGCTCGGTGCTGGTGATCGCCGCGGCTGGATCCATTCTGTTGACCTACGGCGCCGTGTGCCTCCGGCGACTGCGGGCGCGAACAGGTCACGCCCGGGGGCACTCGCCGAGGACGGTCCAGGCGTAAAGTGTCGCCCAGCTGCACTTCATGCAGCAGAGAGGCGGACTCATGACCCCATTCTTCGGCGGCTGTCTGGCACGACTGATCTGGATCCTCACTCCACCAGCACAATGGATCGCGGAGTGGTGGTGGCGAAGGAAAGGCGGGTAAGCGGGTAAGGGAGTAAGCGGGTAAGATTGACCTGCTGGGCAACGAACATGATACGCAAGGACCGGATGCCGGTTCCGTGGGAGGCAACGTGCTCGGGGCTGGCAACAGGCCTCCTGTCGGCTTGTGCTGAATCTCTTGGAGAGGACAGAGGGGAAAGAGATGGCCACTGAGTACATCTTCACGAAGTTCTTCCACATTCTCATTGCCATCCTTGCGCTGGGCACGAGCGCAGGGCTCGGAATCCTGCTCGAGTTGTACGGAGATCATCCCACCCACGGGGCGTACGTCCTCGGCGCCATCAAGCGGCTGGTTACGTTTTTTGTGATTCCTGGGTACCTACTCATGCTGGCCACTGGCTTGTGGATGGTGCATCTCTCCTGGCCCCTTAAGACCACATGGATCCTGGCAGCACTGGCCCTGTGGAGCATTGGCCTCCTAGCCTTAACGATTTCTCAGTGGGTACTCACTAAGCAGTTACGACTATTCGAGACCAGTGGGCCGGGGTCAAGCTCCTACCGGGGAACTTCTTTGCTCGGGCGGGTTCTGGGTGCGGGAACGGGCCTGCTCGTGATAGCTATCCTATATCTCATGGTCTTTAAGCCTGGGACCTAGAGCCCTGGCCGATCACTCACCGCTTCGAAACCGGCAGGTCGAGCCAACTCCCATTGGACCACCGGATGATGAGCGGCTCGCCCGCATCGGCGATGGTCTCGTTGTTCACGTCCTTGCCACTTCCATAGTTGATCTGCTGGCCCGGGCCCTTGTTGATGCCGAGCACGACGACGATGCGGCTGCCGGCCCGGCAGAGATGGCTCGCCAGGCGGATGCTCTGGAAGTCGAGCACCTCGCGTCTGCCCGGCGTCAGCAGCCGGCGGCGGCTGACGTCCGCCACGTAGCTGGCGCGCGACTGATAGGGCGGCAGCTGGAGATAGGTCCCGTCCGGCCTCTGCTCGAAGAGCGAGATCCCGAAGTCGAAGTCGCGCTTGTTGGCGATTAGCTCGAGGTGGCCCTTGAACAGGCCGCTGATCTCGGTGGCCTGGGGCAACGGATCGCTGACGTACACCAGAGAGTTCAGTGTAATGATCGCGGTATCCTGGACACCGCCGCCGGGCACGATCAGCGCGCTATCGGATCGGTCGCGGAGGTTCACGGTGAGCGTGACCGAGCTGTCCCGCGCCGGCCGGGCCGAGGTGAGATGATGGGTCGAGTCGCTCCCCTCATTGCTCAGGTAGAAGCGGAGCGCGCCGTTCGACATCGCCGAGATCGATGGCGCGTGCTTCCAGCGGTTGGCACCGATCACCTCGTAGTTGATCCGGTCGGCCAGGAGCCTCGGTCGCGGGCCACCCTTCATGATCCAATCAAACCACGGGTACCTCAACTCGGCGATGATATCGATCCGGGCGACCCGGTCGATTTCGTAGCCGCTGATGTTGGTCATGGTATCAGCCAGGGCGCTCACCACGCCACGCTGAGCATCGAAGTGGCCGTAGGGCCCGATTACGAGGTAGTCCCGGACCTCAAGGTTGTAGCGGTAGTGCTGGGTGAGATAGTGCATCGCGGCGCCGGGCCCACCGAAGTAGTAGCCCGCGGTCTGGAGCACGGGAATCTTGATCCGGGCGAACTCTCCCTTATATGGGATCATCGCCTGCCAGTACTGGTCGTAAGACGGGTGGGCGATCCACTGGTGCCAGACCGGGTTGGGCGTACCGTCGATCTTATCGAGGTCTCGATAGGCTCGGCCGTCGGCGTACCAGCGGTTGTAGAGCCGATTCCAGCGGTCCCGGTCGTTGTAGGTGCTGTCGTCCAGCCACTTGTTGTCGGTGGTATAGAAGGGCCAGGGATAGACGAAGTTCCAGACGATGTTGCCTTCCATCGGCACGTCGAGACCCGGTGCGACCGGCGCGCCCACCATGATTGCCTTGAGCGCTGGCGGTGCCCGCTTCGCCGCGCCCCAGGGGGTCATCCCTGAGTAGCTGCCGCCATACATCCCCACCTGGCCATCGCTCCAGGGCTGACTCGCGATCCACTCGATCACCGTCACCGCGTCCGCCCCGTCGTGCACGTAGGGGGTCGGCCGTTGGGGACTGCAGGCCTTCCCCCGAGTGAACCCGATCACGGCGGCGTAGGCGTTGGAGGCGTTCCGGCGGAGGTCGAACGGCAGCGTCGTGGTGTCGGCGTAAATGGTGAACTGGAGCAAGGCGGGGAGCCGAGCGGGACCGTGTCGCGGCCGCCAGACGTTGGCGCAGACGGTGGCGCCGTCTGGAGTCTTCACCCGGATGTTCGGAGTCACCACGTAGCGGCGGCTGTCGTCCTCCCGGATCAGCGGAGTGGCGAGCGTGCCGACTTCGCGGTAGATCTCCGCGTTCTGAACCGCGCGGAGCCAGGCGACTGCATCGGCCAGCGCGACGGTGGTGTCGGGGGCGTCCTTCGCTGCCGGCCCCCAGGGTGTTTCCGGCTCCGGCGGCGGGACGGCACCCAGTGTGCGAATGACCAGGGCCGCGGTCCGGTCGTTCAGCCGGGCGAACCGCTCCCGGAAAGCTCGGGCAAACGCATCGGCGAAGGGAACAGCAGAGTCGGCCTGGAGCTGCTTGGCCTGGGAGTAGATCTCCAACTGGGTGTTCAGCGCGCGAGCTGCGGCTGTGGTGTCACCTCGAGCCGCCTGCGCGGTGCGGAGTTGAGTCAGGGTTGCCCGCGCCTGGGAGATGTTCCCACCAAGCAGCTGGAGCCGGAACAAGTTGTCCAGCTGAGTCAGCTGGTCGCTGTTCCGGTAGACGGCTGCAGCCTCGGAAGCCAGTCCCGTGATTACGGCTGCTCTGGTGGTCGAGTCCACCAGGCCGGAGGCTGGGACCGACAGGGTCTGCGCAGTCGCCCGGAACGGCAGAAAAACAGCGGCCACGAGACTGAAGAGGGAGTACTGGAAGCGAGGCGACTGGGTCACGAAACCATGCTCATTCCCCTTGGACATCGCGGACGGCAAGAGGGTTTCGTGCTCTACTTCCTGCGACATCACCTGGCGAGGTCATCCTGTCGTAGCGCCACTTCTGGTAGAAGTAGAAAGCGAACATCAGGAGCAGGGCGACGGCGGCGCCGATCAACGAGGCCAGGAAGGTGCGCTTCTCCTCCCGGAACAGTCTTCCGGCGAGGAGAGCGACCCCGACAGCCGCCACGATGCTGTTCAAAAAGGCCACCATGCTGGCCGTGGTGGTGATGAACCCGACGAACCGTCCCATGCCGAGCGAGGGCCAGGCCGGGTTCTCCGGCCAGCGGCCGGTCTCCGGGGAGAACTGCTCGGCGGCTTCGGGGACGAGGCCGCGATAGTACTGTCGGATCCGCGCGATGCTCTGGAGATACAGGATTCCCTCGAGGTTGCTATCGACCAGCCGGATGACGGTGAACAGGCCCAGGCTGAACATTGCCGGCAGCACGATGACGACGAAGGGGACGAAGAGATCGGGGGACTGCGAGGCAAAGCCCAGGGCCACGAGCGACGCTGAGAGCGAAAAGAGATAGAGCGAGGCCCGGGTGCCCACTTCACCGGTGTTGGCGCTCAGGGCGCCCTGGAGCACGAAGTGCTCGGTGGTCAGGGCCGAGATGAACGCCGGCGGGGACTTTGTGTCGTCCATGAGTACGCTCCTCCTCTCAATCGTGGGTGAGTGAGGTGAGTCAACGCATCACCTTGCATCTTACACCCAGGGTCGCCGCCGATCAGGGCATTGTGCTAGCGGGATTCGACCTCATACCAGCGCCGCCACATTCTCCCGGTAGTGGTAACTACTCAGGACCCGAGTTCCGTCGCGCAGGGAGAGCACGTAGGTGCCCTTGCCGAACGTTTCGATGGCGCGGACGGCAGTCCGATTCACCGCGATCGAGCGGTGGATTCTGAGAAACGAGCCGAGTCCGGGTCGAGCGAGGAAAGCCTGCAGGGTCTCCCGAACCTGAAGGGTCTTCCCGTTGACGGAGAGATT